>Ga0105047_10003343_pt1 | contig 28283 bp, 35 predicted proteins | sample MAT04_FD_78384 | JGI IMG/M metagenome (GOLD analysis project Ga0105047, IMG submission 78384) | Freshwater microbial communities from Lake Fryxell liftoff mats and glacier meltwater in Antarctica - MAT-04 (megahit assembly) | ecosystem: Environmental > Aquatic > Freshwater > Ice > Liftoff... | reverse complement strand
TTGCAGAAGCTCTGTGCTTCGCACAGAGGGGCGTAGCGCGCGGAGTACGCTAGTACATTAGCAGTTTAATTCGTTTGGATTTTCTTCGAAAAACATTCGAACTTTGTCCAACAAACACCGCAGGGCACTTTCTCGTCTCTGCGGAGCCGGCTGGATTCGAACCAGCGAGGGCTTTAACACCCTGCCTCTTTAGCAAAGAGGTACGTTAGACCACTCTGACACGGCTCCATGATATATGTAATCTAGCATTATTCTTGTAATTTTTCTAGTGGAAAGTTAAAAATAAGAAGGATTGTAATTAAAATAATAACCAATAAAATATTTGGAAAAATTTAGAAATTAAAGTATGATATTTTAAGTTGAGTTATTGTTGGATGGATGGCCGAGAGGCTTAAGGCAGCGGTTTACTAAACCGCCGTTCTGTAAAAAGAACCGTGAGTTCGAATCTCACTCCATCCGCAAATGTTTTCGCGAAGCAAAAATTATGCGGAGGCGAGCAAAGTATCTGCATACTTTGCGTGTGAGATTCGAAGACCTTCATCTTGTGATTTTAAATTAATATTCTTTCTCGCAAAAAATATTGATTTGACTTTTTTACCCAAAAATGTATAGTTTAAATGAACAGAATTTGTTCAATAACCCAAAAAAATAGATTATGGAAAATCCCGTTAATGGTCATCTAAATGGCCAAAAAAAAACCCGCTACTCGGATGCTGAACTTGAGGAGTTCAGGCAAATCATCCTGTTTAAGTTGGATAAGGCCCGTATGGACCTCAAAATGCTGACAGAAGCTTTTTCCAACAGCAACGAACACGATACCAGGGATACCTCTCCCACTTTTAAAGTCCTGGAAGAGGCCTGCCAGGTCAATTCCAAAGAAGAAAACAGTAAATTTGCTGCACGACAGGATAAATTTATTACGGCCCTTGAAAACGCGCTTGTTCGTATTGAGAACAAAAGCTATGGCATTTGCCGAGTAACCAGCAAATTGATTTCTAAGGAGCGGCTGAATGCCGTTCCTCATGCCACTCTTAGCATTGAGGCAAAGAATCAGAAAAATGCCACAAAAAAGAGTGTCGTTCACCAGCTACCCAAAACAAGTTCCCGGAAAATACCAAATGGGAACTAAAATTATGGAAGCTGTCTAATAAGACGGCTTCTTTTTTTTTATTTTAGTGATATAATATTGAATATGAAATTTAATAAATATTGGATGCTTGTCGCTTTTATTACTATTGTTAATATTTTTATTTTTGTTTTTCTTTCCAATAAATTAGAGAGTTATGTGGTGACTACAATCGTTCAAAACAATGTAGTTGCTGTAAGTATGATATGATCAAGAAAATTAAATTGACTACTTCTCAAAATATTAAGAAAAATATTTGGCGATTTATTTATCCAATATTTCCTTGGGTTCAAAAACATTTTCTTAAATGGCATTTAGCTTGGCACGAGAAAGGCCGGCAACCTTACCATATTGGTTGGCTTGCTCCGGGGAAATCTTTGAAGGATTTAGAGAAACATCTACACCAGAAATGGAACTTCGGTAATCATTTTGTGGCTTGGACTGATAAAGATCAAGTTTTGTCTTGGCGCAAGCTCGAGAGTTTTGATTACCAGTATCATCTTCGTGTTTTTAAAGATGGCGAATTAAGAGGGCATTATGAATACACTCCTGAGAGTAAGCCAGCTTCTCACTTTATGGAAATAGATGAACAAGCCCGAATTGATGAATTCAGAAAATTCTTAGGAGATTATATTGTTTTAAAAAAATATATTTCTCATTTGAAACCAGATGTAAATATTGCTCCTGAATCAGAACTGACAATTGATCAAGGTTTAAAATAAAAAAAACTTTTTAGTTAAACTTTAATCAATAATTTTTGATTCTGGATAGATGATATCCCAAAGAGCACTTGCGACATTGTGAGGTTGGCCAACAAGGGGGAAGTGATGAAGATCAATAAATGGCGCGGAATTACATTCGATGACTCCGCATTTTGGTTGATCACGCCAAGATACTGAGACATCATCCATAATAAAATCTACTCCGATAAGGGGATCATTTAGAACTTGGGCTACTTTCTCAAGCATTTCTTTATTGTCAGGATGGACTATATCAGTCACATCCGTTATTCCACCACCGACCGCACGACTAGTCTTTTGACCTAAGGTTATTATTTCTTTTTCTTTTGGAATATCATTTACATCTTTGTTCCAATGTTTTAATTCTTTCTCTGCTTCATTATCTAATTTAAGTTGATGAAAGATTGGTCCAGCTCGAAGAGGATTTTTATTTTCGATTTCAATAAGTTCTTTTATGTTGTGAATCCCATCTCCAATAACATAAGCCGGTTCTCGGCGAAGAGTGGCTATCAATTTGCCCCCGATTAAAGTGCCTCGGAAAACATATCCAGATAATTCTTCCTCGATCATGACGAAAGGAGAGAGTTGGCGAGCTTTCAAAAAGGCAACCATAAATTCTTTCTCCTCACTTAAATGAGTAGTCGTATGTCGACTTCGTGAACCCATGTTTGGTTTAGTAATAACTGGTTTGTCTAAAGATTTGAAAAGTTTTAAAGCTCTTCTTTTAAAGTGGACAACTCCACCTCGGGCGACCTTGATTTCGGCTTTGTTGAAATGATCTTTCATTTTGCCTTTATTGTCCATCCACTCTAATCCTTTTGGATCATAATCTTTTGGGCGAGGAAGAACATCAAAAAATCTTCTATCTCCTTTATAATCTGAGACGAAGATATCATGACCAATTCCAAATAAACGAAATTCATATAGATTGATACCTCTTTTATTGGCTTCTTGCCAAAGGACATGAGCTCGGCCACTATCATCTTCTTTGGGCTCATAAGTTATTTTCCCTAATTTCAGAAAGACAAGAGTTTTTGTTAGATATAAACCTAACCAATCAAATGAAGCTTCAGGAATTAATTTACTCATCCAATTAGTCCACGGCTCAACGATTGCTCCGAGAAGGACAGAAATATAAGCGACACGGTGATTAATCTGACTTCCTCCACAATCAAAACAAAGTTTTTTGGTTTTTTTATTTTCCATATTCATCTAATATATCATATTTATGTTTTATTTTTTAATGAGCTAAAGCAAATCCTACAACTTTCTTAGCTTTGGCTTTATTTAAAATTTTGATAATTTCTTTGATTGTTCCACCTGTCGTCGTCACGTCATCGATTACTATTATAACTTTTCCTTTTACTATTTTAGGATTTTTTATTTTGAAAACTCCTTGGATATTTTTTAATCTCTTATTTCTATTTGTAATTTTAGCTTGGGGAATTGTTTCTTTAGTTTTCGTTATGATGTTATTTTTAAGTTTTAGAATCTTATCTTCAGAAGAATTGCAAAAACCTTTACTAATCATTTTAGATTGATTATACCCTCGAAATTTTGTTCTTTTCTTTGAGATTGGAACAGGAATAACATAAATAGGTTCATCTGGGGACATTGTTTTTAAAAAAGATATATTTTCAATAGAGTGTTCATATAGTATATTTCCTAATTTTTCTCCAAGATATCGTCGGTGATAATATTTCAATTGCCAGATAGCTTTTTTGATTATTGGGTCTTTGTAATCAAAAATAGCGATGATATTTTTATCTATGGTAGCCTCAGCCTTTCTTATTTTTCTTATACAATATTCACATAAGATTTCATTTTTTGTCATACAATTTAAGCATTCTAATGGAAATAGAATGTTTAATAGAAAATTTTTCATTTTATCGATATTTTGAATCTTTTTCATTTCCTTATTTTATGATAGATATGATATAATAAAAATAGGTTATTATGGATAATTCATTTAATAAAATATTTTCTGAAGGACTAGCCGCTCTGTCGGGGGTTTTTAATCGAGACAAGTCTAGTGATGAATCACTTGGAGTTGATATTGGTTCTTCTGCCATAAAAGTCGTTCAGTTAAAAAAGAAAAACGGAAAGGCAGTACTTGAAACATACGGTGTTCTTTCTCTTGGACCTTATGGACAGTCTGAGATTGGTTCAGTCACTAATCTAAAGACAGAGGACATAGCAAGAGCTTTGATTGATGTAATGAAAGAATCTAATGTGACAACGAAATCAGCCGTTGTTTCAATCCCATCACTATCTAGTTTGATTTTTACTCTTTCTTTACCAGAGAAGATAGGAGAGAATCAATTATCAAAGATTGTTCCTCTTGAAGCTCGTAAATATATCCCTGTTCCAATATCTGAAGTTACTTTGGATTGGTTTATGATTCCGGAAGAGTTAGAGTCGTTTGAGAATAATGAGGATAAGGATACAAAAAAGTCAGGAAATATTGAAGTTCTAGTTGTGGCCATCCATAATGATATCTTATCAAAATATCAAGATATTTTAAAGAAGACAGATCTACATTCTGATTCTTTTGAAATGGAGATTTTTAGTAATATCCGATCATCTTTTAATCATGAGGTTGCTCCTATCTTGTTGATAGATTTTGGAGCTTCTAAAACTAAGATATCCATAGTTGAGACTGGAATTGTCCGAACATTTCATGTTGTCAATCGAGGGTCTCAGGATATTAGTCGCAATATTTCCCAGTCACTAAATATTCCTTTTGAAGAAGCAGAGAAATTAAAAAGATCGGTTGGTTTAGATGAAAAAATTGATCAAAGAGTAGAGAAGATTGCTCGACTTTCTGTCGATTATATTTTTGCTGATATCAATAGTGTTGTGCTTAATTACGAGAAGAAGTATAATAAAAATATTAGTAAAGTTATTTTAGTTGGAGGAGGTTCTTTACTAAAAGGATTGTTGGATTACTCAAAAGAGAATTTTAAAGTAGAAGTTGTTTATAGTAATCCTTTTTCAAAAACAGAAGCTCCAGCTTTTCTCGGTCCAATATTGGAAGTTAGTGGTCCAGAATTCTCGGTTGCTTTAGGTTTGGCGCTTCGCCAATTGTCATAAATATAATTATGGAAAATTCATTTCAAACATCATTTATCCCCAAGAAACCTATTGTTTCAAATAGTTCTATTAAAGTACCAAAAAGTTTTTTGTCTTTGATCACGAGCTTCTTTTTAATCGTCTCAATTCTTGCTTCAATAGGATTATTTTTATATAAAACATATTTAAATAAACAAATTATTTCTCTTTCTGTTTCCTTGGCCCAAGCCAGAGGTGGATTTGAGAAAGATACAATCGATGAATTAGCTTTATTTGATAAAAGAATAACATCTGCTCAAAATATTTTAAATAATCACATAGTTTTATCTCCCTTATTTTCTTTATTAAATAAAATTACTATTCCATCAGTTCAATATACTAGTTTTAACGAACAAGTAGATGATACAGGTTTTCTTGTTCAAATAAAAGGAGTGGCTAAAGATTATCGTTCTATAATATTACAATCCAATATATTTAGTGGACCAGAAGGTTCATCTTTTAAGAATGTTTTATTTTATGATCTTTTTAAAGACAAGTCTAATAATATTAATTTTAGTTTAAAATTTAATGTTAACCCAGAAATTCATTCTTATAAAGAAAACCTAAAAAAAGTAGGTTCAACAAATAATACTCCCCCTATAGATATCAATACTCCATTAACAGATAATAATAACACCCAATAATATTATGAGATTAATCCTTCCAATTTCATTTGTTGTAATTATTATCGCTTTGTTTCTCGCGGTTATTAATCCATTATATAAAGATGTCAAACAGATCAAAGCAGATGTCCTTGCTTATAATGTTGCCCTAGATAATTCAGCTGATTTACAGAAAACGAGAGATGATTTAGTTGATAAATACAAAAATATAAAAATAGAAGATAAAGAACGTTTAAATCATTTTCTTCCTAGTACGATAAACAACATAGAATTAATTTTAGAAGTTGAGAGAATCGCTAATTTGCATGGTTTCCCAATAAAGGATATTAGGTTTGAGACAAAGGGCCTAGAAAAGACAAACGAGACAGAGAAAGGGGGAAAGATAGTTGCCGAATCTGATCCAGCTGATCGTTTACCTTATGGCATATTCCCTATGGAGTTTATTGTCGAAGGTAAATATAATGCCTTTGTTGATTTCTTAAAGGATTTAGAACTTAATTTAAGATTGATTGATATTAAGTCTATATCATTTAGTGTTTCTTCTCCTGGGGCTGGAGTGGATACTAATTCGGATGTTTATAGTTATACATTAAGAGCCGAAATTTATTGGCTAAAATAAAATGAAAACAACTTATAATAAATTTTTAATAATATCTACTCTCTTCTTGTTTTTAGGAGGAATTTATCTTTATTTTTCTAATGATTTAAAAAATAATGGATTAATTCTGGTTGCTTCAGGTAGTTCTTTGTCTTCTTCAACGGGAGACCCAGTTACAACAGCTTCAGTCAATAAAGGAGGCAATATATCTGAAGATATTTCATTTTTGACGACATTAGTTTCTCTTAAAAATATAAAAATTGATACTAGCTTTTTTAATGATTATTCTTTTAAAATTCTTAAAAACAATGCTGTTACTATTTCACCAGTTTCACCAGGAAGAGTTAATCCATTTGATCCTATTGGATTTGCTGGTCAGATAAACTCCACAAATTCTAAACAAGGAGTTATTACTGATTTACCTTCACAAATAACAGCGACTTCAGTCGTATTAAATGGAACTGTTAAGATTGTTAACGAATCGGCCGATACTTATTTTGAGTATGGTCAAAATCAATCAAATCCGACCACTATATCTGCCAAACAATCACTCGTGGGGACTTTTATTAAAAGTATTACAGGCTTGACTCCAAAGACCACATATTCTTTTAGAGCCTGTGCGAAAATTAATAATGTAGCTCTTTGTGGAGATAATGTTTCTTTCACAACAAATTAATTCATGATTCTCATTGAAGAACTAATAAAAAACAATATTTTAAAAAAAGATCAAGGACAAGAAGTTATAAAAATTGCCGATGAAAAATATGGTGGGAATATAGATGAAGCACTTCTTGATTTTAATTTAGATGAAGAAAAAATCCTAGAAATAAAAGGGCGTATTTTTAATATGCCAATTAGAGACATTGATCCTAAGAGTGTCCCACTTTCTGTTTTCCAATTAATCCCAGTTGAAGCAGCTAAAATATATCACTTTGTTCCGATAAATTTAACAAAAGATTTTTTAGAGATTGGTATCGTTGACCCAGAAAACATTCAAGCAGTTGATGCCCTCACTTTCATTACAGCTAAATTAGATAAACCATACAAATTATTTTTAATAAAAAATTCTGTTTATAAAAAATTGATTGAAGGTTATGAGAGCGATAGTTCTAATGAGGTTGACCAAGCTTTGAATGAACTTGATTCAGAAATCGCTTCAGCAGTTGATGGGGGTGTAAAGATTGAACAAATTAGTAAAACTTCTGATAGCCTAAAACCAGGGGAAGAAGAGAAAATTGTTGAAGAAGCTCCGATTATTAAAATTGTGGCCGTTATTCTTCGAAGTGCCACAGAGGGCTTGGCTTCTGATATTCATATTGAGAATACAGGAGAGAAAGTCAAAGTTAGATTTCGTGTGGATGGAGTTTTGCACACATCTTTAGTTTTACCTCTTAGTGTATACAATGGAGTTGTGGCTCGAATCAAGATACTTTCTAAATTACGATTAGACGAAAAACGTAAACCTCAAGATGGTGGCTTCTCGGCAAAAATTGATGAACATAAAATAGATTTTCGCGTCTCAACTATGCCGTCATATTTTGGAGAGAAGGTTGTAATGAGAATCTTGGATTCACAAAGGGGGATTCAACCACTTAATGAATTAGGTTTGTCAGAAGAAAATTTAACTCTTATCCGTGAAGCTCTAACCAGACCATATGGATTGATTTTAATGACTGGTCCGACTGGTTCTGGGAAAACTACTTCTTTATACTCAATGTTAGGAGAACTAAATAAAGAAGATAAGAATATTGTTTCTTTGGAGGATCCAATAGAATATAAAATAGAAGGAGTGAATCAATCTCAAGTTGCGCCAGAAATCGGTTATACTTTCGCTTCTGGACTTCGTTCTATTTTAAGACAAGACCCTAATATAATTTTAGTTGGAGAGATCAGAGATAAAGAGACAGCAGAGCTTGCTATTCAGGCAGCTTTGACTGGACACTTAGTCTTCTCGACTTTGCACACGAACAATTCTATCGGAGCTATTCCCCGTCTGATTGATATGGGTATTGATCCTTATCTTATCGCTCCGACTTTAATTCTTTGTATGGCTCAACGTTTGGCTCATAAAATTCATCCGAAATCAAAACATGAGATTCCAATCGATGAATCGACTAGACTTATGTTTGAAAATCAATTTGCCGATTTACCAGCAGAGTTTAAATCTAAAATTAATATAGGGAAAACTATTTATGAAGCAGTTTCTTCGTCAGAGTCTGTCTCAGGAGTTAGTGGCCGAGTTGCTTTGTTTGAAATGTTTAAGATTGATAAAGAAATGCAAAATATAATTCTTAAAAATCCACAAGAACAGTTGATATATCAGTTGGCCCGTTCTAAAGGGATGATTACTTTAAGAGAAGATGCAATTATCAAAAGCTTAAAAGGTGAAGTCCCTTTCTCAGAAATTTATAAATTTTAATTAATAGTATGGCTAAACAACCATAATTGTATTATAATAAAAAGATATGGATATAGTTAAAAAAATTCTAATAGTAGATGATGATAGTTTCCTTTTAGACATGTATTCATTAAAATTTGTTAAATCAAATTTTAATGTCCTGACAGCTCTTGGTTCTGAGACAGCCTTAGAGAAACTTCGTCAAGGATTTATTCCAGATATAATTCTGCTTGATATAATGATGCCGGGGATGGATGGTTTTGAATTATTAGAAGCTATTAGAAAAGAAAAGCTAGCTACTAGCTCTATTGTAGTTTTCCTTTCAAACAGGGGTCAACCTTCTGATGTTACTAAAGCCGAAGAACTTGGGGCAGCTGGATATATAGTTAAAGCTTTATGTACTCCGAGTGAAGTTATAGAGAAAGTTGTTGAAATAATAAATAATTCAAAATAATATATTATGGATTACAAAAACTTAGTAAATAGCTTAATTGAAAACTTAATAAACGAAGATGGATCAGACTTACATCTTGGTGTTGGGAGAAAACCAGTCATTAGAATAAACGGGCAACTTGTTTTTCTAGTAAATTATGAAGTTATGACTGATGTTGATGTTTTAGGTGTTTTAGAAGTTCTCGTTGGGGCTCTCCGAGTTAAGAAATTTGTTGAGACTAAAAGTATAGATTTTTCAAGTAATATGAAAAGTGGTAAAGTCCAATTAAGAGGCAATGCTTTCTATCAAAGAGGAAATATTTGTATTGCTATAAGATTAATACCTAAAGCAAAGTCTTTTGAAGAATTGAATCTTCCGTTAATCCTTAAGGATTTCGCTAGAAGAAAACAAGGATTCTTCCTTGTTGTCGGACCTGTTGGTCAAGGTAAATCAACCACTCTTTCGACGATGATTAATTTGATAAATACAGAGACAGCGAACCACATTATAACCATTGAGGATCCAATTGAATTTATTTATCAGCCAGATAAATCAATTATTGATCAAAAAGAAATTGGAGTAGATACAGATGATTTTCTTGGAGCTCTTAAGGAAACTTTTCGTCAAGATGCCAACGTTATTTTGATCGGAGAAATGAGAGACAGTGATACGATTTCAGCAGCAGTCACGGCCGCTGAGACTGGACACTTAGTTCTATCAACTCTCCATACGAACAATGCTTCACAGACGATTGATCGTATTATTGATTCATTTCCATCAGAACAACAAGGTCAAATACGTTTACAATTAGCAGCCAGTTTGCTTGGAATCTTTTCTCAACGATTAATCCCTAAAATGACAGGAGGTAGAGTTCCTGCTTATGAGCTTTTAATAAACAACAAAGCCATAGCGAACTTGATTCGCGAAAAGAGAACTCATGAGATAGACACCGTCATTGAAACTTCCTCACATGAAGGGATGGTTGATATGAATAGATGTCTTATTGATCTTGTCCAAAGGGGAGAGATAAGTTTGGAGACAGCTTACGAATACTCTATTAATCCTAAGGCCTTAGAGCAAATGTTTTAAATTTTATGTTATTTGATTATGAAGTTATCACAAATACTGGAGAAAAAAAAAGGGGAGCGATTGATGCGTCTTCAAAGGATTTAGCGATTTCAGCCTTACAACGTAGGAGTTTTATCGTTTCATCAATAAAAGAGGCTGGTAATAAAAATATTTTTGAGATGTCTTTTTTCGGAGAGAAGAGTATTAAAACGAAAGACATAGTTATTATGTCGAGGCAAATCTCGACTCTTTTTGAATCACAAGTTTCGGCTCTCAAAGCTTTCAACTTATTGTCGGAGAATACTGAAAACAAAAGATTAGCTAAAATATTGAATGGCGTGGCTGAAGATATTAAAGGCGGAATTTATATATCCCAAGCCTTAGAGAAACATAAACAAATTTTCTCTGATTTTTATGTCTCGATGGTTCGAGCTGGAGAAGAGTCTGGAAAATTGACTCAAACTTTTTCATATTTAGCCGAGTATCTTGATCGTCAGTACCAACTAACTTCCAAGACTAAGAATGCTCTCATTTATCCAGGATTTGTTATTGGAGTTTTTTTTGCTGTTATGACTTTGATGTTTGTCTTCATCGTTCCTAAACTCGCTGCTATTATTGAAGAATCGACTACAGAAGTACCTTTCTTTACAAAGATTATAATGGCGGCTAGTGATTTCTTAGTCAATTATGGATTGTTTATTTTAATCGGTCTTGTTGCTTTTGTTATATATATTATTAAATTTTCAAGAACTGAATCAGGTAGGATGTATTTCGACAGATTGAAGATTAGCCTGCCTGTCTTCCGCAATATATATACGAAGCTTTATTTATCTAGAATATCTGACAATATGGATACGATGCTTTCTTCTAGCATCCCGATTGTTCGCTCTATCGAATTAACCAGTGCTGTTGTTGGGAATAAAGTTTTTGAAGATATTTTAAAAGGAATTGCTGTTTCAGTTAAAGAAGGAAGTTCATTGTCTGATGCTTTCTCTAAGCATAAAGAAATTCCTTCGATAATGTCGGGTATGATTCGAGTCGGAGAAGAGACAGGCTCGATTGGAAATATTTTAAAGACTTTGGGTAAATTTTATAGTAGAGAAGTAAACGAAGCTGTTGATACGATGGTCTCTTTGATTGAACCGATTATGATCATCATGCTTGGTCTTGGAGTGGGAATTTTACTTGCTTCGATATTAATGCCGATTTATAATATCGCCGGCGGAGTAAATTAGAATTACCAATTACCAATTACCAATTACCAATTACCAATTACCAATTACCAATTACTAATTATTAATTCTTAATTTCTCTCCCTTACTACCTACTACTTTCTACCTACTACTTATTTAACTTATCCCCCACACCTATATTTTTATAGCTATAAATCATATTACTAAAATATATGTTTTATCTTTATATTAAAGAAAAGAAATATAATAAAATATATGTCGGTTCAACAAATGATTTATAGCGCAGGTCTGCAATAAAAATATAGGTGTGGGGGTTATCCACACCCCTCCCTTATTGTGTTTTTATATTGTTTATATGATATAATGTAGTTATTAAAAATTAAGGTCGCGTCTTTCTATCAAAGACAAATTATAAAAATAAATTTTATTATGAAAAAAAATCAAGGTTTTACATTAATCGAATTGTTAGTCGTTATCGCCATCATTGGTATATTGTCATCAGTTGTATTAGCTTCTCTAAGTAGTGCAAGAACAAAAGCTCAAACAGTAGCTTTTAAATCAGAAGTATCCGCGTTACGACCAGCTCTTATTAATATTTGTGATACACGTGATATAGTAGCTGGTGATGTTCCAGCTGGTGGTAATCGTGCGGCGGGTAGTGTTACGTTGGGTACTTGTTACTCCCTAGGTACAAATGCTTTTACTGTTAGTATCCCTTATCAAACTGGAAAGGGTGGTAGTTGTACTGCAGCTGCAACAGTAACTGCAGATGGTGCTACTTTTACTGGTTGTTAGTTCGGGGTTCTAAAAATATTTATTTAAAAAACGCTCATATCACTATGAACGTTTTTTAATTTATGCTATTATTAGAAGTAGAATAAAATTCCTTGTAAAGGAAAGGTTATTATTAATAAGGTCGCGTCTTTTAAAAGACAATTATAAGTTTTAATATTAATATTTTTTGCCACAAGCGGATCCGCCCAAAAGCGGGAAATAAATTATGAATAAAAATAAAGGTTTTACATTAATCGAATTGTTAGTCGTTATCGCAATCATTGGTATATTGTCATCAGTTGTTTTGGCTTCATTAACTAGCGCAAGAATAAAAGCTCAAACAGTAGCCTTTAAATCAGAAATATCTGCGTTACGCCCAGCTCTTATTAATATTTGTGATACACGTAATATTGTTGCTACTGATGTTCCAGCTGGTTCTGCTCGAGCAGCTGGTACTATTACTTTGGCAACTTGTTTTTCAACGAGTTCAAATGCTTTTACTGTTACCTTTTTTCCACAAACAGGTAAGGGTGGTAATTGTACTTCTGCAACATTAACTGCAGATGGTGCTACCTTCGTTGGTTGTTAATAGACTAGCAAAGACAGGACTAGTGAGGACAGCCCTTGCTTAAGAAAAATCACCGAGGAATTAGTGATTTTTCTTTTATTGTAAATAAGACTGTTTTGATAAAAAATGGTATAATTATAATAGTTTTATATTATTATATTATTATATTATTATATTATTATATTATTATATTATTATATTATTATATTATTATATTATTTATTGAATTTTATTATAGATCCTGTTAGAAGTTTACTTTTGGGATCAATATAAAAATTATTAATTTAAGTTGTCTAAGTTTATTATAAAATTTAATAAATTAGGCTAATTTCTAAATGGAATGAAAAATAAATCAAAGTATGTGTCGGGGTTTAGTTTAATCGAATTATTGACTGCAATTGCTATTATCGGTATTTTGTCTGCTGTTGTTATGGTGTCTTTAACTTCAGCCAAATTAAAAACGAAAGACAAAACTGTCCAAGCTCAATTATCAAGTATTAAAGTCCAAGCTGAGACTTATTATAACATGAATGGTAGTTATGATGGTCTGTGTATAGCTTCCTCTTCCTCTCGAGGTTTAGGCGGTAGTAGTGGCCCAGGATTGCTTCTAGATACACAAAAGAATACAGCAATTCCTTCTAGCATTAATTATACCGATAATACACAGGGAAAATATAATGTTATTACTTGTCATGATAGTAGTAACAGTTGGGCAGTTGAAGCTCCTAGTTCAAAAAGTGTCTCAAATCAACCCGCAATGTATTGTGTTGATAGTACCAAAATGGTTGGAGAAGATAATTCTTTTCTTGTATCAAATCAATTCCTTTGTTCGTAGTAAGTAGTAGGGAAGAAGATTACTAATTACTAATTACAACAACGGCTCTCGGTCGCTAATCAAATGAATTATCATTTGCTTCTCTCCCTCGTTTGTTGTTATATAGATTACTATATAACAACGGCTCTCGGTCGCTAATCAAATGAATTATCATTTGCTTCTCTCCCTCGTTTGTTGTTATAATACACTTATGTCTTTATTTGCTTTTTTAATTATTTTTCTACTGGGAACAATTATTGGAAGTTTTTTGAATGTCGTCATTTATCGATTTAATACTGGCAAGCCGATAACTCGTGGGCGGTCTATTTGTATGAATTGCAATCGAAATCTGAGGTGGTATGAACTTATTCCTTTATTTAGCTTTTTTCTTCAGAAGGGCAAATGCCGTCGTTGTGCATCTTTGATATCACATCAGTATCCGTTGGTTGAATTTCTAACAGGTATAGTTTTTGTTTTAGTCTCTTATACTTTTTTACCAGTTCTTTACTCTTCTTATCCATTATATTTTGTCCTTCTCACTATTTTTGTTTTTGTTTTTTCGATTCTTATTGTTATCTCTGTTTATGATTTACGACATAAAATTATTCCTGACAAATTGGTCTATATATTTATTATTGTTTCCTTTTTGACTCTTTTTATAAACTCATCACCTTCAGGCGGTATATCAATCTTTGTTTTTCCTACGTTAATTAATCTAATTGCTGGACCAGCTTTAGCCTTACCTTTTGCTCTTATTTGGTATTTTTCGAATGGCCATTTAATGGGGCTTGGTGATGGTAAATTGATTCTGGGGATTGGTTGGTTCCTTGGATTATCTGCAGGATTTTTCGCTGTTATTCTATCGTTTTGGATTGGAACGATTATAAGTCTATTATTATTATCTTTATCGAATAAAAAGATAAATATGCAGACAGAGATTCCTTTTGCTCCATTTTTAATTATAAGCACCTTTATTACTTTTTTATTTAGTTTCGACTTTTTTTCTTTAATGAAGCTATTTAGCTTTTAACCTTTATGTTTAATAAAATTTTTAAAAAAAAGAAGAATAAAGGAATCTCTTTAGTTGAATTGATGGTCGTCATTTCTATTTTTGCTATTCTTTCTAGTATTACAATTTTCAATTATGGTCAATTTAAATCTTCTTTATCAATACAAAATCTAGTTGACGATATAGCTTTATCTGTTCGTCGAGCTCAAAGTTATGCTGTAGGAGTTCTTGGCTCTAAATATCAATTTTCTTTAGGATATGGGATTCACTTTACGATCAATCCTGAAACAAATGGTGAATTTTCAGGAAATAATAAATCTTTTGTCTTATTTACTGATGTGGATAAGTCTAAAAGTTATAATTATGATAGAGATCCATCATGTGGTTCTCCGACAGAGAGTAATGAATGTCTTGAATTATTGAAAATCACAACAGCTGACAACCTCTCAATGATAAAATATACGATTGAAGGATCAGAAAATAAAATAAAAGAAAAACAATCTCTAGATATTTGGTTTAAGCGACCAAACTTAGAACCCTCTTTTTGTATTACGAATGAGGGAGAATCTAAATGCCTAGATGAAAGTAGCAAGATTTCAAGCATTGAGATTATAGTTTCTAATGATGCTGATTCTTCTGTTTCAAAATCTATTACTATTTCAAATAATGGGCAGATTAACACTTCTTTATAATATGAAAAATAGAAAAATAAAATTTAAAGGTTTTACTCTCATCGAACTCATGGTAGCGACTTCTATTTTTGTTGTAATAATGCTTGCTTCAATGGGTTCTCTTTTTGTCCTTTTGGATGCTGCCAAAAATTCAAAAGCTCTACGCTTCAGTATGGATAATGTAAATTTTGCTATGGAAAGTATGACTAGATCTATCCGAATGGGTAAAACTTATGTTTGTCTAAGAGAAGGAGAACAGATTGGTCTAGAAGAACTTCCAGGATCTGGCCAAGATTGTCGAGAGGGAGGGACTCTTCTCGCTTTTTTCCCTCAAGGGGTGACGGATCATATAATTATTTACAAAATAGAAGACAGGCAGGATCATTCTACAAGAACCTTAAAAAAATGTACACCAGAAAGTGGCTGTGTGGAGATTGTATCTTCTAATGTCGATGTCAAAAGATTAAAGTTTTTTACAAACGGAGCTGAGGAGGATTCTGGCATCCAACCTAGTGTTTATATCATCATGGAAGGAACCGTTATGGTTAAAGAAGAGGCAGTTTCATTTTCAATTCAAACATTAGCCTCAATGCGTAATTTGTAATATTTATGAATACAATAAACAAAAAAGATAATATAATACTTACTTTTAGGAAAAATGAAAAGACTAAAAGAGGTTTCACTTTAGTTGAAACGATGGTGGCTGTTTTTATTTTGACCCTCATCATTATTAGTTTGATGACTGTTGTAGCCAATAGTTTGTTTTCTTCTAGATATTCTAGGAATGAGATTACAGCCAATTATCTTTTACAAGAAGTGGCAGACTATGTCAGAAATGATAGGGATACAACTGTTTTTTTACAAAATGGAGAGACGGAAGTTCCTTGGCAAGAATTTGTTAATAAATATAATTTTTGTTTATATGTTGACAAGAAATCTGGTTGTTATCTTAATGTTTTTGATACAATAAATTCTTTGGGAGAGATAAAGCAATGTATTACAAACTTCTCAGATCAAGAACCAACAGGTTGCCCTTATTTGTATTATGATTCTAATGCAGAAAATTCAGCATTTTATACTTATGATGAAAATAATACCGTACAAACTATTTTTCAAAGGAAAATATATTTTAAAGAAATTAATGTAAATGAAGTTATGTTTGTGATTACTGTTTATTGGAAGAGTGGAAGTGTAACTAAATCAAAATCTTTAAATATTCATTTAACGAGATGGCTACAATAATATGAGAAAATATTTATTTAAAAACAAAAAAATAAAGGGATACGCAATGTTATTCACGGTCATAATCATCAGTGCTATTTCTGTAATTACAGCCGGGTTAGTCAATGCTACTTATAAACAATTGATTTTATCTTCTTTGGCCAAGGATTCACAGATTGCTTTTTATCAAGCAGATACAGCGACAGAATGTGCTTTATATGTTGATCGGGTGGATACCGGTTTGCTTGAATCGGGCGGTGATTTTACATGCGGAAATTTCTTATTGAAAGTTATAGCTTCTGGGATAGATAAGGATTACCAAATAGAGCCAGATGTAATAAAAGAATTTGTCGACCCGTGTTTTAGAATTGTGGTAACAAAGACTTCCAATGGAGAGAAAATGGATACGAAGATAACTGCTAAAGGTTACAATATTTGTAATACAGATAATCCAAGGACAGTAGAAAGAGCTATTGAGATTAATTATTCTGAATAATTTTTATGAATAATTCTAAAATAGAAAATCGAATACAAAAGCTTCGACAAGAAATTTCTCGACTAAGATTCCAATATCATGTCAACGATGACCCTTCTGTGACTGACGATATATTTGATTCATTAACCAGAGAATTAAAATCACTTTTAGAAAAATATCCAGAATACAATGATCCGAATGCTCCTGAGAATAGAGTTAGTGGTCAACCCTTGGATAAATTTAGAAAAGTTCATCATAAATCGAGAATGCTTTCGATTAATGATGCTTTTTCATATCCAGAGGTGATAGATTGGGGAAATAGAATGATAAAGCTTGTTGATAAAAATCATCAATTTTTTTGTGAGTTAAAATTAGATGGACTATCTGCCTCGCTCATTTATAAAGATGGGATTTTTGTTGAAGGGTCAACTAGAGGAGATAGTTTTATTGGAGAAGATGTAACAGAGAACTTAAAAATGATAAATACTATTCCACTTCGACTTAAAAGTCCTTATCCAAAATATTTAGAGGTTCGAGGTGAAGTAGTCATGCCTAAAAGGGCCTGGTTGTCTTTAAATAAACGACAAGGGAAATTAAATAAACCAGTTTTTGCAAACACCAGAAATGCAGCCGCTGGTAGTTTAAGACAACTAGATCCAAGTATTGTTAAGGATCGTCATTTAGATTTTTTTGCTTGGGATTTAGCTGAGATTGAAGGTTATAAAGATAAAGAGGAAATGCTAAATCATTCTGATAAACATAAAATTCTAAGAGAATTAGGTTTTCAAATTTCACCTTATGAAAGGAAATCAAATAATCTAGATGAAGCTTTTTCTTTTATAAAAGAAATAGAAAAGATTAGACCCAGTCTCCCTTATGGAACCGATGGCGTTGTAATTTCTATTGATGATCTTTCTACTCAAGAGACCCTAGGTATAGTCGGTAAGGCCCCACGATATATGGTGGCATATAAATACCAAGCTGAGAGAGCCACGACTATAGTTAAAAGTATAACTGTTAATGTTGGTCGGACGGGAGTTCTTACCCCCGTTGCTCATTTTAATCCAACCTTAGTTGCTGGTTCAACTGTTTCCAAATCTACTTTGCACAATATGGACCAAATAAATCGTCTTGATATTCGGATTGGAGATACTGTCATAATTCAAAAGGCAGGGGATGTTATTCCTGAGGTTGTTGAAGTTTTAATTAATTTAAGAACTGGCAAAGAGAAAAAATTTCAAATGCCGAGTGTATGCCCGGTTTGTAATACAAAAGTAGAAAAAAAAGAGAATGGGAACAAAAGAAGCTCCTCTTCGCAAGGTTCTCGGACGAGGGAGGAAAGGTGCCAGACCATTGCTCATAGGACTTCTTTTGTTCCCATTTATAAACAAGAGGATGCCCCTGCGAAGCTATCAAGTGTTGCTTTTTATTGTACAAATAAAAATTGTTCAGCTCGTAATAGTCGAAGCATGCAACATTTTGTAAATATTTTTGAAATATATGAAATTGGACCTAAAATATTAGATAGGCTGAAAGATGAAGGTCTTATAAGTGATCCTGCTGATTTATTTACTATAGAAAAATCTGACTTGTCTGGGCTTGAAAGATTTGGAGAAAAGTCGGCTGATAATATTATTTCTTCAATTGAATTACATAAGAGTGTTTCACTTTGGCGTTTTATCTATGCTCTTGGCATAATTCATGTCGGAGAACAGACAGCTCGAGATTTAGCAAATCATTTTGGTTCATTAAATAATTTAATAAAAGCAATCTCTGTTGGTTTTGATAATATCGAAAATATCGGCCCAGTTGTCTCAAATAGCATTTCCAAATTTTTTCAAGATAAATCAAATATTAATTTTATAAATAAATTAATAAAAAATGGAGTTAAAATTCATCATCAGCAAATAAAGAATCTAAAATTTCAAAACCAGACTTTTGTTTTAACAGGAACCTTATCAAAAATGTCACGCCAAGAGGCAAAAGAAAAGATTATAAAATTAGGTGGTAATGTTTCATCCTTAGTCTCAATAAATACAAGTTATTTGATTAAAGGGGATAAATCAGGAAGTAAATATGATGATGCATTTAAGCTAGGGGTTAAAATAATCACTGAAACTGAATTTTTGAAAATGATTTAAAAACGACAATTCTAAAAAAAATTAACCCCCCCTTATTTATCCTTTTTACATATCGGTAAGCTATAACACATGAATATGTAATTAGAAATAGGGTTGTTTTTTGTCTATGTGTTTTTCGGCTATTTTAGAAATACTCAAAATATGTTATTCTAGGATTATGCAACTAAATGATATTAAAAAATTGGTAAATTTAGCCCGAATTGATATGACTGAAGATGAAATGAGTGAAATAGGTAAAGATTTTGACTCTATTTTGGCCTATGTTGGACAAGTTGAAAATTTATCAACAAAGGATAGTGTGTTTGATCCCAAAGAGGAGGATTATTTTTTGAGAAATATTATGAGAGAAGATGAAGTCACAAATAAAAGAGGTGAATATACAGACAAAATTTTAGGCCAAGCCCCTAATACACAGGACGGATTTTTAAAAGTAAAACAAATACTATGATTGATTTAAGAAATTTAACAATTGTAAAAGCACATGAATCTCTAAAGAAGAATGATTTTACTGTCACAGATTTAGTTAATGCTTATCTGAATAATATTAAAGAGAAAAATCAAGATTTAAATGCTTATTTAGAAATCTATGACGATGTCCTTGTTCAATCAAAAAAAGCCGAAGAGATGTTTGGAAATGGTACAGCCACATTGATGACTGGTATTCCAATTGCGATTAAAGATAATATTCTTTTTGAAGGTCATATTGCTTCAGCTTCCTCGAAGATTCTTGAAAACTATAAAGCAACTTACGATTCTTTTGTTGTTGCTAAATTAAAAAAAGAAGGAGCCGTTTTTATTGGCCGAACAAATATGGATGAGTTTGCTATGGGTTCTTCAACTGAAACAAGTGCTTATGGAATTACAAAGAATCCTCTTGATCCAAATCGGGTGCCTGGAGGGTCATCTGGAGGCTCGGCGGCCGCTGTGGCTGGCGATATGGCACTAGTTGCTCTTGGGACAGAAACTTGTGGTTCAGTTAGACAACCTGCTTCTTTTTGTGGTTTAGTCGGACTGAAACCAACTTATGGTGGAGTTTCTCGTTTTGGAATTATTGCTATGGGTAGTTCTCTTGATCAAGTTGGTTCTTTTGGTAAAACAGTTAAAGATGCGGAAATTCTTTTCAAATCTATTTCTCTACATGATCCTAAAGATAGTACTTCAATAAGAGATGAAGATAGACTTGGTTTAGTTAAGCCAATAAAAAAAAGAATTGCTGTCCCTCGAGAATTTTTAAAAGGGGGAGGAGTTGATAAGGAAGTTTTAAAGAATTTTGAGGATTGTTGTGAAAAATTAAAAAAAATAGGATATGAAATTGTTGATGTTTCATTACCATCAATCCAATATTCTTTAGCTGTTTATTATATAATTATGCCAGCCGAAGTTTCTAGTAATTTGGCTCGTTATGATGGTATTCGTTACGGATTTCATGCTGAAGCTCCAAATCTTTATGAAGTTTATACAAAGAGTCGGGGCCAAGGTTTTGGCAAAGAAGCCAGAAGGAGAATCTTACTAGGGACTTATATCTTATCTCATGGCTATTATGATGCTTATTATAATAAGGCGATTAAAGTTAGGAAAATGATCAAAGATGAGATCTTTAATTTATTTAAAGATTATGATGCTTTTATTACCCCGACTGTTCCATTTTTACCTTTTCGTTTTGGGGAGAAATTAAACGATCCAGTGGCGATGTATTTATGTGACATTTTTTCAGCTCCGGCTAATTTAGCTGATATTCCTTCAATATCTATTCCCTCGGGGAAAAATTCCGAAGGCTTATCTTTTGGGCTTCAAATTACTGCTCCGTTTTTAAGAGAGGATATCTTATTTACGATTGGGAAAGATTTAGAAAAATTGATATAATAAAAAGATGGAACAGACCGCATTACAATCAGCTTTAGATAAACCTTTATTTACTCCTAATTATTTAAATATTGAATATGTCTTTGGTAAAATAGTTGAATATGCTAAACCGGTTATTGCTTTTTTTAGTGATCCGAATACTTGGTCTACCATTGGAATAATCTCTGCTTTTTTGTCTATTATTCTTATAGCTATTATTATTTTTTCTTTAGTTAGAATGGTTGAGATTCAGATTTATGATAAAGAAGAAATTGAACACGAGATTCATTCAGCCTTATTAAAAGAAAAAGAAAAAGAACGTGAGACAAATCCAAGGTGGCATTATATTTTAACTTTAATTGAAAGTCCCAATGCTTCAGATTGGAGGGTGGCGATAATAGAAGCAGACTCTTTGATGGAAGAGATATTAAAAGAGAGGGGTATAGAAGGCAACAGTGTCAGTGAATTACTGGAAGGAGCCAAATCAAGCGGTTATCAAAGTATCCAAGATGCTTGGGATGCTCATTTGGTTCGTAACCAAATTGCTCATCAAGGTTCAGAATTCCCTCTAACTCAAATTGAAGGAAGAAGAGTAATCAAAATGTTCCAAAACTTTTTTGAAGAATTAAGAATAATCTAGGAAAATTTATAAATAAAAAATGCCCTCAAAATGAAGGGCATAAGTATTAAAAAAATTATTAGAGCATTATCCTATTTGGATAACTGTCCCCCTTTTTTTTAATTCGATTTCTTTCTCAAAATATGCTCTCACCCCTTTCTTATAATTTAGAGCAAAGAATTCTTTCATAATTTCATCGGCTTCTTCTTTTGAATCAGCTGGAACCATGAACAAGGACCCTATAAGGATTTTGTACAAGAAAATTTTTTCCATGGTTTGAATTTTTATTAAAGATATTTTTCTTTACATTATCATTTAAGAAAATTAAGTCAAATTAGAGATTTTATATTTTGACTACAAAAAATTTAGCAAAGCTGAGTTTTTCTTTTAGTGTGATTTAGTGGAAAAAGTGGTAACTAGAATAAGGGAGCATGATGGTTATATTTATATACCTAATCTTAATAAAAATCTAATGTCTATCCTTGAAAGTTAATTTCAAAAGGATACATACCCATACCACAAGTGCCTTGTAATGTCCCGAGTTTCGGATTTCCTAAATCAATATCTGTTGTACCAGAGTTAGGTAATATCTTTGATATGTTCATACTAGGAATACGAACAGATGAAGAACAATCAAAAGTACCATTAGTATCAAATCTTAATATGGTAGGTATATTTGCTTTAGCCACACTCACTCTTGGTGTGTATCCACCCTTTGCTTTGATTTCAATTATTTGTTTTCCATCAACAATAGAGACATTGTTTATGTTCTCTGTAATTTTTGATTCTGGTTGTTTGACAGATCCTTCTTTGCTCTTACTGCTTGTAAGGAAAATAGCTCCTCCTATTAATATTATTACTATAATTATTGAAAAAATTGTAGATTTCATAAATTAAAAATTAAATACTGGTGGAATAATACCTATAACCACCAATGAATTGATAAAATTAAACAATGCGAACATTATAATTATTAATCCTGCTGATTTGAAAAAAATACCTGACTTTTTACTATTTTGAATACTAAACGAACTAAAACTAATAAGAGCAAGGACAGGTAGTGTCCCTAATGCAAATGAAAGCATGGTAAGTCCTCCTTTCAAAAAACCGCCAGTAGTAAGAGTATATATTTGCATTGATTGAGTAAATCCGCAAGGTAAAAAGAAAGTAGCAATACCAACTAAAAGAGGAGTAAGAGTATGGTTAAGTTTACTTACACCAAGAGCATGTTTTGACATAAACTTTGGAATAGAGGGTTGTAATTTTTTTGCCCATGGAAAGACATCAAGAAGATTAATACCAAGTATAAACATTACGATACCTATAACTACACTTAGGATAAATGTGGCAGAAGTATTTAGTGTAAAAGCGGAGCCAATTGCCCCAATGACACCACCTAAGATAAAGAAGGAAACTATTCGCCCACCGTGGAATAGAAGTTGTGGTTTTATCTTATCTCCCTCTCTTGCAAAACTAGCTGACATAGAAAGTACTAATCCTCCCACAACTGCCATACAAGTAGAAAGTGATGCGATAATACCAAGGACAAACGCAGTTCCATAAGTTACTTTGCTTGTTGCAACAAGATTAACCAATCCAATTTTTTGAAGAATTACAAATAATATGGCAAAACCAATGGCTATGGGAACGGCAATCTTAAAATCTGACCAGTTTATATTTTTAGCTTGTTTTCTTTCAACTGATAAACTATAACCGTGTTTTATTAGTATTTCTGATAATTCACTGGCTATAATCTCTGGTGTTTTATCACTAAAATCTCCCGTAACTTCTATGGAATTATTTTTTAGGCTAGATTTTGCTTTTGTAATGTATGGTACATCTTCTAATTCACTTTCGGTCATTAGAATACAGGAATTACAGTGCATACCTGAAACATGAAATTTGTATGTTTGTTTATTCATATTATAATTTCATTGCTTTAATTCGTAATGAGTTCGATACTACTGATACTGAAGACATTGCCATAGCAAAACCAGCAAAGATAGGATTTAACAACCAACCAAATATCGGATAGAATAATCCGGCGGCCAGTGGAATTCCTATGATGTTGTAAATAAAAGCCCAGAAAAGATTTTGTTTTATACCCCTCATTGTTATTTTGGAAAGTTTGATTGCTTTAACAAGTTTCGATATATCGCCACCCAAAAGGGTAATACCAGCAGATTCAATTGCTACATCTGTACCTGTTGCCATTGCAATACCTACATCAGCTTGTGCAAGAGCAGGTGCATCATTTACACCATCTCCTGCCATAGCTACAATTTTTCCTTTAGATTGAAAGGATTTAATAGTATTCAATTTATCTTCTGGCATTACTTCAGCTACTACTTCATCAATACCAACGAGTTTGGCAATATAATCGGCAGTATTCTTATTGTCTCCTGTAAGCATTACAACCTTAATGCCAAGTGCATGAAGATTTTTCACTGCTAGAACTGCTTCTGGTTTTATTGCATCAGCTACAAATATCACTCCAAGAACTTTTTCTTTTGTTGCAAGTATCACAGGGGTCTTCCCTTCAAGGGTTTCTTGGTTAAGTGAGTTTATATCAAATGAAAGATTGAGATCTTGTACGAGTTTCATATTTCCTGCATAATATTTGATACCATCAATAATTCCTTTCAAACCCTTACCTTTAATTGCTTCAAAATTATCTATATTTAATAGTTCTAGTTTTTTTTCATTTGCATATGATACGACAGCGTGAGCAATTGGATGTTCGGATTTATTTTCAAGAGTTGCGAGGATTCTAACTAATTCGTTATCTGTTTTATTAGATGTATTTTGAATTGAGATAAGTTCTGGTTTTCCACGGGTAAGTGTCCCTGTTTTATCAACCACTACTATATTTACTTTATGAAGTTTTTCTAGTGTTCCTGCATCTTTAATTAAAATACCTTCTTTTGCTCCCTTACCAACACCAACAATAATTGCTGTGGGGGTAGCAAGCCCTAGTGCGCATGGACAAGCAATCACAAGGATACTTACAAATGATACAAGACCATATGAAAGAGCTTGAGCAAATCCGAGTGGTACACTTCCAAAGAATAACCATAACCCAAAAGAAAGGAATGCGATAATGAGCACGATGGGTACAAACACGCTTGATATTTTGTCTGCTAGAGATTGGATAGGAGCTTTGCTTCCTTGTGCTTCTTCCACCATCTTTATTATTTGTGCTAGTAAGGTTTCAGATCCAACTTTTGTCGCTTTGAAAATAAATGATCCACTAGTATTAATAGTTCCTGATACCACACTGTCCCCGATTTTTTTCTGGGTAGGCATTGGTTCACCTGTGACCATTGATTCATCTATAAAAGATGACCCTTCTGCGATTACTCCGTCGACAGGAATTTTTGCTCCCGGTTTTATAATTATTAAATCACCGTGTATAACTTTATTTATTGAAACCTCTACTTCTTTTCCATCACGAGATACAAGAGCAGTTTTTGTCTGCAGATTTAATAATTTTTCTACAGCATCTCCAGTTTTTATTTTTGATCTTGCTTCAAGATATTTACCTAGAGCGATAAAAGTGATGACAACTATCGTTACATCGTAATAAGTATGTTCAACATTTATGAAAGGTTTTAGAAAATCTTCAAATGCCGTCACTGCGAAACTGTATAGAAAAGCAGAGACTGTTCCAATCCCAATCAATGTATCCATGTTAGCTTTTCCGTAACGAAGAAAACGATAAAAACCAAGTAGATATGGTTTACCAACAACAAATAATGTATAAGTTGCAAAAATAGGGAGAAGATGGTGAAAAAATTCTTTAATTGAATAACTCATTTGAGCAACCATTTTGTATTGAGCTAAAATATCCCAACTCATAACAAATATGGAAAAAATTGCGAGGGGGATAGCTCTCACAATTAAAGATTTTTGATTGACTATTTCAGCTAGTTTTTCTTTCTTTGATTGATTCAATCCAAGATGTTCAGAGTGTTTTTCGTTAGACACATTCCTGCTTTCTGGTGTATGTAATTCCAAAGAATACCCAAGTTTTTCTATTTGCTCTGACAAATAATGTGGACTAGTTTTTGATTCATCAAAAGAGACTACAACTTTCTCTGTGCCGTAGTTTACTTCCGCAGAAGAAACACCATCTGTCTTCTTGAAAGTCTTTTCAATGATTCCTGCACAAGAAGCACAATGCATTCCTTTTATTCTATATGTTTGAGATGTATTCATGAAATTATTTCCGTTTAAGGCGATATACTTTTAATATCTCATCTGTAGCTTTATTCGTCTGACCTTTTTGCATCTGATGAACAACACAAGTCCCTAAATGGTTTTCCATTAAAACATCTTCTATGTTTGAAAGCCCTTGCTTAACAGCAGAAGTCTGTGTAATGACATCTACACAATAAGTACCTTTTTCTATCATCTCTTGTAAACCTCGCACTTGCCCCTCAATAATTTTAAGTCGCCTAATGAGTTTTTGTTTATCGTATTTCATATGAATAAGTATATACCCCCAGGGGGGTATTGTCAATGCGATGCTTAAAATGTTACAAATTTTATCGACCGCAGAAAAACCCCTTTCGGGGTTTTTCTTTTTGCGCGGACTAGTGGACGAAGTGGGAACTGCGATTCGTAACCATAGTGGTTATATTTATATACCAAATCTAGCAGAAAATCTAGATGAAGTGCTATAATACAACTTATGAAAACCTATACTTTCATAGATGCATCAAATCTTTTTTATGGCGGAGAAAAATCACTTGGCTGGAAGATTGATTATAAAAAACTACTTGGGTATCTACAAGAAAAATATAGCACTAGTCAAACTTTTTACTTTGGTGGAGTTGAGATTTATAACTTCAAATATAATTATCAAAAGGACGAAACCGTTTCAATAGCTGAATTAGAAAAGTATCTATTAAAATTGATTGAAAATAAAGGAAAAGACCTTAATGAAGCAGAATTACTTCTAATTGGTAGACATTTACAGAGAGTTCGTTTCTATTTGAAACTTTTGGAGTTTGGTTATCATCTATATTTGAAACCAGTTAAAATGTACGAGCAAGAAGATGGCACAACTAAACGCAAAGCAAATTGTGATGTTGATATGGCATTTCATTTAATGAAGGAAAAGGACAATTTTGAAAGAGCTGTTATCTTGTCGGGAGATGGTGATTTCTTGCCTGTCCTAAAATATATTAGAGGACTTGGCAAAGAAGTAATAATACTCGGCAGAGGTCATAGAACAGCTAAAGAAATAAAACAGTTTGCAGGTGATAATTTCCGAGATTTTGAATATTTACGAGAATTACTAAAAATGAAATAAAAACACTATAGAAAAAAGAAAGGCACCCATATAGGATGCCTTTCACGTTTAGTGTTTATATTATAACATAAGCTATCTAAAAAATGCAAATAAGTCGGTTGGAACTGGAGAAACCCATACAGGGTAAAACAAAACACACTTCTTTCGAAATGTGTCCAGTCTTGCGCGACCTAGTGGATGAAGTGAGAACTGCTATTGAAAATTATGATGGATATGTGTATATTCCTGATTTTATAGAAAAATAAATTTATGATAAAATACTCATATGGAAGATTTATCTAATTACGAGAAATTAAAAGAAGATGCACAAAATTTTTATAATAATGTTCATATAGTATTTTCTCCAATCTTTAATCAAAATGTCTATTTCAATTCAGAGGGATTTAATCATATAATTTTCAAGGGCTCTCGTTCTGAAAGAGAAAAATCATCACAAATTCTTCGTTTCAAACTTTTACATCTTGCAATAAAATTAGTAAAACTTTCTACTACACATCAAGAATTTGAAGAAACCTTAAAAGAATTTGAGGTTAAGAGTCACAAGAAAAGAATTAAAAAATCAAAACCAGTAAGATATTGGGGAATAATAGCCATTATTGATGGTAGAAAAATCAAAGTAATTTTAAGGCAAATTGGAGATGGTGGTAATATACACTTTTGGAGTATTGTTCCTGCTTGGACTACAAATAAATATCGAGATACTAGATTTTACACAACAATGAAAGGTAGTCCAGAAGAAGATTAAATATACTAAAAACAAAAATACCACCAATTAAGGTGGTAACTTTGTTATGCCTGCCTTCGGCTTATGAATTAGCCGAATAGGGCTGACGCCCCACAAGCACACCTATAATATAACAAAAAATATCTAGTAAAGCAATAGTGCTGTGGATTTCTTGAATTTTATAGTGGATGAAGTGAGAACCAGAATAATAGGAAGATTTTTATACCTAATGGAAAATGTTAGAATTTGTTTTATTTGTCTTGGATTCTAAAGAAATAAAATTCTGCTGTGTCTTCCGACCAATTTTGTATTTCATGTTCTGTATTAGATGGAAAAATAAACTTATCTCCAGATTCAAATTTTTCTGTATTTCCTTCTGAATCTTTAATAACTCCTGAACCTTTTATCACTAAACATATTTCAACTATGTTTTCATGCTTATGCATAATCCATTTTTCTTTTAAAGGTAAATAACCATAAGTAAAAGCTTCAAAACATTTTGAGGTAATCTCTTCTTTAGAAACTAACATTTTTCTAGACCCAGAATTATGAGGAGTTTGTTCTATGGTTATATCTTTTATATTTTTTTTAGAAAACATATATATATTATACCAGTTCTACTGTCCAATTAGCTAACAAAAATAAATCTTGATAATTAAGGTTGAGAATTGATGCGCGGTAGACTGGAATCTTTCCCTCGACTAAAATTTTTTCTTCAAAAAATTTTGGTCTGGTCACCGCCTCATTATTTTCTTTACTAAGAAAATATAATTCCGGCGTTCAAATCCTTAAAATGTTACACATTTTATCGACCGCAG
>Ga0105047_10003341_pt1 | contig 28290 bp, 20 predicted proteins | sample MAT04_FD_78384 | JGI IMG/M metagenome (GOLD analysis project Ga0105047, IMG submission 78384) | Freshwater microbial communities from Lake Fryxell liftoff mats and glacier meltwater in Antarctica - MAT-04 (megahit assembly) | ecosystem: Environmental > Aquatic > Freshwater > Ice > Liftoff... | reverse complement strand
AGGCCGGTTCACGGCGGCACGTCCTACGGACAGAGCCGCCTCTACACCTGCCGCCACGCGAGATGGCTCCGCCATTGTTAAAATCGCTCTGAAATGCGGAAGCCGCAGAGACGCTGAGAACGCCGAGGGATGCAGAGAAAAAGAAAACCCCGGCGATCCTCTCGCCTCCCTCTGCGCGGCGGCGGTTCATCGCTGGCGCGATCCAGATTCGGGCCGGCTGTGGTTCTATTTCGACTGCTTTAGCTCTCGCTCAAGACGACCACCCCCTCCGCGACCGTCTGCTCGCCGACCCGCGCCACCACCTCGAACTGCCACAGCCCGCCGACCACCGCGACCTTCCGCGCCGTCAGCGTCAGCTCGTCCAGCGGGCGCACCGCGCGCAGAAATTTCATCCCACGGATGGCGGAGAGCCGGAAGGCCCGGCCCGGTTGCCCGGCGGCGAGGCCGGCGGTCTGGGCGAGCGCCTCGGTGAGAATCACTCCCGGCACCAGGGGATCGCCGGGGAAATGTCCGCGAAAAAACGGCTCGTCCGGAGAGAAAGTTTTGCGGCACACCGCCCTTTCCCCGGTTTGCGCTTCGGTCACCTCATCGACAAAAACAAACGGCGCTCGATGGGGCAACCCGAGCGCGATCGGATCACCGGCCATTACTGCGCGGGTTCGCCCGGCACGAAATAGGCGAACCGCCAACTCCCGCTGACGATGCGCATCCCGGCGCGGTAGCCCGAATAATCTGGATTGGTAATGACCTCGGGCGGCGCGACCATGTAGAGGTCCTTGGCTTCAAATTTCTGGCGCAGAATTTGGCTGATCTCCGGCCAGACGTTGTGCTGATCCCAGTAATCGAAAACGACTTCGTTGGGCGGCGGATTATCCCAGCGATAACCGAAGTCACTGGCCATCATCGACGCGAGGACCGCGCGATCCTTTTTGGCCACGGCAATCTTCAACCGCCCCACGAAGGCCTGAAAGGATTGATCCTTGGCCTGGTATTTTAGCGGCTTCCTTTCCGCTTCGTCGGATTTTTTGTACGGTGAATCGCAAGTGGAAAGCATCCCAATGAACGGCAGGCAAACGAGTGAACGGAAAATCATGAGCCTTGGGATAAAGTCGCCGGGGAACCAACGCGAGCGGTTTCTTCCGCGGAAAAAGTGCTCGGAGAGGGACTTGAACCCTCACGCCTTGCGGCATACGCCCCTCAAACGTACGTGTCTGCCATTTCACCATCCGAGCTTTTTGGGAGGGCGGAATGTCTAGCAGGCGGACTTGCGAGCGCAAGCGTTTCTTTCCGCGGCGGAGTGTGGATTTTTTTCCGCGGGCTGCCCGTGGCGCGTTACGCTACTCCGCGATGCGCTTCGTCTATTTCCTCACCGCCATTTTCTGCGGAATGGTGGGACGAGCCGCTGCACTCGAGATCCCGAAAAACTGCGGCCAGGCCGTAGTCGTAACCACGCCGGCGTGGACTTCGCCGTCCGGGGTGCTCCAGCGTTGGACACGCCCGGATGGCGAGTCGCCCTGGAAAAAAGTCGGCAAACCGGTGACGGTGCTGGTCGGCGAGCGCGGCTTGGGCTGGGGGCTGGGGTTGCATCGCCAGCCCGACGACCGCGGGCCGCGCAAAACGGAAGGCGACCGGCGGGCACCCGCAGGAATTTTCCGGCTCACGGGGGCCTTTGGCCTCGGACCACGCGCCGTGGCCAGGCTGGCGTGGCAGCCGGTCACGCCCGCGCTGGAGGCGGTGGATGACCCGGCATCGCGTTTCTACAATCGCATCGTGGACCGGACGCAGATCGAGCGGCCCGACTGGCGCTCGTCAGAACGCATGGCGACGATCCCGGACTACGCGCTGGGCATCATCGTGGCGCACAATCCGCAGAACATCCCCGGCGCGGGCTCGTGCATCTTTCTGCATCTCTGGCTGGGCGGACGGAACGGCACCGCCGGGTGCACGGTTTTGCGGAAGCCCGACCTGCTCGTCCTGGCGAACTGGCTCGATCCCGCCCGGCAACCGGTGCTCGTCCAGTTGCCCCGCGAGGTTTCGCGCGGCGAACTAAACGACCTTTGAATCCTCCAAGGGCGCCGGATCGGGCACGCTGCCGGATTTGGCCAGCGCGGACTTGGCCACCCGGGTGATGTAGGTGAGTGCACAAAACGCGGCGACCAGTCCGACGCCGAGCAGCACGTATTCGCCAGGGTGCCGGGCGCGACCCGCGCCGGTGGCGACAGCGAGGCCCTCATGCGCGGTGGCCCCGAGCCAGACAAAGAAGCAGTTCGCGGGGATGATCGCGATGAAGGTGGCCAGCAGGTAGGGCCAGAAGCGGACGGCGGTGAGACCGTAGGCGTAGTTCGCGAGGCCGAAGGGCAATGGGCAGAGGCGGAGCAGGGCGACAATTTTCCCGCCCTCCCGACCGACGGCGGCGTCGATGACGCGGAACTTCTCGTGGTGCGCCAGATAACGCGTCACCGCTTTGCGGGCCACGTAGCGGGCGATCAGGAAATTGACAACTGCGCCGACATTTGTGCCGACCGTGATGGCCAGCAGACCGCCGCGGAAACCGAAGATCGCGCCCGCCCCGATGGCGACCGGGGAGAGCGGGATGAAGAACATTTGCAGCACTACGATCCCCACCACGTAGGCCAGCCACCCGAGAAACCCGAGACGCTGGAAGGCGTCGTGCCACGAAGTGAACTGCTCAAGGATGGTGGACATGGGGAGCGCGTGTTTTGCCAGAAGGCCCGGACAATGCAACCCCGACCCACTTGCGAAAACCCTTCGCAAGCCGCTCGCCCGACGCCTAAGTTCCCGCGCATGATCAAGCTCCCCCCTGCCGGTCTGGCTCTGCTGGTGTCGCTGGCCGCGGCGCTGCCCGGCCTGGCGGCACCCAAAACCGCGTCAAAGGTCCCCCCGAAAACCTCGACGCCGGAAATCATGGGCTTCTGGCATTTCGAGCGCGACGTGAAAGCCGACGGCCGCGGGAGCGTCTTTGGACCAGCCCGGCGCCTGGACGGTGCAGAGTTCTTCTTCACGGAAGAGGTGCCCGGCCATTTCATCTACGATCCCGTCCAAAAGCTGTCCTACCCGAATAGCTTCAGCCTGAACTTTCAATCGGAGGAAGGGCACAACGACGCCCTGGAGATCCCGCCCGATGCGCTCAAGGCGGGGTTGGCCGGGCAGAGTGTGACGCTGGAGATGTTTTTCAAGCCGGACGAAGGGTGGGACACGCCGATCGCGATGAAGGCGCGGCTCGATGACACGGCGGCGGAGTGGGGACTCGAAGCGCGGTTCTTCCAGCAATTCGGGCAGACCTATCTCCACGCCTTTTTCACCGCGCCGGGCGCGCAGACCGAGCATTTCCGCGGCGGGCACTACGGCACAAGCGCGCAGGTCCATGCGGCGAATCTCGACTGGCGGCACATGGCCATCGTCTGCGACGGCGAGGCGAAAACGCTGACCTGTACCATCGACTACTATCAGACGAAGACCGTCCCCCTGCCGGGCGAACTGAAGTGGGACGCCGCGCCTTTTTACATCGGCGGCGGACCGACCCGCTCCGGCTTCAAGGGGCGGATCGACGAAGTGCGACTGACCCGCGCGGCGCTGAAACCCTGGCAGATGCTGCGCGCCCGCAGCGATCCGCTGGCGAATGTGAGCTTTGCGAGCGTCGAGACGGTGCTGCCCCGCGACAGCGGATACGTCGATGTGAAGGAATGCTTTGGCGCGGCCGGCGATGGCCGGACGGACGACACCGCAGCGTTTCAGGCGGCGTTCCGCGCGCTCTCGAACCGCAGGCCGCTCGCCCATCCCACGCTCTACCTTCCGCCTGGCACCTACCTCGTCAGCGACACCTTGCTGAGCGGTCGGTTTCTCACCGTGCAGGGCGCGGGCGCGGACAAAACGATCATCCGTCTGCACGACAAATGCCCCGGCTTCACCAAGCCCGCCGAGGCGCGCCCGGTCTGGCGCGCGAGCAGCACCCAGGGCCCGCCCGGCTCAAACCAGGTGGCCAACGGCACTTCCACCGAGATTTCCATCTACGATCTCTCCATCGAGACCGGCAAGGGCAACGCCGGCGCGAAGGGCCTGGAGTACCACTCGAACAATCGGGGCCGGCTCGAAAACGTCCACATTCGCAGCGGCGACGGCGCGGGAGTGGTGGGCCTCGACCTCACGCACAAAACCAACGGCCCTGCACTGATCAAAAATGTAAGCGTCACCGGGTTCGATCTCGGCGTCGCCACGGCCTATCAGGAATATTCGATGACTTTCGAAGGCCTGACGCTCGAAGGTCAGCGCATCGCGGGCCTGAAAAACAACGGCAACATCCTCGCGATCCGCAAGCTGGCCAGCGTGAACAAAGTGCCGGCCATCCTCAGCGAAGGCGGGAATTCGATGATTACCCTCCTCGATTCCAACCTCAAGGGCGTGAAGGGCGGGGCGGCGATCCACAGTGATGGAGGACTGTATGCCTTGCGGGTGGAAACGCCCGGCTACAAGGAGGCCATCCGGAAACGCGTGCTCGTCGATGCCGCGGCCCGCGACTGGAAAAGCGAGATCATTCCCGGGCCGGGAATCGCCGAATTCATCGGCGATCAAATCGTCACCGGGCACGGCACGCCGAAGGGGGCGCTCAAACTGCCCATCGAGGACACCCCCGAGGTGCCGTGGGGGGATATTTCCAAGGATTGGGTCAACGTGCAGAACTTCGCGGAACAGAAAGCGGGCGAGGACTGGGCGCCGGCGATTCAGGCGGCGATCGATTCCGGCGCGCGGACCGTGTATTTCCCAGCGGCGCGATACGAGGTCGCGAGCCCGGTGCAGGTTCGGGGAAAGATCGAGCGACTCTTCGGCATGCACGCCACCATCGCCCGGCCCAAAGACGACACCAGCGGCGGGCCGGTGCTGATTTTCGACGAACCCGACGCGAAACGCATCGTCTCCATCGAACGGCTCGATTTCGACCACTTGCAACACGCCTCCCCGGCCACGCTGGTGCTGAAAAGCTCCACCCCGGGGCGCTACACCAATGCCGCGGGCTGCGGAAAGCTTTTCATGGAAGACATCGGCGGGGCGGATTTCCATTTCGACCATCCCCAGCAGGTCTGGGCGCGCCAATGGAATCCCGAAAGCCGCGCCGCCGGGCCTTGCATCTCCAGCCATGGTGCCACCATCTGGTGCCTCGGCTTTAAAACCGAATTCGAAAGCAGCAAATTATGGGCGGAAGCCGGCGCGCAGACGGAAATCCTCGGCGCATTCATCTATCCGCTCGGCCAGATCCCGGAGGACCGTCCAATCTTCAAGAACACCGACTCCAAGATGTCCGTGATCTACGGCACGAGCGTCTATGGCTCGGATCACAAGCTCCACATCCTCGACACCCAGGGCAACAACGTGAAGCGGATCGGCAGCGATCAGCTCAAGTGGGCCGGCAGCCGGGCCCGCATGGACCTTTTCGTCAGCGACGCCACAGAACCGGCAACCGCGAACTAATCGCGCGCGAAAGCGAGCCGCAAAATCAGCAGCCAGTCGGCGATCCGGGTTTGGATCGGTCGGTAGCTGACGCGGTGTTCGCGGATGGTCCGGGGGGCGAATTCAACAGTGCCGTGAACGTACATCATCAGCAGGGTGCAGAGCACCGGGAAGCTGAGAAGCATCAGGATGGGCGAGATAGGCCAGTCGGATAACATGCGACCGGGAATTAGCAGGTCGGATGCCCATGTCAATAAGTGCTTCGAATTCAGGAGGTGAATATCCTGCAACGGTCCAATTCAGAACTTATTATCAGTTCACATGTCCGAAATCAGCCACTTATTGGCTACATTTAGCCAAAACACGCCCTATCGGGCCATCTGCGCGGCCCGCCGATATTGCGCCCGAAAATGGTCGGCCAGCTCCTTGGCCAACTGCACTTCGCGGATTTTGTCGCCGCTGAGCGCCTCGCGAATTTGGCCCGAAGCGAGGGCGTAATCCACCGCGCTGACGTCTTCAAAAACAGCCATCGCTTGCGGCGGAAAATTGGCTTCCCGGAGGGCCTCCCAAGCCGTCTTCAACTCCTCATGCGTGTCGATGCACATCACCCGGAAGATGAACGCGAGCGGGCGAAAAAGCGGGCCGGTCCATTGGTCGTGGTAAATAAACGTCCGGGCGAGGTCGTACGGCTGAACCTCGGGGTCGGATCGCAAGGGCTGGAACTCCGCCGCGTAGAGTGCGGGGAGCACCGGCAGGCGGCGCAGGGCATAACGCTTCGGCCCACCAGGAGTGCCCACTTTCCAGTTCCAAAGCTTTTGCCCATCGACCGAGAAGACGAAGGCGATGAAATCCCGCGCCACGTCGCCATTCGGCGCGCCCCGGAAAAGCCCGATGGGATCGACGCCCACGGACGTGCCGCCGACGGCATTGACGTATTGCAGCCGCGAGCTGCCATCCGGCTTGCGCACGGCTTCGCTCTGGAAGCGTCCGTAAAAGTCGATCGTCATCCCCGCCGCCGCCTCGCCCGCTTCCACATCGAGCGCGATTTTCGTGGAGGAGTCGGTGAAATAGCGGGCGTTCGCGCCGATCTTCATGAGCAGCCGCAGCGCTCGCGCCCATCCTTCGATCACCGCTTCCTTTTCCTCAGCCGGCGTCAAAGAGACCCGCGCGTTGGTGATATTGCCCGATTTGGAGAGCTCGCGAATCTTCGCCTCAATCCGAGCTTCGCCCGCCTCCTGCATCTGCTGCTGGATGAGCATCTCGAAGGACTTGCCGACCGATCCGCTCTGTGTCGGATTGGCGAGTGCGATGTGCCGCGTGTAGCGCGGATCGGCGAGATCCGCCCAGCGCTGCGGCGGGTGCGTGATCCCGAGCCGGGCGAGCACGTCGGGATTGTAGCAGATGCCGAAGGATGAAATGACACTCCCCAACCAGCGCCCCTTCGGATCCCAGAACGGCTCGCCGCTGACCTTTTGCGGAATGACCTGATCGTTGAACAATTCAGGATGCGCCCCGAGGAATCCGCTATCGACCAGCCGCCCGGCCCGCGCCTGCTGCTCGAAGTCGTAGGCGCCACCGCCGAAGAACAGGTCGATCTTGCTCCCCACTTGCGAATCGAGAAAAGCCCGCCGCGCCTGCTGCGGCGGTGTATCCTCGACCGGCGTCGCCGCGGGCACCACGCGCGGGTTGTCGAAGCTGGTCTCCACAATCTTGCTCCACGGTCGGTGCAGGGTGTTTACCCAGTGGTTCTGAAAGCTCGCGAGAAACTCCGACGCCACGTAGCGCCCGATCTCGCTGGTCCCGCCCGGCGTCCGCCAGTCCACGCGCACCCGCGTCCCCGTCCGCGCGAGATATTGCTCCTCAAAAGCCCGCCCAAACTCGGAGCGGATCGATTCGTTGTGCGGCGTGATGATGACCAGCGCCCGCTCCCCCGCCTGGGGATCTCCGGGCTGCCTGGGCCGCAGCAGGATCGGCCCACTGAGCACCGCAACCAGCGCCAGCAGCAGCGGAAGTTGCCGGCTCATGATCAGCGGGGGAGCACGACCACGTCTTCCGGTTGCACGCTGGCGAAGACTTCGCGCTCGGGGCTCAGCTCCACAAAGCGCGGATTGAGTTCGTAAATCTTCAGCACCCCGCCCGCCGCGGCGAATTCGTATTGCGCCATTTCGCCGAGATACACGCGGTCGCGGATGCGTCCGGCGAGGCCGTTGCGTGGCGCCGCAGCCGTCGCCAATTGCCAGCTCTCGGGCCGGATCGAAAGCGTGCAAACATCACCCGCCTTCGGCTGCCAGGCCCGGGCCGGCACCGCGCTTTCAAACATCCCCAGCGGTGTTTCGACCGTCACAGTCGGTCCGTCCACGGCCCGAACGCTCCCCTCCAGAAAATTTACTTCGCCCATAAAATCTGCCACAAACCGCGACACCGGATGACGATACACTTCCGATGGAGGTCCAGCCTGCCGGATATGGCCGCCTTCCAGAATCGCCATCCGGTCGGCGATGGACAACGCCTCCTTCTGGTCGTGGGTCACGTAGATCGCGGTGAGGCCGAAGTCCTTGCAGATGCGGCGGATCTCCGCCCGCATCTCCAGCCGCAGCCGCGCGTCGAGATTCGAGAGCGGCTCGTCGAGCAGCAGGCAGCGCGGTCGAATGACCAGTGCCCGCGCCAGCGCCACGCGCTGCTGCTGGCCGCCGGAAAGCTGATGAATCCGGCGCGTGCCATACGCCGCCATTTTCACCGAAGCGAGCGCCTCCTCGACCCGCCGCGCGATCTCCGGCCCGGCCACCTTCCGCTCTTCGAGGCCGAACGCCACGTTTTGCGCCACCGTCATGTGAGGCCAAAGCGCATAACTCTGGAACATCATGCCGGTATTGCGCCGATGCGGCGGAAGCCGCGTCACATCCTCGTCGCCGAAAAGGATGCGGCCCTCCTCCGGCACATAAAACCCGGCAATGCTCCGCAGCAGCGTGGTCTTGCCGCAACCGCTTGGGCCGAGGAGGAAGAAGATCTCCCCGGGGTTGATGTTCAGATCCACGCGGTTCAGCGCGACAGTATCGCCGAAACGTTTGGTGACTTGGTCGATGGTCAGCGAAATCAAAACGCGGGCCAGTAGGGGCTGGCCACGATGGTTTGTCGATGGGAAATCCGCCGCCTTCACCAGTCCCGATTCTTCCCGGTATGGATTCCGCCTTTTCTTCCCGCGGCTTCCGATTCATCCATTAAGCATGCGCTCGTTCTTCCCCCAGGTCGTGGCGTCGGTCATTGGGCTGACCACCCTCGTGTCCGCGAGGGCCGCCGACGCGACACCCGCCCCGCCCACACCCTTCATTGGCAAGCTCAGCCTCGTCCGCTACGACTCCCCACTGGCTTTTTCCGACGGCTACGCGCCGACCCGTCAGGCGGCGAAACTCAAGGATGGCACCGATGCCGTCGCGTGGCCGGATTTTTCCCTCAATCACCAGCCGATCTTCCGCGGCAAGAGCCAGGAAGACGTGCCGCTCAAGCTGCGCAAAGGCGCGGAAGCCGCCTCGCCCTTCCAACTGCCCACCGACGACGTGCTCCAGCCCGGCAATCACTGGCTGCGCGCGATGGATTGGCGACGCGGCCTGCGGCACATCTACACGGCGGACGCCACGGCCCGCACTTCCAACACCGGCGGCACGATGACAGGACGTTACGAGCTGTGGCTTTTCCCCGTCATCATCCAGGGCGAAGGCGGACCGGCGGTGAAAAATGTGGAGGTCAAAATCGGCGCCAGCCCGATTTTCAAGCAGGCGGGCCCGTGGCGGTCGCTCACCCTGCTCCTGCCGCAGAACGAGCCCGGAAAGCCTTACGTGCTCATCGTCGATGGCCGTCCACCGGTCACTTTCTCGGCCGGCCTGCAACCCGTGAAACTCGGCAGCCCGCGCGCGAACATCATTCCAGTGAATGCCACCCTCAGCGGAGACGGCCCGAAGATTACCGTGCGCCATCTCGATCGCCCGGCGGAATTTCCTCACGCCAGGGAATGGGCGGCCGACCTGGCCGCACTCGCCAAACCCCTGCCCCCCAGCCCGCCGTTCGACCGCGGTCGCGGCACCAGCCGGTACCTCGGCTCGGAAATTCCGGCCTCGCCGCTGACGCTCTACGCCGCGGCGCTTCCGCACGGGATGAGCGGGGGCTTTTTCAAAAAGGGCACGGACCCCGCAGCCTACGCGCAACTCCTCGCCACGCTCGGCTACGATACCGTCTTCGATCCGGCGGGTGCAGTGCCCGCTGCGGGCGACGCGGAGAGTTTTGAAAAGCGCGCACCGGTCCTCGCCCGCCACGGCCTCCGCCTCGGCCTCCAGTACGATCACAACTGGAGCCGCCCAGCGCTTCAGCATCCGAACCTCACGTTCTTCGCCCACACGCTGCCCGACTGGCACGCGCCGCTCTACCGCAGCCTCTCGCTGACCGCACAGCGCTTCGCCCGGCTGCCCAATTTCGCGGGACTGAACATTGGCTCGGACAATGCGGGCTACGCCGCCCATTGGTCGTGGGCGCCGCCCGTGCCGGACCGCCCCTGGGGCGAGGCGATGATCGCTTTTTCCGGCACGCCACAACCTCGGGTGCCGCGCGCGCCCAGCCTAGGACCCGCGGAGCGGCCCTTCGAGCAGCCGGTGAAGACCCAGGCCGAGTTCATGAAATACGTCGAGCGGTATGAGGTCTCATTTCAGCAATACGGCTACTTCGCGGAAGCGGTGCGCGAAGTGAATCCGCGGCTGGTCTTCACCACCGGTTCCTTCGGGAGTGCGGCCGGGACGGGCGGCCGCGGCGGCTGGCCGTGGGCCAGCATTCCGGGCCGGGTGCTGACCGAGGGATTGCCGGTGCAGCAAGCCTTTGATGGGAATGAACTCCACGCGGCCAAACCGATGCACGGCGTCGCGCTCGCCGATCGGCTGCACAGCTATTTTCCGAAAAAGCCGACCTGGGCACTGATCGACAACCACTACTTTCTCCATGGTCGCGAGGCGTGGCAGCGCGCCTGCGCGCTCCTGCTCACGCGCGGCGTCCAGGGCGTGGGCACGAATTTTCTCCCCCACCCCGACGGCGAAGGCGCGCGGCCCGATGTCGTCACCGCGCAGTCGGAGATGAATGCGTGGATGCGCAAATACGGCGGCGTCTATGCGCGCACGGAACCGGAAGCGACCATCGGGATATTCTATGGGCAATTGCAGGCCGTGGAGCGCCGCGTCCTCACCACTGAGAACGCCAGCGCGGAAGAACTGCTGCGCGGGTCGCATGAAGGCAAGGTCGCGGAGGCGCTCTTTTTCTGCCACGCCGCCGGCTGGCCGGCCCGCGTCATCACTTACCAGGAAATCCTCCGCGGCCCGCTGCCCACCTCGATGAAAGCCATCCTGCTTGTCGGTCTCGATCAACCCGATGAGAGCTGGAATTGGGGCAGCGGTCTGGGGCCGACCTTGCAAAAATTCCTCGACCGCGGCGGACGCATTCTTACCGACGACGAATCCGTGTGCCCCGTCCCGACCACCCGGACGGGGATGAAAGTCGCCGCCTACGTCCCGCAGATGGAAGTCGATCCCACGCCGCAACTCCTCGCCCGCAATGCCGACAACATCGCCAAATTGCGCGCCGCGATGGAAGGGGTCGCCGCGCCCGTCGCCACTTCCGCGAGCGCAACGGTGTGGGCCATTCCCACGAACTGCGCCGACACGCAGTACGTCACCGTCGTCAATCAGGGCTTCGCGGAAGGCGACGAGGCGAAGGAACGTCTGCTGCCCCCCGATCCCAAGGCCACCAAACCCGAACCGTGGAAGTTCAAGGGCAACGCCAGTCTCTACGTGAAGCCGCAGACCGGCACGCTGGCCTGGAACACTGACCGCCCAATTTACGACGTGCGCCTCGGGCGCAAGGTCAGCGCGGCGGAGGCCGCGCAAGTCGATCTCACGAAGGACGGCTTTCGTTGGTACGCGCTCCCGCCCGCCGAGATCACGCCGCCGGCAATCGTGGTGGAGAAAAGCGCCTCCGGCTTTTACGAGGCGCGCGTCAGGCTCTCCGGCAACCAGCGCATGGGCGGTGTGCCGGTGGAGATCGCGGTCGCGGGGCCGAACGATACTTCGACGGTTTATTCGATCACGGAGATCCCCACGCGCCTGCCCTTGCGGGAGTCGGACGATGGTGACTACACCATCACCGCCAAGGAACTGCTCACCGGCCTCACCGCCTCGGCCAAAGTCAGCAATCGCGCGCAAGCCACCGTAAGTGCGCGCGCGCAGGTCGCCGTGCGCGAAAGTGCCGCCATCACCAAATTTGGCACCCGCAAAAAACTGCCGCTGACCATCGCGTTGACCCCCGAGCAGGAGAAGGACGCCACCCTCGCCGGACACGCGAAGACGCTTAAAACTTTTTACGAAAAGCTCGGCCGCATCGTCGCCCTCGGGACCGTGGGACCGGGCGGGGTCGTCGAAAGTCTCCAGCCGCTCAAGTCACCGCACCGCTTTCCGCAGTGGAAGACGGTCGCGACCGATCTCATCCTCTTCGGCACACCTGCCAGCAACGTCCTGCTCTTCGACCAGGCGCGCGGTGAAATCTTGCCGCGCAATTTCGCGCCGCCCCCGCCGAGCGAAGCCGCACTGCTTTACACCCGCTCCCCTTTCGTGGGCGAATGCGACGCGCTCAACATCATCGCCACCGACGACGAAGGCTTTGCGGCCGCGGTCCAAAAAATCACGACTCCCGCAAAACCGTAGCGAATCCCTCGGAGGGACGCTCCCGCGCGGGAGAGAACGCCGGGAGCAAAGGCGAGGAGAGCGCAGAGACCGCAACCGGAATGGTTTGCGGCAATTTTGTGACCCGGTCTCGTCTGCGTCCTCTTCGTCTCCGCGCCTTCGGCGTTTTCAATTCAACCGCAACTCGATCGTCCCGGCTGCGATCGCCCGAAATCACCCCCCGGATCAGTCCGGGAAATCCTTCGACGCCGCAAGCTGCGCCGTTCGCTTCTTGCGGCGATCCAGCAGCCAGACAATCCAGATGCAAATCTCGTAAAGAATGACGATCGGCGCGCCCAGGCTCAGGAAGGTGATCGGATCCGGCGTGGGTGCGACGACGGCCGCCAGGAGAAGGATGACCGTGACCGCGTATGGCCGCGTCTTCGAGAGCAGGTTGTAGTTGATGACGCCCAGCAGCGCGAGGCCGATCATGACCACGGGTATCTGACAAAGCAGACCGAAGCCGATGGTCAGCCACGCGCAGAAGGAAATGTAATCCTTCCATTCCCAGAGGATCGTGACCTGCATCTTCATCGAGTATTCGTAGAAGAATCGCAGCGTCTCCGGCAGGATGTAATAGTAGCTGATCAGCGTGCCGCTCAGGAATAGCGCGAAGCTCCCGAAGATGCCGGGAAAAAGATACTTCTTCTCCTGCCGGGAAAGCGCCGGGAGGATGAACGAAATGGCGTAGTAGCTCAGGAACGGCAGGGCCAGCGTCACACCCGCGAAGAACGCGAGGAGCAACGAAACGGTGAACGGCTCGACGATCGTCCGCGTCACGATCTTGTGGATCAACTCGGGTGCGGCTTGGATCATCGGCTGCTGGATGATCCACATGAGGTCGTTCACGAAGAAGAACGAGATGATCATCGCGATGACGAGCGTCACGCCCATCTTGATCAGCGTCCACCGCATGTCCTCCATGTGATCGAGGAACGGTTTGATGATATCGCCGTCGGATTTTTCGCGGAATTGGAAGAACTTGGTCAGCCAGGACATAAAAGGGGGCGCTACTGAGAGCTAAAACCTCTCGCCGCGCAATTTCTTCTTCGGAAATCGCCGCCCCACTTCAAATTAAGTCCAGCGCGACCAACCGGGCGAAAGCCGCGAGCGTATTCGCATCGCGGATTTCACCACGCGCGATCATCGCCCGGAATTCCGCCGGTGCAAATGCCCGGCAACCGAGGATGGCTTCGCCGGCATCGTAGGACGGCCCGAGTGCGCTCGGCACCACTGGCCGTGCGAGCAGCAGGTGGCTGTGTTCATCGGTGAAGCCCGCGCTTGGAAAGAAATGACCGAGCGGGATTACTTCCCCGCCCGGCGCGAGTTCGTAGCCGCTTTCCTCGCGCAATTCGCGCAGCCCGGTGGCGCGAATGTGATCGTCCTCGTCGTGATCGTCGATCTGCCCGGCGGGAAATTCCCAGATCGTCGCCTGGATCGGCACCCGCTCCTGCCGCACGAGCAGGAAATCTCCCTGCGCCGTGATCGGGGCCACCACGACCGCGGCCTTGCGATGCGTCACCGTCCATTCGAAAGGCGTGGACCGCATCGGTGTCGTCACCCGCACGCGATGTACCGCGAGGTAGGGATTGGCAAAGAGCGCCTCGTCATGGTGGATCTTCCAGCCTTCGGAGTGACCGATGAAATTATGAAAAGCCATGCGCGCGAAATCGGGCACCACGCCAGCAAAGGCAAGGCAAACCTCCTGGCCCGCGGGACGGCTGGTCCGGCAATTTCGGGGGTAGGAAAAAACGATGGACAAACCGCGTTTGGGATAGCAAATAACCAGCCCGCATTTGGTGCGGGATCAGTCGATGGGGAGTTAGCTCAGTTGGTAGAGCGCGTCGTTCGCAATGACGAGGTCAGGGGTTCGATCCCCCTACTCTCCACCATCCACCCCGCGGGTCAGGCGAGAATCGGCTTCACCACTTCGCCATGCACGTCCGTGAGGCGGAAGTCGCGGCCTTGGAAACGGTAGGTCAGCTTTTCGTGATCGAAGCCGAGGAGATGCAGAATCGTCGCGTGCAGGTCGTGGACGTGGACCTTGTTTTCCACCACGCCAAAGCCGAGTTCATCGGTCGCGCCGAAGATCGTCCCGGGCTTCACGCCGCCACCCGCGAGCCACATCGTGAAGGCGTCGATGTGATGATCGCGCCCGATCGTCGCACGATTCTCGCCCATCGGCGTGCGTCCAAATTCCCCACCCCAGACGACCAGCGTGTCGTCGAGCAAACCCCGCTGTTTCAAATCGAGGACGAGCGCCGCGGAGGCCTGATCGACCTCGCGGCAACGCTTCTCGATCGCCTCGCTGAGGTTGTTGTTCTGGTCGCCGTGGTGATCCCAATCCGTGTGATAAAGCTGCACGAAGCGCACGCCGCGTTCGACCAGCCGCCGCGCCAGCAGGCAGTTGTTGGCAAAGGACGGCTTGCCCGGCTCCGCACCGTAGAGCGCCAGCGTCTCCGCCGATTCTTTCTGCAATTCCATGAGTTCCGGCGCACTGGTCTGCATGCGGCAGGCCATTTCGTAGGCGTTGATCCGCGTCATGATTTCGGGATCGCCCACTTCGTCGAGCCGGCTGCGATTGAGCGCTGCAACGGTGTCGTAAAAACTGCGCTCACGCTCCGGCGTGAGCCCGTCCGGGCTGCGCAGATTCAGGATCGGATCGCCCGTACTGCGAAAGGGCACGCCTTGAAAGGAAGTCGGCAGAAACCCGCTGCTCCACAGCGAATTACCCGCTCGCGGCCCGCGCGGCCCGCTCTGCAACACCACGAATCCCGGCAAATCGCGCGACGCACTCCCCAGCCCATACGTCGCCCACGCGCCCATCGCCGGCCGCCCCGGCGCCTGGAAGCCGGTGTTCATGAAGAGCTTCGCCGGGCCGTGATTGAAGACATCCGTCGTCATGCCTTGCAGCCAGCAGACCTCGTCCGCGATCTTCTGGTGATGGGGAATCAGTTCGCTCAGCGTGATGCCGCACTGCCCCACGCGCGCGAACTTGCGCTTCGTGCCGAGCAATGTCTCGTTGCCCTTGAGAAACGCGAAACGCTTCCCCTGCATGAGGCTTGCCGGCGGAGCCTGACCGGTGAGTTCCGCGAGCTTGGGCTTGTCCTCGAAGAGATCGAGCTGGCTCGGGCCGCCCGCCATGAAGAGGTAGATGACGTTCTTCGCTGTAGCGGGCAGCGGCGGGGTGCGCGCGGCCATCGGGTGGGCGGGGTCGATCTTCGGCCCGGCAGCGAATCCCTCTTCACGCAGCATTTGATTGAGCGCGATGGCACCCAGCCCCACGGCGCAACGGCCAAAGAAATGCCGGCGCGTGGTATCGTGCGTCAGGCGGCGGTCGAATTCGGCGAGTTGCTGGGCAGTCATGGCGTCATTCGCGAGTGATGAAGCTGTCGGTATTCAAAAGAACGCGGGTCACGCAAACCATTGCGGCGGCGGACGCGGGGAGCGCGCCGGAGTTGACGAGGGCCGGCGAAAGCAGCGCCCTGGCCGCGGACTCGTCGCCGCCCAGGCTGGCCAGTTGTTCTGCGTGATAGCCCCGGAGGATGGCCAGATCCTTCGCCGACGGCTCGCGGCACAGGCTCAGGACAAACGCGCGACGAATGCGCCCCTCCACATCCTCCGCGGGCACTTCGCGCAAGACCCGTGCCGCCAGGCCCTGAGCGAGTTCGAGGAAGGCTGGATCGTTGGCCACCGTCAGTGCCTGGAGCGGCGTGTTCGAGCGTCCGCGCCGGGTGCAGACCGTCTGAAAATCCGGCGCGTCGAACGTGCCGAAAAGCGGATACGGCGCGGAACGAAAGAACGTGGTGTACATCGCCCGGCGGAAGCGATTCGCGCCCGTGTCCGCCACCCATTTTTTGTTGTTCTGCGTGAAGGCATACACACCTTCTGCCTGCGGCGGGAAGACGCTCGCTCCGCCGATCGTCCGGTCGAGCAACCCGCTCGCCGACAACGCCGCATCACGCACGATCTCCGCTTCGATCCGCACCCGCTCCTGCCGCGCGAGCAGCAGGTTCCGCGGATCGCGTTCCGCGAGTTCGGGCCGGGCTTTCGACGACTGCCGATAGGTCGCGCTGGTCACCATCAGACGGTGCATCGCCTTCATCGACCACCCGCGCTCGACGAACGTCCGCGCCAGCCAGTCGAGCAGCTCGGGATGCGTGGGCGGCGTGCCCTGCGTCCCAAAGTCCTCCTCCGTCTCGACCAGCCCGCGACCGAAATAGCGCATCCAAATGCGATTCACGGTCACGCGCGGGGTCAGCGGATTATCCGGGCTGACCAGCCAGCGCGCGAGATCCAGGCGGTCGTGAAACTCGGATGGCGGAGTTTGGAAGGCGGAATTCACCGCCGCGATGACGCCGGGAGAGAGCGGCCCGGTCTTCTCATCGTTGCGCAGAAAGTCGCCGCGGAGGTGAATGAACGTCGGGCGCGGCTTATCGGTTTCCTTCATCACCATCAGTTCCGCGACATCGGGATTGATCGGGGTCCGCTTCGCGGAGAGCTTGGCATCCGCCGCGAGGAAAGTCTCCCGCACGAGTTTCACCTCCGCCGGGCTGCGTTGTTCCGGCGCGATTTGCAACGCCGCGAGCAGGGTGTTTTGCGGCGGCGTCTCCTCACCGCCGACGGTTTCCGCAAACTCCAGGGCGAACCGTCCGATCAAATAGTTCTGGTTGAGGTCGTGATGCAGTTTGAATTCCAGGGCCTGCCCCTTGGCCACGATGGGCTGCGCGAAGACGAAGACCGCTTCGTGGTCCGCATTCATCTTCGTCGCGGCATCTTTTCCAGCGTTGATCGCCCAGCCGCTCTTGGGGTCGTTGTCGATGGCCGCGGCAATGGGGTAGCGCAGCTGCTCGTGGTCGGAAAAGGCCCGCGCGATTTCCTGCTCCACGCCCTCCGCCGAAACCGCGAAATCGGTAAGCACAAAGTTGCCGTTCCCGGCCATGCCCGGCCCCTGCTTGGGCAGCGACTCGTGGGTGAGCACGCGCAGGCGCACCGCCGCGATCCGCTGCAGCGCAGTCTGCGCCACCACGCGATAGGTGTCGTTGAAGGCGCCGCGCCCGTCGGCGAGCAGCGAATTGTCGGGCAGGAGTTGGAAGCCCGCGCCGGTGGTGGTGTCGTATTCGAGATACTTCGCGGGCGTCCATTTCGTGGCGGCTGGCCCGGCCACCGCGGGCTTGCCGAGCCGCGCGAGTTCCTGCTTTTCCCAGTCGGCCTGCCGTTTGGTTAGTTCCGCTTCGGTCGGTTTCGGCGGTTCCGGAATCTCCACGGGCGTTCCGAAAATCTCACCGCGCCGCACGCTCAGCGTCTCGCCCTTGTTGTTCACGTCCGAGCCCTGGTTGAAGAACGCGAACATCTGGTAGTATTCGCGGTGCGTGATCGGGTCGAACTTGTGCGTGTGGCACTGCGCGCAGCCCACGGTCAGCCCGAGCCAGACCGCGCCGGTCGTGTTCACGCGATCCACCACGGCCTCGTTGCGAAACTGCTCCTTGTCCGTGCCGCCCTCCTCATTGATCAGCGTGTTGCGATGAAAGGCGGTGGCCACGACCTGGCTTTTCGTCGGCGTGGGCAAAAGATCGCCGGCCAGTTGCTCGACGGTGAATTGATCGAAAGGGAGGTCGTCGTTGTGCGCCTTGATCACCCAATCACGGTACGGCCACATTCCGCGGGCGCTGTCGATCGTGTAGCCGTTCGAGTCCGCGTAGCGCGCCTGATCGAGCCAGTGCCGTCCCCAGCGCTCGCCGTAGTGCGGGCTGGTGAGCAGATGATCCACGAGCTTTTCATAAGCGTCGGGCGCCGGATCGGCGACAAACTGCTGCACTTCCTCCGGCGTCGGCAGCAGACCGAGCAAGTCGAGCGAGACCCGCCGGAAGAGCGTGGCCCGATCCGCCTCGGGCGAAGGCCGAACTCCTTCGCTCTCCAACCGCGCGGCGATGAATTGATCGATCGCGTTCCTCCCCCACCCCGCGTCCTTCACCGCCGGCGGCGCGGCTTTGCTGACCGGCAGAAACGCCCAGTGCTCTTCATACTCCGCCCCCTGCTCGATCCATCTCCGCAGCGTGGCCATCTGCTCCGGGTTCAGCGGTGGCTTCTTGCTCTTCGGCGGCGGCATCAGCTCGTCCTTGTCATGCGTCAGCACGCGGATCAGCAACTCGCTCGCATCCGGTTGGCCCGGCACCACCGCGCGCACGCCGTCGATCTCCTTCAGCGCACCGTCGCGGGTATCGAGCCGCCGGCCGGCCTCGCGTTTTTTCTCGTCGGGGCCGTGGCAGTAGAAGCAGTTGTTCGAGAGCAGCGGCCGGATGTCGCGATTGAACCGCGGCTTCTCCGGCACCGCACCCATGCCTTCACCCGCCAGCGCGAGCAGCGCCGGCAGGATTACGAAATGCGGGGAGAAACGGGCGCCGGGGAACCGAAGCATGGCGGGCAAAGTGGCTGAGTCCGCGGGCCGCGGCAATTCCGCGATTGCGTAATTTACCGAGCCCCTTCGCCCCGAAGCTTAACTGCGCTTTCCGAGAACCATCCGGTAAACGAGCAGCAGGAGCATCGCACCGATCACGGCGCCGATGAACCCCGCCGGCTCGCCGACCCGATAGAGGCCGAGCGCCTGGCCGAGATAGGCACCAATTGCCGAACCCGCGATGCCGATCAGCGTCGTGATGATGCAGCCGCCCGGATCTTTGCCGGGCATGAGGAATTTGGCGACGGCGCCAATGAGGAGGCCAACGAGGAGTGTGTAGAGGATTCCCATATATGGCCGAACATCGCACCACCTTGGCCCACTGGTTGTGCGCTCATGGCCATATCTCCGCGACCGCATCCTCCTCGATAGCGTTGACGCCGCCTCCATCGGTAATGCATTAACTCGCCACCCCCATGATCCCGATTCATCACCGCCTGAGTTCCCTTCTCGCCCTCGTCGCAGTTCCTTTCGTCTGCGCCGCCCAGGAGCCACCGCTCTTTGTCGCCACGCCACTCACCGCACCCCAAACCTTCACCACCGGCATCGAAGGTCCGGCCTGCGACGCGGCGGGAAATATCTACGCGGTGAGTTTCGAAAATCGGCAGAACATCGGGAAAGTGACGCCCGATGGAAAAGCGGAACTCTTCCTGACCTTGCCAGGCAAGAGCGCCGGCAACGGCATCCGCTTCACGCGCGACGGCACGATGTATGTCGCCGACTATGTCGGTCACAACGTGCTGCGCGTGGATGCGCAGACGCGGGCCCTGACCGTCTTCGCCCACGAGGATAAAATGAACCAGCCGAACGATCTCGCCCTCGCGCCCGACGGCACGCTCTACGCCAGCGATCCGGATTGGAAGGGCGGCGGCGGCCAGGTCTGGGCCATCGACCGGCAGGGCGGCGTGCGTTTGGTCGCGGAGAAGATGGGCACGACGAACGGCATCGAGGTGAGCCCCGATGGCCGCACCCTTTACGTCAACGAAAGCGTGCAGCGCAACGTGTGGGCCTTCACCATCGCGGCCGATGGCTCGCTGAGCGACAAGCGATTGCTCAAGCAATTCGACGACTTCGGCTTCGACGGCATGCGTTGCGATGTGGACGGCAATCTTTACATCACGCGCCACGGAAAGGGCGTGGTCGTGAAGCTTTCGCCCACCGGCGAAGTGCTGCGCGAAATCGACGTGCTCGGCGCCAACCCGAGCAATATCTGCTTTGGCGGGCCGGACGGACGCACCGCTTACGTGACCGAAGTCGAACACCGGCGAATCGTGCAATTCCGCGTCGATCGCCCCGGCCTCGAGTGGCAACGCTGGCAGGACAAATAGGACACACTCATGAGTGATCGATTCGCGCATTCCCGCCGCCTGTTCGAGCGCGCTACCCGCAGCATCGCCGCCGGCGTGAACAGCGGCATCCGCAAGCTGGAGCAACCCGTGCCGCTCTACTTTCAGCGCGGGGATGGTGCCCGCGTTTGGGATGTGGACGGCAACGAATACATCGACTTCCAGATCGGCCAGGGCGCGCTGCTCTATGGCCACGCGCCCGCGGGCATGGCCGAGGCCATCGCTGCGCAAGCGAGGCTCGGGACGCATTGGGCCGCGCAGTCGGAATTGGAGATCGAGGTCGCCGAACGTGTGCAGGCGATGATTCCGTCCGCGGAACTCGTGCGCTTCAACAACTCCGCGACCGAGGTGGTCCTCTCGGCGCTGCGGCTCGCGCGCGGCCACACCGGACGCCCACTCGTCTTGAAATTTGAAGGTCACTACCACGGCTGGGCGGACGAAGGGCTCGTCGGTTTCGCGCCGCCGCCGGATCAATGGGGAACCGAGGAGGAACCTGCGCGCCTGCATCCCAGCCAGGGCGTCATCCCCGAGGTGCTGGAGAAATTCGTCGTCGCGCGCTGGAACGACCCCGAGCATCTGCGCCGCCGCGTGGCGCAGTATTCGGGCCAGATCGCCGCGATCATCTTCGAGCCCGTGCTCTGCAATACCGGCTGCATGGAACCGGTGCCCGGCATGATCGAAACGATCCGCGAACTCTGCGACCGCGAGGGCATGTTGATGATCGCTGACGAAACGATCACCGGTTTCCGCTTCGGTCCCGGCGGCGCGCAGAAGCATCTCGGCTTCACCCCGGACCTGACGATTCTGGGCAAGGCCATCGGCGGCGGCCTGCCGTTCGCCGCGCTCGCCGGCAAAGCCGCGGCCATGCGCAAGATCATCGACGGCACCGTCGTCCACGCCGGCACGCTCAACGGCAACCCGCTCTGCCTCGCTGCGAGCAAATGGTGCCTCGACTCGATCCTGTCACTCGGCGACCGGCACCCGCGCGAGATCACGGCACTCGGACACGAGCTGATGAACGGCCTGCGCGCCCTCGCCGATCGCCACGGCATTCCACTGCGCCCACAAGGTCCAGGCCTGGTCTTTCATGCCGCGATGCTGAAACCGGGCGCGGCCGAAGGACCGCTCCGGGATTATCGCGATTACGTCCGGCGGCACGATGCGCCGCGTTGGGCGCATCTGCGCCGTTGCCTCCTCGAAGACGGCGTGCGCGCCATCGAGCGCGGCCTGTGGTTCCTCAGCCTCGCGCACCGCCAGGCCGATGTGACCGAGGCATTGCACCAAGCGGAGCGAAGCTTTGCGCGGCACGCCAGCGAGTGGTCACCCGCGTGACCATGGCAGAGGCAGTCGAACATTTGCCGAAAGCAGTTTCCGGATGAAACGGATGTCATCCTGAGCGGAGTTCCTCGTGGGCGCAGGTGGGGAGGAACGGAGTCGAAGGATCCCGTGCCCTTGGCTCCGACTCCCGGGCTCCTTCAACTGCGCTCAGGATGACGATCCGTTTTCTTCCGGAAACAATTCCGGGCAATCGCTCTACTTTAGGTGGCCGCGCGGCTGATCGCCCACGCCACTTCCTTCCCGGTGACAAAGCCGTGCGCGTCGCCGCCTTTCGGATCCTTGATGAATTCGCTCGCCTCGAGGTTGTGAAATTTTCCCGCCTCCCAGGGGTAGGCACCGCCGACGGGCAGGAGTTTCGCGACCGCGGCGGCGGTTTCGCTGCTCTTCATCTTTTGTGCGCCGTTCCGGCCGATGCCGCCAAATTTGTCATTCTTGTCGCCATAGGCCGACGCGACGGTGCCGCTCAGCCGCGAAGCCGTGGGATAGAGGATGCCGACCGCGGTATCGTTGGGCGTGTGCGTGATGAGGATGGGACCTTTCACCCGACTTTGTTTCACGACCTCGCGGAAGAACCCGGGACGCGCCGGATCGGAATCATCGAAATTCCCGGAGAAGCCATTGTGGGAGAACGCCGCCTGAAGCAACGCCATGCTTTGGATTTTCGGGGTGGTCGAAGCCATGGCGGCGGCGCTGACCAGCCGTCCGCCAAAGGAATGGCCGACGAGATGGATGCGCTGCACGGAAGGCGCCAGTTTGTCGAGGAGCTGGCCGACGCCCGCGCCCACGGTGCCGGCGCGCGCCTTCATTTCGTAGTAAGTCAGATAGTTGAGCAGACGCGTGGCGCCGGCTTTGATGCCGGAAAAAACGTCACCCAGTCCGGCGGCTCCTCCGGCCGCCTGCGGAGTCGTTGCCCCGCCGCCCAGGGCCGTGGCTCCCCCGCCGCCCGCGCCACTGGCCGGAGCCACCGGCGTTGGCACCTGCAATTTTTCCAGGATCTGCGAACCGGACAGGCTGAAGAGCTTGTCGCTGGCGTCCTCCTTATGCGCCGCGGCCGGGTCCACCAGATCGACCAGGAGCTTGACGAATTCGTCGCGCGCCGCCGGGTCGGTCTCGATCTGACCGATCTTCGTTTTTGCCTGGGCAATGTTCGCCGCCGATTCCGGCCCGAACAGATCTTCGAGCAGATCGAGCTTCTTGATGATCGTTTGATCGGGCACCGCCGCAGCCGCGAGCCCGGCCGCGCCGCCCTGAGAGGCGGAGGCGTTGACGAGATCCGTGAATTGTTTGGAAGGCCAGATGACGCCAAGGATCGCGAGCTTCCGAGCCAGCAACTCGGGAGCGACCGCCGCGAGGTTGGTGAAGAGTTCCTTGTAGAGCTTCTCCGCGGCTTCCTGGTCGTTGTTCCAGCCGTGGGAGATGACGAAGAGATCCGTGGTGCCCGCTGGCAGAGTCACGGTGTTTTTGGGCGCTCCGTTTTTGTCGAAGTGCGCGAGGAGGTAGGGAATTCCAGCGATATCGCTCATTGATTTGGGTGGGTTTGGGTTGGCTTAGACAGATTGAATGGCGCGCATCAGATCCACGAGTCCGGCGCCTTGGAAATAGCGGTCGCGCTTCAGATCGGTGGAGGTGGAAATGAAGATCGCCTTCACCTTTTCCGGTTCGCCGATGAATTCCCGCCGCACGGAGAGGAAGGCCGCCACCACTCCGCTGACGTGCGGCGCGGCCATGCTGGTGCCACTTTCCTCGACGTACTCGCATGGAACGGGATCCTCCTGCGCGTCCTTCCCGGCTTTCTCCATCTTCAGCCGGCCGGTGGCGCAGGAGACAATTTTTTCGCCGGGAGCGACGAGGTCGGGCTTCAGGCGACCATCCCCGGTCGGACCTTTGGACGAAAAAAACGAGACGCCGTAGATGTGCGGTTTTTCGCGGTGGGTGGAGCCCACGGTGATCGCCAGCTCCGCATTGCCCGGATCGTTGATCGTCACTTCCATCCCGGCGCTGGTCACGCGGGCCTTGGCGCTGAGCACGCCGTAGCCCGTATTCCCCGCCGCGACCACGACCACGACTCCCGAGCGCACCAGCCGGTTGAGTTCGACGCACAGCGGACTCTGCCCGCAGGCAAACCATTCCGGATCGAACTCGTAGCCCAGCGAGATATTCACCCCGTGAATCTGCAATTGCCGGCCGTGAGCGTTCTTCTCCTGAATGTGCGCGATGGCCGCGATGAGGCTGCTCACTTCGCCGTGACCGTCTTCATCGAGGACCTTCAGGCTGACGAGCCGGCAGCGGGGCGCCATGCCGCGGATTGAGCGGAGGTTCACGCTCTGGGTATTGATCTTCAGCGCGCTCCCCTGTTCGTATCCTTCGATCGAACGCACCACCGCCCGCATCGTTTCCGGCGAGGCCCCCGGACCCTCGGCGCGCTGCTCCCCGGCAATGATTCCGGCGACGTGGGTGCCGTGGCCATAACGGTCGATCAGCGCCCCGATTTTTCCCTCCGGGATTTCCTCGGTCCCGGAGAAATCGACGTGCAGCTTGGATTCGCGATCGATGTTGCCGTGGAGCTTGAAATGCGGGTGGTCCGCATTGATCCCGGAATCCATGACCGCCCACGTCACCTCGGCGCCGGACGCGGAAAACGAGTTGAGCGCCGCATCGGCCTTGACCGTCGCCAGCGATTTGGTGATGCACGGCGAAATCTTGAAATCCGGCCAGATATGGTAGATCGCGCGAAAGTGGGCGGGATTGAACGCCGCATGGGCCTCGACGGCCCGCGGGCTGGGCACTTCCTCGCGTGCGGCCTTCGCGGTTTTGGCTTCCGCGCCCGGGACTTTCTTCGCCGCTGCCGGCGCGGCCCTCTTCTCCGCCTCCGCGGCGAGTTGCACGGCCTTGGCCGCATCGAATTCGACCAGCTTTTGCAGAACGCGCCCTTCGAGGCGGGCAAAGATATACTGGTTGGAATGGCGGCTCTTCTCGACGTGCACGCCCTGTTCCCCATCGCCCGCCGCTCCTGAGACCTCCGCCTTGGCTTTGGGCACATTGTCGAAGACCCACTGGCGTGCCTCCTCCCGACCGCCGGGGAACTCCAGATTCAGGTCGATGATGACCTCGTAGAGGGTCGGCACGATGCGCTGGATCGGCCGCTCGGGCAGATCTAAATTCAAGGCGACCAGCTTGCGCCGCAGCCGGCTATCGATCCGCGCCACCGAAAAGTAGTAAGGCCCTTCCTTGCTGGGTTTTTGCAATTCAGGCTCCACCTCGACCTTCGGCGTGCGGGCCTTCGCCTCTTTGAGCAGATTCTTCGCGGCGGCATAGGCGGCCTTCACGCCGCCCGGAAAATCCGGATCGTAAATAAACGCGAAATTGAACTGCTCGAGCAAGTCAGGCCGATTCTTCTCCGCCCAATTGATCATCCCGATCTCTGCCTGGATCGCGTGGAGCAGAGGGATCGCAATGACCGTGCGATCGAGGATGTCAGGATCGAAGGGCTTCGACGATTTTCGAGGGGATGGATATTCCTGGGCCGCCATATTCGGGGATGCTGAATTTCTACCGTTTCATGCGAAAGACCGCCTCTCTTCGAGCTTAAATACCGGCCCTCAGTCGAGCTAATTTTCACCTCCTTCCAGGCCGCCCAAACGCGGTGTGCGGACCGACGCCGTGGGCGACCCCGCGACCCTCGACCGCGGCAGCTCGTTCCTAATGCCAATGAAACTGCGGAGGCGCGGGTTTACTGAAGAATTGTTTCCTCCCCCCCGCGCTGAGTTTGGCGCAGGCTCCTCCCACTCTCCCAGTCACCGATGTCCAAGCGTGTCCTCTTCGCGGGCCTTTTTCACGAAACGCACACCTTCCTCGAAGGCACGACCGGCCTGCGGGATTTTTCGTTAACCCACGGTGAGGAGCTGCTGCGCTGCACCGGTGATAGCTCGCCCCTCGGCGGGGCTCTGGCATCCGCGCAGGAGTTTGGTTGGGAAGTGGTGCCGGCGGTGGACTTCCGCGCTTCGCCCAGCGCCATGGTGGAGGATGAGGTGGTGGAAACATTCTGGCGCGAACTGGCGGCGCGCGTCGAACCGTCGCTCGATGCCGTCTATCTCGTGTTGCATGGGGCGATGGTCTCGCAATCGCTGCCCGATGTGGAGGGCGAGATGCTGACGCGCTTGCGCCGGTTGCTCGGCCCCGCCGTTCCGATTTTCGGCGTCTTCGACCTGCACGCCAATTTCACGCCGCGCATGGCCGACCTCGCAAACTGCCTCGTGGCCTACCGCGAAAATCCCCACACCGATGCGCGCCAGGCGGCACAGCTCGCCGCCGGGCTGTTGCAGCGCACGCTCACGACCGGGCAGGTGCCGCGGATGTTCTGGCATCACCCGCCGGTGATGTGGCCGCCGACGGGCACCGGCACGGCGAGCGAACCGATGCTTTCGCTCGAACACCTGGCGCGCCAACTGGAAGCCAGCTCGCCCGATCTGTGGAGCGTCAGTGTCGCTGCGGGCTTCTCCTTCGCCGACACGCCCGACACCGGCGTGAGCTTTGCCATCGCGACCGTCGGCGCGGAATCCGCCGCACGCGCGGTCTTGGACCGACTCGGTTCCCTGGCCTTGGAGATGAAGACCGTGGGCTACACGCCGGACCCGGCGGTCGGCGAAGTCTTCGCACAACTCGACCCGCTCCCGCCCGGCCTCACCGTGCTCGTGGAACCGTCCGACAATATCGGCGGCGGCGCGCCCGGCGATGGCACGGGCTTGCTGCGCGCGCTGGTCGAGCGGCGCATCCCGAAGGCGGCCATCGCGATCAACGATCCACACGCCGTGCGGCACCTCTCGTCGCTCCATAAGGGTGCCACGATCACCCTGCCCATCGGCGGTCGGGGCAGCCGGCTCGATGCCGGTCCGCTCGAGCTCGAAGTCGAGTGGTTGCGAATCGGCGATGGGAAGTTCGAGCTGGAGGACAAGCAAAGCCACCTCGCCTCGATGGCGGGCGACTTCTTTGCCATGGGGCCATGCGCCGTCGTGCGCCACGGCGGGCTGACGATCCTGCTGACCAGCCACAAGACCCCGCCCTTCGATCTCGGGCAGTGGCGCAGCCAGGGCATTGAGCCGACGCAGCTCTCCGTCATCGCCGTGAAAGCCGCCGTGGCGCATCGCCGCGCCTACGATTCCATCGCCGCGCGAATGTTCTGGGTGGACACCCCCGGCCCCTGCACGAGCAACCTTCGCACTTTGCCTTACCAGAAAATCCAACGCCCCATTTTCCCGCTGGATCCATGAAACGCTCCTTGCTTCTTCCCGCTCGCCAGCCCGCCGCGTCCCTGCTAATCCCGAGCGCAAATGCCGGAGGAACCTGATGATCCACCCCAGCCGTCGTCGGAGGACGAGGCGACGCAGATGATGACCCCGCCCACGGGCCGTGGGCCGATCCTGCCGCAGGCCGCGCCGTGGCGCGAAGTGATCGGCGACTTCTAGGTGCTGGGCAAGCTGGGGGCGGGCGGGATGGGGGCGGTGTATCGGGCGCGGCAGGTCTCGCTGGGGCGGATGGTCGCGCTGAAGGTGCTGCCAGCGCAGTTCATGGAGGACGCGGAAAGCGTGGCTCGTTTTCAGCGGGAGGCGCGGGTGGCGGCGAGCCTGAACCACGGGAATCTGGTGAAGGTGTATGCCGCCGGCGAGGCGGAGGGGAGCCACTACATTGCGATGGAACTGATCGAGGGCGAAGACCTCGGCGGGCGGCTGAAGCGGGAAGGGCGGCTGGCCGCGCCGGAGGCGCTGCGCATCTGCGTGGAGGTGGCGCGGGGGCTGGAGCACGGGTGGCAGCGGGCGCAACTGGTGCATCGGGACATCAAGCCGGGGAATATTTTCCTGGCGGCGGGCGGGGTGGTGAAGGTGGGGGACCTCGGGCTGGCCAAGCTGCTGGACAGCCAGAGCACGGGGCTGACGCAAAGCGGGACGATGATGGGGACGCCGCATTATATGAGCCCCGAGCAGGGACGCGGGGAGCGGGCGATGGACTTTCGGGCGGACATCTACTCGCTGGGCTGCACGCTGTATCAGATGCTGAGCGGGGAGACGCCGTATGGGGGGCGGGAAGCGGTCACGCTCATCCACCAGCACATCCACGCGCCCTTGCCGGCGATTATGAAAGTGTGGCCGGCGTGCCCCATCCCGCTGGCCCGGCTGGTGGCGAAGATGCTGAAGAAATCGCGGCACGAGCGGCATGCGAGCTACGAGGAATTGATCGCGCAGATGGCACAAATCCGGGCGCAGCTCGACCTCGTGGGCGTCGAACCCGCGGCCGAGGCGCCAGCGGCGCGGGATGCGGTCGGGACGGCTGGCCCCGGCGGGGTAGGGACGCCGCGCCGCGGCGTCCTGGGCGAGGCGGCGGCCCCCGAGGAAGGACGGCGCGGCGCGCCGTCCCTACCGCCGCCAGCCAAACCCCAAGCGCTGCTTTCCGGCGGGATCGTCGCGGGTGTGGTGGTGCTCGGGGTCATCGCGATCTTGGTCTGGCCGCGGGAGGAGAAGCTGACCAAGGCGCAGCTTTATGCGAAGCAGCGGGAGACCGAGCCGCCGGCGGCCGCGCCTGGAGAGCGGCGCTTCGTCGCGGCCCCGACCGCGGCGGGGGCGGGCGGAGGGAAAGTGGGCGGCGACGAAGCGCCGCCCTCCAGCGGGGCGCTCGCCGGCGCGACGCAGGAAGCGCCGTTTGTGAACACGCTGGGGATGAAGTTCGTCCCCGTGCCGATCGCGGGCGGGCCGAGCGCCGGGCAGCGCGTGCTCTTTGGCGTGTGGGCTGTGCGGGTGGCGGACTACGCGGCGTATGCGGAGGCGAACCCGAAGGCGAACGGCGAGTGGAAGACGCAGCATAAGGACGGGGTGCCCGCGGGGCGGGAGCTGGATCACCCGGTGGTGGGGGTGAACTGGGAGGACGCGCAAGCCTTTTGCCGCTGGCT
>Ga0105047_10003340_pt1 | contig 28294 bp, 21 predicted proteins | sample MAT04_FD_78384 | JGI IMG/M metagenome (GOLD analysis project Ga0105047, IMG submission 78384) | Freshwater microbial communities from Lake Fryxell liftoff mats and glacier meltwater in Antarctica - MAT-04 (megahit assembly) | ecosystem: Environmental > Aquatic > Freshwater > Ice > Liftoff... | reverse complement strand
TACCCAAGTGGGTGCACCATATTGAAAAGGCGAACGGTCTGCGCACCAACCCGATTGTCTATCAAGGCATCCTCTATGCCACTTCGAATAACGAAGTCCGCGCGATCGACGCCAACTCCGGCCGCTTGGTTTGGCAATGGAAGGATGCGCGCGCCAAAAAAGACGGGGCCAATCGCGGTGCCGCGCTTCTCGGCGACCGGGTCTTTTTCATCACCGCCGATTGCTTCCTGACCGCTCTCGACCGCCGCTCCGGCGCGGTGCTCTGGCAGAAGCAGTACGCCAGCATTGACGACGGCGTCTTTGCCACCATGGCTCCGTTTGCGGTGAAGGACCGCGTGCTGGTCGGCGTGGGCGGCGGTGACACGGGCATGCGCGGCTTTGTCGCGGCTTACTCCGCGGCTACCGGCGAAGAACTCTGGCGCTTCTGGACCGTCCCCAAGAAAGGCGAGCCCGGCGCCGATAGCTGGGGCAAACTCGTCCAATACGGCGGCGCCGCCACTTGGCTCTCCGGCACTTACGACCCCGAAACCAACACTCTCTACTGGCCCACTGGCAATCCCTGGCCGGATTTTACGGGCCAGGAGCGCTCCGGGGATAACCTATACTCTTGCTCCCTGGTGGCCTTAGACCTCGAAACCGGCAAGATCAAATGGCACTTCCAATTTACGCCGCACGATACCCACGATTGGGATGCGCAGGCCTGGCCCGTGTTAGTCGACTTACCCTGGAAAGGTGAGCCGCGTAAGTTAGTGCTGCACGCCAATCGCAATGGTTTCTTCTACGTGCTCGACCGTACGACGGGCGAGTTTCTGCAAGCCACCAAGTTAGTCGACCAACTCGATTGGGCCACCGGCATCGATGCCAAAGGCCGCCCCATCGAGATCCCCGGCAAGAATCCGACCCCCGCCGGCAATCGCGTTTGCCCCGGCGTCCGCGGCGCCACCAATTGGATGTCGCCCTCCTGGAATCCAGATACGAAGTTACTCTATGTCGTCACCTTGGAGCAGTGCGATATCTTCACGAGCTCCTCGAAGGAAGCCGAACCCAACAAAGGCTTCTCCGGCGGCGGCGCTGGGCCCAAAACCGTGGACCTCGGCCAATTCTTCCTCCGCGCCTTCGACCCGCTGACGGGGAAACGCGTCTGGGAGTACCCGATGACCGGCCCAGGCGAAAGCTGGGCCGGCACCGTATCCACCGCCGGCGGAGTCATCTTTTTCGGCGACGACGACGGCCACTTAGTCGGCGTCGACGCCAAGACGGGAGCCAATGTTTGGCACTTCAACTTAGGCGAGGGTCTAACGGCGTCGCCGATCAGTTACGCGGTGAATGGCCAGCAACGCATCGCGATCGCGTCGGCGACGGCTATTTTTTCGTTTGGGCTGTTTGAGCCGGTGAAAGCCGTGCCGCTACCGGGGAAGCAGTAGGTGCTTCAAAACAGAACCGCAACCGTGAGAAGGGGGAGGTCCCCGACAATGACGAAACGAACCCGGGAGTTGTTGATTCTATGGGGTCGATGCCGGCCCGGTGGCCCGCTAACTGCGGCCGCGGTTAAAATACTAACTTTATTTTAGGATAACAGGCGGTTCCTAGGGAATTGACGTAGGTTGATGATTCGATGTGGTATTTCGGTCGTTATCCTATCCCCCAATGGCACGCCGAAGCGTTTTCGCGGCCCACTGTCCTTTCTGGGCGAGCATCGTCCAAGAATTCGCCCGCTTCCACCTTGACGTCTGGGAGGCGTCTAGCTGGCGGGCTGGGAGGCCGGGGTTGGATCTGGTGAGTCGCGACGGGCGGCAATCAGCAGTTTGATCGCCTCATCCACCGCGGCCGCAGCTTCCGCCGCCTGATCGAACGGCGACATCTGCGCCTTCTGCAGTAACTTAATCGCCGCTGAAATTTCTTTCATCATGGGTAAGGCCCTCTGTTCTTCGTGGAGCCCTGAATGGACTCTGCGAGCCCTGAGTATACCCCCGCGGCGAACCGAAAGTTTTCCCCGGCGCGGTAGCCCGCCCTTGCGGTCTGGCGCTTAGCTCGATGCACCCCTGGTGCCCAAACGGTGCCACAACGGGAGGCGTACGCCTGGAACTAGGATCGGCGCCTCAAGCAACTGCGCCCCGACACGCCCCACAAGTGGGGCCAGATGACCGCCTCCGCCACGCAAGTGCATCTCATCGCCGCGGCGCGCATGGCGATAGGCACCTTGGCCGTGGCCCCGAAAAGGACGACCTTGGCCAATCCGGTAGGACGATGGCTGGCGATCCACTCGCCGTTACCTTGGCCCAAAGGTATGCCGACGGCACCCGAATTGCAGGAGCAGCAGTGGCCGAAGCATCCGGGCTTCGGGCAGCTAAGCGCCCGCGACTGGGGCGTGCTCATCTGGCGCCACACCGACCATCACTTACGGCAATTTAGCCTGTAGGCGGCAGAGCTCCAGCGCGATCATCCGCTCTTCGTCAGTCAGGATGACGCGCACGGTCACCCGGCCGATTGATTTGCCGTGGTTATCCAGTTCGACACCCAGGAATTGCAGACCCTGGCAGATGCGCGCCCGCACTTCGCTCGCGTTTTCGCCAATGCCACCGGAGAAGACCAGCGTGTCGAGTCCGCCGAGCGCGGCCGCGTACGCGCCGATCCACTTACGCGCTTGGTAACAGAAATAATCCACGGCTTCAGCCGCGCGCGGGTCTTGGCTTTCGAGTAAGTCGCGCATATCGGCGCTAATTTCCGAGATGCCCAATAGGCCAGACTCGTGGTGGATGAGCTGATTGAACTCGTCGGCCGTAAGTTTCCCGGAGTGCATGAGGTATGCGGCCACGCCAGGGTCGAGATCGCCGGAGCGAGTGCCCATCGGCAACCCAGCGGCGGGAGTAAAGCCCATGCTGGTATCGATGCACTTTCCGCCCTTCACCGCGGCCAAACTAGCGCCATTGCCGAGATGCGCCAGAATGATACGCCCTTGGGCGGCCTCCTCACCGGCGAGGCGGGCGAGTTCCTGCATCAGGAAGGAGTAAGAGAGCCCATGGAAGCCATAGCGCTCCAGGCCCAAACGGCGGGGGATAGCCAGTAACTTCGCCACCTGGGGCATAGTGCGGTGAAAGGCAGTATCGAAACAGGCTAATTGCGGTAAATCAGGATAGCGGGCCGCGCATGCCTCAGCTAACTCGATTGCCTGCGGTAGGTGTTCGGGGGCGTAAGCGGAAATGCGACGTAGTTCTTCGAGTAAGTCCGGCGTAATGGCCGCAGGCTGGGTGTGCTGCATGCCGTGCACCATGCGATGGCCGACGGCTCGCAGGGCGGTGACGTCGATATGCGCGGCCAGCCAATCCAGCAGAAACGCGGCGGCGGTTAGCTGGGTTAGGCCCTCCGCCGGGAGCTTTTCCTTTTCCTCTTTCACCCGATCATGAAAGCTCAAACTCGTGCCGCTCAGGGCGATGCGCTCTAACTTGCCGGAGAGTTGCAACCGGGGAGGATCCCCGACGGCAAAGACCGCGAACTTGATACTGGAGGACCCGGCATTGATCGTGAGAACAGTTTCCATAAGCGATTAGAGCAGCGGATGACGGCGATAGAACCAACTTTTTACCGCCTGCACCAGCACCAAGTAAGTACCGGCGAGCAAGGCAATCACCCCCAGTAAGCCCAAAGGCAACGGCACGAAGCCCAGTAAGGCGCCCAGCGGGGTAAAAGGAATCAGCACCGCCGCCGCAACGACCGATAGTATCGTGGTGCGCAGAAACCAGCCGGGCCGGCTGGCGAAGGGATTGCCGGCCGTACGAATGACAAAGACTACTAAAGTCTGGGTGACAAGCGACTCCACAAACCAAGCCGTCCGAAACAGCGGCGGATTGGCCGCGGCCTGGAAGAGCCAGAAAAGCACGCCGAAAGTGAGAAAGTCATAGAGAGAGCTAATGGGCCCGATTATCATCATGAACTTCGTAATGAAGTCGATGCGCCAGCGCTTCGGCACCCGTAACAGATCAGCGTCTACACTGTCGCTGGGGATACTCACCTGCGAGAGATCGTAGAGAAAGTTATTCAATAAAATCTGCGTCGGTAACATCGGCAGGAAGGGCAGAAACAGCGCGGCCCCAGCCAGGCTGAACATATTGCCGAAGTTGGAACTGGTACCCATCACGATGTACTTCATGATGTTCGCGAAACTGCGCCGGCCTTCCAGAATCCCTTCGTTTAATACCGACAGGTCCTTCTCCAGCAGAATCACCTTGGCGGCATCCTTCGCGACGGCCACGCCGTTCATCACCGAGATGCCGACATCGGCCGAATGGAGCGACGGCGCGTCGTTAATGCCGTCGCCGATAAAGCCCACCACGTGTCCGCGCGCCTTCAAAGCCAGAATCACGCGGTTCTTCTGCACCGGCGAGACACGGGCAAAGATGGCACCCTGCTCCGCTTGCACGGCGAGGGCGGCATCGTCCATGCCATCGAAGTCGGCACCCGTCAGCACCAAGTCCGCCGGCAGGCCCACATCGCGAGCCACCTTGCGCGTAACGTATTGGTTATCGCCCGTCATCACCACCACGGAAACGCCGTTCTGCTTCAGCGTCGTGAGCACTTCGCCAATGCCAGGCTTCGGCGGATCGAGGAAAGCGGCGAAGCCTTCGAGCGTCATCTCCTGCTCGCTCGCGGCGCGATAAGTGGATTGGGACGGCACCTTCGCCGTCGCCACGCCGATCGTCCGGTAGCCATCGGCACTCAGCCGCTGGAAGGTCGCCAAAGCTTCGGCGCGCTGCGTCTCGCCGAACGGCTGCGGCGCACCATCGATATTCACCCAACGGCAGATGGCAAAGATACTCTCCGCCTCGCCCTTAGTCACCAGTAACGGTTCCCCGGCCTGGTGCCGCACCACCACCGAAAGGCGCTTGCGCTGGAAGTCAAAAGGAATTTCGTCCACCTTGGTATATTCCGCAATCGCCGGACGATCGTGCTGCAGCACTGCATCGTCAATCGGGCTTTTGATGCCGGCTTGAAAGAAGCTATTCAGAAATACATAGCGCAGCACCGTGTCATCATCCTGGCCGCGGACATCGACATGCCGGTCAAGCACAATGGTGCCCTCGGTTAAGGTGCCGGTCTTGTCACTGCAGAGGATCGTTAGGCTGCCAAAATCCTCAATGGCAGCTAGTTGCTTAATTAATACTTTCTTCTCGGCCATGCGCCGGGCACCGGCGGCGAGCGTGATAGTGATAATCATCGGCAGCATCTCCGGCGTCATTCCCACGGCCAGCGCGATGGAAAAGAGAAAGCTTTCGAGCAGCGGCCGATGCAAGCCCAAATTCACTAACAACACGAAGACCACTAACAGCAGAATCACTCGCGTGATCATCGCCCCGAACTGACGAATGCCGCGGTCGAATTCGGTCTCCGGCGCCTTGGCCGCCAAGCTCAAGGCCATTGCACCGAGCTCAGTATCTTTTCCCGTCGCCACGACGACGGCCCGCGCGATACCCGTTTGCACGCCAGTGCCGAGAAAGACGCAGTTACTCCGGTCAGTAGAAATGTCGTCGGTGTTCTTTTCCACCGGCAGGGATTCACCCGTAAGTGCGGCCTCCCGCACTTGCAAATCCTTTTCTTCGAACAAGCGGCCGTCGGCGGGTACTAAGTCGCCGGCGTTCAAGAGAATAATGTCGCCTGGCACTAGCTCAGCCACCGGAATTTCCTGCGCGGTGCCATCGCGGAGAACTTCCGTCGTCGTAGCCACTCTTTTCTGAATTTCGGCTACCGCATGGCGAGCCTGAAACTCCAGGTAGAAACTGAGCATCACGCTCAGCAGCACCATGGCCATGATGATGCCACCCCCCACACCGTCGCCGAGGATCAGCGTGGTGGCACCAGCCGTCAGAAGAATCAGCACCAGGGGATTGGTGAATAACTGAAAAATGGCCCGCAACGTCGCAAAGCGTGACTCCTGCTCCAAGCTATTGCGGCCGTGGACGCGCAACCTCTCTGCCGCTTCCGCAGAAGTGAGGCCCACCGGCGTCGCGCGAACGTTTAGTAATACCTCCGCAAGCGGAATCTCCCAATGCTGCTTCATCGGCTGGCGGGCCATTGCCAATCGCGGACTTCCGGCATGTCGTCGCCGAACTCGACGATGTAACGCTTATGCTCCGCGAGTTTATCGCGGAGAAATTGCTTGGTGTGCCCGGCGGTATCCCGCAGGCGGGGCACGCGGTCGATCACATCGCCGGCGAGATGAAAACGGTCAAGGTCGTTGAGCACGGTCATGTCGAAGGGGGTGGTGGTGGTGCCTTCTTCTTTGTAGCCGCGCACATGCAGATTTTCATGGTTGTGCCGACGATAAGTAAGTCGATGAATCAGCCACGGATAGCCATGATAGGCAAATACCACTGGCTTATCGATTGTAAAGATGGAATCGAATTCCCAGTCAGAGAGGCCATGAGGATGTTCGGCGTTGGGCTGCAGAGTCATTAAATCGACAATATTCACGACGCGGATCTTCAGCTCCGGTAGATGCTGCCGCAGCAGGTCAACGGCGGCGAGGGTCTCCAGCGTCGGCACGTCGCCGGCGCAAGCCATCACTACGTCAGGCTCGCAGCCTGCGTCGTTACTGGCCCAGGTCCAGATCCCGATGCCCGCGGCGCAGTGCCGTTCGGCAGCTTCCATATTGAGCCATTGCAAAGCTGGCTGCTTGCCGGCGACAATCACATTGACGTAATTACGGCTGCGCAGGCAATGGTCCGTCACCGAAAGCAGCGTATTGGCATCGGGCGGCAGATAGACGCGGACGACTTCGGCTTTTTTATTTACCACCTGGTCGATAAAGCCTGGGTCCTGATGGCTGAAACCATTGTGATCCTGCCGCCAGACATGCGACGTGAGTAAGTAGTTGAGCGACGCAATCGGCCGGCGCCAAGGAATACCGCGAGTTACTTTCAGCCACTTCGCGTGCTGATTGAACATCGAGTCAATAATGTGGATAAAGGCTTCGTAACAGGAGAATAACCCGTGGCGGCCCGTGAGTAAGTAACCCTCGAGCCAGCCTTGGCACATATGTTCGCTCAGTACTTCCATTACCCGGCCATCCGGAGCCATATGGTCGTCACTAGGCAGCCGCTCGGCCATCCACTGGCGGTTCGTCACTTCGAAGACCGCGCCGAGCCGATTCGAAGCCGTTTCGTCGGGGCCAAAGACGCGGAAGTTCTTGGCGTCTTCATTCAGCGTCAGCACGTCGCGCAGCAGGCAACCCATCGCGCGCGTCGCTTCGGCCGTCACCATGCCCGGCTGCGGCACGTCGACGGCATAGGCGCGAAAATCGGGCAGGATCAAATCCTTGAGTAGCTGCCCGCCATTGGCATGCGGGTTGGCGCCCATCCGCCGAGCGCCCTTTGGCGCCAGCGCCGCCAAGTCCTGCCGAAGCTTACCCGTCTCGTCGAACAGCTCTTCAGGATGATAGCTGCGCAGCCACTCCTCAAGCTGCCGCAGATGCTCCGGATTCTTCCCAATGTTCGAGAGCGGCACCTGATGCGACCGGAAGGAACCCTCCGCAGGCAGCCCGTCTACCACCTTGGGCCCGGTCCAACCCTTGGGCGAACGCAGGATAATCATCGGCCAGCGAGGCCGTTCGGGCGATTCCTTGATCTTTCGTAAATCGTCAAAGGCTTTGTCGAGCGTGGCCGCCATCAGACGGTGCATCGCGGTCGGGTCAGAGCCTTCCACAAAGTAAGGCTGATAGCCGTAGCCCAGAAACAGATGCTCGAGTTCGGCATTAGGTAGGCGCGCCAGCACTGTAGGGCCGGCAATCTTATAGCCATTCAAATGCAGAATCGGCAGCACAGCGCCATCGCGCTGCGGGTTCAGGAACTTATTCGAATGCCAACTGGTGGCCAGCGGCCCGGTTTCCGCTTCGCCATCGCCGACGACACAGCAGGCGATCAGGTCCGGCGTGTCGAAGACCGCGCCAAAAGCGTGCAACAGCGAGTAACCCAGCTCACCGCCCTCATGGATCGACCCCGGCGTTTCGGGCGCCACATGGCTCGGAATGCCACCGGGGAAGGAGAATTGCTTAAACAAGCGCCGCATGCCCTCCGCCGTTTGCGTGATGTTCGGATAGACCTCGCTGTAAGTGCCCTCAAGATACGTATTTGCGACAATGCCCGGGCCGCCATGCCCTGGCCCTGCCACATAAATCAAGTTCAGGTCGCGCTCCTGGATGATGCGGTTCAGGTGGACATAGATAAAATTGAGCCCAGGCGTGGTGCCCCAATGTCCCAGCAGGCGGGGTTTGACATGGTGCACCTCAAGCGGCTCCTGAAGCAGCGGATTCGCATAAAGGTAGATCTGGCCGACGGACAAGTAATTGGCAGCGGACCAATAGGCATTCATCTTGGCCAGAAGATCGTCAGCGAGTTGTGTCACTTGATTTGCCGCTGCAATTGGGTAGCCAAAAGCGCTTTCGTTGGCGAATCAGGCCGAGGGCTACTCAAGGCTGCGCCAATTCGCGCATTTCTTGCCGCTTGGCGCAGCCTGAGGCACGATGGATGGTGTGAAGACTAACGCCGTCCGCATCCTCGAAACCATGGCCATCGCCCACGAGTTGCGCAGCTATCACGTCGACGAGGAACACCTGGACGCCCTCACCGTCGCCGGCAAAGTCGGCCTGCCGCCGGAGCAAGTCTTCAAAACCCTGCTCGTGCGCGGCGACCGCCAAGGGCTTTGCTTCGCCGTCATCCCCGGCAACATGGAACTCGACCTGAAAGCCCTCGCCAAACTCACCGGCGACCGCAAAATGGAGCTGGCCCCGCTCAAAGAAGTGCAGCCCCTCACCGGCTACATCCGCGGCGGCGTCACGGCCTTGGGCGCCAAAAAGGACTACCCTGTTTACCTCGACGAAACGGCCCAACTCTGGGACCACATCTCGATCTCCGCCGGCGTCCGCGGCACCCAGATCATCCTCACCGGCGATGACTACTGCCGCGCTACCGGCGCCATCATGGGTGAGATCGGACGCTTCGAGCCCGTCCCGTGAGACACTCTTGCGCGGAAAACAGAACCGCGATCATAAGGGAGCGGAAGTCCCAGTCCGACCGCGGTGCATTGCGTCAAGTTACTCAATCCGCCCAAACGCCTCCATCTCCACCCGACTTCCAATCACCAACGACGTGCGCTGGTGGATGCCCTCCGGCTGGATGTCCAAAATACGCCCGCGCCCATCCGTAGCCATGCCGCCGGCTTGCTCAGCCAAAAACGCCAGCGGATTTGCCTCATACAGCAGCCTCAGCTTGCCGCCCGGATGCGTCACGGTGGGCGGGTAAAGAAAGACGCCGCCCTTGAGCAGCGTGCGATGGAAGTCCGCCACCAGTGAGCCGATGTAGCGAGAGCTATACTCGTGCCCTAAGCCACCGCTGCGCAACTGCGACAGGTAGGTTTGATACTTGGCCGGGAAGCCCTCCGCGTTGGCCTCATTCACCGAATAATACTGGCCTTGCGCGGGCATCCGCATCTTGTCGTGGCTCAGCACAAAGGCACCGATATTCGGATCGAGCGTGAAGCCGAAGACGCCATTGCCCGCCGTATAGACGAACATCGTCGACGGGCCATACACCACATAGCCCGCAGCCACTTGCTTCGAGCCCAACTGCAGCGCCGCCGCGTTCGGCACGTCGCTCGTCTTTTCTGGCCGCAGAAAGATCGAGAAGATCGTGCCCACACTTACGTTGACATCGATATTCGAGGAGCCATCCAGGGGGTCGAAGATCACGACATACTTGCCGGTCTCGGGCGCACGGTCAAACGTCACCGGCTCTTCGTTCTCTTCGGAAACCAGCACTGCCACCGCATCGCGCACGCCGAGGCAATGGAGCAGAGCTTCGTTCGCATAGACGTCCAGCTTCTGCTGCGTTTCGCCCTGTACATTCGAGGCCCCAGCGGAGCCCGCAATGCCCAGCAGGCCGGCGCGGCGAATCTGCGCCTGGATCATTTTGGTAGCTAAGGTGATGCCCGAAAGCAGCCAGGAGAAAGTACCCTTCGCTCCGGGATAAAGGGCTTCCTGTTGCTGGGCGATGTGCTGTTGTACGGTAACAATCATATCCGGTGATGCGATGTTACCATCCTCCATATGTCCCCCCGCCGCCTTGCTTTCCTTCTCCTTACCGCCGGTTTGCCAGCGCTGAGCCAAAGCCGCTTTCAGCCGGGGCTGCTCACCCAGTCGGACGTGCAGAAGCCTTGCGCCCTGGCCGTCGCACTCACCAACGCTTAACCCGCCGCGCGCTATACTCACGGTTAATTCATGCTGCATCAACTGATTAAGGTTTGGTTCGAATGGTCCCGCGACATGGGCTACTGGGGCGTATTTCTGATGATGGCCCTCGAAAGCACCATCATCCCCGTGCCCTCCGAAATCATTATGCCCCCCGCCGGTTACTGGGCGGCGCAGGGGCAAATGTCGCTGGTAGGTGTCATCCTCGCCGGCGGCTTGGGGTCGACGTTTGGCTCGGCACTCTGTTACTGGTTCTCCCGCACGGTCGGCCGCGCCGTGTTGCTGCGCTACGGTAAGTGGATGTTACTCCCACCCGAACGCCTCGAGTTAGCCGAACGGTGGCTCAACGACTTTGCCGTGGGCGGCGTCTTTCTGGCCCGGCTATTGCCCGTAGTCCGCCACTTGATCGGCTTTCCGGCGGGCTTGGTCCGCATGCCGTTTGCGACGTTCACCGCAGTCACTTTCGTCGGATCCACGCTCTGGTGCGCCATTCTCGCCATCTTCGGCGCGCAGACCATCGGCAAGCAACCCGGCCTCATCAACGACCCCGAAGCCTTGATGCAAGCCGTCAAAGGCAACCTGATCTGGTTTCTCCTGTTAGTCGCTGGCTTGGGCGCCGGGTGGATGTTTGTGAAGTGGTTCGGTCAGCGCAAGCGGACGACTGCCTAAATTGCATTGAACGGCAAGATTCGGCTGCGTCAAAAAGCTCAACGGCAGCGGGAAATGACCCATTCAGATGGGCGGTGCCCTCTGGTTTCGCATCGCCAGCCGATTGGCAATCCAAGTGCTATTTAAAAGCCATGTCTTACCGACGGCTCTATTTTTTGATCGCCCTATTTTTCGGTAACCTCGCCCCGGCGACGGCACTTACGATTACCTCTGGCTACTTCGAGACTCTCTATGGGGACTTTAATTGGAGGACATATCACTTTTCTGGTGACGACGGCTCGGTTTTCGATCATTGGGAACTTGGTTCTGGAGGATGGCGCGCGGATTTCTGTACGGCCACCTGTTTGATGGATTTTTCCGGCTTCATCGCGAACAACACTTGGGGGCAGCGCTCGCTCGCAGGGGTGCCCGTCGGTTACTGGCTCTTGAGCTTCAATATGACCGGCCCCCTAGTTTCCGCCACCGCGTTGAACCTCTTCCCTGATTCGCCGCCTCGGGGTTGGACCTTCGAAACCGATTGGGGGCCGGTTCCGGTGGCGATTACCGGAACGCTCCGCTTGTTTTCACTGGCCCAAGTTGAGACTCAGGTGAACTTTACGATGGCTGGTGTCGCTTCCGCCAAGAGTCACAATGATCTGAGGCTTAGCGACACGGACTTCACCACCGCCCGCGTGGATTTCGTTCCCGAAGTTGGCTCAGCGGGATACGCACTCGCCGGCCTCGTGGGAGTTCTATTACTACGCCGCGGGCGTCCCGCCGGATAACCTGCCGGCCTCGGCGCCGAGTGAATGCTTGCCTTAAATTGCATCGGGCCGCAGATTCGGCTGCGTCAAAGAGCTCAACGCCAGCGGGAAATGACTCATTTAGATGGGCGGTGCCCTCTGGTTTCGCATCGCCAGCCGATTGGCAATCCAAGTGCTCTCTGAAAACCATGACCTACCGACGGCTCTATTCTTTGATCGCCCTATTTTTCGCTAGCGTCGCCTCGGCACCCGCACTCACGATTACTTCTGGCTACTTCGAGACTCTCTCTGCGGAGTACGCCCAACAGACATTTCGCCTTTATGGTGACGATGGCTCGGTTTTCAGCGACTTTGAAAACCGCATTGATTCTGGAGAATGGCGCACCCAGGTCTGTACCGCCACCTGTTTGATGGATTTTTCCGGCTTCACCGCGAGCGGCGGCCTGGGATTGCGCTCGCTCGCAGGGGTGCCCGTCGGTTACTGGTTCTTGAGCCTCAACATGACCGGCCCCCTAGTTTCGGCCACCGCCGTCAATCGCTTCCCTTTCCCTTTGTACCCGCCTCAAGCTGGGACCTTCGACACCGACTGGGGGACGGCGCCAGTAGCAATTACCGGAACTCTCAGACTCAGATCACTGGCCCACGTTGAGACTCAGGTGCTGAACTTTACGACGGCGGGTATTGCTTCCGCCCAGAGTCACTATGAAGTGATGCAGGGCCCGTGGAACTACACTACCGCGCGCGTGGATTTCGTTCCCGAAGTTGCCTCAGCGCGATACTTACTCGCCGGCCTCGTGGGAGTTCTACTATTCCGCCGCAGGCGTCCCATCGGATAAACTGCCTGCCTCGGCGCCGGGCGAATATTGGTCGAGTGGTTCGATCAGTGCAAGCGAAAGGCGGCTTAGATCGCTGAGATCATCCAAAGCCACACTGGCCAAGGGACCCGGGCGGCCTTCCAAAACCATCGCGGCCTCCATATCCGACACCGCCGAAATTAACCGGCGCGCCGCCCGCTCAATAGGCAACTCGAAAGCCGCCGCCTCCGGTTCGTTCTCCGGAATCGCGATCAGTTACCGAAGTGATGAAATCATGAAAAAGGGGAGCTGGACCCCAGCTCCCCTCATCGGTCACTCCGGCTTCTTCACCACGTCCCGCAGCAATACCGCCAACAACCCATCCGTCACCGACGCACTCTTCTCCCCGCCCGACACCAGCACATCCGGCGTCAACCGGATGCCCTTCTCGGCCAGCACCGTGAAGATTTGCAGCATCGAGTAGTTCTCGCCCATTGCCTCCACGCCCAGCCGATAGGCATCGGCCCGCGCCTGGCCGATCGACCGGATAGCCTCGGCTTCATTGCGGCCGCGAATGGCGACCACTTCGGCCTCCGCCTCACCGATGCGCTTCTTGGCCATCGCCTCGCCCTCGGCGCGGCGCGACATCACCAGCGAATCGCCTTGCGCCGCTTCTACGGCTGCCTTGGCCCGCATCTCCGCCACGCGGACGTCCTGCTCCGAATTCAGCAACTCCTTCTGCTTATCGGCCAGGGCCTTTTGGCGCTCCAGTTCCTGCCGCGTGCGCTGGGCCTGCTCCTCGATCTGGAAGGTCTTGCGTTGCTCATCGGCGAGCTTGCGCGCCGTCAGCGTATACATCAGTTCCGGCGGCGGTGTGATGTCGCCGATCAGCGTGTCGACGCTTTGCACATCGTATTCGCGGATAGCGTCGTTGATGTGCTGACGCGCTTCCTGCTGACGTCCGGACCGGTTCGACAAGAAGTCGAGCACGGTGTAATTTTGCGCGCTGTTGCGGAAGTAGTTGCCGACAATCGGCTCCAGTACCTGATTCACCAGGTTGCGTACACTGCCCACGCGGGAGATCACCCAAGGCGCTTTGGTAGCGCCGATGTTGATGATCTGCGACACATCCAGCGTAAAGTTGAAGCCGTCCTGAGACCGTACGGTGATCGTCGACAGCTTCTCGTCCAGCTTGTGCGCTTCCGACCGGGCGCTGGCCCAGTTGAGGACAATGTTCGTCGTCGGCACCGGCTCCACCTTCATGATCCGCGAGTTCAGCGGATGCTTGCCGGGGTAAAGCGGCTCGTCCCACACGCCTTTTCCGCCCTTGCGGACAATATTGCCGTGGGTGAACTGCTCGCCGGAGATGTCGCTCACATCGTCGCCGACAAAGCTCACCACCACGCCCACATAGCCGATCGGCACTTCGTAAAGCTCAGACTGTTCAATCTCCGCGAACCAGGGATTGATGTTGTAGTTGCCGGCCAGGATGATCTGTTCCTGCAATCCGCGGACGCCGCCGGCATGGATAAAGGCGGCGGGATTTTGGAAGTCCTCATGGCCATCCGCGCGCTTGGCGGCCATTTGGCCCGCCGGCATCGGCGCGCCGTCCAGGACAGTGACGATGCCCACCTTGTCCGAGCCGATCTTGGTCATCGGGATGTTGGGCACCACCCGGAAAAGCACCGGGTTGATGCGATAGAAGCCGGCGGTGATAATGGCCGATTGACGGCCCTTCTGGCCGCCGCCCCGCAGGAACTTCTCCGCCGATTGGAAGTCGTCGCAGGCGACGGGTTGGCACAGCACCCGGTCCACCGGCATCGGGTCGCCGTCGTTGGGGATGATCAGGCCGATGGTGCCGAGTTAGATCACCGTGATGGGGAACTTCTCCACCTTGTATTGAAAGCGCCAATAGAAGGGGTGAATTCCAGGGGCGAGAGTCTTGGCCTCATAACCGGCCTCGCCTTCGAGCGACACCACGCGACCATCGGGAAGTTTGCGGCCGTTCCAGGTGAATCGCTTCACCACGACGCCCACTTGATCCTCGCGAATAATCACGAGGCCGATCACGAACCAAACCAGGACTACCACCAGCAGCAAAGCGCCTGCGGTGCTAATGACAAACGGTAACATTTGGGAAACACCTTTCTGGATACGAACTCTACAACAAAGAGTGCGCGAAAGGTGGACAAATTTGGGCCATGCTCTCGCGCGCGGATCCTGCCTTAGCAGGACCGGACGGCGATATTGAGAGCGAGTCGCACCGGATTAAACTACGCGCTCACTCGGCCGAAGTTCGGAAAATCGGCAAATGACGTGCCGTTGTTCCGATCCCCCCAAGCTTAGATCAGCCCCAGAACTCAAGACTCAGACCCGGATTCAGACCCAGCCCATAAGTCAAACAAAATAAATCACTTACCCCCATTCGGGGCCATCCACGCGCATCCCCGGGTTTCCCCCTAAATCATTCATTACAAGTGGTTTAAGTGGAAACCCGACTTCGCCGTCCCGAGCCGCTGGTCTAGAACCGGTACCGGATCGCCAGTTGCATGATGCGAGGGTTCCCGGCCGCAGTGATCCAGCCGAAGTTCGTATTACCCACCGTCGTCTGCGGGTTCAGGAAATTCACGGTATTGAAGAGGTTAAACGCCTCCCAGCGAATGTCTACCGATTGCCGCTCGGTGATCGCGAAGCCCTTCGACAAGTTGAAGTCCGTGTTGAAGAACTTGGGCCCGTAGGCCGTATTGCGCGCCGCGTTGCCCGGCGTGTTCACCGCCTGAATGGCATAAGCCGCCGGATCCAGGAACTTGAAGCGGTCCGTCTTGGGGTCGATGCCGCTGTTCGCCTCCGCCACCCGATTGGGCCGCAAACCGCCGCCGTTGCGGACGAAGAAGCGGTAGGCCTGGCCATTCCGCGGATCGATGCCGTTGGCATTCAAACTAACGTTAATCGGCAGGCCCGTCCGGGTATTTACAATAAACGCCGTCCGCCAGCCGCCCAGCACCGCGTCTGTCATCCGATTCCAGCTACTGCCCATCTTGCGGCCCCGGCCGAACGGGAGTTCGTACGTCACCGCCGTCGTGTACTGCAATCGGGGCGTTTGCGTCATCCGCCCGTTCTCCTGGTCGAAGCGATCCAGGAACTGCGGCGAAGCGCCCGCGTCCCAAGTGCCAGCCTGGTCAATGGCGCTGGCCCAAGTAAAGCTCGCCAAGGCATACAAGCCGCCGCTGAAGTTGTGCTCGAACTTGGTCTGCAACGAGTTGTACCAGCTCTTGGCGCGGCTCGCACCCGTCTGAATCCCTTGCCACTGCGGAAAAGGCCGGTTGGCCGGTACAGAGCCGTCCAAACCGAAGTTGGTCTGGTTCCGCTCGTAAAGCCCAAAGAGGTTCGTGCCCCGGTTGCCGGCGTAAGCCACTTCAAAGGTGCTCGCTTTGTTCACCCGGTATTGGACGGCCACGTTGAATTGTTGAATCCGTCCCGAGCGCTGATCCCTCTCGCGCGTCCGCAGGCCCACATTGCGGCTATCGAAGTTCGAAAGCACATTGGCCGGCAGCGGATCGCTCAAACGCACCGGCGCCGGGCCCGTGCCCACGCGCAGCAAGGTCGGCTGGATGAGCTGCGGCGGATTCAGGGCGAGGCTGGCTTCGGAGCCGTAAATGTCCTCGGTGTTGTAGAAGATGCCGTAGCCGCCGCGGATCACCAAACGGTCCGGCCGCGCCTGCCAGGCGAATCCCAGCCGCGGGCCGAAGTTATTGCGGTCCGGCGTCGTCAGGTACCTGTCTTTGTCGCTCGCCAGAATCAGCCCACCCGTGGCGGGGTCGAAGTTAATGTTCTTGTTCGTGCCGTTGCCGTAAAAAGGGGTCGTATATTCATAACGTATGCCCAGATTCAAGGTCAGCGTGCGGCTTACCTTCCAGTCGTCCTGCAAGAAGCCGCTGAAAGCCTGCTGTAACTGCTGCACGGCCGGTACCGTATTCAACTGCACCGACTCCGGAAAGCCCAACAGTAAGTCGCCAATACCATCGTTGGTGAAGCGGCCCTGGAAGGAATAAGCTGGGCTGCGGCGCGTCACGTCAACGAAAGTATTGTTCTTCAGGCGCATTTCGAAACCCGTGCGCAGAAAGTGATTGCCCGCCTGGATCGACAACGCGTCCACAATCTGGTGCAACTTCGGTGTCTGATACTGGGGCCGGAAGTTACGCGTGCCGATTTGCCGGTAGTTAGTCGGCGCGATCAAGGGCAAACCGCCCACTTGTAGCATCTCTGCCGGAAAGCCCCGGAATCCGAAGGTATCCGCTTTCGGCCCATCCACCGTGGCGTGCGCAAACTCGGCGAAAGTATCGTTATTACCGTACCGCAGCGTGTTCACCACGCGGGGCGAGATCGTGCTGGTCCAGGCCACGGCCAGGCTCCGGTTCTCATTAAACTGGCCGCCCTGGTTGCCCTCGCCGTCGGCGATGCCCGGAAACAACTGCACTCGGAAGAACTTCTGCCGCAGGTAGCTAAATCGGCTCATCAACTGGTTCTTGCTGTTCAATGCATAGTCCGCGCGGGTGTCGAACTTATGCGTATTTTCCGTGCCGTCGCGCAAAGCACTGTAATTATTCGACGGGCGTCCGTTCTGGAAGTTTCCGGGTAAGTTGTTTTCCGGCCAGAGGTCCAATACCCTTTTACCTAGCGCATCGAAGCGCGAGGCCGGGATGATATTGTTCGGGAAAGGTGTGTTGGTCGCGGGGTCGACAATGTTCAGCGCACCGAATTCGCCCCGCTTCTGGGCGGCGGTGGGCACGGTAACCAAAAAGCTATCGGCGAAATTCTGCTGGAAGCCTTCGTAAGCGCCAAAGTAGAAGAGCTTATCTTTCTGGATCGGCCCGCCCACGGTGCCGCCATATTGCTGCCACTTCAAGTTGCTCTTGGGCAGGTTCTGATTGTTGTTCGTCCAACCCGCCGCGGCCAAAGCCGAGTCGCGATTGAAGTAATAACCTGTACCATGCAGGGCGTTGGTGCCACCCTTGATCGAAACGTTGATCACCGCGCCGGCGCTGCGGCCAAATTCAGCCGAAAAAGAATTCGTCTGTACTTTAAATTCGGCAATCGCATCCGGATTCGGCTGCACCACCTGCGCGCTCAAACTCTGGGCGTTCTGCGTCCCCTGATTATTATCGATTCCGTCAAGCAGAAAATTGTTCTGCGTATGATAATTGCCATTCGCCACAAACCAGCCGGGGCCCCGCGTCGTAGGGTTCAGCGTGCTCGCCGCCACGCCCGGTGACAACAAAGCGAGTTCCGTGTACCTTCGTCCAGCCAGCGGCAGTTCCACCGCCGTGCGTCCACTAATCACTTGGCCTAAGGCACCCTGCTCGGTTTGGATCGAAGCCACCGCCGCGGTCACTTCCACGGTTTCGGCGATGCTCGATACCTCGAGTTTAATGCGCAGAAAACGCCGCTCGTCGATGTTGATCTGCACTTCATTCAGCTTCACCGATTTGAAGCCGGCCTGCGCCACGTCCACCTGGTACAAGCCACGAACGATCGGGCTGAACAGTGCATAGCCATCGGGCGAAGTGGTAACGCTCATCAGCGCCCCGGTGTTGCGATTCAATAAGTTCACCCTAGCCCCCGCTACCGAAGCTTGCAAAGCGTCTTCCACCAACACCCGCAGCGATGCGGAATCCGTTTGGGCAAACAATACCGAGCCTAACAAACCAAGAAGCAAAAGTCGATTCATGGACGTAAAGGTAGCAGGCCAATGTTTCACGAGGATCCGTAAATCATGACAAACTCATGACAACTAAGTAACCGCAATCACCTCATGCACTTCCACACCCGGCACTTCTACCCGAATGCCACCGGGCCTCGGCTGCCAGACGGCGGCGGCCGCTGAACGCTGGCCCAGGTACTTACTGCGGTAGTGATAGGGCACTTTCGTCGGATAGAAAGCCACGCATCCGCCCGCACTCAAACAAGCCGCATCGGCGTGGATTCGTTTGAAGTACCGCAGCCACATACCGAGGTCGTAATTGCCGGGGTCGTCTTCCGTAAAGGCGACCTGCGCCCACCGCATCGGCCGGTCAAACCAACCGCCACTAGGACTTTGGTCCTGGGCCCAAGCCAGGGGTGTCGCCAACATTAGCTCTCTTCTCGTAAGCGGCATATCGATCTAAAGTATAGTCATGAACCTCTCTCGATGGATGCTGGCTTTCCTGCTGGTCACCTCGCTACCCGCCCAAAGCTGGGTGAAAGGCCAAATCGCCTTTCGCCTCACTACCGTCCCGAAGGAGTGTCCGGCCGAACGTGCCGGCCTCAAAGTGGGCGACATTCTCATCGACGCCGCAGGCGTCAGCGCCGCGATCAAAGCCAAGACTCCCTTGCCCGTCTTCCGCTTCGACCCCGCCAAAGCCGCCTACCTCCGCGAAGAGCTCGAACTCAAATTCCGCGCCGGCGAAGAGCGCAAACTCGGCGTAGTGGGCGACTTCGGCTTCCTCGTCACCGACGTCGAACCCCACTCCCTCGCCGCCCGCGCCAAACTCCACCCGCACGACTTTCTTCCCCAAATCGACGGTGCCATCGCCCGCGAACTCGAGGTTCTCTCCCTAGTCGACCGCGCTCACGTTGAAGGCATCGAGGTGAATCTCCACGTCATCCGTTGGAACGCCGAAAAGAGCGTTTTCGACCGCTTCATCGTTGCCCAAAAATATAAGCAGTAACCAATGTGAGAGAATGCTCGCCGAAGCCCTGTATGCCTTTCTTCGTCGCGATAGTCCTCATTCTCCTCACCGCCTGTAGCGGCCCCTACTCCGAACAGAAGGCCTCCGCCAAAGGCGAAGCCCCGCCGTTGGCCGTCGACACCCTGCGCGTCGAGTCCATTTCTTTACCCGCGATCGTCAACGCTAACGGCGAACTCTTCGCTGAAGAACTGGCCAATATCAGCACCAAAGTGCCCGGCCGCGTCACCAAATTGAACGTCGACCTCGGCAGCCTCGTCCAACCCGGCGACGTGCTCGCTGAACTCGAGAAAGACGACTACCAATACCGTCTCCGCCAGGCCGAAGCCCAGGTGGAGCAGATCCGCGCCCGCCTCGCGCTCGCCAACTTGAACACCGACGTCGTCGACCCGGAGCGCACCGCCATGGTGAAGGAAGCCCGCGCGAACCTCGAAGAGAGCCGCATCGTCTACGAGACCACCGAGCGCTTGGCCAAAGAGGGCGTCGTCTCCCGGATTGAGTTTGAACGCGCCCGCGCCCGCAAACAGGGTCTCGAAGCGCGCGTGCAATCGGCCCTCAGCGAAGTATTGCAGATGGGCTCCCAACTCTCCGAACGCCGCGCCCAATTAGACCTCTCGCGCCAGCAACTCACCGACACCGTCATCCGCGCGCCCTTCGCCGGCGCCATCACCAAGCGCATCGCATCGGTGGGCGAATACCTCGCCATCAACGCACCGGTGGTGACGCTGGTACGCCAAAATCCTCTGCGCGTCCGGCTCGAAGTACCCGAGCGCTTCGCCGGCCAGATCCGCAGCGGCCAAGCCATCGACATCCGGCTCGAAGGCTCTACGCTTACCCGCACCGGCCGCGTCATGCGGCTCAGCCCTAGCATTGAAGCACAGAACCGCTCGCTCACGATTGAAGGCGAGATCCCCAATGCAGACGGCCGCCTGCGGCCCGGCAGCTTTGTCGAAGGCTCCATCACGGTGAACTCGCAAGCCACCGGCATCGTCGTACCGGAGACGTCAGTAGTCAGTTTCGCCGGTATCGACCGCGTCTTTTTGGTGAAGAACAGCCAACTCGACGACCGCATCGTCAAAAGCGGCCGGCGCCTCCCCGGTGAACGCGTCGAAGTGCTGGAAGGCTTAAAGGACGGCGACCTCGTTGTCGCCAAGGCCAACGAGAAGATGGCTAAAGGCCAGAAGGTCCGGGTGAAGCCCTAATGCAAAAGCTCGCCCAAGTCTGTGTCGCCCGGCCCGTCTTTGCCGTCATGCTCATCCTCGCGCTCGTGGTCGTCGGCGCTGTATCCTACTCGAAACTCGGCGTCGACCGCTTCCCCGACGTCGACATGCCCATCATCAACATCCGCACCGCCTTGCTCGGCGCCTCGCCTGAAGAGGTAGAGAGCACCATCACGCGGTTTATTGAGGACTCCGTGGCCACCGTCGAAGGCATCGACAATATTCGCTCCACCTCCACTGAGTCCATCTCGATCGTCACCGTCACCTTCAACCTGAATCGCAACATCGACGTAGCGGCGCAGGACGTCCGCGACGCCGTCGCCGGCATCATCTCCCAATTGCCGCCCGACGCGAAGCCGCCGTTAATCAAGAAACTCGACACCGATGCCTCACCCATCATGACCATGGTGCTTACCGGCGAGCGCACCGGCCGCGAACTCTACGAAATCGCCGACCGCAACGTGAAGGACGCCATCGAGAGCGTCGGCGGTGTCGGCCAAGTCCTAGCCGTGGGCGGACAAAAGCGGGCCATCAATATCTGGCTCGATGCCGACCGGCTGGCCGCTTACAAAATTCCCATCCTCAGCGTGCGCAACGCCATCGCGCGCCAGAACGCTGACATCCCCGGTGGCCGGGTCGACGAAGGCCGCCGCGAGTTAGTGCTGCGGACCCTGGGACGTTTTCCGGATCCGAAACAATTCAATGACTTAGTGGTCGCCAATATTCGCAACACGCCCATCCGCGTCGGCGACATCGGCTATGCCGAAGATGGCCATAAAGAGCAACGCTCCTACGCGCGTTACGACGGCAAGGAAGCCGTCGCCATTGAGGTACGCCGGCAATCGGGCGCCAATACCATCGACGTCATCGATGCGGTGAAGGCCAAACTCAGCCGCGTGCAGCAGTTACTGCCGCCGGGCATACAACTCGAAATCGTGCAGGATCAGGCCCGCTACATCAACGCCGCTTTCCACGAAGTGCAGTTACACCTGATTCTCGGCTCCATCCTGGCTTCGCTCGTCGTGCTGCTTTTTATGCGCAACTGGCGCGCCACGGTGATCGCCGCCGTCGCCATTCCGGCTTCCATCATCGCTACCTTCGGCGCGATGCGGCTATTTAACTTCACGCTCAATAACATCACCATGCTCGCGCTCGTACTGATGGTCGGCGTCGTGATCGACGACGCCATTGTCGTACTCGAAAATATCTTCCGCTTTATCGAAGAGAAACAAATGTCGGCCCGCCAGGCAGCGATCGAAGCCACCAAAGACATTGGCTTAGCAGTCACGGCGACTACCTTCAGTCTGATTGTTGTCTTCCTGCCCGTATCGTTCATGTCCTCCGTTTCCGGGCGCTTTCTCTTCTCGTTCGGCGTCACCGCCACCGTGGCCATCCTGGTTTCGCTCATCGTCAGCTTCAGCCTCACGCCCATGATGTGCTCCCGCATGATCAAGCAGGTAGCCATCGAACATGACTCGCGCGGCGGCTTCTATGGCTGGATCGAAAAAAACTACATGAAGTTACTCGCCTGGAGTATGCACCACCGCCCGATAATTGCGTTTTTAGGCGTGGCGACCATGCTCTGCACCTTCCCGCTCTTCAGCCTGTTGAAGCAGGAGTATCTGCCCACCAATGTCGACGAGGGCGAGTTCGAGATGAGTGCCAACGCGCCGGAGGGGGCTAGCCTTGAGTCCATGAAAGAGGCGCTGCAACGCATCGAGGACGCCATACGGCCCTTACCGGGCGTGAAGCACGTCGTTTCGATTGTCGGCACCGGCTACTTACAACAAGTAAATAGCGGCCGCGTCTATGTTCGTCTCGACGATGTCGAAAATCGCGTACTCTCGCTACCGCGGATCTGGCGGAAAACTCTGGAAGGCGATCCTCTGGGCGCGTTCAAAGGATTGTACTCCCAGCGCGACGTCATGGCCGCCGTCCGCGCCCGCCTCAAAAAGATTCCCGACTTACGCACCCGCGTTGGCAACTTACAAACCCTCAACCAAGGCTCCGCCCCCTACGACATCGACTTTTCCATCCGCGGACCCGACTTACTCGAGCTCAGCCGCTACAGCGAAGCCATGCGCGCCCGCGCCTTGCAGACCCCCGGCCTCACCGACGTCGACACCACCCTGCGCCTCAACAAACCCGAACTTCGCGTCGCCATCGACCGCGACCGCGCCGCCGACCTCGGCGTCGACGCCTCCGACATCGCCACCTCTCTCCGCCTCATGGTCGGCGGCGACGACGAAGTCTCCCGCTTCCGCGACGAAAAGATCGCCGAAGAGTACGACGTCGAAGTCCGCCTCAAAGGGGGCGACCGTAACTCGCTCGCCAATATCTCCAAGCTCTACGTCCCTTCGTCGAAGAGTGGCCTCCAGCGCTTGGACAATGTCGTTAAGCTAAAGGAATCGATGTCGGCCTACCGCATCGAAGGGCTCGATCGTCAACGCCAAGTCGGCATCCGCGCCAACATCCTCCCCGGCTTCGGCCTCGGTGACCGCCTCCCCGAGATGTTCAAAGCCGCCCAGGAATTGAACATGCCCGCCGCTTACTCCACCACCGTCATCGGCCGCGGCAAAGAATTCGAACGCACCCTCACCGAGTTCTTACTCGCCTTCGCCCTCTCGGTCGTCTTCATGTACATGATCCTCGCCAGCCAATTCGAAAGCCTGCTCCACCCGGTCACCATCCTGCTCAGCCTGCCCTTGGCCGTGCCCTTCGGCTTTTTCTCCTTATGGCTCTTTCGCGAGACCCTCAACCTATACTCAGCACTCGGCATCCTGGTCTTATTCGGCGTCGTCAAAAAGAACTCGATTCTCCAAATTGACCACACCAATAACCTCCGCCGCGATGGCCTACCGCGCCTCCAAGCCATCCTCCAAGCCAACCGCGACCGTCTCCGCCCCATCCTCATGACCACCGTCACCCTCGTGGCCGGCATGTTGCCTCTTGCCCTGGGCAATGGTCCCGGCGCGGAGGAGCGCCGCTCCATCGCCATCATCGTCATCGGCGGGCAGTCCCTGTCGCTGTTACTCACGCTCATCGTCACCCCGGTGGCCTACTCCCTCTTCGACGACCTAGGAGCACTCGTATCGCGCCCCCAACAGAACCCCTCGCCGTCAGCGACTGTGTGAAAAGTCAAGCCGGAATCGGTGTGGGAGCGGCACGCCAGGGGGTATTGGAACGCATCATTTCGTTGAGGGCGATGAGTAGCTTTCGAACGACGGCGATGAGCGCCTGCGCGCGCGCGAAATCGCGGACCCGCTTCGGATTCATCCGCATGACGTTCAAGCCCGCGGCGGAGAGGGTCGCCACCACCAGAACTTCTAATCCTCCCGTCGCCTCCAGCACCACTCCCTGTGGGCAGTAGGGAAGTAATTTCTGCGCTAATTGCGTCAACGCTTCCACGGTGCGATCTACCCGAAAAGCCTCCTTCCTTTGTTCGTCTACCAGGATCTCGACATCCACCCACGGTTTGGCGACGTCGATACCGATCCAACATTTTGCGCTAAGATTTTCTTGCACGGTCCAATTCCCATCCTTGTAATGCGGGCTCGGCTCATCACCGGCCCTGGCGACTGTTCGGGCTTTTGACCGGAAAAGACAAACGTAGATCCAGCTGACGGACGATCTCAAACTTCAATCGAGGGAGAGGTCGATCTTACGTTGTCCGCCGAGCCCCGTCTCCTAAACGGGGCTCGGCTTCATTCCGTCTTTCTTACATACAAGGGAGGGGAAGTCCTGGATTTGGCCCAGGCAGTGATTTTTTCACCGTCCCGTCAGCGTCGGGTTACACTTCCACAATCAAAGTCAGCCCCTACATTCGAAGTGAACAAAATCAAGCGGTCACAGCACTACAACTTCGAAGAAATCTTTCTCAGCGTGTCCGCGTGTTCCTTCTTCAGGAACGTTTGCTCGACATTTCCCAGACTGATGGAACCGGCTTCAAAGAACACGCTGAAAGGTTCAGGATCATGCCGGACCGGCCCATCTTTCGAGGCGTGAATCATCTCATGAATGAGTGTAGCGTTCGACCGGTCGACGAACTCAGAATTAAGCAAAACGAAGGGCGGCACGATTCTCTCCCCGATGGTCCGGTTGCGAAACGTCTCGCCGAACTTTCTCCCCACCATCTGGCAAACGATCACCCGTAGAATGCCGGGCAATCCGGGTCGAATGTCCTCGCTCGCCTTGCGAATCTGGTCTACGTTATCCACGGGATTCCCGAGGCTATTGATAATCGGCTCATTAAATTGAAGTCGGTCCGCAAATCCATTCCGGATCTCTACCGAGAGCGTAATGCCGTGTTCAAAAAGACAGTCGCGGGCCCGCTCGATTCCGGCCAGGAGGGGATAGCCGTTTTCCAGTTCCGCTTTGGCGGTGATAGCGAAGAAAACCCGCACCACTCCCACGATTCCCGATGGTGGCTTCGGCGCTACGCTCTTTGCCTTGGAGACGGCAAAGGAATTGGACGCCCCGGGCACGCTCGGCGCGCTCAACAGGCAATCGCCCGGTGGTTTCGGGATCAGCTCCCGCTGCTTCATCTCTTTGTCCAATGAGGTGATGGTCAGCTTCCCCACGATACTGTCGGCCGCACTCTGGTAACTGTGGTTGATGATCTTCCGCTTCTTCTTATAAGCGAGCACCGCGGCGGCGGTCGACACACCATACTTATGCGAGACCAGCTCTGCCCGGTCGATCGCCAGTCTGTCTAAAGTAAACAGAGCGAACTGGATTTTGGCCACATGGTCGCCGGCCGCGCCACGCGTGATGTGCGCCGAATCTTGGAGCGCACAAGCTTCAAGCGCGGGGTTGCCTCGGAACAAACGGGACAAGAGAGACATGCGGACCTGCCTTTCGGAAGTAGTGCGCCCCCATGATACTACGCGGTCCGTAACACAATCGGCGTCAACTCCGCCATCGCGTCGATCAGATAGTCCGGCTCCGCCGCGCGCACCGTATGCGGACTCAAGCCAAACGTCACCCCGCAAGCCGCCACCCCGGCATTGCGCGCCGTCTCGACATCCACGCCGCTATCGCCCACCATCAGGGTTAGTGCGGGCGCCAGACCCGTCGTCTCCAGCAGCCGCTCAATGCCGATCGGATGCGGCTTTTTCTGCTCAAAGCTGTTGCCGCCGTAAACCTCAAAGAAGTGCTCCTTCAGGCCCAACCCTTCCACAATCCGGTGGCTGATGCGGACCGGCTTGTTGGTTAAAATCGCCAGGCGCCGGTCGGCTGCGTGAAGCTCGTCCAGCATCTCGCGCGTCCCCGGAAAGAGCTTGGTCTCATCGAGACAATGCTGGTGGTAGTAGCGAATGAAGTAGTCGAGCGCCCGCGCCACATCCTGCTCCGATGCCTCCGGACCCAACGCCCGCCGCATCAGCACCGGGGCACCATTGCCCACGTAGGAGGCCACGACGGCGGCGGGCAGCGCCTCCCTGCCCATAAAGTGCCGCGTCGCATTTACCGAAGATGCCAAGTCCGCCTCGGAGTCAATCAGCGTGCCGTCGAGGTCAAAGATCACTAGTGAGTAAGCCAACTTTTAGGGTAACGCGATACAATCGAAGGTTTCCTGGCCCTGTCAGCCGGCTTGCAAAGGATCGACATGGCTCTCCGCATGGCTCCTGGTGCGCAAGCTTCCGTGAACCCCTCACCACTCCCCGTGGCCTCAAAGACGCCGCCGCTGCCGTCACCTTGCTCGACCAAGCGGCGGAAGAGACCGAACGAACCTACGGCGCGCTCGACGCCCCCTGGGGCGACTTCCGCCGGCTCATCCGCGGCAAAACCGATTTGCCCGGCAACGGCGCATCCGGCGGCCTCGGCGCTTTCCGCGTTTTGCAGTTCGCCGGCACGCCCAAACCCGCCGCCATGATGGGCGATACCTTTGTCTGCCTGGTCGAGTTCTCCAATCCCATCCGCGCCCAGGTCCTCACCAGTTACGGCAACTCTTCCCAGCCCGGTTCGCCCCACGCCGAGGACCAGCTACCGTTGGTGAGTGCGAAGAAAATGCGCCCCGTATGGCGCACCAAAAAGGAGATTCTCGCGAACCTCGAAAGCCGCGACCGATTCTGAGCTACGCTCCCGCGCTACTGCGCACCACTTCCATTTCGTTCCGGAATGTGTCGAGCAGTTCCTGCGCCTTGATCGGCAACCCATGCGGCCGCAAAAGTTCGGCTACGATTTCCACCGGCTCCTTTTCTACCTTCACCGTCGCCGGGGGCACCACAAAGTAACCCAAGGCGTTAGCGATCGCATCCGCCAAGGCCACCACCGCGCTCAGTTTCCGTGGTTCCGGTTGGTGGTGCGCCGCCACGGCCCGGCGGATCGGTTCGGAAATCTTCCATTCCTCCAGCGTGAGCGAAGAAATTACCGCATGGTCAGTCGCCAAAATCTCCCGTTCCCACTCGATCCAGCTCCGCACATTATCCCGGTCCTCATACCGGTGCAGCACCTCCCGATAGTCGTTCGGCACCGCCACCACAATCAGCAATTTGCCCACATCGTGCAATAGGCCGGCCAGAAAAGCGCCCTCGCTGAAGTCGTTTGGCATGTGGTCCCCCAACACCGCCGCCAGGATCGCCGTTGCCAACCCGTGCTCATTGAAGTCGCTCGTCGACCAGCCCTCGGCGCTCGGAATCTTCTTCCACATCTGGCTCACTGACAGCGCCGTCACCACGTTTCGCAAACGGTCCATCCCGATCAAATTGATCGCCGCCGCAATCGAGGACACCGTCTGCTTCTGCGAGTAAATCGCCGAGTTGGCCAACCGCAATACGCTTCCAGCAAGAATCGGATCCTGCTCAATCAGCGTCGCCAAGGTCCCACAGGAGATTCCGGCTCGGCCAAACGTACCCAAAAGCTCTACCAGCACCGGGGAGAAAGGAGGCAGCTCAGTTAACCGGTCAAGAATTTGTGCTTCAGAAGGAACAACGCGCATGAAGACCTTATCGGCGCCGCCGCTGACTTTTGCGTCGAATTTCCGAAGCCCCTTCATTTATCTGACCGAAATCTGTCATGATGGCCTGTCGCCCTTAACCTGCCGAGTAACGCGGCGGGAAGTCCCGGATTCGGCCCTAGGCGATCTCAGTCACAGCAAATTCCACTCTCCGCTAAGCTATTGCAAAGCAGGCACTTCCCCCATTCGCGCGCCCCACCCGGCCACCGCTTTTTTGCACCCCCATGCCAAAATGGAATCAAGCCCGGTTCCGCCCCCGTAACCCTTTGCGGGGCCCGTCGACTTCAGCGATCCTTTAGAATCAGCAACTCCCGGGTTCGTTTCGTCACTTCGCCGCCGCTTCCCGGCGTCCGGTCATCCGCTTATAGTGCTCTTCGAACTGCTTCTTCACCCGGGCAATGCTCGCGCTCTTAATATCGCCATACCCGCGAACTTGGTCGATTAACGACAACATCTCGCGAATGGCGGCTTGGTTTTCCGGCCGCCACTGCTCGGCGCACTCCCGTACCCAGCGCCGGTACCAGACGATCAGCTCCCGCTCTTCCCGCCGGTGTTGGGCATAGCCGAAAAGATCGAGCGGCGTGCCGCGCAGAAACTTCATCTCGCCCATCAGCATCATCAAGGGCCGCGCCCACGCGCCCAGTTCGATCTTCTTCTGCCACCCCAGCACCCGCAGAATCGGCGGATGCAGCACATAGCCGTAAGTGCGCGGCGCCGCAAAAGCGGCGTCGATTTCGGCCCCTAAGGACGGCCCGGTCAGCAGCCGCGCCACCTCGTATTCGTCCTTGTAGGCCATTAGTTTGTAAAGATAGCGGCCCACCACGTCGCGCATGCCCTCTGGCTGCGCTTCGACAAACTGCAGCCATTCGGTGGCGTAGCGGCGGCTCTGAAATTGGGTTAGTTTGGCAAATCGATCCACCGGCGCAATCACCTTGGCCGGTTTGGCCACGGCCT
>Ga0105047_10003339_pt1 | contig 28296 bp, 33 predicted proteins | sample MAT04_FD_78384 | JGI IMG/M metagenome (GOLD analysis project Ga0105047, IMG submission 78384) | Freshwater microbial communities from Lake Fryxell liftoff mats and glacier meltwater in Antarctica - MAT-04 (megahit assembly) | ecosystem: Environmental > Aquatic > Freshwater > Ice > Liftoff... | reverse complement strand
GTATAGGGTCTGCACAACTCACTTTCAGCTGGATGGGGCCCATGGGGGACTTGATTTTAAGTACTGGCAGAGCTCGGAGTTTGAGCCGTGGGTGCAGGGGTTTATTGGCTTAGGGCGTACTGTGTTGGTAGGCATGGATGCAAATACTGGTGCCGCAGACATGCAGCCGTTCTGGTTCAATAATATGAAGGATGCCGACTTGGGGTGCACCTCAACATCGGGTCCGGATTGCGAGTCGATGCTATATAACAGCCCAAAGAAGTTCGACTACTTAATGCGTGCAAATCCGAAGGCCTGGTCAGCCGACGCGTATACGACATTTAACGGGTCAGGCTGGATTGCTCGGATCTCCGATCACAAACTACTTCAGGGCTACTTATAAGGCTCCTCGGTTTTCAGGGACAGTTGACGGAGCCGGGGGTCATGAGACGTTGAGCCTTAGCAGTTGAGGTGCGATGCCGGAGCGGTCGTGATAGATCATCGTGATGAACGCTTCGGGTTGTGGAACCAGCGGGCGTTGGTCCGGATCCGCCCGATCGACGCGTTGTTCGAGTCCCCGATCCAGTCGGCGAGCCGCCACTCGTTCGTTGCCTCGTCCGCCGGCCGGTAGGCCCGGATCGTGCGGCCGAAGTTCACGAACGACGGCAGCCTCGAACGGCTGGCGCAGGCGAGCCAGGCGTCGAGCGCCCGCCGGGCCTTGCGCAAGGGCGGCGCGAAGACGTCGCGCAACTCTTCTTTCAGTTGCCATGCCCGGAACCTGCACCGGTCCGTTGTCCCTATTTCTCGGATCACGCCTCGCTGAGCGCCGGCGAGGATCTCCCAGTTGCGGCGCAACAAGAACCGCAGCCCCTTGAACTCCTTCGCCGTCCGCTTCGTGCCGGTTCGGCGCAACCGGTTCCACTCGACCCGTCGAACCTCGTCGAGGGCCTTGGTCGCTCACCGATCACATGGAACGTGTCGAGGCACACGATCGCATCGGGTGCGCGTTCGGCAACGACGTGAGCGGTCCCCGCTGCGCCGTCGGCGGTCACGAACTGCAGGTCGGCGCCGCGTTCGCCGAGGGCATCGAAGACCAGGTGCACGACGTCTTTGGACGAAGGACCGCGAGTCCTCTCGTCTGTCACTAGCGGAGGTGGCAGAGGTGCTTCGGCGTAGGCCAGGTTTCGGGACTAGCCGGGTTCGGTGAGCTCGCCAGCTGTGATGCCGGCGGTTGGACGAGCGGCTGACGAGCTACGTCGAAGGAAGCGACTCAACGAATAGTCACTCAGGTAGGTGGGCGTTGGCTGGGCTTCTCGGCCGCGGTTCGCGGTCGTCGCGGCGGGGCATCCGATGCGCGGTCGAGGCGGAGTCCGGTGTTCGTGGGCGGTCCGAATTACCCGAGCTGGTCGCCGTAACGGCCGGCGCATCGACCCACCCCACCCACGGTGGTCCGAAGGCATCGAGGCGTACCCTGGCGACGGTGCAGCGTGCCAGAGCTACCCATCGGCGAGCTCGTCACGGCGATCCGAGTGACCGTCCATGGTCATCGCGACGCCCGCGTCGACGGGGCCGTCCCGGCCGTCCCTGCATCGCGGCCGGTTGCCCGAACTGGCGTCGGCGGTGACCGAGACCCGGATTCGCCCCAGTCGGCCCCGGTGGTGCTTGGCGTCAGACCGTCCGTAGGTTCGCGAGTTCGTCATGGTCGGGCCACGCGAAGAGTTGAAGTCTGCCGCCCGGCTCGCGTGGGGCCGCAGCAACCTGGTGACGGTGGCAGGCGCCGACAATGACAGCTGGCTGGAGATCGGCTTTGAGTGAGCCCCGCTGGCCAATTTCGCCGGTCAGACTCCGGGCGTGCGACATCGGAGAGGGGGCGGTCATTCGATATCGGCCCCGATACCTGCCCCTGCGGGCCGGGTTGGTCGAGATGTCCGCGCCGTGAACCTTCGTGCCCTCGCATCCGCGCCGCGATCCTGCCAGTTTCCGGGCCTGGTCACTGCGAGAACCGCTACGACAGCATCCGCGGGATCATGTCAAAGAGTTGGTGGGTGAAGGCGACCGACTCGGACAACATCCAATTGCCGGTGAGCAGCAGCACGACCCCGATGCCGATGAACTTCGGCACGAACGCAATGGTGGGCTCCTGCAGCTGCGTGGCCGACTGCAGCATGCCGATGAGCAGGCCGACGGCGAGGGCCATCAGCAGGATCGGGGCCGCAAGCTTGGTGGTGAGCAGCATGGCCTGCACGCCGATCTCGGTGATGGCGGCGTCGTTCATGCGGCTCTCCACTTCAGCGGCGAGGCGGACTGGTCCCTCATGGACGCGCTCACTTGTAGTTCGCGATCAGTGCATGGGCGATGAGCGCCCAGCCATCGACCATGACGAACAGCAACAGCTTGAACGGCAATGACACGAACACCGGCGGCAGCATCATCATGCCGAGCGACATGAGCCCAGCGCTGACCACCAGGTCGATCACGAGGAACGGCAGCAGCACCATGACGCCGATGATGAACGCGGATTTCAGCTCGGACAGGATGAACGCCGGGATGATCGTGATGAGCGACAGGTCTTGGGGGTTGTCCGGCCTCACCTTCTCGACGTCGGGGTCCTGGCCGGTCGCCGACGCGTTGATCATGAGATCGAGCTCGGTGTTGCGGGTGTTGGCCAGCATGAAGGTCTTGATCGGCGTCTCGGCGGCCTTCAATGCCTCGGACTGGGTCAGGTCGCCGCGTAGGTAGGGCTGCAGCGCCTCGTCGTTCATGTCCTTGAGCGTGGGCGACATCACGAAGAACGACAGGAACACCGCGAGCCCGGTGATCACCTGGTTGGGCGGGATCGACTGCAGGCCGATGGCGTTGCGGGCGATCGACAACACCACGACGATGCGGGTGAAGCTCGTCATGCAGATCAGCAGTGACGGCACCACCGCCAGCAGCGTCAGCATCAAGAAGATGACGATGCTCTTGGAGGGTTTACGGTCCTCGCCGGTGGCGGTCGGATCCGAATCGCCGGCCAGCGAGTCGAGGTCGATGTCGATCGAGACCCTGTCGTCGGGCGTGGTCGATCCGTCGGTCGACCCGATACCGGGGATGGTCGTCGCCGGCGCAGCCGGCGTGACCTGGGCGTCGGCGGTGGCCGGCGGGAGCGCGACGAGGATCCCGACGGACGCGATCACGAGCACGGCGAAGCGGGCGAGGGCACGACGCAGCGTGAGAGGGCGCTTGGGAGCGATCATCTGGGGGCTCACCGGCTCGGTGTGTGTCGAACGGTCATGTCGCGCAGCATCTCGATGAGGCTTCCTCGGCCGGCCGTCGCCTCGAGCGAGGCGATGGGGACGACGATCTCGGGCACTTCGTACGCCTCGATGGCGATCTCGGGAAGGTCGACGTTGCCGAGCGACGTGATCTGGGATTCGGTGATCGCCACGGCCATGGTTTGATCGGCGATCCGCACGATGGCGATCGAGCTGTTCTTGCCGAGCGCTTTGCGCTCGATCACCTCGAGGTTTCCGCCGTGCATCCGCTTCAGCGGGTTGGCGCGCGACTTCATGGTGCGCGCTGCCAGCCACATCAGCCCGAAGACGATGCTCAGCGACAGTGCGAGTCGCAGGAGGATGAGAAATGTCTCCCCGCTCACGGTCGACTCACGCTCATGTTCACCTCTTTCCATCGGCAACGAGCGCCGAGAAGTGAGTCGAACGGACTACTGCATGACGAAATCGGTGAAGTACACGTCGATGACTTCACCCTCGTAGGCCTCTTTGAGGTGCTCCTTGAGGGTCTCCTTGACTCGTTCGCGTCCTTCGGCGGTCGCGATCTCCTCCATCTGGCTGCCGCCGAGCTCGGCGATGAGCACGTCGCTGGCCTTGGCGGTCTTGCCCTTCTCGAACTCGGCCTTCTCGATGCCTTCGATCAGCTGCAGCCCCATACCGACGCGCAGGAAGTGCCCGTCAGCGAGGTTGATGTTGATGGCCTCCATGGTGGCGATCTCTCCGAGCACCGGGGCGACAGTGGTTTCGGGAGCGGCTGCTGCTGCGCCGCTGTCGCCGCTACCGGGTCCGAGAAAATAGCCCGCTCCGAGCATGCCGAGCGCGAGTACGACGGCAGGGACGAGGTTCGACTTGCCGCCCTTGGCGGACTTGTCCTTCTTGGCCTTCTTCCCCTTTTTGCCGGTGGCTTCGGTCTCAACAGGTGCGTCCATCACGCTGGTGTCGCTCATGGTGCTCCTTTCAGCTGTGTGGTTCGTCGGGAGATTTGGATTCGGTCTCGGCGGCTATGGCCTCGGCCACAGGATCGGTTGCCGGTGCTGCTGCTTCGGCAGCCTGCGCAACGGCGGGATCCGAGAGGATGGCGATGTCGACCCGGCGGTTCTTGGCCCGGCCGGACGGATCAGCGTTGTCGGCGGCCGGCTTCTGGTCGCCGTAGCCCGATGCGCTGAAGCGACTCGACGGCATGCGATGCACGTCGGTCAGGTAGTTGAGCACCGTGACGGCGCGCGCCGTCGAGAGATCCCAGTTGTCACGGAAGCGGGTCGTCGAGATGGGACGGTCGTCGGTGTGGCCCTCGATCACGATGCTGTTGCTCGTGCTGCCGAGCGAGACGGCCAGTCCGTCGAGCACCTTGCGGCCCTCGGGTCGCAGGTCGGCCGAGCCGGCATCGAACAGCACGCCTTCGGACACGATCGATACGACCAGGCCGCGTCCCTCGTCGCGGAAGGCGAGCTCGCCGACGTTGCCCGCGGCCTGCGCCCTGGCGGTGATCGTCGCCTTCACCTCGTCGAGCTGCTCCTTCGCGGCCTGTTCACCGAGTTCGATTGCCTTCTGATGGTCGAGCGCGGCGAACGCCGCGGCCGACTTCGGGGTGATGTCGGGGTTGGCGGAGTTGTCCTCCACCTTGGGGGCACCTTCGAGGATGCCGTCGCCGCCGACCCCCTGGCCGTTGCCGACGATGCCGAGCGAGTCGGCGAAACCAGCCGAAACCTGCTTCATCTTGTTCATGTCGGTCTGGCTGGTCGCCCACATCACGAGGAACAACGCCATGAGCAGCGTCAACATGTCGGCGTAGGGGATGACCCAGGCCTCATGATTGACGTGCTCCTCGTGCTCCTCGTGGTGGTGCTTCTTCTTGCTCACGCGCTCTTCTTCTCGTCAGCGGGTCGAGCCGACGGCGGCAGCGTCGAGCGCAGCATGTCGTCGAGCAGGCGCGGGTTGGCGCCGGACTGGATCGAGAGCACACCCTCGATGATGAGCCGCTTCTGGGCCACCTCCTTGCCGGACATGGCGGTGAGCTTGTTACCGAGCGGCAGGAAGATGCCGTTGGCGGCGAACACGCCCCAGAAGGTGGCGGTGAACGCTCCGGCGATACCGTGGCCGAGTTTCTCGGGACTGTCGAGCATGCCCATGGTGTGGATGAGGCCGATGACGGCCCCGATGATGCCGAAGGTGGGCGTGTAGATACCGATGGACGTGACCATCTTCGAGCCGTTCTTGTGACGGTCCGACATGGCCTTCACGTCGGCCTCCATGACCTCGCTCACCATGTCGGGGTCGGCGCCGTCGATGGCCAGCTGCAGGCCGCGCCGAAAGAACGGGTCGCCGATGGTGCGCGCCTGCTCCTCGAGAGCCAGCAGGCCTTCGCGGCGGGCCTGCTCGGCGAAGCCGACGATCTGATCGATGAGCTCTCCGGTGTCTTGGAGCTTCTGGCCCTTGACCCCCTTGAGAAGCGTCTTGACCAACGACTTACCGTCGTCCATCGAGTTGCCGAGGAATACGGCGCCGAAGGCACCCACCAGCACGATGAGAAATGCCGCCGGCTTCGCGAAGAAGGCCATGGGCGACACGCCCTCCATGATCCCGCCGACGAACACGCCGACGAGCACCAGCATCATTCCGAGTCCGGTTGCCGGATCCACGTCAGCGCTCCTGTTCGGTGACGAGTTGCAGCGGCGTCGGACGCTCGGTCTGATGACCGGCATAGCTATCGGCTGTGGCGATGATGCGGGCGCGGAAGTCGATGATGCGGCTGACGACTTCGCGGGAGTCCTCCGCGACGACGAACTTGGTGCCATCGATCATGGTCAACACGGTGTCGGGGTTGCTTTCGACCCGTTCGATCAGGTCCGCATTGACACCGATCTCGCTGCCGTTGAGGCGACTGAGGAGAATCATGAAATCCGTTTCGATGTTCGATGCCGGCACTGGCGCCGGCGGGCCTGGGGCCGCCCACATGGCGGCGCCCCCAGCGTCCCTGCTGATAGTTGTCTTTCGGAATCCGACGGATGTATCTGAGTACTACCCAAAGGATTAGGGCCATCCGGCCCAGGTTGACGTTGCGGAAGGCGACCTGGGTCGCTCATCGCTTGAGGTTCACGACTTCCTGGAGCAGCTCGTCGGAGGTCGTGATGACTCGGGAGTTCGCCTGGAAGCCGCGCTGGGCGATGATCAGGTTGGTGAACTCCTGGGAGAGGTCGGTGTTGGACATCTCGAGGGTGCCCGCCGCGATGTAGCCGCGTGACGCACCGTCGGCAGTGCCGATCTGGGGCAGGCCGGAGTTGACCGACTCCGTGAACGACGAGCCGCCGACCGACTGCAGACCCTGGGGGTTGGCGAAGGTGGCGAGAGCGAGTTGGCCGATGGGGCGGCTGCGGCCGTTGCTGTAGGTGCCGACGAGCAGTCCCTCCTGGCTGACCGAGAAGCTCTGCAGCGTGCCTGCAGTCGAGCCGTCCTGGTACTGGATTCCCACCGAGGCGATCTCGCCGAACTGGTTGATGCGACCATCTGCGCCGGCGGAGCCGAGGTTGACGGTTACCGGGTTGGCGAAACCGGGAAGGAATCCACCGGGAAGCGTGAGGTCGAAGCCGCTGGTGAGCTCACCGGAAGCGTTGAACGTCATCGGTGCACCGGTGAGGGCCTGGCCCGCGGCAGGCGGTGCCGGGACGAGTGTGCCGGCCGAGTCGACGTAGCGAGCCGCCACCGACCAGGTGTCGGCGCCGGTCTTGGTGTATTCGAGGCGCAGGGCCGTGGGGCTGCCCTGGGCGTCGTAGACATCGACGGCGTTGGTGGCGACGGTACCCACTGCGGCGTTGGCCGGGAGGTTGCCGCCGACCTGCACCAGGGTCGTCTGGACCGGCGAGATGAGACCGCCCACGGGCAGGGTGACGTTGCCGATAGGCCCGTTGGTCCCGACGTTGCCGACGGCGTCGGCCTGCCAGCCCTGGATGAAGCCACCATCCGCCGTGGTGATTCGGCCCAGCGAGTCGACACCGAACGAACCGGCCCGGGTGTAGGAGCGACCGCTGGTCGACTCGACGATGAAGAAGCCGTCACCCTGCACCGCGAAGTCGGTCGAGCGACCGGTGCGCTGCAACGAGCCCTGCTCGAAGTTGGCGCTGATGGTGGACACCTTCGAGCCGAGGCCGATGGCGTTGGGGTTGGTGCCGCCGGAGGTGGCGGTGGCGCGGCCGGCGCCACGGGAGGACTGGCTCAGGACGTCGGAGAAGACGATGGCCGACGACTTGAAGCCGGCGGTGTTGACGTTGGAGATGTTGTTACCGACGACGTCCATCATCGTCTGGTGATTTCGCAGGCCGGAGATGGCCGAGAACATGGAACGAATCATTGGGTGGTGCTCCTGGAGGGGGGTTGGAAAGGGTGTGGTTCTTCGATGAGTTCGGGGTGGTCACTGGCTGGGGCTCCGCCCTACCCGGTGGCGCTCCCGACTTCGATAACGGAGGTGAGATCCGCATCCTTGCCACCCACCTTGAGCGTGACGCCGTCTGCATTGAGATTGGCGGCGGTCACTACGCCGGATGCGACTGCACCCTGCGCGTCCTGGTACTTCACGGTCCGGCCGATGAGGGCGCTGGCTGTCGACAACCCCTGGGTCCGGATGTTGTTGGCGTTCTGTGCGGCGATCTCCTCGAGCTTTTCCACCTGGGTGAACTGCGCGGTCTGCGCCATGAAGCTCTGGGAATCGGTCGGTTTCATTGGATCCTGGTAGCGCAGCTGGGCGACCAGCAGCTTCAGGAACGCGTCCTTGCCGAGCGCGTTGGTCGGTTCGACCTCCTTGGTGGAGGGCCTCGGGATGTTGTACTGAACGGGAGGAATCGTGGCCATGTCGTGCTCCTACAGGTCGACGTCGAACTGGCTGTCTGATGCGGCGCGGCGGGTGGCCCCGGCGGCGGCCGGAACGTCCGCGCCGGTGTCGTCTGAGCTGCTCCCCAAGGACGACCCCTGCGAGCGTCGGCCACCGCCGAGATCCGCTCCGCCCGAGCCGTTGCCTGAGCGGAAGGCTCCGAGGTTGGCATCGCCCTGGGAACCGCTGAGCCCGACGCCGACCTCTCCGAGGCGAAGGCCTTCGGATTCGAGGGCGCTGCGCAACTGGTGGATACCGGCCGAGATGGCCTCGACGCCGCGGAGCTGTTCGGCACCGAGCCTCACGGCGAGCTCGCCGTTGTGGGTGGTGAGCTCGACCTTGACCCGCCCGAGGCTGGCCGGGTCGAGGGTGACGGTCATCGTCGAGGGTGCGCCCGGTCCCCGCAGCAACATGCGGGCGGCCCCGACGATCTGGGTGCTGTGCGACTCGTCGGCGGCTGCCGTCTGGCCGGCTGCGGACCGCAGGGCGGCACCGGCATCGAGCCGGGTGGCGGCGGTGGTGGCGCCGGCCGCGTTGAGGGCGGGTGTTGCGGCTGCCGCCTGAGCCGTTGCCGCCGGGTTGATGCTGGTAGCCGGCGCGGTCGTCGGCTGATTCGTGGCGGTGGTGGCCTGGGCGACCAGGTCGAGCAACGGCGAGGCCAAGGGGGCGGCGGCATCGGCGATGCCGGACCCGTCACCCTCGGAGCCCTTCCCGCTGCTCTCGCCGGCCCCCGTGCTCGATGAGTCGCCACCGTTGGATGCGAGCTTCAGGACCGGGGTACCGCTGGCCAGCGACACCGTTTCGACACCGGAGTCGGCATCGGTCGCACCGGTATCGGTGACCGCCGGGGCCGCCTCAGCGGATTCAGTGGTGACGGCACCGTCGGTGATGTCGATGGTCTCGGTGGTCGAGGCGGCGGCCTGTGCAGCTGCGGTCTCGTCGGTCGCAACGACCGTGTCGGTGGCCGTAGCGATGGCGGTGGCTGGGGGAGCGGTCAGCGCGGCCATGAGCTCGGCCATCGCCGCGGCGGCAGCGACCGGATCCTCGTTGGTCGTCGCCTCGACCGGCGGCACATCGGTGCCCTCGCTGGCGGCGGTCGTCGCCGTGGTATCGGTGTCGGCGGCAGGCTCGCCCGGTGTCCGGTCAGTCCGTTCAGCGCGATCAGCGCGATCAGTCCGGTCAGTCCGTTCAGCGCGATCAGTGCGGTCAGTGCGGTCAGTGCGGTCAGCGCGATCAGAGCGGTCAGGCCGATCAGTCCGGTCAGCGCTGTTCTCGCGATCGGCCCGGTCGGCGCTGCGACGGGTACTGCGGTCGGTCTTGGCGGCGACCCGGTCGGCCACCTTCTCGAACTCCTTGGCGTTGGACCTCGAGAAGTCAGCGTCGCGATTGCGGGGTTCGTAGCCGCTCACGGGCGGCGTCGCCGGGCGGGGAGGAAGCGGCATCAAGTCGGTACTCATCGGGGAACTCCGTTCGTGGCGGATTGGCCATTCATCTGGCCGATCACCTTGGATACATAGGACTGGGTTTCTGAATAGGGCGGTACGCCGCCGAACCGCTGCACGGCACCGGGGCCGGCGTTGTAGGCGGCGAGCGCCAACTCGGTGGTGCCGAAGCGGTCGAGCTGGGTGCGCAGGTAGCGGGCGGCGCCGTCGATGGCCTGGGCCGGATCGCGGGGGTCGATGCCGAGCCCCTTGGCGGTCGCGGGCATGAACTGCATGAGACCGATCGCTCCCGCACCGCTCGCAGCGCTGGGATTGAAGTTGGATTCGGTCTTGGCGACGGCCGCCAGCAGGAGGGGATTCAAGCCGTACTTGGCGCCGGCCGCCTGGAACATCTGCTCGTAGGGCTCGGCGCCGACGATACCCGTGGCCCCGGTCGACGTTGCTGGCGCAGCGCTCGATGCCGGACCGGCCGATGTGAACTGCACCCCGGCCGCCGCCTCATCGGGGAGCACTCGACGGATGGTGGCGATGGGGCGGCGCACATCGGTGATGCGTACGACGTCACCGGTATGCGGCGCCTGGATGATCTTGCCGTCACCGACGTAGATGGCGATGTGGTCGACGGGTCTGCCGAAGGCGATGAGGTCGCCGGGGCGGGCCTGCTCGATCGACGGCACCTCGGTACCGACCTTGGCCTGGTCGTAGCTGACGCGTGGCAGGTCGACGCCGACATCGGCGTAGGCCCGCTGCACGAGGCCCGAGCAGTCGAGGCCGACAGCGGGATCGGTGCCGCCCCACTTGTAGGGCACGCCAAGATACTGCTGGGCGGCGGCGACCACCTTGTCGCCGGTCGGGCCCGAGGCGTTCTTCGTCGTCGAGTACATCGACGAGAGCGAAGCGGCCGAGGCCGAGCTGAGGCCCGACGACTGCAGCCTGGTGCTGAGCGACTCGAGATCGATAGCGCCGGTGGTGTCATCGGCTCTGGCGGTCTCGGCGGTGAGCAGGTCGGCTAGGGTCGAGGCGAATTGGGTTCCCCCAGCGGTGGTGGACGACGACCGGGTGGACGGCTGGAACCGCGTGACGATCTCGTGGACGCGCTGAGGCATCGGAGCGGTGGCGGTGGAAACACTCATGATGTGCGATTGCTGCGGTAGCGGGTGGTGGCGATCTCATCGGTGATGAGCTGGGCCGCACGGGTGGTCTCGAGGGTCCACTCGCTGCGCTTCTTGTCGTCGAGTCGCTCGAGGGCGCGCACCTGGCGGGCGGCATCGACCCATTCGCTGTGGGCGGCGCCCACCAGCTCGAGCGCGTTGGCCTCGGCCGAGCGGGCGGCCAGAACGGCGAGGCGATGGCGATCGAGGTTCTCGCGATCGGCGAGGAAGTCCGAGCTGGTCCGCTTGCCGGGCAACGGCAGGGCCGCGCCGATTCCGGCCAGGCGCGACTCGAGCTCGGCGGTGGCCCGGTCGGCTTCGGCCTGGGTGCTGAGCAGGGCGCTGCGCGACTGCTCCTCGGCGATGCGACGGACGCGGAGCACGCTGCCGAAGGCGAAGTTGTAGCGCTTCATGCGAACACCCCGAGGCCAGCGGCGCCCATGTTGTTGGCCACGTTGGCCGGCGCCATGTTGTTCATCGGCATCGGCGAGCTGAGGAGCTGCTCGAGCTGGGCCCAGGCCTCGCCGGCCATCGACTCCTCGTCCATGCGCTGTCGCAGGAAGTTGTCGATGCGGTCCTTGAGTACCAGCGCCCGGTCGACCAGCGGGTTCGTGCCCGAGCGGTACGCACCGATCTCTACCAAGTCACGGGCTTCCTTGTAGGCGGCCAGTAGGGCCCGCAGCTCGCGGGCGAGTTGCTGCTGGCGCGGTGTGGTCACGGCCCCGGCGACCCGGGAAACCGAGTCGAGCACATCGATGGTGGGGAAGTGGCCCGCCGAGGCCAGCGAGCGCGACAAGGTGATGTGACCGTCGAGGATCGACCGGGCGGTATCGCCGACCGGGTCGTTGAGGTCATCGCCCTCGACGAGCACGGTATAGATACCGGTGATGCTTCCGTGCTCGCCGGCTCCGGCGCGCTCGAGCAGCTTGGGCAGCAGCCCGAACATTGACGGTGGATAGCCGCGGGTTGCGGGCACCTCGCCGGCGGCGAGACCAATCTCGCGCTGGGCCATGGCGAATCGGGTCAGGCTGTCCATCAGTAGGTTGACGTTGGCACCGCCGTCACGGAACCATTCGGCGATTCGGGTGGCGAGGAAGGCGGCGCGCAGGCGTACGAGTGCCGGCTGGTCCGACGTGGCCACGATGACGACTGAACGGGCGAGTCCCTCGGGGCCGAGGTCGTTCTCGATGAACTCGCGCACCTCACGGCCACGTTCGCCGATGAGCGCCAGCACCGAGATATCGGCGTCGGTGCCGCGGATGATCATCGAGAGCAGCGACGACTTGCCGACGCCGGAACCGGCGAACACTCCGAGGCGCTGACCGCGGCCGCACGGCACGAGTGTGTCGAGGGCCCGTACACCTAGGTGCTGGGGAGTGCGGACCAGCTCGCGACGCAACGGGTGCGGGGGAGTGCCGTCGATGCCGACGCGCAGTAGGTGTTCGAGCGACGGTCCGTCATCGAGGGCGTTGCCCATGCCGTCGATGACCCGACCGAGGAGTTCCATGCCGACCGGCACGCCCGGAGCGGCGTCGTCGAGGGTCGCGCTGGTACCGATGTGCAGACCGCGCATGTCGCCGAGCGGCATGCCCACCGGGCCGCGGTCACCGAGGGCGACGATCTCGCCCAGGACGCCGGGGGCATCGCCCAACCGGACCATGTCGCCGATCGCCGCCTCGAGGCCTTCGATCTCGAAGGTGAGCCCGACGACACGAACAACGCGGCCGGTGACCTGCGGTCGGCCGGCTCGAAGCGAGCGGGCGGCGCGGCCGACGAGCGTCGCGGCGGTCGGGGTGGGGAGCATGGAGGTCACGGCTGGAGCTCTTCATTCAGGAGGGTCTCGAGCTCGCCGGAGAGGTCGGTGCTGGTGAGCGACTCGCGGACCCGGTCCAGCGCAGTTCCGATCTGGGCATCGATGCGTGCGGCCCCGACGTCGAGGATGCAGCCGCCGCGCTCGACCGAGTGGTCGGCGATCAGGTGGACCTCGCGGCCGGCGGTGACCTGATCGATGTCGACGAGCATCTCGAGGTCGATCGGGTGGAAGCGGGCGAGCACGGCGCCGCGGTCGGGAGCCAGCTCGAGGGCCCGGACGAGCGCATCACGTCCCGGGTCGATGGCCACTTCGAGCTCGCGACCGATCACGGTCTGCGCGATGGCGAGGGCCAGGTCGACGGCCTCGTCGATCATGGTGGTGGTGCCGGCCGCGTCACGGCGGTGAAGGTCCTCGACGGCGCGGTGCAGCGCGGTGAGCGCGAAGGCGAGATCGCCTCGGGCGTCGGCATCGCCGGCGGCGCGGCCTTCGGCGAAACCCTGGCGATAGCCGTCGGCGACGGCGCGGCGACGGGCTGCGCTGTTGGCCACGACGTTGCTGGGATCGAGCACGGAGGCGTCGATCATCGGGAGTTCTGCGAGGAGGGGGAACGGATCAGTCGACAATGTCATCGGTACCCCTGTTGATCACGATGTCGCCCGAGTCCTCGAGGGTGCGGATGACCTTGACGATCGCGAGTCGCGATTCGCGTACCTCGGCGGCACGGATGCCGCTGAGCATGTCGATCTCCTCGAGGAGGTTCTCCGAGGCCCGCGAGCTCATGTTGGACAGCACCTTGTCGCGCACGACGTCCTCGGTTCCCTTGAGGGCAACAGCGAGGCCTCGGGTGTCGACCTGGCGCAGGATCTGCTGCACGGCCCGATCCTCGAGGCTGACGATGTCCTCGAACACGAACAGCTTGGTGCGTACCTCCTCGGCCATCTCAGGGTCGAGCAGTTCGAGCTCGGCGATGACCGCCTTCTCGGTGGCCTTGTCCGATCGGGTCAGCATGGCGATGAGGCTGTCGACTCCACCGACACCGCCGGTGGCCCGCTCGGCGAGCATGGCGTGGGTGCGGGCCTCGAGCGCCGACTCGATGGCATCAATGGCCGACGGGTTGGTGCGGTCCATGGTGGCCACCCGCACCGCGATCTCGCATTGAACGGCTTCTTCGAACCCGGCGAGGATGCGGGCGGCCCGGTCGGGAGCGAGGTAGGCGAGCACGACGGCAATGGTCTGGGGGTGTTCCTCCACCAGCAATGACACGAGGGTCGCGATATCGAGCGACTGCAGGAAGCCGAACCGCTTGGATGCACCGAGGCGCTGGAAGATCAGCGCGGCGCCGTCGACGCCGAGGCTGAGCTCGAGCAGTTCGCGGGCGAACCCAGCTCCCCCCTCGAGGCTGCCGCGCCGGTCGTTGGCGCTGCGGGCGAAGTCGGCGATGACCTGGTCGACCATGTCGGCGTCGAGGTGCTGGAGCTGTTCCAGCTCGACGACGACGGCGGCGACTTCGTCGGGGGCGAGCTGACGTAGCATGCGAGCGGCACGTTCGGTGTCGACGCTCATCAGGAGCACGGCGACCTTGCGAGCCCCGCTCATGGTGTCGGCGTCGAGGAGGGCGGGAGCGAGGGCGGAACCGCTCATCGTGCCACCTCGCGACGGTCGCCGAGCCAGGAGCGCAGCAGCTGTGCCACCTCGTCGGGCTGGTTGTCGATGAGGTCACCGAGGGCTTCACGACGCTCGACGCCGGGGGCCGTTCCCCTGGCGGCTCCGGCCCCGATGCCGGCGTCGGCACCCGCCGAGGCGAGCACGTCCGACGGCCCGTCCACCGCCGAGGCGGAGGTCTGGCGGGGCTTGGTCTCGAGGGTGATGATGTTGTCGGTAGGGATCGGGCCCGACCCCAGTTCGAGCGGGTGCACGCCGTCGTCGCGCTTGGAGCGCTTGCGCATTTTCAGCATGAACAGCGCAAGCACCACCAGGGCGACGCCGCCGGCGCCGTAGGCCCACACGGGAATGCCTCCAGGGGTCTCCTCGACGGCCTTGTCGCGGAACGCGAGCTCCTCGGCCATGGCCTCTTGGGCCTTGGTGTCGAGCTTGAAGCGCGAGACCGCAATGGTGTCACCCCGGTCGGCCTCGATGCCGGCGGCGGCGCTCACGAGCGTTTGCAGCTCGGGGAGCTGAGCGGCGGTTACGGCCTCCTCGTCGACGATGACGGCAACGGAGAGGCGCTTGACGGCACCGGGAGCCTTTCGGGTGTTCTCGACGACCTTGTTCACGGCGTTGTTCTTCTGGCTCTCGGCGAGCTCGTAGCCAGAGCCGGCGGTGCTGGCGGCGGCCAGGGGTAGGCCGTCAGGTCCGAGGACCCCTTCGGCGGCATTGGCGGCACCGGCACCGGAGTAGGTCTCGGTCTTGACGTTCTCGTTGACCGCCAGCGACTGGCCGGGCACCAGCGTGCTGGGCGGGGCGTAGGTCTCCGACACCGATTCGGTCGAGTCGAAGTCGAGGTCGGCGCTGACGGTGACCTTGGCCTTGCCGGCACCGACCATGGTGCCGAGCATCTCCTCGATCGATGACGCCAGGCCGTTCTCATACTTGGTCTGCATCTCGGTGGTGTCCGAGCTGCCCGAACCCGACAGGTCCTGGCCGGGAGCGGCAAGCAGGTTGCCCTCGCCGTCGGCGACCGAGACGTCATCGGAGGACATGCCCTCGATGCCGCTGGCGACAAGGTTCACGATGGCCTGCACCTGGCGGCTGGCGAGCACCTTGTTCTTGCCGGTCATCACCATGACCGAGGCCGAGGCCTTCTGCTCGTCGAGCGCAAACGTGTCGTTCTTGGGAAGAGCCAGGTGCACGGTTGCGGCCCGCACGCCGTCGATGGCCTCGATGGTCTTGGCGAGCTCGCCTTCCATCGCCCGCTGATAGCCGACACGCTGACCGAACTCCGACGTGGTGAGGTCCTGGCTGTCCAAGATGCCGTAGCCGACCTTGCCCGACGACGGCATCTCGACCTCGGCGATGTCGATGCGGGTCTGGTAGACGACGTCGCTCGGTACCTCGACGGTGGCCCCGCCGTCGGCCAGCTGGTACTCGACACCGAGGGAACCGAGCTGCTTGGTCACGGCGCTGGCGTCATCGGCGGTGAGGTCGGTCATCAGCGGCGACCAGTTGGTGCGGCTGTTGAGGAACGAGAAGGCGAGCACGGCACCGATGGTGCCGACGAAGACCAGCGCCATCATGTTGCGTTGCTTGCGGTCGAACGCGCTGCCGGCCTTGCCGACGCGGTCCTTGATGGCGGCCAGGTTGGCGCCGGCGGAGCCGCCGGCGCGCGGGCCCTGATCGGGTGTGCCGTCAGTCATCGACATCAGACCTGCATCCTCATGATTTCGTTGAACGCTTCAACCGCTCTGTTTCGAACGGCCACGGTGAGCTGGGTGGCGAGCTGGGCCTCGGATGAGGCGAGCATGTATTCCTCGACGTTCTGCAACTTCCCGGTAGCGGCGTCACGGGCCATGCGGTCGGCCGTGAGCTGCTTGGTGTTGAGATCATCGAGGGCGTTGCCGACGGCGTTGTCGAAGCTGTCGCTGCGCTTGGCGGCGGCGGCAGAACTGGCGGCCGACGGCGCGGTCGGGGCGACGGTGGGCGTGACGGCCTGGGTGAATGCGGCCGAGATCGGCGGGATGAGCGCCACGGCTACTTCCCGATCTCGAGCGCACGTTGGTAGGAGTCGCGTGCCCGTTCGAAGACGGTCACGTTGGCCTGGTAGGCGCGTTGGGCGATGATCAAGTTGGTCATCTGGTCGACGAGATTCATCGAGGGGCGCTTCACCATGCCGTCGTCATCGGCGAGGGGGTGGGTGGGGTCGTACACCAGCTGACCCTCCCCGCTGCTGAGCGCGATGTCGGACACGGTGGTTCCTTCACCGATCGCTCCGGCGACGCCGTGGGCGTTGCCCGGAACGGCGCGAGCCACGACGTATTTGGCCTGGTAGGCGTTCTCGCTGGTCGCCGTCACCGTGTTGACATTGGCGACGTTGTCCGCCGTGGCGTCGATCCACGTCTTGTAGACGTCCATTCCCGAGGCCGCGACCCCGAGTCCTCCGAACAATCCCGACATCGCTACTGCCCCACGATCACGGTGCGCAGCAGGCGGAACTTGGCGTTCGCCGCTGCGATGAGGAGCTGCTGGCGAAGGGCGGTATCGGTGAGGCCGACGAGCTCCTTCTCGACCCGGACGTTGTTGCCGTTGGGCAGCGCCGAGTCGGTGGTGTATCCGGTCGACGGTGCAGCCGACATGGGTGCACCGGTGCTGATGGCCCGGTCGAGTTGGCCTTCGAACGAAACGGTGCGGGCGATGTAGCCCGGGGTCTCGACGTTGGCGATCGCGTCCTCGCCCGCGGCCTTGCGCAGGTTGAGACCGTTGAGGCCGGCGTGGATGGTGTCGAAGGTGACGTCGCCGATCATCGGACGTCACCTGTTGGTGCAGAACTGACCTGCCCGATCGGGCAGGCGCGCAGGGATAGCGCGGCCATCGTTTGCTCCCCTCAGAGCCTGTGGTGCGACGCCGATCCCTGGCGGTTACTGAGCGTTCCGTTGCTCACTCAGCTATCGGCTTTTCCTGCCAAAGCCTGAGTGAATGTACCTATTAGGTGATAGTTCCTGGCATGTTGTGCCGTATGGCCCAGTCTTCATGGCCTCGTCACGCGGAGCAGTCCAGTTGCGAAGGCTCGGGCGGGCCCAGGAAGCGCGAACGGGGGGTGGCGTGGTTCAATTCGTGGCCGACCTGTTCGAGCCGGGCCCCGACTTCTTCGGTCAGCCGGTCGATCTTGGACAGCACGTGGTGGGCGCGGGCGACGAGCTCGGCCGGGACCGAACCGGCGCCGAGCGACAGCCCGACCGATGCAACGGCGTGGGCGTCCCCGGAATCGAGCGCTGACTCAAGGCGGCGAATGGTGGCGTTCCAACCGGAGTCGACGGGTCGCAGCATCTCGAGGCTCATGAGGCCACCGCCACGGTGGCCGTCGGAACAAGGGTTGCCTGCAGCGCTTCCTGCCAGGTCTCGGCCAGTGGCTGAAGAATCTGGCGGCACCGGGCGATGATGCGCGAGTCCTTGGTGATGTTCGCCGCGACGAGCCCGTCGCGCACGTGGCCGTAGAGACTGCTGAGCTGCTCGGCGTCACCCCAGGCGCTGCGATCGAGCGCATGATCGAGCCCGTCGATGATGTCCTGGGCGTGGATTAGCTGGGTGTGCGCCCCCTCAATGTCGCGTCGGGCGATCGCGGCATCCGCCGCATCGAGATCACGGAGGAGTCGCTGATAGAGCATCACGAGGAGTTGTCCGTTGGACATGGCCCCGGCGCCGTCGCGCTGGTACTTGCTTTTTGCCGCTGCCAGGCGGCCGTTCACTGGGCGGGCCAGGGAGGGTCGAGCGAGGGCGGGTGCTACGGGCGGTTGCATGAAATCCTTTTCATGTGCAGAAGGCCAGAGACGAATGGGAACTGGAGGACGGTTAGGAGGAGCCGATGCCGAGCTGGGACGTGAGCATGCCGCTCTGCTCCTTGAGCCTGCTGAGCGTCACCTCGAGCGAGGCGAACTCGGCTCGGAGACGCTTCTCGCGAAGCTCGAGGCGGGTCTCGTAGCTGCTGATCGAACTCGCGAGCAGGTCGACGCGGGACTGGCGGCCACTGGAGGCGTTGGTGACGTAGCCGCTGGCCGAGTCGGTGGCCGCGACCACGGCGCTCGAGAGGCGCTGGGCCAGTCCGGGCTCGTAGTTCACGGTGCCCACGGGGCCGAGGTTGTCACTGGTGAGGAGCACTGACAGGCCGCTGAGTTGACCGTCGGTGGCCGGCAACGAGAGCTGGCGACCGTTGCCGGTGGCGGTGATGCCGTCGATGGTGCCGGCGGCACCCGTGCCGGCGAAGGTGGCGTAGGTGCCGGTGCCCCAGTCGACGTTGAATGTGGCAGCGGAGCCGTAGCTGTTCGATTTGATGGCGATCGAGCCCGACTCGGCGGCCACCGTGAGGCGGAACCCGGCGGCGTTGATACCGGCCTGCAGGCCGTCGACCACTTCGGACTCTGTCTTGCCCGCTTCCACCTGAAAGACGAAATCGGCGGTGCCGACCCGTATGCGAACGGTGGCGGGAACCGTCGTCGGATAGGGCCCCACCAGGCCCACGGCGTTTGCCCGAGCGGCGGCCTGAGTCACGACGACCGAGCGCTCACCACCGACGGCGCGGGAGCCAGCCGAGAGGAACGTCACATCGCCGGTGGACGTGCCGCCCTGAACGAAGAGCCGCTCGACGGCGGCAGGGTCAGCGGCGTAGGCGGCGGTGAACTTGGCGCTGTCGAAGGTGGCCTTGCCGTTGCGGTCGAGTGAGATCCCGGCGAGGCCGGGTGAACCGAGCGTCGACTGACTGACGACATCGCTGAGCGCTCGAGTGAGCGACTGTGTGACTCGGCGGGCCGCAGCGTCGCCTGCCAGCGAGGAAGCGGTCTTCGATGATGGGTCATATGCGGTGCGGGTCTTGATCTCGGCGAGCGCCGAGTTCACGGTGTCGACGAGTGTCTGAATCTTCTTGGCCAGGCCTTCGGAGTCGCGCTTGACGTCGACGGTGACGACCTCGGAACCGGTGCCCTTGGCGGTGATGGTGACGCCGGGCAGCACGTTGGCGAACCCATTGGTGGCCGACGTGATCGAATAGGCGCCGGGTCCGGTGCCGATGGTCAGTTGGGCGTCGTTGCCCTGCGTGGTGACCACGGTGGCGAGATCGAGTCCGGAGCTGACGCTGAACGCGGCGGCAGCGCCGCTGGTTACGGCCGTGAGCTGGAGTCGGTAGCCGGACCCGGTGTTGACCGTGGCCGCCTTCACCCCGATGCCAGCGCTGTTGATGGCGTCGGCCACCTCAGCGAGCGTCCCCGTACCGACGGCGATGTTGTGAACGGTCGAGCCGATGGTGATGCCGATCGAGCCACCGGAGGCCACGACTGTCGAGGTCGCAGGAGAGTTCGTGGCGGTGGCGACGCCGTGGGTGCTGGCGAGCCGGTCGACCGTGAACTGCAGTCCGCTGATGGTTGCGCCATCGGCGGTGGTGACGGAGGCCAGTGCGGGGTTGGACGAAGTGGCGGTGCGCAACGTCCAGCCCGATGCCCGCTCGAGAGCGGCGGAGGCGGTGCTCACGGCGGCGAGCTTGGTCTGGACGCTCTTGTAGGCGTCGACTGCGGCCTGGGCGGCAGTCTTGCGAGCCGTCATCAGCTCGACCGGACCCCGTTCGGCCTTCATCAGGCCGTCGATGATCGAGTTGGTGTCCAACCCGCTGACGAGTCCATCGATGGGCATGGGGGTCACCTCCTCCGGTGACGGTGGTGCGGCTGCACCGGTGTGTGTACGGCGGTGATCGGAGGAGCGGTGCCGCAACAGGTTGCCCTGCCCCAGCACCGCTCATCCGAGCGTGGTTCCCCGGAGGGGACCGGACTACTGGAGCAGACGAAGGATCGACTGCGGAAGCTGGTTGGCTTGGCCGAGCATGGCCGTACCGGCCTGCATGAGGACCTGGTGGCGGGTGTACTTGGTCATCTCGAGCGCCATGTCGGTGTCACGGATACGTGATTCCGACGCCGACAGGTTCTCGGTCGAGACCTGAAGGTTGTTGATGGTGCTCTCGAACCGGTTCTGGACGGCACCGAGATTGCCTCGGGTGGTCGAAACGCTGCTGATGGCCGCGTCGATGGCGGTGATGGCCGCCGAGGCGCTGTTCACGAGGTCGAGACCGCCGACCGCGAGGCCGCTGGCGCTGACGCTGCCGAGCGTGACGTTGATGGTCTCGCCGGCGTTGGCGCCCACCTGGAAGGCGCCACCGGTGCCGACGGCTGCGGTGGCAGCGCCGGCGGCGAGGCCGAGCTCGGCGAGCGGCGTGCCCGCACCGTCGGTGACGGTGAAGGTCTGCGTGCCCGCCAGGGCTGCCTTGATCGACAGCGAGAAGCCGGCGCCGACGGGCGTGGCCTCAACGGTGACGGCGTCGGCCTGCGCCTGGGTGTAGGTGCCGCCCGTCGTCATGGCGGTGCGGATGGCGGACTGCATGTGCGACGCCAGCTGGGAGCCGCTGTAGCTGCCCGCACCGAGGGTGACGCTGGCTGCGCCGACGCCATTGACGTTGACCGAGAAGGCATCGGCGGCGGTGACGGCGTAGGTGCCGGTCGCGTTGAAGCCCGTCTTGACTGCGGCCGTCACGCCGAAGGTTCCGCTGAGCAGTGCCTGCTGGCCGAACTTGGTCGACGAGGCAATGCGGTCGATCTCGGACGCCAGTGCGGTGACCTCGGTCTGTGCCGCGGTGCGGGCGTTGGAGTCGTTGGTACCCGTGTTGGCCGCCTGGACCGAGAGGTCACGCATGCGGTTGAGCATGGAGTGGATCTCGTTGAGCGCACCTTCAGCGGTCTGCACGACCGAGATGCCGTCCTGGGCGTTGCGGGTGGCCTGGCGAAGGCCGGAGACCTGGGCACGCAGGCCCTGGCTGATGACGAGGCCTGATGCGTCGTCGGCCGCACGGTTGATGCGGAAACCCGAGGAGAGCTTCTCCAGGGACTTACCCATCTGGGTGCCGGTCGTCGACAGGTTGCGCCAGGCGTTGAGTGCTTCGATGTTCTGGTTGATGCGCATCTGGGAAATCCTCCGTGATTTGATGCAAGTGAGAGCTCCCGTCCTGGGGGCCCACCAACCCTGTGGAGGGTTGACCAGACAGGTATCGGGCCGCCGGCCCGACAACTTGAGCAATTTCTTGGAAAGTTTGAGCCGACCTACCCAGAGGCCTCTGGGAGAAGTGCCCAGGGAGTGCTCAGGTTTCTGCGACAACTGCCGATGTAGCAGCCATGACTGTCATGCCTGCCGTCGCCTCGAGCCTCGATGAACTGCTCAGCGAGCTGTCCCGCAACCTGTGGAAGCAGCGCGGTCACATCGAGTTGCTGCAGTACCGCCTCGAGGTGCAACAGCTGATCTTCGCCGCCGCCAAGGAGCAGCGCCTGCAGATCGCCGTCGAGGAGGTGGAGGCCGCCATGGACGAACTCCGTCGCTCCGAGCGCACCCGTGACACGGTGGTACGGCGGTGTGCGCTCACCCTGGGCCTCGCCGAGACGGCCTCGCTCGCCGAGCTGCGAGACCACGTGGACGAACGATGGTCGGCCTTGCTCGCCGAACATCAGACCGCGCTGCTCGGCATGGTCAACGAGACCGAGTCACTCGCCGCCCGGAATCGCGAGCTCGCACTCAAGGGGGCCCACGACACACGATCGCTCATGGACGCGATCACCGGTTCGGCACCGAGCACCTCCTACGGCCCGGGCTTGGGTCGTGGTCTCAAGGCGCCGACGCTCATCGACAGGAACGTGTGACATGGCAAACTTCAGCGGACTCAACACCGCACTCTCCGGCCTCTTGGCCCACAAGCGTGCCATCGACGTCATCGGGCAGAACATCGCCAACGTCAACACCGAGGGCTACAGCCGTCGTCAGGTGAAGCTGGAGCCCAGCGTCGGCCTGGTGTCGCCCGGTATGTACAGCTCGAACTGGGCGTCGGGAAACCTCGGCGTCGACGTGGCATCGGTCAATCGGATCCGCGACACCTTTCTCGATGCCAAAGCGCGGACCGAGATGGCCAACGACGGGTCGGCCAGGACCCTCGAGAACATTCTCAGCCGCGTCGAAGCTACCTTCCCCGAGCCCAGCGACACCGCCATCGCCGGTCAGCTGTCAGCGTTCTGGAACTCCTTCGCCGATGCCGCCAACAACCCGTCGAGCATCCCGGCCCGTACCGCGGTGCTCGCCCAGGCGACGACGCTGGTCGACACCTTCGCCAAGGCAGCGGCCGATCTGAAAGACCTGCACGCCGATATCGATTCGCGCCTCACGATGACCATCTCCGAGGTCAACTCGGCCGCCAAGCGCGTCGGCGACCTCAACCGTCAGATCCGCCTGGCCACTGCCACCGGCGTCGACACCGGCGACCTCGCCGATCAGCGCGACCTGCTGATCGACGATCTCACCCGCGCCGTCGGGGCCACGACCAAGACCAATGAGTTCGGCCAAGTCGACGTCATCGTGGGTGGCACCGCCTTAGTGCACGGCGTCGTCGCCGAGGAACTGGCGGTGGTGGACAACGGCTCGTTGCAGCCGCCGCTCGACTCGCTCCCGCTGCAACAGCAGCAGCTCCGCTGGGCCCGTGACGGGTACCCGGTCACGGGCTACGGCGGCGAGGTCGGAGCGCTGCTGCAGGGGGTCAACGACATGGTGCCGCGCTACATGAACCAACTCGACGCGTTGGCCGCGAACTTGGTGAGCACCACCAACGCGGTGCACTCGACGGGTCAGGGCCAGGACCCGGTGAACGACCTCAACCTCAACTTCTTCGACCCCGCCGCGACCACTGCCTCGTCGCTCGCCGTGTCGGCGAATATCGCCGGGCAGCCGAGTCGCGTGGCCCTCGCTACCGCTGGTGGCGGCGCACTCAACGGCACCATCGGTCACCAGATCGGGGCGCTCGGCAGCCTGGCCAACGGCCCCGATGCCATGCACCGGACCCTGATGGGCCGCCTCGGGGTCGAGGCGCAGACCGCCTCGGATCGAGCCGAACTGCAGATGCGAATCAGTACCGATGCCAATAATCAACGAACGGCGGTCAGCGGAGTGAACCTCGACGAGGAGATGACGAACCTGGTAATGAGTCAGCGGGCCTACGAATCGTCGGCCCGGCTCCTCACCACCATCGATGAGATGCTCGACGTGCTCATCAATCGCACCGGGGTGGTCGGCCGATGATCAACCGTGTAGCGAGCTCCGCCGGCACCCGGATGATGCAGACCAACCTGCAGATCTCGGCCCGCAACCTTCTGGCGGCCCAAGAACAGATGACGACCGGCAAGCGGATCAACCGTGTCTCGGACAACCCCGCCGATGCCGTCAGCTCGCTGGGCCAGCGAGCCAGCCTCCGCCGCCTCGAACAGTTCAGCCGCAACGCGGTGCAGGCGCAGTCGTGGTTCGATGCGGGCGACACCGCGCTTTCTTCGGTCAACGAACGTCTGTCGAGCGCCCGGGCTCTCGTCGTTCAGGGCAATTCGGGCGCGTCGGACGCCCAGTCTCGGGCCGCGATCGCCAACGAGATGATGGCCCTGCGCGACTCGATCCTTCAGTCCGCCAATGCCTCGCGCGACGGCCGGCAGATCTTCGCCGGGACCTCAGGCGCAAGCGTCGCCTACGACGCCAACGGCCTGTATCAAGGCGACACGGGCACTGTCTCCATTCCGATCACGCCCGGTGTCTCGCTGCAGGTGAATCGCACCGGTCCCGACGTGTTCGGCACCCGCAATGCCGTCGATCCCGACAACGGCGACGTCTTCCAGTTGCTCGAGCAGGCCGCTAACGCGGTGCGCAACGGCGATACCAACGCCCTGGGCACGATGCTGGCAAAGATCGATGTGGCCACGGCGCGGGTCTCGACGGCACAGATCGAGATCGGTGGTCGGGCATTGCAGCTCGAGAACCTCACCGCGTCGCTCGAGTCGAGCAAGGTGTCGCTCTCGAACGGCATCAGTGCAGCCGAGAACGCCGACTTTGCCGAGTCGGTGATCTCGTTGAAGACCCAGGAGGCGGCCTACCAGGCGGCTCTGGCCGCCACCGCCCGCGTCATCCAGCCGACCCTGCTCGACTTTCTCCGCTGATTGCAGTCCAGAAATAGGTCCAATGGCTCAGTTGTCGTGAACGCCGGCCGATTGGGTGGAGTGGAATCGGGATTGTTCGTGTTCGGTGGCTCGTCCACCTTGGGGCCAGATGACCTCACCGCGCTGCACGAGGTGGTATCGGCCGCCGAGGCGCCGTTGACGGTGGCCTGGACCGAGCTCTTCGGTCGCCCGCTCGAGGTCACCTCGACCACGGTCACGATGAGTGAGCCGGACGTGTCGATCGAGGGCTCCTTCGCCGCCCGGGCCGAGCTGCGCAGCGCAGAAGTCTCGCCCGTTCGCACCGGTGACTGCACCGCTCTGCTGGTTCTGTCCAACACCACCGGTCTCATGTTCGTCGACCTCCTCCTGGGCGGGCCCGGACGCGCCGGTGGCGAGCGCAACCTGTCTGCGATCGACGAGGACCTCCTCGGTACCGTTGTCGCCCCGACGCTCGAGGCGCTGACCTCAGTGCTACCGGGGGCGCGCACGGTTGTACTCATAGCGAGCGAGGATGAAGATCCGGATCGCCCCACCGAGGGCGTCCGCATCGAGTGGAGCGTCACCGCCGGCGAGAACACGGCGTCGGTCGCGGTGATCATCACCCAGCTGCTCGCCATCCAACTGCTCGGCACCAGCGATGTCACCACGGCACCGGGCGCGGCCGACGACCCGCGGGCAGTACTGCAGGCCTTGCTCGGCGACATCTCGGTGCCTGTCGTGATCGAGTTCCCGCCCGTCACCGTGCCATCGCAGACAGTGCTCAGCCTCGGAGTCGGCGATGTCGTGCGGCTCGGTTGCCCCACCGATTCGGTGCTCTCGTTGCTCGTCGACGGCCTCGGTGTGGCCACGGTCCGCCCGGCCCGATCCGGCACCAAGGTCGCCTGCCAGGTCACCACCACGGTTGCCCGCGATCCCAACGCGGCGTGGCCCCAAGCTCGTGAGCGCCGTGCGGCTGCTCGTTCGTCGGTCGTCTCGTCCGGTTCTGGAGGTTCGTTGTGAGTACAGGTTTCGATGTCACTGCTGATGGTCTGATGGCGTTGCTCGGCGAAACGGTCGAGCGGGGTGCCTCGCTGATGTCGGGCGGCGAACGCCTCGCCGGGCCGGCCACGATCCAGGAGAGCTCGTCCGAGCTTGTCCCTGGTCCGGGCTGCGTCGGTGTCGGTGCGGAGCTGGCCGATGGCGTGGTCGTCGCCGTGATGATCACGAATACGTTGGCCGTCGAACTGTTCGGTGTGAGCACTCCCGGCGATGTCGCTGCCGGGTTGCAGGTCGTCATCACCGAACTGGCCACCGGCCTCTCGATGCCGATCGCCGCCAGCTACCCGCTGGTTGACGGCGACAACCTCGTCAGCTTCATCGGCGCCCGCCCACTGGTCATGGGGGCCGGCATCTTCGATGGCGAGACCGTGGTGGCCACGGTGGCTGCGGCCCACCAGCTCCCGCAGGAACCGCGGGCTGGATCGGCGCCCGCCCCCATAGGCGCGGTGCCCGACACCGTGACTCCCCCAGCCGCAGCCCCAGCCGCAGCCGACGCGGAGCAGCCTGCCGTTGCTGCCGACCTACCGCGGGTTGCTCCCGCCCCGTCCGTGGTGCCCACGGTGTCCGACGCCGTGCTGGCGCGCGGGCTGGCGCTCCTGGCCGATGTCAGCCTTTCGATCACCGCCGAGCTCGGCCGCACCAGCCTGCGGGTGAGCGAGCTGCTCGGGCTCGAGCCCGGTTCGGTCATCGAGCTCGATCGTGAGGCCGGCAGCCCCGTCGACCTGCTCGTCAACGGTTCCCTGTTCGCCCGGGCCGAGGTGATCGTCGTGGACGGCAACTATGCCGTGCGTATCTGCGAGTTGATCACCAAGGACGCCCACCTGTGATCGCAGTGAGCAGTGCAACTCTCCTTTGACCCGGAGTTCCTGGTGGCGTTCATGTTCGCCACCATCCGCTGTGGCGCGTTCCTGAGCATCGCTCCGCCCTTCCAGGGCGCGGTACCGGCGCGAATTCGGGCGGGCCTGTCGATCGCGCTGGGGCTGGCCATGACGCCGCGCCTGGTGGCGACGGGCGAGATCCCTTCGACCGACAGCTGGGCACTGCTCACCGGTTCGGTCCACCAGGCCGTCATCGGCATTGCGCTCGGGTTCTTGGTGTTCGTCATCTTCCAGGCGGTCGCCGCGGCGGGCGGCATGATCGACGCCTTCGCCGCGCTCACCTCGGCACAGCTCTTCGACCCCTTGTCCAAGACGACGACCGGCCCGGTCGGCCGGCTCTATCAGACCCTCGGCACCGGGGTGCTCTTCATGTCGAACGGGCACCTCATGCTCATCGCCGGGTTGTCGCGCACCTTCAACATGAGCCCGGTCGACGGCTTCCACGCCGACCGGATGGGCGCACTGATCACCAAGGACGTGTTGAACTTCCTCGTGGCCGCAGTGCAGATCGCCGCTCCCATCCTCGGGGCGCTGTTCGTCACCGAGGTCCTTTTGGGTCTCGCCAGCCGCGCCGCTCCCAGTCTCAACGTCATGGTGCTCGGCTTTGGTGCCAAGAGTCTCGTGCTGTTCATGCTGCTCGGAGCGGCCCTGCCCCTCATCCCCTATGTCACGGCCCGGCTGGTCGAACAGGCACTCGCCATGATGCAGGCGCTCGTCAAAGGGGGGTGACGGCGCTACATGGCTGGTGACAAGCACGACAAGACCGAGGCGCCGACACCGAAACGCAAGAAGGAGGCGCGAAAGGAGGGCCAGGTCGTCCGTTCCGAGGACCTCATCACCTGGATGTCGGTGTTATTGGCGACGGTCGTCATGCCCGGCCTGGTGACTCGAACCGCCAACGCCGTCAACGCGTCGATGCGCATGATGGTGGAGGTGGCGGAGCGTCCCGACGAGAAGCTGCTGCCGGGCTACATCGCCAAGGTCATGATCACCGCGCTCGGCGCGTTGTTGCCCTCCATGTTGGTTCTGCTGCTCATCGCGATCGTCGGCAACGTGGCGCAAGTCGGGCTGTTGCTCACCGGCAAGCCGCTGCAGCCGAAGTTCTCCCGACTCAACCCGTTCGCCGGTATCAAGCGCATCTTCTCGGTGCAGAGCCTGTGGCAAACACTCACCTCGACGGCCAAGCTCGCCATCATCTCGGCGGTGGCGTGGACGATGGTGAGTGGGACCGCAGCGGAGCTCACCCGGGCTCCGTTCCGGTCGGTGACGGACTCGATCACGAGTGCCGCGACACTGTCGCTCGAACTGGTTCGCGCCGTGGCGGCCGCGGCGCTCGTGGTCGGTATCGCCGACTACGCGTTCCAACGGCGCAAGCTGGCCAAGGATCTGCGAATGAGCAAGCACGACATCAAAGAGGAGGCCAAGGAGTCCGATGGCAATCCCCATGTGAAGGGCCGCCAACGCCAGGTGCGGGCGCAGATGTCGCGCAACCGCATGCTGTCCGCCATCCCCAACGCCGATGTCATCATCACCAACCCCACCCACTTCGCCATCGCCATCGAGTACAAGCGCGCCCTTGGTGCTCCCAAGGTCATCGCCCGCGGCTCGGATGCGTTGGCGGCCCGAATCAAGGCCGAGGGGGTCGCAGCCGGGGTGCCGCTGGTCGAGGCCAAGCCGTTGGCTCGGGCGCTGTACGCGGTGTGCCGGGTAGGCGAGGAGATTCCGCCGGAGCTCTATCAGGGTGTGGCGACGGTGCTGGCGTTCCTGCAGCAGCTCAGCGCCACGGCACGAACCATCGGCGGGCCCATCGGCATTCAAGTGCCCGACACCTGGACCCCGAGCGACGCCGAGCTGGTTCGCGTCCCGCCGGCGCGTCGCTTGATGCTCGAGAAGATGGCGGCCGCCCCGCCGGGATCGGCCTAGATGAACGGTTGGCAGGGCCATTTCAGCCCCTGTCCTCAAGTTGTGACGGCGGTTGCCGATCAGATGATGGGCCACTCACGACGACGGCCCGCAGTACGGCAAGGACGCCACCCCCACTGCTCTCCCGATCAGGGCTCCCCAGATCAGGGCTCTCCCGATCAGGGAGGTGTGGGGTCGATGAAGTCTCCTGAACCCGTGCGAGGTAGTTGAGTGTTGAAGAACCGCAAGATCGGCGCAGCTGTG
>Ga0105047_10003338_pt1 | contig 28301 bp, 20 predicted proteins | sample MAT04_FD_78384 | JGI IMG/M metagenome (GOLD analysis project Ga0105047, IMG submission 78384) | Freshwater microbial communities from Lake Fryxell liftoff mats and glacier meltwater in Antarctica - MAT-04 (megahit assembly) | ecosystem: Environmental > Aquatic > Freshwater > Ice > Liftoff... | reverse complement strand
CTCTTCCTCTTCCTCTTCCTCTTCCTCTTCCTCTTCCTCTTCCTCTTCCTCTTCCTCTTCCTCTTCCTCTTCCTCTTCCTCTTCCTCTTCCTCTTCCTCTTCCTCTTCCTCTTCCTCTTCAATCCGCGATCGGAACCCGCTCGAATGATTCACACGACCAATGAAAGACCGAATGAGGCTCAGGCGAGCTCTGCGGCCATCGCTCCGGCGGCCTCGCGCATCGTCACGAAGGTGTAGCCGGCGCGACGCAGCTCGGTCGTCGCGGCGAGCAACGCCTCGAGCTTGCGCTCGTGGGTGACCCGCAGGTCGTGCTGGTGCGGGCGGAGCGCCTCGAGACCGTCCGCGGCGTCGAGCACGTCGATGCCGTGAAGCTCGAGGTTCACGAGCGGCTCGCCGATGCACATCTTCGCGAGCAGCCGCGCGCGTGAAGGGCCCGCGAGCGTTACCGAGGTGCCGATGAACGGGAGACGCAGGCCGCGCGACACCTGCACCGGGATCTCGAGGAGCCCGTCGCCACGGCGCCAGTACGGCTTGCCGATCCGATACGGGCGGGTCGGCGCAAGGAGCACCTTCGGGGTGTCGATGATCGAGCGGCTCTTCCGGCCGCGCGCGGCAATTGCCATGATCGCCGCGGTCTTCGCGGCGAAGTAGGCGGGGCACGGGAAGACCGAGGAGTCGTACGTCACGTCGAGGCCTTCGAGGATGTCGAAGACCTCGTCGGTGATCGTGTATCCGGGCGCACGGAAGCCGGCCGGCCGCTCGCCCACCGCTCGCTCGATGGCGCGCGCGCCCTCCTCGATCTGGCGGGTGATCTCCTCTCTGCCGAGGCGAACCAGATCGTAGCGATGATCGAGCGAGTGGTTGGCGATCTCGTGGCCCTCCACCGCCGCCTCGCGGAGGCCGCGGCTCGCCTCTTCGCGGGCGAGGTCGCTGCCGATCGCGAAGAGCGTCAGCGGGAAGCCGCCTGCGTCCGCGAGCGCACGCAGGCGCCCGAGCGCGACGTCGTAGACGAGCGAGGCGGCCGGGCCCGAGGGCGCACCAAGGCCGTGGATCTCGAAGTAATTGGGGATCTCGTCGAGATCGACGCTGACCGAAGCGAGCCGCACTGAGGCGACAAGTTACTTCGCCGCGGTCGCCTTGTCGTCCTTCGCGTCGAGCGTGAGGTCGCCCACGCCGGTCTGGAAGCTGATCCGGGCGACCATCGCCCTCTCCTGGAGCGAGACGACGTCGACCGTCGCCTTCGAGAGCTTCTCGCTGACCTCCTGGAGCTTCTTCTCGAGGTGCGCCATGAGCGGCCCCGCGGTCTTGACGGCCTTCAGGGTGACGAGCTGCGCGTGCAGCTCGTCCATCCGCATCCGGTACTCGCCCATCTGCTCGCGGGCGGTCGTGATCTGCTGCTCGATCTTGCTCATGTCGGCATTGAGCTTGAGGAGCTTCTCGATCTCCGCCTTGAGCGGGCCCTCGAGCACCGCGCTCGAGAGATAAGCGCGAACGAGGTCCTGCCCGGCCGTCGTACGGATGTCCGTCGAGCGGAACACGGGCGTCGCCTCCTCGACGATCACGTCGGTCTTGCCGTTCGGCTCGAGCTCGACGCGAAAGAGGTGCGCGCCGGCGAGATGCTCGGCGGTGCTCCCCTTGAGGGGCGTCTCCGTGGAGCGCTCGGGGGCCTTGGTGAGCTTGTAACCGGCCGCCACGGTGTGACGGAGGTACACGGTCGCGCGCTCCGGGAGCCGGTTGTACAGCGTGAACGTCGCGCGCTTCGTGTGCTGGATCTGCGTGGAGAACACGCCGCGTTGCACGGTGATGATCTTGGCGATGTCGTCGCGATCCACGTCCTTGCGCTCGACGACGATCTGGCGATCGAGCGCGAACGGCACGAACGCCACCGACTTGGCGGGGATCGGGTCGGCGAGGCCTTCTCCGACGAAGCGGCCCTCGCCGAAGACGCTCACCGGGCCGCTCTCGAGCGCGCTGTCCGTCGGGTTCTTGAAGCGGACCGTCTTGAACGGGTACTGCGCGTTCCCTCGGGGGCTCTCGGCGTCGTAGAGGTACACGACCTCCCCGTCGGTCTCCGAGCGGAGGATCGACACCATGGCCGACGTGCCGCGTGGCACACTCATCGCGGTCGTCGACTCGAAGTGCGAGGTGCCGATCGGTTCGCTGCTGCCGGGGGCCTGGGCTCCGGCGGGCTGGTCGGTGCCGGCGGCCGCGCTCTTCTCGCGCTCCTTCTTCCCGTCGTCGTTCTTGGTCTGCGCCTGCTGGTTCGGCGCCTCGACGATGCGAGCACCGCCGCCCCTGCCCTGCTGCTCGCCCTTGCCGAGCGCGACGACCTTGTTCGGGTCGACTCCGTTGCGAACGAGCTGCTCGCGCAGGCGGTTCGCGCGATCGAGCGACGCGGCGTTCTTGTCCTTGTCCGCCGCAGACGCGTAGCCCTCGACGACGATCGTGTTCGACGTGCCGCGAAGCGACTGGGCCATGCGCTGGATCGGGTCGGCGGGCGGCGCCATGTTGCCGCTCCACGGGTCGCCCGACGCGGTCTTGCCCATCGGGCGCGGCCCGGGCTTGCCCATCGGTCGTGCGGCAGCGCCGCCACCGCTCCCGCCCGCCGGCGTATTGGCCGCGAGCCCCGCGTGCCCGGACGCCTCGGTGCGGCGCTGCTCGTCGCGCTCCGCGTTGGTCAGGATGTCGTCCGTCACGTCGGCGACCACGCGGTGATTCACTCCGGGGCCGGCCTGCTGTCCGTACGAGGCCCCGCCCATCGGAGGCGCCTGCGCGAAGAGATCGTTGTCGTGGAGCGTCTCGCGCTCGACCAGCCGCAAGCCCTTGAGGTCGAAGCGGAACGACATCGCCGAGCTCGCGCCGACGCCGAGCTTCACGTCGCGCCAGTCCTCGCCGGAGGTGTTGTCGACGATCGCCCAGCCCTGGAGGTCGACCTTGCCGCCCTTGCCGACGACGACGCGGTAGCTCGGCTTCCACGAAGGGGCCTCCGTCACGTACGAGAGGCGCAGCCGGCGGGTCGTGCCCGGGGCCCCCGGCTTGCCGATGCCGACCTTCATGTCGATGGTGCCGCCGCCATTCCCGCTCGGGGGGCTCGACGGGTAGGAGATGGGCGAAGGCTCGCCGGTCACGGCGTCGACCACGGTGAGCGACTTGAGAAAATCGTCGACCTTGTCCTCGGGCACGTTGAGCCGCAGGCTGTCGCCCTGGACGTCGGCATAGCGCTCGAAATACGCAACGCCGTTGCGGTAGACGACCACGCGGCCGAGGGTCGTCTCGCTCTTCACGAACGTCGTGCGCGTCGTACCGCAGCCGACCGTCGCGAGCGCCAACAGCGCCACTGACCCAAGCAAGCTCGTTCGCATGTGGATGCTCCTCCGTCGCCCCAGTACGCAGGAGCGTGACGAAGGATCTGAAACATGTCGTTCAGGCCGGCGGCGCGCTGTCCTCGAGCGCCACGGCCCGGAGCACGTCCGTGAAGCTGAGCAAGCCGACCATGCGCACGCCGTCCAGCACCGGGACGCTGCGGACGCCCGATACGCGCATCAACCGCAGACAGTCGGCGATGCTGAACTCCTGCTGTACCGAGATTGCAGGCGTGCTCATGGCATCGGCGACGAGGAGCTGGTCGAGGAGCCCCACCTCACCGTCGCAGAGAACCTGCACGATGTCCTTGCCGGTGAGGATCCCCACACAGGCGCCCGGCTCGGCGGCCGGCACGATGAGGCAGTGGACGTGATGCTCGTTCATGCGCTTGGCGGCGACGCGGAGCGGCTCGGAGGCCTCGATCGTCAGCACGTTGCGGCTCATGAGCTCCGCGGCCTTCATCTGTCGAATGTTCATTTCTTCGGGCTCAGGAAGATCTTGCGTGGACCGGGGTCGAACGAGAATCGTACGCTCGTGATGTCGTGATCGAGGACGAACCGGTGCTCGCCGAGGACGATCATGACCCCGGAGTAGGCCGTCCCCCGGACCTCCACGAATGCCGAGGGCAGGAGCTGCGCGCGACTCCGTGCGAGCTGAACTCTCCGCTCGAGCGCTTCGCGCTGCTGCGCCGCCGAGTCGAGCCCTAGCTTGCCGCCCTTGGCTCGCCCGCCGTCGGCGCGCAGCGCGCCGCCCGCCTGACGCTCGAGCCGGCGCCGCTCCTTGGCGGCCAGGAACGTGCGCTTCGCGTCGCGAAGGGACGGATCGAGCACGATGGCTGCCGCGAGGGTCGTCGACACGCTGCCGTGAGGCGCCCCGGCCTCGTGGGTCACGACGCTCGCCTGGGCCGATGCACGACCGCCCCGGATGGCGTGTGACACCTCCACCCGCTGGGCGCTCAGCTCGCAGTGCGTCGCGCTCTCGAGTGTGATGGCGCCGCCGCACGTGATCGTCGCGAGCTCGGCCTGCCGCGCCTTGACGTTGCCCTGCGCGCAGACCGATCGTGCCGGGCCACCGCGGATGCCGCCCTTCACCTGGATGTTCCCCTCTGCGATCACCGTGCCGCCGTCGATGCGGCCTTGCACGACGATGTCGCCGGCCGCGCGCACGCTGAAGGCTCCGAGGACGTCGCCGCGAATGGTGAGGCTTCCTTCGGTCTCGAGGTTGCCCGAGCGCAGGTCGACGTTGCCTTTGTGGACGAGCTCGCCCGCGACGTCGATGCTCGCGCCCTCGACATAGACGACGACCCCGTCGACGCTCGCTCTCACCGCGCCATCGGGGTCTGCGGTCACGCCCCGCTCGAGGCGGAGGGTCGACGACGTGACGGCGGGCGGCGCCACGCGCTCGCCCCGGACATTCCGCCCGTCGACGCCCGGCACCGGTGGGCGAAACCAGCCGATCACCTGCTGGCGGAGGGCCGGCTTCGTCAGCTCGCGATCGTAGAAGTCGATCGAGCCGTCGCTCTGGACGTGCCCTGGCTGGATGCCCACGTGGAAGGTCGGCTCGAACCAGCCGTTGTCGCCCGGGAGCGGGAGCGTCCCGCGCGCGACGTCCTCCTGCACGCTCGAGAACGTCGGATCGGCGAGGCTCGAGGCGAGCGCGACCACCGCCTGCGCGTCGATCCCGAAGGACACCTGGGCCAGGACGAGGGCCTCGTGGAGCTCCGCCGCTCCGGCGACGTCACCCGCGACGACGCAGGCCGACGCGGTCATCCCGTCGGCGGCCACGCTGACCACGACCCGCTCGCTCTGGACCGGAGGCGCCAATACGGACCAGGATACACCCCACAACGACGAAAGCCGGTCGACCTCACGGTCGACCGGCTGGGATGCGTGAGGCTCTGAGCTCCCGCTCGTGACCTCTCGACATCCGGCGGTGTCTACGCGCCGATGGTCTTCGCGACCTCGTCGGCCAGGTTCTCGACCTTCTTCTCGATGCCTTCGCCGAGGCCGAAGCGCACGAACGAGGTGACCTTCACCTCGCCGCCGAGCTTCTTGCCGAGCTCGCCACGGATCTTGTCGACCGTGCCGGCGCCCTGCTCCCAGACGTTGTCCTGACCGAGGAGCGTGACCTCGTTGAACCACTTCGAGATCTTACCGTCGACGACCTTCGGCCACATGGCCTCGGGCGGCCCCTTCTTCGACTCGGCGTGCTTCAGCTCGGCCTTCAGGTCGGCCTCGTTGAGCCCATGGCCCTCGCCCTTGAGCTCCGCGATGCGTGCGAGAGCGGCGTCGAGCTCCTCCTTGAGCTGCCCGACGTAGATCTCCTTCTGCTTCTCGATGGCCGCCGCCTGAACCTCGTCCTTGTGGACGACGATCGGGCTCATCGCCGCGATCTGCATCGCGCAGTTCTCGACGAACGCCTTGAAGTCGGGGCTCTTCGCCACGTCGGCGACCGTGCCCTCGGCGGCCACGAGGACGGCGAGCTTGCCGCCCATGTGGACGTACGAGTGGACGATGGTGTTCGGCGAGGTTGCCTCGAGCACGTCCCAGCGGCGAACGACGATGTTCTCGCCGATGCGGCCGACGAGGTCCTGACGGACCACGTCGATCGTCTTGTCGGAGCCGGGGTACGGCTGGCTCACGAGGTCCGAGTCCTTGGGGAGCGTGGAGGCGACCTCGAGGACGGTCTTCACGAACGTCTTGAAGTCGTCGCCGCGCGAGACGAAGTCCGTCTGGCTGTTGACCTCGACGATGACGCCCTTCTTGCCGTCCTGGCTGACCCAGGTGGCAACTTCGCCTTCCGTCGCGACCTTGCCGGCGCGCGACGCGGCCTTCACGAGGCCCTTCTTCAGGATGACTTCGACAGCCTTGTCGAGGTCGCCTTCGGCCTCCACGAGCGCGTTCTTGCAGTCGGACATGCCGGCCGAAGTGCGCTCACGGAGCTCCTTGATCATTGCGGGAGTGATCGCAGCCATGGTGATTCTCTACTTTCAGGAAGGCTGGTTTTCGGGAGTGCCGGCGGGCGGAGCCGCGGGCGCTTCGGCGGTGCGATCGGCTGCAGCCGGGACGTCGGACGCCGCCGGTCCGCGGTTACGTGCGTACTGCACGTCTGCCGGGGGACGGCCACGGCCGGTACCACCACCACCGCCGCCGCCGCCGCCGCCGCCCTGGCGGTCGTCGTCACGGTTGCCGTGATCCTTGCGGCGCTGCGTACCCTCGACGACGGCGTCGGCGATGCGCTGCGTGATGAGCTTGATCGAGCGGATCGCGTCGTCATTGCCCGGAATGACGTAGTCGACCTGATCCGGATCGCAGTTCGTGTCCGTGATCGCGAGGATCGGGATGGAGAGCTTCTTCGCCTCGCTGACGGCGATCTGCTCCATGGCCGGGTCGATGATGAAGACGGCCGCCGGGAGCGAGCCCATGTTCTTCAGACCACCGACGTACTTCTCGAAGCGCTCGCGCTCCTTCTCGAGGCGAGAGACTTCCTTCTTCGGAAGCTGCAGGTACGTGCCGTCTTCCTTCATGCGCTCGAGCTGGCGCATGCGATCGAGGCCCTGCTTGATCGTGCGGAAGTTCGTGAGCGTGCCGCCGAGCCAGCGGTTGATGACGTAGTACGAGCCGGAGCGCGTCGCCTCTTCCTGGCAGATCTCCTGGGCCTGGCGCTTGGTGCCGACCATGAGGATGTTGCCGCCGCGCGCGACCGTCTCGGTGACGAAGTTGAACGCGCGCTGGAACAGACGTGCCGTCTGGTCGAGGTCGATGATGTGGATGCCGTTGCGCGCGCCGTAGATGAACGGCCTCATCTTCGGGTTCCAGCGCTTGGTCTGGTGACCGAAGTGGACGCCCGCGTCGAGCAGCGAGCGGAGGGGCAGCGGGAAATCGTTCTTGAGCTGGGGAACTTCTGCGGACTGAGTCATGTGAGCGCGCTCCTTTTCGGTTGGACCTCCGCTTCCCTCCGAGGCCAGCGTTGCTTGGGGTCTCTCGACCTTCGGCGCCGCACCGGACCTGCGGTTTGCGCAGGGAAGCGTGTGGATTACCCCGATCGTGGACGAGCCCGGAATGAGCGTGTACCGACCGAGGGACCGCGCATCCTAGTCTCAGGCCCAGCCACGTCAAGAGCCGAAAATCAGCCCGGTTTCAGGGGCTTTTGGGCTGGCCGACGCGATAGATGTACCCGCCTGAATCGCTTGCGGCGTAGAGCGCGCCGTCGATCGGGGAGATCGCGACCCCCGCGAAGCGCGGCTGGTCGGAGTAGTCACCGCTGACCCAGCTCCAGGCGCCGTCCGCCGGGGCCGCCGCGTCGCCGCCCCCGAGGACGACCTCGTACGGGAAGGTCGTCTCGGTCATCGACGAGGTCGGCATCGGGGCCTTGCCCGAGGCATCGAACGGGATCCAGATGACCTTGTAGCCCGTGGCCGGGCTCCGATTCCACGACCCGTGCAGCGCGACGAAGGCCCCGCCGCGGAAGCGCTCGGGGAGCGCGCCGCGGGGATGGTCGTCGAAGAACGTGATGTCGAGCGGGGCCGAGTGCGCCTGGATGAACGTCGCGGGAGGCGACGAGTGGGTCGCACACCACGCGTCGTCGTGCACGGTGCCGAACTGCAGCTGCGTTCCGGGGGTGACGACCTGGCCGGCCGCGATCACGCGCTGCGCGGTGAAGCAGTACGGGTAGCCGTACGCCTTGCCCATCGCGATCTCGACGACCTGCTCGCCGGGGTTGTCGTTGTGGACGTTCTGCCCGCCGTAGCTGATGTCGTCGAGCCCGTTGACGACCGCGTACATGCGGCCGGCGGCGTTCTTCGTGAAGCCGTTCGCATTCCGCAGACCCTTCGTCACGACCTCCCCGGAGAGCCAGGCGAACGGGGTCGCTGGGTTGAACCCCGAGAGCTGGAAGCGACGGATGAGCGAGCGCTCGTCGTCGTACTCGGGGCTCTTCGGGTCGCTCGCGTTCGAGGACGAGCCCGACTGCACGTAGAGGTAGCCGTCGTAGACGTGCACCGTGTGCTTCGAGTGGCCCGTCGCGGGCTGGCCCGTGACGACGTCCTCCCCCGCCCCGCCGTCCGTCGCCGTCGGGCTGTACGGCCAGCGCTTCACGCCGCTCGTCGTGCCCGCGTAGAGGTAGCCGTTCGCGACGTCGATGTGGCAGTTGTTCCCGTTGCCGCCCGTCTGCGCGTACGTCGAGATCTCGCCGAGCTGGAAGAAGCCATCGCCGTCGGCGTCCCGGAAGCGCTTGATGGCGCCGCCCGCGGTCACCCCGAAGAGGTCGCCGTTCGGCGCGAACGTGAGCTGCCGGATTGCGCCGAGGGCCGAGGCCACGACGCTCGCGCACATCCCGCCGGGGACGTGGTGCTGATCGACGGGCAGCGGAATGCCGCGGCACGGATCCCCCGCGGCCAGCGGAAGTGCCGATGCGTCGATGCCCGTGCCCGGCGTCGGAACGCTCGAGTCAGTGCCGTCGCCGCCGTCCGGTGAGGTGGCGGTCGTCGCTCCACCGGGCGCGTCGGTGCCGCACGCGACGACGACGGCAGGGAGCGCCAGGAGCGTGACCGCAAAGCAAGGGAGGATCGTGCGTCGCATGGCCATCACAGCGTATCGCCCGTTTCGCATCGCGCCACCCGTATCGAGAGCCGAAGACCCCTTGCCGCCTCGGCCCTGCCAGGCGATAGGCCAGCCATGCGACTCGTCCTCGTGACGCTCGGAAGGTCCGCTGTCGCCCTTGCTCTCGGCGGTCTCGTCGTCGCCTGTCCGACGCCGCAGAGCCCGAAGGGGCCTCCGCCCGAGTACGAGGAGCCCGCCGCGCCTTCATGGCTCGACGGTGGCACGCCGGCCCCGAGCACGGATGCGGGCGCCGACGCGGCGCAGTACATTGCTCCCTGACATGGACCTCGACCTCGAACAGCTGCGTCACATGGCCGTGCTCGCGGAGCTCTCGCTCGGCGAGGAGGAGGAACGGCGCCTCGCGGTGGAGATCGGACACATCGTCGCGTACGTCGCCGAGCTCGACGCGATCGACACGAAGGGCGTGCCGCCCACCGCGCACGTCGCCGGTATCGAGCCCGCGGCGTCCGAGGAGGGCTGGCGCGAGGACGTCGTGAAGCCCGGCCTCTCCCACGAGGAGGCCCTCGCCGGGGCCCCGCGCGCCGAGCACGAGGGCTTTGCCGTCCCGGGCTTCGTCGAGTGAGGCGCGCGCGATGACCGACGACGTGATCGCGATCGCGGGACGGGTGCAGCGCGGCGAGACCACGGCGCTCGCCGTCGCCGAGCAGGCGCTGGGGCGCATCGATGCGGCCAACGCCGAGCTGAATGCGTTCCTCACCGTCGCGCGCGACGAGGTGCTCGAGCAGGCGCGCGCCATCGATGCGAAGCGCGCGCGCGGCGAGGTGCTCGGGCCGCTGGCGGGCGTCCCGATTGCCCTGAAGGACGCGCTCTGCACGCGTGGTGTGCGGACCACGTGCGGGTCCAAGATCCTCGAGCACTGGGTCCCGCCCTACGACGCCACCGTCGTGACGAAGCTCCGTCAGGCCGACGCGCTCCTGCCCGGCAAGACCAACATGGACGAGTTTGCGATGGGCTCGTCGAACGAGAGCTCCGCGTTCGGTCCGGTCAAGAACCCTCGCGATCTCTCGCGGGCTCCTGGAGGCTCGTCGGGCGGCAGCGCCGTCGCCGTCGCGTCGGGGATGACTCCGGCCGCGCTCGGCAGCGACACGGGCGGCTCGATCCGGCAGCCCGCGTCGTTCACCGGAACCGTCGGCGTGAAGCCGACGTACGGGCGCGTCTCGCGCTTCGGCCTCGTCGCGTTCGCGTCGAGCCTCGATCAGATCGGCCCGTTTGCGAGCGACGTCCGCGGCGCTGCGCGCGTGCTCTCCGTCATCGCCGGCAAGGACGACCGCGACATGACGTGCCTCGCGGCGCCCGCGGCCGACTTCGAGGGCGCCTGCGGAGCGAGCGTGAAGGGCCTCCGCATCGGCGTGCCCGAGGAGTACTTCGCCAAGGGCCTCGACCCCGAGGTCGAGGCGAGCGTACGTGCCGCCATCGCGCGGCTCGAGGCGGACGGATGCACCGTCAAGAAGGTGCATCTTGCACATACCCGCCACGCGGTCGCGACGTACTACGTCCTCGCCACGGCGGAGGCCTCGAGCAACCTCGCCCGCTTCGACGGCGTCCGCTACGGACTACGTGTCGAGCCCGAGCGCCGCGGCGGGGTGGCGGGGGCAGGCGGCGCCGGGGCGAGCCCCGCTTCCGCGCAGAAGAGCGCGCTCCGCGCGATGTACGGCGCGACGCGTGACGCAGGCTTCGGCGCAGAGGTGAAGCGGCGCATCCTCCTCGGGACCTTCGTGCTCTCCGCCGGCTACTACGACGCGTACTACCTCAAGGCGCAGAAGGTCCGCACGCTCATCCGGCGCGACTTCGACGCGGCGTTCGGCGAGGTCGACGCGATCGTCTGTCCGACGTCGCCGACGCCGGCCTTCCTGCTCGGCGAGAAGACGTCCGATCCGCTCTCGATGTACCTCTCGGACGTCTACACGCTGCCCGCGAGCCTCGCGGGGCTGCCCGCGATCAGCGTGCCGTGCGCGCCCACGGCCGCGGGGCTGCCGGTAGGGCTCCAGATCATCGCGCCCGCGCTCCACGAGACGACCATGTTCACCCTCGCGTCGGCGTGGGAGGCCGCGCGTTCGTGATCGAGGTCGAGGCGTTCTCGCCCGCGCACGTCGATCGCTTCGCCAAGCTCTTCGAGGCCGCGTCGTCTCCCTGCTACTGCCGTTACTGGCACTTCACGGGCACGAAAAACGACTGGCTCGACCGCTGCGCGCACCGCCCGGAGGAGAACCTCGCCGAGCAGGCCGAGGCCGTCCGTCGAGGCGACGCATCGGCGCGAGGGCTCGTGGCCGTCGACCGGGACGCCGGCGACGCCGTCGTCGGCTGGATGAAGCTTGCTCCCCACGAGTCGGTCCCGAAGCTGACGGGCTTGCCGGTGTACCGCGCACTCCTTGCCGAGCCGGGTACGTGGACGGTCGGGTGCTTCCTCGTCCACCCGGGCGAGCGCCGCGAGGGCATCGCGCGCGCGCTGCTCGCCGCGGCCGAGTCCCATGTGCATGCATGGGGTGGCCGCGTGCTCCTCGGCTATCCGCGCAGGTCGACCGAGCCGCTCCACGACGAGGAGGCCTGGCAAGGGCCGGAGCGGCTGTTCGTCGAGCTCGGATTCACGCCGATTCACGACGTCCCGCCGTATCCCGTGTACCGAAAGGTCGTTGTCCCGGGAATGACATGATGTTCCGCCACGAGCGTGTGGTCAGGTAGACTCCATCGCGGTGGATTCGAGCTTGCCCGTGCTCGTGACGCGGCTCCCAGACCGCAGAGCGCTCGCGCAGTTGCTACGCGCGGCACTTCGGCACGAGGTGGCGCAGGTGGCGCTCGCGGAGACTCCGCGGCACGGCACGTACACGCTCGACCTACGTGTGACGGGCTCGCCGCCCGTGCTGCTGATCGCCGAGTCCGCGGGCAGCCCGCAAAACGGACACTTTCCGGTTCGTCTCCGGCCGCTCCATCGCACGCAGGCCGCCGAGCTCTACGCGCTCCTCGAGGGCGACGGCGCGATGTCCTCGCAAGGCTCGCAGGAGAGCCTCGCTCCCGGGTCGCCTCCGCCGGACACGGTCGCACAGCCGCCGCGCACGGTCGGCTACGAGGACTCGGCGCCGATCATGCGCGCGATGTCGGGCGAGGCTCCCCCGCCCGCCGCATCGGTGGCGACCGGCGCCCCCGTCGACTTCCGGATGACGGCGCGCATGAGCTGGCAGACGACGCCCGCTCCTTCGCCGCTCGCCTCGACGCTCTCCAGCGCAACGGCCGCCCGCGCCGACGACCCGCGCAGGACCGCTCAGAGCGCCGTGTGGGTCGCCCCTCCGACGCCAGAGAAGCGAACCACCTCGGACGCGCATGCGCGCGCCATCGCGACCCCCGAGATGCCGGTGCAGCCGGGCGTGCACGAGGACGTGCGTCGCACCGCTCGTAGCGTCTCCTGGGCGCCCGAGGCGATGGATGCGGTCGCCAAGGAAGCCGAGGAGCCCGAGGGGCACGCGGCCGACGATCGGTCGCTCAGCGTCAGCGTGGTCTTCGAGCCCGACATGCTGCCGGGGGCGGTCGCCGCGGCGACTGCGGCGGCGATCGCGTCCGCCAAGGCGGAGGCCGAAGCGGCCCAGGAATCGCTGCCCGCCGACGACGACGGTCCGAGCCTCAGCGTCAGCGTCCGCTTCGATCCGGACGTCCTGCCGGCCATCGAAGCCGAATTGGGCGACGGTGCCCCCTCCTCCGTGGGCGCGATGTCCGACTCGCCGCACACGCCGGCCGTGCTGCAGATCGTCGACGAGGCCGAGGTCGAGCTCGAGGAGGGCACCGACTCGGCCGACCTCGCCGCGGCCGCCGCCGCGGCTGTCGGTGGTGGTGGTGGCGGCGGCGACTTCTTCTTCGACGAAGACTTCGCCAACATGCCGATGGCGCTGCCCGATAGCACGGACGGTCGGCACGACGCGCCCAGGTCCGCGCCGGTCTCCGACGCACCCCAGACGATCGGTGACAGCCCTGTCTTCACCCCGCGTGTGAACGAGGTGGCCGCGAGCTCCGACTACGGCCTCGAGCCCGTCCCTCCGCCGGACGACGACGACGACGACTTCGACACGCTCATCCGGATCCCGGGTCGCTCGGAGAACCTGCCGGCGGCCTCGGCCATGCCCTCCTCCCCGGTGCCCGCGGCGGGCCGGCTCGCGGAGGACGACGCACGCACCCGCGCTCCCATCCCGCCGCCCGTGGTCTCGCCGCATGCACGCGAGGAGCTGACGCCCACGCAGAACCACGTGCCCGTGCAGAAGAAGTCGAGCACCGGGCTCGGTGGTCGAAAGAAGAAGTCGACTCACGGCCAGAGCGGCAAGTCGACGGGCACCGGCGCCGAGAAAAAGAAGAAGAAGCCGACGCGTCATCCCGCGGACGCCGAGTCGCACACGGCAGAGTCCCCCGCGCACCTGCAGACGCAGGCGGCGGCGGAGGCTCGCGCGCGTGCAGAGTCGAGCACCGACGAGACCGACCCGTGGATCGGTCGCAAGATCGCCGACGGCAAGTACGCCATCCTCTCCGCCATCGGCAGCGGCGCCGCGGGCGCTGTGTACAAGGCGACCCATCGCGAGCTCCGGCGCACCGTCGCCATCAAGGTGCTCCATCCGCACTATCAAAAAGACCCGCACTTCATGAAGAGCTTCCGCGGCGAGGCCCTCGCCGCGAGCCAGCTCGATCATCCAAACGTCATGCGCGTCCTCGACTTCGGTCAGGAGCCCGACGGCCTCGTCTACATCGTCATGGAGTTCCTCTCCGGGCGAACGCTCCAGAGCCTCCTCGACGAGGAGAGACGTCTCCAGCCCGATCGCGCCGTCGAGATCATGATCCAGGTCTGCGCCGCGCTCAGCGTCGCGCACGACAACGGGATCATCCATCGCGACATCAAGCCCGACAACATCATGCTCGTGCCCAGCCGAAACGACGAAGGCGGCACCTTCGAGCTGGTCAAGGTGTGTGATTTCGGAATCGCGGCGCTCCAGAACCCGACGCGCGAGGACGCCGAGCTCGGTCTCGACGACGGCTCGATCGCCGGCACGCCCGAGTACATGTCGCCCGAGCAGGCACGCGGCAGCGAGATCGACGCGCGCTCGGACGTCTACGCCTGCGGCATCTGTCTCTACGAGCTCGTCACCGGCAGACCGCCGTTCCTCGGAGAGAACGCCGCCGAGATCCTGATCAAGCAGCTCGACGAGATGCCCCGGCCCCCGTCGCAGCTCCTCAAGGGGCTCGACTCGCTCATCGAGGAGATCATCCTCCGCGCGATCCAGAAGGAGCCACAGAAGCGGCAGCAGTCGGCGCGTGAGCTGCGTGTCGAGCTCAAGGACGTCATCGCCGAGGGCGAGGGCGGAAGCGCGGCCGACGAGGACGAGCGCAGCATCGTCGAGAACGTCCCCGTCCTCGACGACCCTGCCTCCGGCTTCCCCGGGTTCTTCATCGCGCTCTCGAGCGCCATCCTCCGATTCGGCCGGTTCGAGCGAGGGCATCCCGAGGCCTCGCAGGCGATGAAGGAGCTGCTCAAGTCGACGAAGGCCGCGCTCCGCGGACGCGTCGAGCTCACCTTCGCGCGCCGCGGCTCGGCCGACTCCGGCGGCTTCTGCGTCATGACCGGCTACGGCGAGATCGTCGACCTGCGTCGCCTCCTCGGCTCGCAGCTCTTCGGTAGCTTCGGCTATCCGTTCATCGAGGCGGTCACGAAGAAGGGCATCGCGTCGATCACCCTGCGCGAGGGCATCCCCGACATCGAGCTCGCGTATCTCATCGAGATGCTCCTCGGTCCACACACCGACGAGGAGCTTCGCAAGGAGCTCGCGAGCAAGCCGATCCGGAGCGTCTCGGTGCTCTTCGTCACCGACGTCCTCGGCCGCGACCGCAAGCTCTCCTGGAAGGTCGGGCTCTGTGTCGCGCGGCTCGCGCGCGATCTCAAGGCGCTGTCGAACGTTCGCGGCATCAGCTTGAAGAAGATGCGCGAGATCCGCGAGGACCTCGTGACCGGCGTGGCTCACCTCCTCACGAAGGGCGACGAGGTCCGGCAGTTCCTCTTCAATGCCGACCTCGTCGACGAGGCGGTCGCGAACCTGCGTGGCTTCTCGAGCTTCCAGGTCGCGCCGCTCATCTTCGAGCGCCTCCTCCACGAGCCGTGCGTCGAGGCCGTGACCCTGTTCCTCGCGGACTACGACCGGAACGAGATCGACCCGGCGGTGATCCGCGGCTACCTGCGCGCGTTCGCGATGCGTCTCGTCGGTGAACGGTCGCCGAAGTCCGACGCGGCGGTCGCCGAGCTGCATCATCGCGCCATCGTCACGGACGTCGACGTCCCCCGCGATCTCCTCGAGACGATGCGCGCGACGTCGCTCGCCGACGCGCTGACCCGCGAGCCCACGCAGTTCCTCCGCACGCTCGACTTCGTCCAGGACCCGGACGACTACGGCCGGGAGCTCGCGACGCTCGAGGCCGCGATGGCCGTGCTCGCGCGGCGTGGTGAGGCCGGCGCGCTCCTCGCGGCGGTTCAGGTCCTCGTGCGACACGCGAAGGGTGCAGGCAAGCCCGGCCCCCGCGAGATCCACGCGCTGCGGACGATGAAGTCGATGATCGACAAGCAGCGCCTGCTGCCGATCGCGAACGCTTCGATCTTCGGCCCGGGGCACCAGCGCGAGGCGGCACGTCAGCTGCTCGTGATCGCCGGGAGCGCCGGCGCCCACGCGCTCTACATCGCGCGCGAGGGGCTCAAGGACGCGAGCGCGCGCCCGCAGTGGGTACAGGTCTTCCGCGAGACGGGCGCTGCAGGTTGGGGGCTCCTGTCCACCGCCTTGCCGCGCCTCGAGGTCCACAGCGACAGCGACATCGCCTTCATCGAGGACCTGCTGCGGGCGATGCCCGAGCGCCAGGACTCGGCGCTCGGTGACGCGGTCGCCAAGTTCCTCGCACACCCGCGGCTCCGGCCGACCGCGCTCGCGGCGATTGTCCCGCTCTGGGGCGAGCGCGCGCGCAAGCCGCTCATGGACGCGCTCGAGTACGCGGAGGAGCCCGCGCGCATCGTCGCCGTCACCGAACTCCGCCGGATCCGCGGGATCGACGAGGCGACGCTCAATGTGATCGAGCGGCTCCTCACCATGAAGGGCAGCGCCAGCGACGAGCTGCGCGCCGCCTCGGCGGCCGCACTCGCGGATGTCGTGCAGCCGATGCGCGCGCGCGCGATCACCCTCCTCAGCAAGGGCGTCGAGGGCAAGCGAGGCTTCGTCGCGATGCTACGCGGGGACGGCGGCAGCGAGGAGAGCGTGGTCGTGACCGAGGCCATGGCACGTGCGCTGATCGCTCTCGATCGCGTCGAGGGTGTTCGTGCCGTGAAGGGGCGCCTCTCGAAGAGCGAGGGCGTGCTCCGCGCCCGGCTCACGGCGCTTCTCCAGCAGGGCTGAAGGCGCGCCGTCACGCGGCCGTGCGCGCCTACTTGCCGAGCGGAACGGCGGTGAACGCCTTCCAGCGCTCGGATCGGAGGAGATCGCAGGAGAGACCGCAGAAAATGGCGCGGAGCGTCTCCTCGCGCGTCGCGAACTTACGCGTCGCACGAACGACGTCGCCGATGAGCGTGGGGTCCTTGATGCTCTTCAGGACGTTCTCCTCGGCCTCGGCGAGGTGGAACGCCTCGATGCGCACCGGAAGCGGCAAGACGGGCGCGACGAGGTCCTCCTCGAGCGGTCCGAGGATCGCCTCGAGCTCGCCCGCCGGATAGTGCTCGCGCACGCCGCGGAGCACGAGCTCGAAGGGGTCCATGCCGAGCGGGAACGTCTCCTCGTGCGAGCGCGCCCCTCGGACGAACGCGACGCTCCCCTTGCGCCACGTGAAGACCTCGAGAAAGCGTTCCTGGGTCTGCTGGTGGATGGCGCGGAACAGCTCGATGGGGCGAAGCACGCCGAGGCCGCAGAGCGCGTCGCCGAGCCGCCCGGAGTACCGAGGCAGCATGGCGAGCCCCATCTCGACCTCCATGCGCAGAACCTGGCCGCGCGCGACGAGATGCTCACCGAAGAGCTCCCGCTTGTCGGTCGACATGACGAACTCGGGCACGCCCTCGACGAGGTAGATCTTCTTCTTCTTCGCGCCGTCGCGGAAATGGAGCGCGCCGGTGTCGCGCCGGAGCGCGAGCTGGAACATGCGCGAAGGCAGGAGAACGCGGTCGATCGGGCCGACCTCGTTCGCGGCCGAGAACACGCTGTCGTCCCAGCGAAGAGCCGCGCTCTGCACGAAGCGATCGAGCTCCGTGAAGGTGCTCGCGTCGCGGAACGGCCCGCTCTCGCGGGAGATCTGCGCGCGATGATCGATGCCGCCCGTCACGAAGAGCTCCACGAGGCGCGGATAGCTGAGAGGACCGACCGCGGGGCCCGTGGGCATGCGCACCCGGTAGATCTGCGGTGAGACCTCGCGAGGCTCTCCTGGCCCCGGAGACGAGGCGGGCGGCGCCGCGGCGTTCGCGACGGCGGCGGACGACGCGATGCCGCCGGGCGGCAGCGTGGGCCGCAACGCAGGGTCGCTTGCAGCCACGGCCGCCGCCGCCGCCGCCCCGAGGTTGGCCGTCTGACGGATACTCGTCTCGCTCGGCGACTCCTCGCCTTCGGTGCTCGGTACGAGCCCGAGACGCTCGACCCAGGCCGCGAGCTTGGCCGGACCGACCTGGAGGCGCCTCCGGCGGAGGATCTCCTCGATGCCCTCGGCGAACGCGGCAGCGGTCGGGTAGCGGAGCGCGCGATCCCGAGCGAGGGCGCGGAAGAGCACCGCACGGACGTCGTCCGGGACGCGTGAACCGGCACGATCGAGGACGCCGAGGTCGGCATCGCGGATGCGCATGAGGACGTCGATCTCGCTGGGGGCCGAGAAGAGCGGCCTCAGCATCACGAGCTCGGCGAGCACGATGCCGACGGTGAAGAGATCGCTACGTGCGTCGAGCTCGCGGCCGACCACCTGCTCGGGCGACATGTATCCGAGCTTGCCTTTGAGCTGGCCGGCGTCGGTGCGCCGCTCGATCTCCGCCGCCCGCGCGATGCCGAAGTCGGTGAGCTTCACCGCGCCCGAGCGGTCGATGAGCACGTTTCCCGGCGAGACGTCCCGGTGGACGAGGTCGAGGGGCTTTCCCTCGTCGTCGCGGGCGTTGTGCGCGTAGTCGAGGCCGCGCAGGACGCTGAGGGCGATGTAGAGGGCCGCCTCGAGCGGCACCTCCTCGTTGCGGCTGGCCGCCGCCCGCACGAGGCGCGCCGCCGTCGTGCCGTCGACGAACTCCATCGCCATGTAGAGCTCGCCATCGTGCTCGCCGAAGTCGAACACCTGTACGATGTTCGGATGCGCGAGCCGGGCACACACGCGAGCCTCATCGACGAACATCGCGACGAAGTCGGCATCCTGGGCCAGCTGCGGGAGGATCCGCTTCACCGCGACGACCTTCTGGAAGCCATGCGGACCCGCGCGCCTCGCGAGGTACACCTCGGCCATCCCGCCCGTCGCGATTCGCTCGAGCAGCTCGTAAGGGCCCAGCATGAGCGGGGCCGGATGGATCGACGCGCTCATCGAGGGTAGAAAGCGTACCGCATGGTGCTCCCCAAGCGTAAGAGTGCGTTCCCGCCGGCTGCGTCTTCCGGCCATGACCGGGCGCCTCCCCATGCGGATCGCGCGGCGGAATCGCCTGATTCACGCGATTCACGTGCTGAGCTCACGCGCGCGGGCGCAAGGGATTCGCTCGGCCGGGCTGGCGGTTCGGTCGTGACCGTGACCGGGGCCGCGTCGTTTCTCGGCACGAACCTGGTCGGCCTCCTCGAGGAGGACGAGCGTGTCGCGCGAATCGTCGCGATCGACATCAAGCCGCCGGTCACCGCCCAGCGCAAGACGCGCTTCTACGAGGTCGACTTCACGCAGCCGACCGCCGAGGCGCGCCTTTCGGAGATCTTCGCGGCCGAGCGGACGGACACGGTCGTTCACCTCGCGTTCCTCGCTTCACCCTCGCACGGGCTCGCGGTCGCTCACGAGCTCGAGAGCGTCGGCACGCGCCATGTGCTCGTGGCGGCGCGCCATGCGCGGCTCCGCAAGGTCGTGATGTGGTCGCAGACGACGCTCTACGGTGCCGATCCGTCGAATCCGAACTTCCTCACGGAGAAGCACCCGCTGCGCGCCCCCGCGAGCGAGCCCTTCTTCGCCGACAAGATCGAGGCGGAGGCCGAGGCCGCTCGCTTCGCGCAGAAGGTGCCGGGGGCCATCGTGACGGTGCTGCGGACGGCGCCCATCCTCGGGCCGACCATCCACAACTACGTGACGCGCTACCTCTCGCGGAAGATCGTTCCCACGATGATGGGCTTCGACCCGCTGCTCCAGTTCGTCCACGAGATCGACGCGATCGCGGCGTTCAAGCTGGCGATCGATCGCGATCACCCCGGCATCTTCAACATCGTCGCCGACGGCGTGCTGCCGCTCTCGACGGTGATCAAGCTCGCCGGCCGGCTGGCCGTGCCCATCCCCCATCCGCTCGCGCACACGCTCGGCGCGGCGCTCTGGCTCGCCCACATGAGCGAGGCGCCCGCGAGCTTCATGACGCACCTGCGCTTCCTGTGCGTCGCGGACGGCGAGAAGGCGAAGGTCAAGATGGGCTTTCGCCCCGCCTACACGACGCGTGAAGCCGTGCTCGACTTCACGAGCGCTCAGCGGCTCAGGGACGTGAAGCTGCTCCAGGAGACCCCGGCATGACGACGCGAACCAAGAAGACGACCGCCGCAGCAGCGGCGAAGCCGAAGCGTGCGACCCGGGCCCCGGCTCCGCCCGTGTCGAAGGAGGTTCCCGCGAAGCCCCAGCGCAAGCCCAAGCCCAAGCCCAAGCCCAAGCCGGAGCCCAAGCCGGAGCGCGCTCGTCGTGCCGCCGCGGCCGCGCCGGACGCAGACCCCTCGGTCGTCGCGCAGATCCGCGAGCTCGAGGCGCAGCTCGATCGACTCATCGACGAGGCCTCGCGCCACGATGTCTCCTCGCTCGATCCCGAGGATGCCGAGACCTGGCACGGCGAGCCGACCTTCGAGCCGGGCGACCCGGTGCCGAGCGACCCGGTGCCGGACGTTTCCGAGCCGAGCTTCGACGCCGAGGTGACGCTGCCCATCGCCTCGACGACCGGCACGTGGCCCGAGTCGGGTCCAGGTCCCGCGTCGGTCGGTGCAGGGCCCGGCGCCGGCTTCGGCGATGGCGCGGGCCCCGCGGCTTCTCCGAGCTACGGTGCAGGCGCGGTGCCTCCTGCCCCCGAGTCGGTCTTCGACACGGCGCGCGAGCTCCTCTCGAGCGACTTCTACCTCCGCAAGTGGGGCCGGCTCGCCATGCGCGGCCGCTCCGAGGAGGTCGACGACTTCGGCTTCGACCCGATCTACGACGCGAAGCTGAAGCCCGTCCTCGACTTCCTCTACGATAAGTACTTCCGCGTCGAGACGACCGGGATCGCGAGCGTGCCGAAGACGGGCCGATGCCTGCTCGTCGCGAACCACTCGGGCACGCTGCCGCTCGACGGCGTGATGATCAAGGCCGCGGTGAAGCGCGAAGGCCGCGACGTGCGCTGGCTCACCGAGGATTTCATCTACCACATGCCCTATCTCGGCTCGGCGATGAACCGGCTCGGCGCCGTGCGCGCCTGTCAGGAGAACGCGGAGCGCCTCCTCGCGAACGAGCAGCTCGTCGCCGTGTTCCCCGAGGGCGTGAAGGGCATCGGAAAGCTGTTCGCCCAGCGCTATCGGCTTCAGCGCTTCGGTCGCGGCGGCTTCATCAAGCTGTGTCTGCGCACGGGCACGCCGATCGTCCCCGTCGCCGTGACCGGCGCCGAGGAGACGAACCCACTGCTGTTCAAGATCGAGCACCTCTCGAAGGCGCTCGGCGTTCCCTACGTACCGGTCACTCCGACGTTCCCTCTCCTCGGACCGCTCGGTCTCCTCCCCGCGCCGACGAAGTGGACGATCCAGTTCGGCGAGCCGCTGGACCTGTCGTCCCACGGGCCTTCTGCGGCCGACGACGAGATCCTCGTGGGCAAGCTCGCCGAGCGCGTGAGGGCGACCATCCAGGGGATGCTCGACCGCAACGTGGGCTCGAGAAAGAGTGTGTTCTTCGGCTGATGGCGAGCTGTCCTGCGTCGGTCCTCGTGGTGGACAAACCGAAGGGGCCGACGAGCCATGACGTCGTCGCGAAGCTGAGGCGTGCCCTTCGCACGCGTTCGGTCGGTCACTGCGGCACGCTCGACCCGATGGCGACCGGCGTTCTCGTCATCGCCATCGAGGACGGCACGAAGCTCGTGCCGTGGCTGACGGCAGACGACAAGACGTACGAGGCGACGATCCGTCTCGGCGTCGCGACCGACTCCTACGACGCAGACGGCGTCGAGACGGCGCGTGGCGAGCTCGGCGCGGAGCTCGCGAGCGAGCTCGCCGCTCTCGCAAGCGCGCCGGTGGGTGCCCCTCTTCCGCCGGCGCTCGCGCGGGCTCTCGAGCACGAGCGCGCGCGCACGATGCAGATGCCCCCGGCGATCTCGGCGCTTCGTGTGGGCGGTGAGCGCGCGCACGAGATCGTCCGTCGCGGAGAGGTGCCCGACCTCGCGCCGCGAGAGATCGCCGTCCAGCAGCTCGACATCCTCGGCGGGGGCCTCGAGCCCGAGCCGCACCTTCGCGTCGTCGCCCACGTCGCGAAGGGCTACTTCGTCCGCGCTCTCGCGCGCGACCTCGCGGCTTCGCTCGGGACGTTCGGCCACCTCACCGCGCTCCGTCGCACCCGCTCGGGCGCCTTCCGGATCGAGGACGCCGTCTCGCTCGAGGCCGGGCCCGAGGCGTTCCGCGCGGCGCTCCTCCCGATCGCGAGCGCCGCCGCGCGCGCCCTGCCCGTGAGCGTGTGCACCGAGGAGGGCGTCGTCGCCGCGGGCCATGGCCAGCGGCTCATGCCCGGCCAGCTGCGCGACCCGCACGACGCTCCCTCGGCGTGGCTCGACGAGGCCGGCGCGCTCGTCGCGATCGGCGTCGTCGACTCGGACGGCGGAGGCCGCGTGCTCCGGGGATTCCCGCGACCGCCCGAGCGACCCTCGGCAACGTGAGGACCGCGAGCTGACCGCTACTTCTTCGGCCCGGGCTTCTCGGGCTTCTTCTTTTCCTTGGCGAGCTTCGACTTCGCCTCGGCGGCCTTGGCGAGCGGGCCCTTCGGCGCCGCCTTCAGGTAGGCGTCGTACTCGGCGGCGGCCTCCGCGAACTTCCCGTCCTCGTGGAGCCACGAGCCGAGCCAGTAGTGCGCGGGGGCGAACGCGGGGTCCTTCGTGACGGCAGCCTGGAGATCGGCCATCGCGCCGGGCTTGTCCTTCGCGACATACTTGCACTGTGCACGGTTCGTGCGAAAGTCGGCGTTGTCCTTCACGGCGATCGCCTTGTCGAAGGCGGCGATGCAGTCGGGCACGGCGCGGAGCGTCTTGAACTCGTAGCCGATCGTTCCGAGGAGCGCGGGGTCCTCCCCGGCGACGCGCTGGGCCTGCTTCAACTTCGCGATGGCGTCGTCGGTCTTCTTCGCCGCGCCGAGGTGCTGCGCGTATGCGAGGTAGAACTGCGGGTCGTTCGGCGCGAGCTTCACGGCGTCGTCGAAGGCCTTCGAGGCGCCCTCCACGTCGCCCTTGCCGGAGAGCGCGAACGCGAGGTTGAGCTGCATCCCGGAGTTCTTCGGGTTCTTCGCGAGCGCCCTCTTCGCGATGACGATGGCCTCGTCGAACTTCTGCCCCTCGACGTAGATCGCGGTGAGGTTCTCGGCGGCCTCCTGGAGATCGGGCTGGAGGTCGAGCGCGGTCTTGTAGCTCTTCTCGGCGGCCGGCTTGTCGCCCACCTTGTCCATGACGAGGCCGAGGTAGTAGTGCGCGTCGGCCTGCTTCGGGTTCTTCTTGATGGCCGCCTCGAACGCCGCGCGAGCGCCCGTCCAGTCGCCGGCCTTGATGGCGGCGGTGCCCTTCGTGACGTCCTCGCTCGACGATGCGGCGACGGGACCGTCGGCGCCGCCCGGAGTCGCCGTCGCGGTGGCGGTCGTGCCGGAGGGCGCGAGGCTCGGGTGGGGCCTGTCGGCGGGCTGGGCCGGGCCTCCGCACGCCGCGAGGGTGAGGCAGGCCGTGATGCAAGCCGCGAAGCCGGGCGCGAAGTGCCGATTCATACGCTTTCCTCTTTCTCGTTGGCGTTCGTGGTCACGGCCGAGAGGAGCGCCTCGCGGACCGCTTTGAAACGGGCGCCGGGTGCGACCTTGGAGCCGTCGAGCTCGTTCACGTAGAACACGTCGGCGACCTTCGTCCCCTCGGTATTGATCTTCGAGAGGGCGATGCTGAGGCCGAGGTGGTGCATGGCTCGGGCGAGACTGTAGAGCAGACCGGGCCGGTCCTTCGCGAAGACCTCGACGACCGTGTGGCCGGGAGACGCGCGGTCGTCGAGGACCACCTCGGAGAGGACGGCTGGGCTGGGGCGCTCTCGCCAGGGCGAGGTGGTGCCGATTCGCTCGCGCAGGAGCTCGTCCGCGGAGCGCCTGCCGGAGCAGAGGCTCTCGAGATCGCGGACGAGGCGCGGCAGGGCCTGGATGACGCCGCCCGAGCTCCCGCGCGCGTCGCGCACCCAGAAGAGGTCGACGGCCTCGCTGGCGCCGGCGCCGAGCGCGGTCGCGCTGCTCGAGGTGCCGACCCGGCGCGAGTAGACCTGCGCGCCGAGGACCTCGAGGCGGCTCGCGGTGATGGCCGCCGCGATGCGAGCGAGGAGACCGGGGGCGTCCTCGGCGACGACGCAGAGCTCGCTCACGTCGGGATGCCGCGAAGGAACGATCGCCGCCTGGACGGCGCGTCGCTCGTGGGCGCGATCGAGCGCAACGCGGGCGTGCGCGCAGATCGCCTCCGGGGCATTCGAGAGCAGGTAGCGCTCGGGCATCGAGGCGAGGAACGCGAGGAGGTCGGCGCGCTTGCCCTGCCAGCAGGAGAGCGCGGCGTCCTTCACGCGCTGGGTGCGCGCGACGTCGAAGGCGTCCTCGCCGCCGAAGGAGGCGTCGGCCGCGAAGTAGAGCTCGTCGAGCATGCGCGCCTTCCACGACGTCATCGCGGTAGGCGACGTGGTCGTGAGGTCGCACACCGTCAGCAGGTAGAGAGCGCGAAGGCCCTCCCGGCCGCGCAATTGCGCGCAGAAGTCCTTCGTCGTCGCCGGGTCGTCGAGGTCGCGCCGGGTCGCCACGTGGTACATGACGAGGTGGTCACGGACGAGCGCGCGCACCTCGGCGGCGTCGTCCGGCGAGACGCCGAGGCGCGGCAGGATCGTGTCGCACAGCTCGGCACCGGTGACCGAGTGGTTCTTCCGCGAGCCGCTCGCGTCAGGATACCCCTTGCCGACGTCGTGGAGGAGCGTCGCGAGGAAGAGCGGCGCGGGCCGCGCGATCTCCGCTGCGAGTCGGCTTGCGAGCGGACGGTCGTGGGCGTTCTCACCGCGGCAGAGCGCGCGCAGCGCATCGACAGCGGCCACCGAGTGAACGTCGACGGTATACACATGGTAGACGTCGTGATGGACGCGCCCCGTCACCGGCGCGAACTCCGGGATCATCGCGAGCAGGAGCCCGACCTCGTGCAGCTCGCCGGCGATCGAGCCGCGCTTGAGCGGCACCTCGGGCACCGTGCAGAGCAGCTCCACGAAGAGCCGCGCGGCCTCCGGGCTCGCGCGCAGCTTCGCCGCCCAGTCCGCGTCGGAGGTCGAGCGTGCAATCGTGTCGCGCGCGAACGGAAGGATCGGCGCCTTCTTCTGGACGCATGTGGCGTACGCACGGAGCGCGAGCGCAGGGTCCTCGACGAGGCGCGCGGGGTCGACCGTGACCTGGCCGTCGAAGAGGCGCAGCCCTTCGCCCAGGTCGACCTCGACCGGACGGCCGCGGCGCCGCGGCGGCGTCGCGCGGAGAAGCAACGAATCGCGCGCGCGAGAGACGACGCGCGCGTGTCCGAAGTAGTCCTGCATGAAGCGCTCGGCGGCGGCCGCGCGCTCCTCCTGCCCTTCGCCGGAGTCCGGGGCGCCGATCGCCTTCGCGTAGTCGAGCTCGAGCGCGATCGCCTCCTGCTGATCGAACGTGAGGCGGTCGCTCTTCCGGCCCGCGTGCGCGTGGAGACGGTTCCGGACGCGCCAGAGGAACTCCTCGGCTCGCGAGATCTCCTGCGCCTCGCGGGCCACGAGGACGCCGACACGCACGAGCTCGGCCCACGTGCCGGTCTCGCCGGTGCCGCGCGTGCGATAGCGCGCTCGAGCCGCCCAGCGACCGACATCGAGATCGCGAAGGCCCCCGGCGCCGGCCTTCACCTCGGGCTCGAGTAAGTAGAGAGAGCCGCCGAACCGCGCATGACGCGCCGCCGCCTCCTCTTCGAGACGCTCGACGAAGTGCGCGAGCTCTCCCTCGCTGAAGAGACCGGCGTACGCGCGCTCCTCGAGCTCCGCGAGGATGGAGGCCTCCCCCGCGAGCAGCCGGAGGTCGAGCAGAGAGGTCGCCGTGGCGAGGTCGGTCTGCGCGAGCTCGAGCGCCTCGCTGATGTCGACGACCTGGTGGCCGACGGAGAGACCGGCGTCCCACAAGGGATAGAGGAGCGCGTCGGCGAGGCGGGCGGCAGCCTCGCGGTTCTTCGCGCCGGGCCTCACGACGAGGCGCACGTCGACGTCCGAGCGGAGGGCGACGGCGCCGCGGCCGAAGGTGCCGACGGCGGCGAGGGCGACCTGGTCGCGGACGCCGGTGCTGGCGACCGCCGCCTCGTGGAGTCGGCCGAGGAGGTCCGCGAGCATGACGGAGCGCGCACGCCCGAGGCGGATTCCGTCCTCGCCGGAGGTCCCGGAGGCCAGTCGAGCTTCCAGATCCTCCCAGTGTCGGCGCACTGCGGCAGCGGCGTCGGAGGCTCCAAGAACCTCGGAATTACCGCGCGTAAGCGCGTTTTCTGACGCGTCCTCCGCCATGCGACTTCGACCGTACCACTGGCCTTCGCGATTTGGCGCGCCTTTCCCTTCCCATCGGCGAGGCTTTCCCTTACCCTGCCGGGGCAAACGCGGGTTTCGAGCGCCACTTGCCACGACAAGAACAAATGCGTCGCGGCAAAGGAAAAACGGTAGCTCGGTATTCGCATGGCTCCCTCGCGCGCGGCTTGCGCGGTCGAGCGGGAGCGGGAGGCATCGAGAACATGTCGACGAAGAAGCGCGTTATCCTTGGAATCTGTTCGCTGGGTCTGCTCGCCGCCTTCATCGGCGGCTGCCATGGCGAAGCCCACCTCGGCACCGTGGAGCCCAAGGCCGCCACGCCGCCGCCGCCGCCGCCGCCCGAGCCGCCGCCGCCGCCGCCGGCTCCGGAGCCCCCGAAGGCTGAGCCCCCGAAGGCGCTCGGTCGCGTCCAGGTGACCGACACCAAGATCAACATCTCGGAGCAGGTCCAGTTCGACGTGAACAAGGCGACCATCAAGCCCGAGTCGTCTGGTCTCCTCGACGAGATCGCGAAGATCATGAAGGACCACGACAAGATCAAGAAGGTCTCCGTCGAAGGTCACACGAGCTTGGAAGGCGACACCAGCTCTAACATGAAGCTCTCGCAGGACCGCGCTGCGGCCGTCATGAAGGCACTCATCGATCGCGGGATCGACAAGGGCCGCCTCACGTCGAAGGGCTTCGGCGTCACCAAGCCGATCGGCGACAACAAGACGGAAGAGGGGAAGGTCAAGAACCGCCGCGTCGAGTTCACGATCATCGATCCGGCTCCCGCCGGTGGCGCAGCCGCCACGCCGGCGACGCCCGCCGCTGCTGGCGCGACGCCCGCCGCCGCCGCCGCTCCGAAGAAGTGAGCCTGTTGTTCGTCGCGGCGCTGGGGCTCGCGTCCTAGCGCTCGCGCGGCGAGAGCGAAACGTCGGTAGCTCGAGAGAGCCACCGACGTTTTTGTTTGGTGCGCCCAGCATGGGCGCTGTCTTGCGGGTGCAAGTCCCGCCGAAAGGAGGTCATCCTGATCGAAGCGAACCGCAACTGCGTGAGGGCGACCGAACGTGGGAAGGAAGCGGGGAGCGAAGCCGCGGGGCGACGAACAGAATCCGGGTACGAGGCGACGTGGGCGTCTTCGGCGGTCTCGACGAGTGGATCGGTCATCGTCTACGCGCGATCCATCTGAAACAGTGGAAGCGAGGAACGACGGTCTCTCGCGAACTCGTCAAGCGGGGCTTGTCCTCGCAAGGCGCCGCGAAGGTCGCCGGGAACTGCCGACGCTGGTGGAAGCGCTCGGGCATGACGATCAACATCGCCTTCCCCCATCGCCTGCCTCGACGGCCTCGGCTCCCGAGGCTCGCGGCTGACCTCAACTCGCCGAACCGCCGGATGCGGACCCGCACGTCCGGTGGTGTGGGAGGGAGCTGACGGGGGAAAGCCCGCCAGCCCCTACCCGATTGTCTGGCATAGTCGCTAGCTCAGAGCGAGGGAGCTCAGCGACCGAGCAGACTTGCTCAGAGCGTGCTGCCGAACTCCTTGCAGGCCGACGTCGTCGACTCGTACTTCGGGCGGCACTTGCGCGGCATGCTCGACAGGTCGCAGAACGGCGCCTCGATCGCGCACTCGCTGTCGTTGTCACACGGGTTACCCACGGTGACCTTCGGCACGCAGTGATTCACGCAGCGGAGCGTCTCGATGCACGGGCTGTCCGCCCCGCAGATGTCGTTCTCCTTCTTCTTCTCGACGCAGAACGACTTGCCGCCTTGCGCCTGGCAGTACGTGCCCGTCGCACAGACCTGGCCGGCGTTCCCGCAGCCCGCGTTGAGCTGAACGATCTCCTCGGTGGCGCAGACGCTGTCGCAGATGAGCGCGCCGTCGCATTCGAACGTGTTCGCGCACGCTGTCCGCTCGGTCTTCGTGCCGCCGAAGACGCGCTGGCAGACCTTCTCGACGTTCTTCTCGCCGTCGGGCGTCACGTCGCTCGCGCCGTTCTTGTAGACGTCGTTGATCGTGTCGATGCAGTCCTGGACTGCGTTCGGGCGATACGTGCGGCCCATGTTGGCAGCGGCGGCCCCCGCGTTGTTGCAGCTGGCCGTGCGCTTCGAGGTGCATGCCTCGACGGAGGCACCGCACTTCTTCGCGAGGTTTCCACACTCGGCCTCGGCCCGTGCGGAGCAGTACTGGTCGGACGAGCCGAACTTAACGGGGTCATCGCTCGAACATGCGCTCGAGAACGCGAGGGCCATAGAGCCCCCGAAAGCCATCAGGGTAAGCAGGTTGCGGGTGTTCATCGGTCCTCCGGGGAGCGCCTACGATGTCGCCCAAGCCAGTATTCTCCGCAAGGTTTCCATGGATCGGGGCGCGCACG
>Ga0105047_10003337_pt1 | contig 28302 bp, 25 predicted proteins | sample MAT04_FD_78384 | JGI IMG/M metagenome (GOLD analysis project Ga0105047, IMG submission 78384) | Freshwater microbial communities from Lake Fryxell liftoff mats and glacier meltwater in Antarctica - MAT-04 (megahit assembly) | ecosystem: Environmental > Aquatic > Freshwater > Ice > Liftoff... | reverse complement strand
TCGCTGGACGGCCTGCCGGTGGAGTTCAGCCCACCCGGGCGGCGCGGTGCCCGTTCAACGACGGGGGCCGGGCGAAGTTCGACGCCACCCGTTCGAGGTTCTCGCGCAACGCCCGCAGCTCCGGTGCGCTCCAGCCGGCAAAGGTCTCGGCGATGATCTCGTCGGTGGAGTCGCGGTAGGCCTGATGGGCCTCGACGCCGGCGGAGGTGAGAGCCACGATGCCGGCGCGGCCATCGGTGGGGTCGGCGGCTCGGTCGACGTAGCCGATCTCGACGAGCTCGCGGATCTCGCGGCTGATCAACGGGGCCTCGAGATCGGTGAGTCGGGCCAGCGACGACAGGCGTATCGGCCCGGCCTTGCGCAACGACGACAGGATGCTGATGGCCGGTCGCGACAACGACAGCCCAGCCCTCTCGGCGCGGATGCGCGCCGCTTCCCGCCCGTTGCTGATCCGCCCGACGCGGACGATCGCCTCTTCCACCCGTCGAAGATCATCGAGTCTGCTCATTGCCCGGCGAACCTAGCAGCGCGGGGCCCCCTCATGTGACGGATGACACGTCACGGTCAGGCGGGCCGGCGAGCGCGACCGACACCCTCAGGTGCGGATGACCGAGCGCCCCTCGGGGTGGGGCCCGGAGGCGTCGAGGCTCCACACGTCGAGGCCCAGTTCGTCGAGCAGATCGAGGCTGATGTGGATGCGCCCCGTGCGCTCCGGCTCACACCGGCACAGCGCCACGATCGACTCGACCATCGCCTCCATCGACTCGATCTGGTCGTCGCTGAGCGTGGCCCCCACCAGGGCGTCGGCCCCTTCGCTCAGCACCGCGGCCCGGGGGGCGACGGTGTTGACCCGGATGCCGGCTTCGGCCACCTCCACCGCCAGCGCGTTGGTGATGCGGTCGAGGGCCGCCTTGCTGGCGCCGTAGCCCCCGATGGACGTGGCCGCGCCCGTGGTGCGAAAAGGCGGACCGGGCGCCAGTTCGGCGGTGCGGCTCGACACGTTCACGATCCAGCCCTCGCCCCGTTCGAGCATGGCCGGCAGCGCCGCCTGGGCCAGGTCGACGGGGGCGTGCAGGTTGATCTCGATCATCAGGCGCCGGCGCTTCAACGGCATCTCGCCCACGGTCCCATGGATCGACGCGGCGGCGTTGTTGACCAGCACGTCGAGCCGGCCGCCGAAGACCTCGAGGGCCTGGGGCACGATGGTGGCCCGGCTGTCGGCGTCGGCCAGATCGGCCACCACCGCCTCGACGCGACCGCCGTGGCGGCGGCACCGTTCGAGCGTCTCGCGCAGGCTGCCGCCCAAGGGATGCGAACCGGGCTCGAGGGTTCGGGCGGTGATCACCACGGCGGCGCCCTCGGCGGCCAGGCGCTCGGCGGTGGCCGCGCCGATGCCGCGGCTGGCCCCGGTGACGAGCGCGGTGCGACCCTCGAAACGGCGCATCCTCAGGCCCCCCAGTAGGTGCCGTCGAGCATCTGCTCGAGCAGCTTGCGGAACATGATGTGGTCGTCCGGGTCGGCCGGCTCCTCGGACTGTCCGTAGGCCACACCCCGCGCCCCGGTGCGCACCGACACGATGGCGAAGCGCAACGCGGCGAACACCTCGAACCACTCGAGGGCCTCGACGGGCCGACCGCTCATCTCGGTGTAGAGCGCGGCGAGGGTGTCGCGGCGCATGAAGTCGGGGAGCCCCGGGAAGCCGTAGGTCTCGGCCATGTCCTGGAAGAACTTGTGCAGGAAGATCATCCAGCCGAGGTCGACCTCGGCGGGGCCGACCGAAGCCATCTCCCAGTCGAGCACCGCGGTGGGCTCGGTGCCGTTCCAGAGCATGTTGCCGATGCGAGCGTCACCCCAGTTGAGGACGCTCGGGTTGGCCAGCGTGGGGCGGTTGGCCTCGAGCCACTCGAAGGTGCGCTCGATGAGCGGGTACGTGCCGCCGTCGCGGGCCCACTCGTAGTAGTGGCGCTCGTGGCCGAGGTGCTGATCGAGGTGGCTGTCGCCCCGGTCGGGCCGTTCGAGGAAGGCCAGGTCGGCGTTGTCGGGCCGCAGGTCGTGCAGGCGCACCAGCACGCTGACAGCATTGCGCTCCATCGTGGCCCGCTCGTCGTCGGTCATGTCGAACACCCAGCCGCCGAACGGGTAGGGCGGCACGTCACTCGGGGCCTGGCCGTCGACGCGGTGCATCACCAGGAAATGCGACTCGAGCACGCCGGTGTCGAGCACCAGGTAGGGCACCTCGGGCACGGGCACGTCGGTGCGTTCACCGACGAGACGCATGGCCTTGGCCTGCATCTCGATGTCGTAGACCTGGAACACCGGCACGAGCGACGGCAGCGGAGCGAGCCGGGCCACGAGCCGGTCGACGGTGCCGCCGTACTCGATGTCGAAGAGCACGCTCTCGCTCGACATGCCGTTGTCGGGCGCCGACACCGACACCAGCGTGGCGTCGGGCGCGATCTCGGTCTGGGCCCACTTCTCGAGGCTGGCTCCCACCTCGACGGCATCACGCCGCCATGGGGTGTCGATCTTCATCGGAGCGTTCTCGTCGGCCATGGACGGTGACGTTAGTCAACCGCCAGCGTGTGCTGGTCAGCGCGGTGGGGCTCGTGTCCTCAGTAGGGCCGTGCCCGACCGGCGAACAGCCGCTCGGCGACGGCGCGCTCCTGCGATCGCAACCCGCGCAGGATCTCGACCCTCGTCACCTCCGAGCACGACGGTTGCTCCGCCAACTCGGCCAGCCAGGCGAAGGCGGACGGATCGCCCCGGAGGGCGTCGATGAGCACCGTCGTGTCGATCTCGATGCGATCGTCGCCCCGACGACCTCTGCAAGGAGGTCTCGGTGGCCACGGACTGCGAATGTCGATCACGAAACGGTCTCCGGGTTGCGCGCGACCGACTGACGGCCGGGCCGGGTCACACCCTCGGACGGGCGACTCGGGAGCCTCAGGATGCGGACCCCGAACGGCCCGGGTCAGCGCGGTGGGGGCTCTCGGGGGACGAGGGCGTCGACCAACGCGTTGAGGCCGACGGCGAAGAGGCGGTCGAAGTCGGTGGGGGCGGCGAGGGCCTCGACCAGTTCGGGGTCCTCGCCGTCGGTCGGCCACAGGTCGCCGGCGTTCACCGCCGACGAGCTACGGCCGGCGGCCCGCTCGAGCAGCACCGACCCCACCACGTGGGTGGAGATGGCCCGCAGCGCCAGCGCCGCGTCCTTGCCCTGCACGCCCACCGATGCCAGCTCCGCCGCCATCACCTGCTCGACGGGCAGGAACATCTCCGGGGTGCGACCCCGCTCGTGGGCCAGGCCGATGAGATGAGGCCGGTCGCGAAGGCGGACGCGGAGGGTCTCGGCCAGCGACGTGATGCGCTCCCGGGCCGAGGCGCCACTGGAGCGGAGGGTGCCCATGTCAGCCGCCAGCCGATCGACCAGGGCGTCGAGCAGGGCGTCACGGTTGCCGACGTGCCAGTAGATGGCGGTGACGGCCACACCCAGCTCGTCGCTCAAGCGCCGCATCGTGAGCGCGTCGATGCCATGGGCCTCGACGAGCCGCATGGCCGTCTGCACCACGGCGTCGCGGCTCACCGGCACCCGGGGCGCGACGATCGCCTCGGCATCGGGCCTCGGCGCCCCCGAGGGGGCACCGGGCCGTAGGGCCGCGCTCACGCAGTCAGCTCTGCATCCCCGGCACGAGCGGGAAGTCGTGGCCGGTGAGCCAGTGACGACCGACCTCCTTCACCCCGGCCCAGTGCGCGGTGAGGTCGGCGGCCGTGCGCCCCTCGCCGAGCTGACCCAGGTCGGTGGGGGTGGGACCCACCTTGTCGGCGATGGGGCGCAGCAGGTCGAGGTCGAAACCGAACACGTCACCGGTGGCGAGGCCCAGCATGCGCCGGCTCTCGTCGATCGGGATGTCGTAGAAGGTCTTCTTCAACCAGTCGTGGGTGTTGGGCCATGTGCCCTCGGGGTGCGGGAAGTCGGTGCCCCACAACATGTTGTCGATGCCGATCTCGTAGCGCTGACCGAGCTCGCGACGCTTCACGTTGGCCAGGCCGGTGAAGCAGTTGCGGTCGACGATCTCGCTCGGCAACATGCCGCCGAGGGCGCCCTTGAACGGGTCGGCGCCCAGCTTCTCGGAGCCCTTCTGACCGAGAGCGAGCCGGTCCCAGAACCACAGGAGCTGCGGCAGCCACCAGCAGCCGCCTTCGGTGACACCCATGCGCAGCTTCGGGAAGCGGGTGAACACACCCGACCAGAGCATGAACCACATGGGCCGCGCCGGCCACCAGGTCACCTCGGTGACGTAGATGCCGAGGTGATCGCCGTACTCGTGGCGCGACGCCGACCCCGAATGGGTGACGATGGGCAGGCCCAATTCCTCGCAGAGCGCCCACACCGGGTCGTACTTGGCGTCGTGGTACGGGGTCTGGTTGACCCACATGGCCGGGATCATCACCGCACCCAGCCCGTGCTCCTTGGCCCAGCGGATCTCGGCCAGCACCTTGTCGATCTCGACAGTGATGGGCACCAGGGCCACGCCCTTGCGACGCTCGGGGCTGTGCGAGCACAGCTCGGCCAGCCACCGGTTGTGAGCCTTGGCCCCGGCCATGCCCAGCTCGGGGTCGAGATCGCCCGACAGACCGAGGCCGGCGCCGAAGGGCACACAGGTACGGCTCTCCACCGCGTCAGCGTCGGGGTACACGACCTCGGCGCACACGCCGTCGCCGTCGAGGGCCTGATCGCGCTTGATGGCGTCCCACCCGCCGGCGAGCTCTTCCTCGTGCTCCTCGAACCACTGCTTGGCGTACTTCTCGTTGCGCACGCCCAGGTTGGTGGCCGCCTCGACGGTGGCCTGGCGCTCGGAGAGGAAATCGTCGAACTGCGGGTAGAACTTGGCGTCGAGGTACTCGCGGTACTGCTCGGTGGGCAGCCCGGCATGGGAGTCGGCAGCGATGATCAGGTAGGGATCGTCGTCGGCGAAGGTCTGGGCGAGGCTCGGGGCGGGATCGGTGGGGCTGGTGGCCATGGTTCCTCCTACTCCCCGCCGATGACGGAGAGGTCGTCGTAACGCTGGTGGACATAGGGCATGAGGGCGTCACCGTCGACGGTGCCCACGATCTCGCCCCGCTGCACGGTGGACCGCTCGCCGAGCTCGATCGACACGAGGCGCCCAACCGGGAAGTCGGCCACTGGGTCGAACTTGGACTCGCGCAGGGTGACGGTGCCGCCGACCTTGTTGAGCTTGCGGGTGGTCTCGTCGCGATAGCAGTAGACCAGCGATGGTGGGGCGTCGAAGCCCTTGCCCGACGGGTCGAGCAGGAACTTGAAGTAGAAGTCGACGCGGTGGTCGTCGGCGGGCAGGGGCTCGTCGGGGCCCACGGTGCCGCTCACCTCCACGAACTCCACGCCCATGCGGGCGAACACGCCCTTGATGGCGTCGCCGTTGCGCTCGAGGGTGATCGAGCCGAGCTTCTTGGGCTCTCCGTAGGTCTCACGACCGCCGACCACGGCCTGCTCGGTGGCCATGGGCATGACCAGCGGGTAGTAGCCGACCTGGTCGTCGTGCACCGCAGACACGGCGAAGGTGCCAGCCCCGAATGGCGGGATGCCTCGGCCCATGTCGACTGTGGCCAGGGTGACCTTGGCCAGGGCGTGCTCGGCGGGCACGAGCGGCGGCGGCAGCACCTGGGCGACAGCGTCGGCATCGGTCTCGAACACTGCAGTGAGCACCGTGGCCCACGTGGGTGTGGTGGTGGCCTCGAGCTCGCGGTTGCGCATCTCTTCGGGGCGCTTGGCGCCGTAGCGAATCCGTTCCATTGGGTTCTCCCCCTCGTTCGGCCGGCTCGACCGGCGACTGTGTGGTTCCCGGCGGCGGGCGCCACGGTGCGTGCGTCTACTCGGCGGCGGTGGCGAACTGCTGGCCGATGAAGGCCGGGCACTTGTCGGCCTCGATGGGCAACTCGCCCGGTACCAGTGGATGATCGATCTCGCTGACCAAGGGGCCGACCTGGTCGGCCAACGGGCGCAAGGCCTCGAGGTCGAACCCGTACAGGGCCGCGGCGTTGCCCCCGAGCATCATCGCCACCTCGTCGTGGGGCACGCCCGCGAACGCGACGCGCATGGCCTCACGCGAGAACGGGTGGCTGGATTCCTTGTGCGGGTAATCACTTCCCCACATGATGCGGTCGACACCGACCGAGTGGCGCAGACCGACCTCGGCCGGGCGGATGAAGCTGGCCCCCAGGTGGCACTGGCGGGCCCAGTACTCGCTGGGCTTGAGCGACATGGCACCGACCACTTCGCGGCCCCACACCTGCTCCTGGGAACCACCGGCGGCGCCCATGCGGCCCCAGAAGTAGTCGAGGCGCAACAGTTCATCGGGCACCCAGGCCGTGCCCTGCTCGGTGAACACGAGTTGCATGTTCGGGTGGCGCTCGAACACGCCGCCGACGAGCAGGTGGGTGAGGGCGCGATGGGCCCACCACGACACCTCGAGCAGGAACACCACGGCGTCCTGCGGGGTGGGACCCATGGGCGGGGCGGCGCTGCCGGTGTGATGGTTGACCGGCATCTCGAGCTCCTCGCACACCTGCCACAGGGGCTCGTAGTACGGGTCGAAGAGCTGGGGCAGGCCGATGCCCGGAGGTGTTCCGGGCAGCAGCACCCCACCGAAGAGACCGTGGTCGCGGGCCCAGCGGATCTCGGCCACCGACGCCTCGATGTCGTGCAGGGTGACCTGCACGACGCCGGCCCGGCGGCCGGGCTTGTCGGCGCAGAAGTCGGCCAGCCAACGGTTGTGAGCCTGGAGGCCGGCCCAGCGGCGGGCGGCATCGGCCGCGGTCACGGCCGGCGGCTGGGCGGTGAGCGACGTCTTCGGGAAGAACGGCGGGACGGTGTTGGGGAACAGCACCTCGGCCACCTGCCCGTCGGTTTCGAGCTCGGCGGCGCGACGATCGCTGTTCCAGTTGCGGTCGCCGTCGGGGCCCTTCAGGTCCTCGTAGCTCACCTCGTAGCCGGCGGCCCATGCGTCGAACTCGTCGTGCCACTGCGACGCCAGGAAGGGCTTGTAGCCCTCCATGTAGGCCCCGCAGTGGCCGTCGGCGGAGATGACGACGTAGCGCTCCTCGTCGAGCGGCGTGGTCATGGCAGGTTCCCCCTGAACTCGGTGGCGCCCTGCGGCGCCCTGGTGACTCTCGTCACCGTAGCGCTGTTACAGAGCCGACGTCAGGTCGGGGCGCCGATCAGGCGAGGTCGAAGCGATCGGCCTCCATGACCTTCACCCAGGCGGCCACGAAGTCGGTCACGAACTTCCCCGAGCCGTCGTCGGCCCCGTAGACCTCGGCCAAGGCCCGGAGCTGGGAGTTCGCTCCGAAGACCAGGTCGCACCGGGTGGCGGTCCACCGCAGCTCGCGGCTGGCTCGATCACGACCCTCGAAGACGTTCGGGTCGCTCTCGGTCGGCGCCCACTCGGTGCCCATGTCGACCAGGTTCACGAAGAAGTCGTTCGTGAGGGTGCCAGGGCTATCGGTGAGCACGCCGTGCCGCGAGCCGTGGGCGTTGGCGCCGAGCACCCGCAGGCCGCCGAGGAGCACGGTCATCTCGGGGGCGCTCAGGGTGAGGAGCTGGGCCCGGTCCACCAGCCACTCCTCGGGCGAGCGTTCGTGGCCCTTGCCGAGGTGGTTGCGGAAGCCGTCCGTCGTGGGTTCGAGCGGCGCGAAGGAGTCGGCGTCGGTCTGCTCCTGGGTGGCATCGGTGCGCCCAGGGGTGAAGGGCACGGTGACGTCGTGGCCGGCTTCCCGGGCCGCCGCCTCGATGGCGGCGCTCCCACCCAGCACGATCAGGTCGGCCATCGAGACGGTCCGGCCGGTGCGGTTGAAGTCGGCCCGCACCCCTTCGAGCACGCTCAGGATCCGGCGCAGCTCGGGTGGGTCGTTGACCTCCCACTCGATCTGGGGGGAGAGGCGGATGCGGGCACCGTTGGCACCGCCGCGCTTGTCGCTGCCCCGGAACGTCGAGGCCGACGCCCATGCCGTCGAGACCAGCTCCGGGATCGTGAGCCCGCTGTCGAGCAGGCTCGCCTCGAGCTCGGCGATGTCGGCCGTGCCGATGAGCTCGTGGTCGACCGCCGGCACCGGGTCCTGCCAGATCAGCTCCTCGGCGGGGACCTCCGGCCCGAGGTAGCGCACGACGGGACCCATGTCGCGGTGGGTCAGCTTGAACCAGGCCCGGGCGAACGCGTCGGCCAACTCCTCGGGGTGCTCGTGGAAGCGCCGCGAGATGGGTTCGTAGACCGGGTCCATCCGCAGGGCCATGTCGGCGGTGGTCATCATCGGAGCGTGCGTGCGCGACGGGTCGTGGGCGTCGGGCACGGTGCCTCGGGCGTCGAAGTCGACCGGCGTCCACTGCTTCGCTCCTGCCGGGCTCTCGGTGAGCTCCCAGTCGTAGCCGAACAGCCCGTCGAAGTAGCTGGTGTCCCAGATGGTCGGCGTGGGCGTCCAGGCCCCCTCGATCCCGCTGGTGGTGGTGTCGACGCCCTTGCCCGTGCCGAACGCGTTTTTCCAACCGAGGCCCATCTGCTCCATCGGCGCCCCCTCGGGCTCGGGCCCCACGAGCGTCGGGTCGCCAGCGCCGTGGGACTTGCCGAAGGTGTGACCACCGGCGATCAACGCCACCGTCTCCTCGTCGTTCATGGCCATCCGGGCGAACGTCTCGCGGATGTCGCGAGCCGAGCCGAGCGGATCGGGGTTGCCGTTCGGGCCTTCCGGGTTCACGTAGATCAGACCCATCTGCACCGCTCCCAGCGGCTCCATCAGCTCACGGTCGCCGTGGTAGCGCTCGTCGCCGAGCCAGGTGGTCTCGGGGCCCCAGTAGATGTCCTCCTCGGGCGCCCACACGTCCTCACGGCCACCGCCGAATCCGAAGGTCTCGAAGCCCATGGTCTCGAGGGCCACGTTGCCGGTGAGCACCATCAGGTCGGCCCAGGAGAGCTTGCGGCCGTACTTCTGCTTGATCGGCAGCAGCAGCGCCCGGGCCTTGTCGAGGTTGCCGTTGTCGGGCCAACTGTTCAGCGGTGCGAAGCGCTGGGTGCCGTTGCCGGCCCCACCCCGACCGTCCTCGATGCGGTAGGTGCCGGCACTGTGCCAGGCCATGCGGATGAAGAAGGGGCCGTAGTGGCCGTAGTCGGCGGGCCACCAGTCCTGCGACGACGTCATCAGGTCGGCGAGATCCTGCTTGACCGCGGCGAGATCGAGGGAGTTGAACTCGCTGACGTAGTCGAAGTCGTCGCCCATCGGATCCGAGGCCGGCGAGTTCTGGTGCAGGATCCGCAGGTTCAGCTGGTTCGGCCACCAGTGCTGGTTGGCCGTAGCCCCCATCGCCGTCTGGGACGCGTGGGGGCCATGCATCACGGGGCAGGCGCTGGCCCCGTCGTTGATCTCGAGGGCGGCGTTATCGGTCATCGTTTGCTCCTTGAAGCTGGTCGAGTGGGTGGCGTGGTATCGGACGGGCAGGATGCACAGGATGGGCAGAGGCCCCAATAGATGACCTCGGCCTCGTCGATGGTGAAGCCGTGGTCGTCGGACGCTATGAGGCACGGCACCTCGCCGACCGCGCAGTCGACGTCGAACATGAGGGCGCAACGCCGACAGATCAGATGGTGATGATTGTCACCGACACGATCCTCGTACCGGGCCGGCGAGCCGGACGGCTGGATACGGCGGATGATGCCCTTGTCGACGAGCACGCCGAGGGAGTCGTAGACGGCCTGACGGGAGATGGTCCCGAGGACAGCCCTGACATCGTCGGTCAGGTCGTCGGCGGTGGCGTGGGGCCGCGCCGACAGGGCCCGCATGATGGACAACCGCTGGGCGGTGACGTGCACACCGTGGTGACGGAGCAGTTGGTCGATGTCGATCGTTTCGGGCACACGGGCATCAAACCACATATTCTGGAATCAGTCAAGAGTTTGTCCTGATCCAGTATTCGCGGATTGGCGAGATGATTCGAGGAAGGCTCTTGCGTACAGGTGTTCGACCAGGTGGGGTTCTGGTTCTTCCCCTTTCGGTGCCTGCGGGTGCCCTGAAGTCCGTTCGGTGCGTGGCCCGAGAGCCCGGCGATGCGTGTGGGAAGGATGCCGATGACGGTCGTGACGTCGCCCGGACGAGGCGAGCTGGTGGACCCGGCGATCGGTGTGCTGGGTGTGCTGGGCCGGTCCTTCGACGTGCACCGGGCTGACGCGCCTCTGGTGGCGGAGTCGGTGCCCGCGCTGGAATGGGGTCGCCTCGACGGCGACGGCCTGCGCACCGCGGCACGCGAACTACAACGGGTGATCTCCGCCGTCGAGCACCAGCAGCGGCTCGTGCTCACCCTCATCGACCAACGGCGCGCGTTCGCCGTCGACGGGTCCCGCGATGCCGCCGACTGGGCCGCCAACGGCCTCGGCGTGAGCCGCAAGGCTCCTCCGGTCGACGACCCGCATGGCCTGCGTGCCTCCCTGGCTCAGCGGCGGGCTTTGGGGAGCTTGAGGTGACGCTCGGCGATGTTGTTGCGGTTGATCTCCGTGGTGCCGCCGTAGATGGTGGTCACCGGCGCGTGGCGGGCGTCGTACTCCACGAAGCCGTCGGCGGCGGCGCCGGGCTGGTGGAACTGGAGCAGACCCGCCGGGCCGGCCATCTGTTGGAGGGCCCCGATGGCCCGCTGGTAGGCCTCACTGGCGAACACCTTGGTCATCGAGCCCTCGAGACCGGGCATGCCGCCGCTCGCCGCTATCCAGGCTGACCGCTGGGTGAGCAGCGTGGCCACCTGCATGTCGATGGCGGTGCGGGCCAACTGCTCGCGCACGGCCGGCTCGTCGATCAGCCCGACCTCGTCGGCCCACTGGCGGAAGTGACGCAGCAGAGGCACGGCGGCGTTGGTACCGCCCATCACGCCACGCTCGAAGGCCAAGGCGACGGTCATGGTGCGCCAGCCACCGTTGACCTCACCGAGCACGGCGTCGTCGCCCACCCGCACGTCGTCGTACCACGTGGCGTTGGTGCGCTCGGTGGCCATGGTGTGCACGGCCTCGACGGTGATGCCCGGCGTGTCCATCGGCATGATGAACATGGTGAGGCCCTTGTGCTTGGGCAGGTCCGGGTCGGTGCGGGTGAGCAGGATCAGCCACTTGGCCTCGTGGGCCATCGTGGTCCACATCTTGGCGCCGTTGATCACCCACTCGTCGCCGTCACGCACGGCCTTGGTGGCGATGCTGGCCACATCGGAGCCGAAGTCGGGCTCGCTGTAGCCCATGCACACCAGGGCCTCACCCGAAACGATCGACGGGATGATGCGAGCCTTCTGCTCATCGGTGCCGACGGCGTGCACCACACCGGCGATCATGAGCGCCACGGCCAGACCGTCGATGGGGGCCCCGGCCTTCTCGAGTTCGTTGAACAACACCCACAGCTCGATGGGGTCGCCCTTGCCCATGCCCGGGGTGGCCCGCTCCAGGTAGCCGTGCTCGGCCAGCGCCCGGTTGAGGCGGGGGGCGTCGAAGGTGCCGGTCGTGTGCATCAGGTCGATGTCGGCGGCGGTGACGGTGTCGGCCACGATCTTCTGGATCATGCGCCGGTAGTCCTCGACCTCGGGGGACAGCGAGAAGTCCATCGTTACGTACTCCCGGTCGGGCCGAACAGGCGGTCGGCGAGGGTGAGGCATTCCTTGGCGGGATCGCCGGCGATGAGGCGCCAGCCGCGCGCCCGCCGGTAGTAGAGCTGGATGTCGTACTCCTCGGCGAAGCCGTATCCGCCGTGGTAGTGCAGGCTGCGATCGGTGGCCACGGCGGCGGCATCGCCGGCGAACACGAAGGCCATCGAGGCCAGGGTGGCGGCGTCGGTGTAGTCGTTGCCATCGACATCGATCACCCCACCCTCGTAATCGTCGAGCCCGGCCGCCCACGCCGCCTTGTGGGCCAGCATGCGGCCTCCGTCGACCAGCACGGGCAGATCGGCCAAGCCGTGCTGGACGGCCTGGAACGAACCCACCGGCACCCCGAACTGCTCACGTTCCATCACGTACTGCACGCCCATGCGCATCGCCTGCTCGGCCACGCCCACCAGGGCGGCGGCGGTGAGCACCTTCCACTCGTCGAGCACGGTTTCCATGGCCGCAGCCGGCCCGAGCACGGTGCGCTGGCCGTCGCGGGCCGAGCGGTCGGCCAGCGGGGCCGACGCGTGGTTGAGGGGGCCGGTGCCCGGAGGGGTGGACCGCACCGCCACCAGCTCTTCACCGTCGACGCCGATCACGACGTCGGCCACCGCACCGGCCGGCACCAGACGCCAAACGCCGTCGGCATCAGCGGGGAAAAGCGCCACGGTGGCGACGACCTCGCCCGCCACCACGTCGGCGTCGGCCAGGGCCCGGGCGGCAACCATGTGCTCGACCAGCGGGATGGGAGCGATGGCCCGGCCGCAGGCCTCGGCCACCACCACGAGGTCGGCCAGTGACGCTCCGCCGCCGCCCACCGACTCGGTCGCACCCATGCCCGGCGCCCCCAGCTCGATGACCTTGGCCCACAGCTCGGCGTCGAAGCCGAGCGGCTCGGCCTCACGGGCCACCGACGGGGGCGACTCCTTGGCGAAGAAGCCGTCGAACAGTTCCTGGATCGACTCCTGGTCGCTGGAGAGGCCGAGGTCCACGCTCATCGGTCGGTCACCGTCCTGATCGCCCCGGCACTTCCGGGGTCGGGCGTTGCATTGTCTCGCAGATGGGGCCGCAACTCCGCATCCGGTGCACGCTCCAGCCAGAGCCGCGCCTCTCATGATTCTCGCGATGGTCGAGCGCACTGACATCTCACAGGACTCAGTGCGCTCACCCCTTTGATTCCGCCTACAGGTTCAGGCGCCGGCGGTGGCGGTCTCCTTGGCCCAGCGGTAATCGGCCTTACCTGCCGGCGACCGCTGGATGGCCTCGACGTAGGTGACCACCCGCGGCACCTTGTAGCGGGCGATGGTCGTGCTGCAGTGGGCGGCGAGGTCGTCGACAGTGGGGCGGGCGTCGCCCCGGGGGGCCAGCACGGCCACGACCCGTTCGCCCCAACGTTCGTCGGGCACACCGACCACCAGTACGTCGAACACGTCGGGGTGGCTCTTCAGGGCCTCCTCCACCTCCTCGGGGTACACCTTCTCGCCGCCGGTGTTGATGCACTGCGAGCCCCGGCCGAGCAGGGTGACGATGCCTTCCTCGTCGATGGTGGCGAAGTCGCCGGGCACGGACCAACGGTTGCCGTCGGCGTCGGTCGGAAAGGTCGTGGCCGTCTTGGCCTCGTCCTTGTAGTAGCCGAGGGGGATGTGACCGGTGCGGGCCAGCATGCCGATCTCCCCCGGGGCCACCGGCTTCAGGTCGTCGTCGAGCACGTTCAATTCGGGGCCCACCACGAAGCGGCGGGGCCCACCCTCGGCGCTCATGCCGCCGGCGCCCGTCTCGGAAGCGCCGTAGCTGTCCATGATGGCGACGTGAGGGATGAGTTCCTTGAGCTGGCCCTGCACGGCCGGTGAGAACACGCCCCCGCCCGAGCCGATGCGGTACATCCCCGACAGGTCATAGGTGCGCGTGCCGTCGGCCAGGGCGTCGGCCAGGGGGCGGGCCATGGCGTCGCCGACCAGGGTGATGCCCATGCACTTCTCACGGTCGGCCAGGTCCCACACGGCGTGGGCGTCGAGTCCGTGCTCGGTGTAGAGCGCCACCCCGGCACCGGCGAAGAGCATGTTGCCCATGCCCCACTGGGCGGCACCGTGCATGAGCGGGGCGATGAGCAGGCTGGGGCGGGCGAACTCCTCGGGCAGGGAACGCTCGACGATCTGCTCTGGACTGGTGACCGGTTCCGGGCCCAGCCCGGCCGACAGGGCGGCGAAGAAGAGGTCCTCGTGGCGCCACATCACGCCCTTGGGCATGCCGGTGGTGCCGCCGGTGTAGAGGAAGTACATGTCGTCGTTCGAGCGCTGGTTGCCGAGGGCATCACCGCTCTGGGCGTCGACCAGCTCGGTGTAGCTCTTCGCCCCGCCCCCGTCGTGGCCGGTGCCGTCTTCGAGCACCACGGTGGCGCGCAACTTCGACAGCTTCGGCCCCACCTGGGCCATCACCGGCGCGAACCCCCGCTCGAACACCACCACCTCGGCGTCGGAGTTCTCGAGCACGTACTCGAGCTCGTGGGCCACGTAGCGGTAGTTCACGTTGACGGCCACCACCCGGGCCTTGGCGGCGCCGAAGAACAGCTCGGCCCACTCGGCCCGGTTCCACGAGTAGACCGCCACCTTGGTGCCGGGCTCTAGGCCGAGGTCGAGCAGCATGCGCGCCACCTGGTTCGTGCGGCGGTCGAACTCGGCGAACGTGTAACGCACGTCCCCGGCGACCACGGCCAGCCGATCGGGGACCGACGCCGAGACGATCTCGAGCAGGTCACCCAGGTTGTAGGTGCGCGTGGGTGTGACGGTGTCGGACATCGTGGTGCTCCCGGGGCTGATGCGGCGTGACGACGGAATCTACCGTCCCCCTTCACCGCCGCGTTCCGCACCCTTCACCGCGACGTTGCGCACCCTGCGCCGGTGCGTTCCGCCCCGCCCGAAGCCGCTCCCGAATCCTCCCAATCGAAACTGTTGAGGGTTCGGCGCGCCCCGCCCCGCGCCTCGCCCCGCCCGAAGCCGCTCCCGAATCCTCCCAATCGAAACTGTTGAGGGTTCGGCTCGCCCCGCCGAGCGGAACCCTCAACAGAACGGGAGAGGGGGACGAGAGAGGGGGACGGGGTCAGCCGGCGGACGGGAGAGAGAGGCCCTAGGCGGGGCACCCCGGGGTCAGCCGGCGGCGTCGATGGCGGCGAAGTCGGGGGTGCGCTTCTCGGCGAAGGCGGTGAGGGCCTCGAGGTTGGCCGGGGCGCCCATCAGGCGGCCGAAGGCGGCGTCCTCGAGGTCGCGGGCGGCGCGGATCTCGGCCACCAGCGGGGCGTTGATGGCGGCCTTGCTCTCCATCAGCGAATCGATGGGCTTGGCCGCCAGCACCCGGGCGTGGGCCATGGTGACGTCCATCAGCTCGTCGGGGGGGCACAGCTTCCAGGCCAGCCCCATCTCGAGGCACTGCTCGGCCGACAACCACTCGGAACTGAGCAGGGCCCACGTGGCGTTCTGGCGCCCGAGCAGGCGGGGGAAGGTGAAGCTGCTGCCGGCCTCGGGGGCCACGGCCAGGCTGGTGAACGGGCACTTGAGCCGGGCTTCGGTGGACATGAAGACCAGGTCGGCAAACCCCACGAGGGTGGCGCCGATGCCCACCCCCAGGCCGTTGACGGCCAGCAGCAACGGCTTGGGGAAGACGGTGAGCTGGTCGATCATGCCCGGGAAGCCGTAGCGGCCCGCTTCGAAGCCGGGCTGCATGCGCGCCGCCATCTCGAGCAGGTCGGTTCCCGACGAGAAGGCGCCCCCCGCCCCGGTGAGGACCACCACGGCCACCGAGCGGTCGGCGGCGGCGTCGATGAGCGCCTCGGCGGTGGCGTCGTAGAGCGCCTCGCTGAAGGCGTTGCGGGTCTCGGGTCGGTCGAGGGTGAGCACCCGCACCCGGTCGGTGTCATGGATGTGCAGCATGGCGATCGGGCCCCTCAGCCGTTCACGAGCTCGGCGGCCTGACGCAGAGCGTCGGGGCCGCGCGGGGCGATCATCAGGGTGGTCACGGGGCTGTCGTGCCAGGCCTTCAGCCGTTCCTTGATGCGACCGGCCGGGCCGACGAGCGAGATCTCGTCGGCGAAGGCGTCGGGCACGGCGGCGATGGCCTCGTCGCGCTTGCCCTCGAAGAAGAGGTCCTGGATGCGGTAGGCCTCCTCCTCGAAGCCCATCCGGGCCATGAGCTTGGTGTGGTAGTTCTGACCCTTGGCGCCCATGCCGCCGATGTAGAAGCCGAGCGCGGCCTTGACCGGCCAGAGCCCGGTGGCCACGTCGTCGGTGACGTTGAAGGTGACGAGGGCGTTGATCTGGAAGTCGTCCTTGGCGTCGACGAGCTGGTCGGCGTAGACGTCCTGGCGGTAGGGCGAGTAGTAGAGGGGCAGCCACCCGTCGGCGATCTGCGCGGTCTGGGTGACGTTCTTCGGGCCCTCGGCGCCGATGAAGATCGGGATCTCCGACCGCAACGGGTGCGTCATGATCTTCAGGGGCTTGCCGAGACCGGTGGACTCGGGGCCGTTGTAGGGCATCGGGTAGAACTCGCCGTCGTTGGTGAGCGGACCTTCCCGCAGGAACGCCTTGCGGATGATCTCGACGTACTCGCGGGTGCGGGCCAGCGGCTTGTTGGCGGGGCGGCCGTACCAGCCCTCCACGACCTGCGGGCCCGAGACGCCGAGCCCGAGCATCATCCGACCGTTGGACAGGTGGTCGAGGGTCATGGCGGCCATGGCCGTGGCCACCGGCGTGCGGGCCGAGAGCTGCACGACCCCGGTGCCGAGCTTGATCTTCTCGGTGTGGGCGGCGATCCAGGTCAGGGGGGTGAAGGCGTCGGACCCCCACGACTCCGCCGTCCACACCGAATCGAAGCCCACGGCCTCGGCTTCACGGGTGAGCTCGACGATGTTGGTCGGCGGTTGCGCCGTCCAGTAGCCCCACACCAGACCCAGCTTCATGCCACTCCCCCATCCGCGCCGGTGGCGCTCACGATCGTCACCTGCGATCCTCACCTGCGATCCTCGCCGGTGTCACGGGCGTCGGGCAAACGGAGACAGGACGAATCAGCCTGCGCCGACGGGAACGCCGAGCATCACGCTGACGAAGCGGACCGGGGTGGCGCCGACATTGCGCCACTTGTGCCAGGTGCCGCGTTGCACGACACAGTCACCGGCCGACAAGCGACGGGCGCCGCCTTCGGGCAGGTCGAGCTCGACCTCGCCCTCGAGGATCACCCCGAGGTCGATGGTGTCGGTGCGGTGGATGCCCGGGTCGTCGGGGTCGTGGTGGCCGGTGGTGCGCATGCCGGGGGCGAGGGCCTGCATCTCGATGCCCATGGTCGAGGCGAGCGCACCCAGGCCGCTCTGCGTAGCGGCCGAAGGCAGCACCACATGCTTGAACGAGATGCCGTCGCCGATCGGTTGGAGCTGGATCCACGGTCGCACCGGGTCGCCGCCCTGGAGGGGCGAGCCCAACGATCCGCCGGTCTCCCACAGCGCGGCGTAGCCCAACGCGCCGGCACCGAAGGAGAACGTGCCCGGCGCCTCGCCGTCGGCGACGATCACGCTCCGGCCGTTGGCATCGGCGCCGGTCACCACTCGGCGAGGGCCGAGACCGGTCGGGGCCGACGTCGGTCGCGGGGCGAGGTCGGCCAGAGGCCACGGCGCAGCCGGGTCGGGGCGCAGCATCACCACCGAGTAGGTCATGGGCCGGCCGTCGAGCACCCGCCATCGGTGCTCGGTGCCCCGCTGCACCACGCAGTCACCGGCGCCGAGAGGCACCCGGCCGTCCTCCATCTCCAGTTCCACCCGGCCGTCGAGCACCACCATGAGGTCGAGGGTGTCGGTGGCGTGCATCCCCCGGGGCCGGCCCGAGCCCTCCTGACCGGGCACGGCGAGGACCTGCGCCTCGCGAGGCAGAGCCGGATCGGGGGCGGGAAGCCGCAAGACCCGCCACGTCGCCCCACCCGGTGGGGGCTCGAGCGTGAACGGGTCGGCGAGGGCGTCGAGCCCGTCGTGGAGCGAGGTGGGCGCGCCGTCGAAAGCCCACACGTTGGCCACCCCGAACCCGTCGGGCCCGGCGATCAGCCCGGGCGGCGGGCCGTCGCTGACCCAGACCGCCCGACCGTCCGCGTCGACCTCGGTCACCACCCTGCGCACCACAAACGGATCCACCTCTCCCCCTCCCGCGATCTCGCTCGCTACCCCTCCTGAACCTAGCGGTCGGTGCGGCCCGCCCGTTTGGCTGTCGCAACCGGTGACCAGACTGGCCCGCGTCGACCGACCACCGTCCTGAACAGGAGGCCGCGTGCGGCGCGAGCCAGCAGCAGGCACCGTCACCCGGCGTTCGCGCTCGCCCCACCGGGCAAACGTCACGCGGCCTGGTCGACCACCTGCTCGACGACCATCTCAGCCGGGACGGGCTCGAGGGCCCAGTCGAGGACCTGGCGCACGTCGGAGGCGAAGTGGAAGGTCATCGCCTCCCGGATGGCGTCGGGCACGTCGTCGACGTCGGGCTCGTTGCGGGCGGGCAGGATCACTTCGGTGAGCCCGGCGCGGTGGGCAGCCATCACCTTCTGCTTCACCCCACCGATGGGTAGCACCTGGCCCTGCAGGCTCACTTCGCCGGTCATGGCCACCGACGAGCGCACCAGGCGTCCGGTGAGCAGGCTCACCAGCGCGGTGGTCAGGGTGACGCCGGCCGACGGGCCGTCCTTGGGCACGGCCCCGGCCGGGAAGTGCACGTGCACCCGGCGCTGACCGAGGTCGTTCCCGTCGAGGCCGAGCTCGTCGGCGTGACTGCGGATGAACGATCGGGCGATCTCGGCCGACTCCTTCATCACGTCACCCAACTGACCGGTGAGGGTGAGGCCGGGCTCGCCGGGCATGGTGGTGGCCTCGACGAACAACACGTCACCACCCAGACCGGTGACGGCCAGGCCGGTGGCCACGCCGGGCACCGACGTGCGCTCGGACGCCTCGTCGGTGAACCGCCGCCGGCCGACCAGCGGACGCAGGTCGTCGACGTCGACGTGCACCGGCAGTTCGCCGTCGCCGGTGGCGACGCGGGTGGCGACCTTGCGGGCCACCCTGGCGATCTGGCGTTCGAGGTCGCGCACGCCGGCCTCTCGCGTGTAGCCCGAGGCCAGCTCGCGCAAGGCCGCTTCGGTGACGTCCACGTCGTCGGCGGTGAGGCCGGAGCGTTCGCGAACCCGGGCCAGCAGGTGGTCGCGGGCGATGGCGACCTTCTCGTCCTCGGTGTAGCCGTCGAGGCGCACGATCTCCATGCGGTCGAGCAGCGGCCCGGGGATGGTCTCGAGCACGTTGGCGGTGGCGATGAACAACACGTCGGACAGGTCGAGGTCGAGCTCCAGGTAGTGGTCGCGGAAGGTGTGGTTCTGGGCCGGGTCGAGCACCTCGAGCAGGGCCGAGGCGGGGTCGCCGCGACCGTCGCTGCCGGTCTTGTCGACCTCGTCGAGCAGCAGCACCGGGTTCATGGCGCCGGCCTCGGTGAGGGCCCGCACGAATCGACCGGCTCGGGCCCCGACGTAGGTGCGCCGGTGCCCGCGGATCTCGGCCTCGTCACGCACCCCGCCCAGGGCGACCCGGGCGAAGGGCCGGCCGAGAGCACGGGCCACCGACTCGCCGAGCGAGGTCTTGCCCACCCCCGGCGGACCGACGAGGGCGAGGATCGACCCCGACCCGCGACCACCTTGGTTGGTGAGACCCCGGTCGTGGCGCAGCTTGCGCACGGCCAGGGTCTCGACCAACCGGTCCTTGACGTCGTCGAGCCCGGCGTGGTCGGCGTCGAGCACGGCCCGCACCGCAGTGAGGTCGAAGTCCTCGTCGGCCCGCACGCCCCACGGCAGCTCGAACACGGTGTCGAGCCACGTGGCGATCCAACCCCTCTCGGGGCTCTGGTCGCTGGTGCGCTCGAACTTGTCGATCTCCTTGGCCACAGCGGCGTGCACCGAGTCCGGGAGGTCGGCCTCGGCCAGCTTGGTGCGGTAGTCGTCGGCGGTGTCGCCGTCGACCCCGTCGCCGAGCTCGGTCTTGATCTGCTCGAGTTGACGGCGCAGCACCGCCTCACGCTGGCGCTTCTCGAAGTCCTCGGCCACATTGCGGTTGACGTCTTCGATGACCTCACGTTCACGGGCCCAGCCGAGCACCAGCCGCAGGCGGGCGGCGACGTCGGTCTCCTCCAACAGCTCGACGCGCTCGGCGATGTCGAGGTCGGGCCAGTAGAGGGCGGTGTCGGCCAACGACCCCGGGTCGTCGATCTCGGTGAGCCCGCGCGCCAGGCGCTGGGCGCCCCGACGTTCGAGGATGCGGGTGACCACGACGCGCAGGTCAGCGGCGAGAGCCCGGGTCTCGTCGGTGGGCTCGGTGACGGGCACCGGCTCGGCGCTCACCCAGAGGGCCGCATGACCGGACTCGGCCGCGCCGAGGCGCACCCGGTCGGTGGCGCGCACGATGACGGCGCGCTGGCCGTTGGGCAGCTCACCGGCGTCCTCGACGTGGGCGAGGGTGCCGACGCGGGCGAAACGCTCACCCGTCTTGGGCACCAGCAGTAGACGGCCATTGGCCTCGATGGCCTCGTCGGCGGCGGTGCGGGCCTCGAGGGTCTCGAGGGCGATGGTCACCACCATGCCCGGGCCCACGACGCCGGCGGTGAGAGGCAACACGGGGAAGGCGGTCACAATGTCGTTCATAGGCCCAAGGTAACGGTGATTACACCATTTCCATTCCCGCCCGTTCCCACCAGTTCTCGGTGGGCCCCGCCCTCAGTCAATCGCCCAGGTCGGGTACCCACACCGCCCCGTTGATGTGACTTCCGCCATCAGCGAACAACGTGTTGCCGGTGATGTAGCGGCTGTCCTCGCTGGCCAGGAAGAACGCCACCGGGGCGATGTCGGCCTCGGGGTCACCCAGGTGACCCATCGGGTTGGCCGCCTCGGACTCGCGGGCCACGTCAGGAGCCATGGCTGCGAAGGCCCGGAACGCCGCGGTCTTGGCTCCGGGGCAGATCACGTTGGCGGTGATGCCGAAGCCGGCCCACTCGCGCGCCGCGGTGCGGGTGATGGTGCGCAACGCCTCCTTGGTGGCGTTGTAGTGCACCGACCCCATGTGGGCGTTCACCCCGTTGAGCGAGCAGATGTTGACGATGCGGCCGTAGCCAGCCGCCCGCATGTGGGGGAACGCCGTCTGCATGGCCCAGAGCGGCCCCATGGCGTTCATGTGCCAGGCGTGCTCCATGGCGTCGTCGGGCATCTTGTCGACGCGCTTCAGGCCGGCGCGGTCGCCACCCCAGGCGTTGTTGACCAGGATGTCGATGCCACCCCAACGCTCGACGGCCCGAGCGATCATGGCCTCGTTGTCGGCCTTCAGCGTGGCGTCGGTGGGGAGGAACTCGGCCTCGGTCCCGAACTCGGCGATCAGCTCGGCGGCGACGCCGGCACCCTTCTCGTCGTCGATCTCGGCCACCAGCACCCGGGCGCCTTCTTGCGCGAATCGACGGGCGATGCCGTGCCCGATCCCGTCACCTCCACCGGTGATGACCGCGACCCTGTCGACGAGACGTCCCATTGCTTCCCCCTGTGGTCCGACCGCGCCGGATGCGGCCACTGATCGAGGGCGACCGTAGTGGACCGACTCGAGCGTCGCCGACCGGCCGGCGCCCGTCGACGACCGTTACCCGACCGACGACTACTCGGTGATGCCGTGGTAGCGGTCGAGGTGGTACAGGTCGATGGCGTTGCCGCGGAAGAACCGCTGGATCTCGTAGTCGTTGAGTCCGGCCTTGGCCGCGATCCGCTCGGCCACGTCCTTCGAGTGCGGGAAAGTGGAGTCGGCGTGGGGGTAGTCGACCTCGAACGTCAGCCGGTCGATGCCGATGACGTCGCGGTTGGCCATGGCCGTCTCGTCGTCGAAGATGCAGTACCAGACGTTGGTCTTCATGTAGGTCGACGGAGGATTGGGCAACTTCGAACCGAACCCGGTGTCGTCGAGGAGGCGTTCCTCCCAGATCTTGTCGGCCCGCTCGAGCACGTAGGGCAGCCAGCCGGCCTGGCCCTCGCTGTAGGCCACCCGCAGCCCGGGAAAGCGGTCGAAGACCCCACCGAAGGTGAAGTCGAGCACCGAGCCCATGGCGTTCTGGAAGGTGAGGGTGGAGCTGATGATGAACGGGGCGTCGGGAGAGGTGGAGGGCATCTTCGACGAGGACCCGATGTGCATGTTGACGACCGTGTCGGTCTCCTCGCACACGGCGAAGAGCGGATCCCAGTGACCCGAGTGCACCGACGGCAGACCGAGGGGTGACGGGTTCTCCGAGAAGGTGATGTTGTGGCTGCCCCGCTCGGCGCAACGGCGCACCTCGGCCACCGCGAGTTCGACGTCCCACAGCGGGATCATGGTGAGCGGGATGAGGCGGTCCTTGGCCGCCCCGGCGCACCACTCCTCGATCATCCAGTCGTTGTAGGCCTGCACGCACAGCAGGGCCAACACCTTGTCCTCACGCTCGAGGAAGGTCTGGCCGCAGAACCGGGGGAGGACGTTGGGGAAGCAGATCGACGCCTCCACGTGGTTGGCGTCCATGTCGGCCAGGCGAGCGGTCTGGTCGTAGCAGCCCAGGCGGATCTGATCGAAAGTGGTGGGCTCGTTCTTCACGACCTCGGCGCCGACGGCGGCCGACAGGCGGGTGAACGGGTACTTGAGGTCGTCGTAGTACCAGACGTCGCACTCGACGCCGTCCTCGACACCGGTCTCGAAGGAGTAGCCACCCACCAGGCTCATGCGCACTTTCTCGCGCACCACCCGAGGACCACGATCAAGGTACTTTGCCGGCAAACGGTCCTGCCACAGGTTCGGCGGCTCCACGACGTGGTCGTCGACCGAGATGATGCGCGGGATGTCCATGGCGTCCTCCGTGTCCCACCCGGTCGAGCCCGGGAAAATCTGACGGATCGTCAGTTTGGCACCGACGGTGAGTGGAGGCCACGTCGGTGACCGGAAAACTCCTCGACGGCCCGAGGCCGCAGGGTCAGAACGGCGGTCAGCGGCCGGGGACGAACTCCCCTGCGGCCACCAGCTGCACCCCGTGACCGACGTGGTCGCCGTCGAGAAGGAGCGCGGCAACGGCCGGATCGGCACAACGGGCGACGGTGCGGCGGCCGTCGTCGGCCTCGATGACAGCGATGGCCGTCGGGCCCTCGCCGCGCCCCGGCACGACGGTGTACCCCACCACTGATGCCGGTCCGGTGGCGTCGGGGTCGACCGGGCAACGGGGCGACACCGCGGCGGCGGCCGCCGACAGGTCGACGGCGGCAAAAGCCGTGGTGGGCAACGACGCCGACCACACGGTGACGGCCGGCTTGGTGAGCAGGCCACTCACGGCGGTGGTGAGGCCGATGGGCCCAGGCGGGTCGGCCCGAAGCCGCTCGACCATGGCCACCGCGGCCTGCAACACGTAGTTGTCGTAAGGGCCTCCACCGAAGGTCATGCCGCCGGTGAGGGTGAGGTCGCGGTCGAGGCCCAGGCCCAGCTCGCACGCCGCCACCTGCACGGCGGCCGGGAAGCACGAGTAGAGATCGACCGGTCCGACGTCGGCGACGGTGCGCCCGGCTCCGGCGAGCGCGTGCTCGCCACACAGAGCGAGGGCGGGCCAGCGGTCCAGCTCGGCCCGCTCGGGGAGCGTCACCACCAGGTTCGACTCGGCCATGGCCAACGGGAACACCCACTGCTGGCGCGGCACGCCGAGGCGCTCGGCCGTGGCCACGGTGGTGAACACCAGCGCCGCGGCCTGGTCGACGTTCCACTGCGACACGAGCCACTTCGGGTACGGCGCGGCGATGAGGCGGTTGGTGTCGGACACCTCGGCGATCTCGGTGGCACCCATCCCCCGCCGGTCCCAGGCCGAGGGGGTGGCCGCGGCGATCGTGGCGAACCGGGCCCACAACTCACCGAGGAAAGCCTGGTGAGCCGCCGCCGAGCGCCCGGTGCGGTGGCGGATGGCGCTCTCGATGATGGCGTACTGGTGAGCAGCAGTGGTGAGGTCGCGTTCGATCTCCATCTGGCTGATGACCATCTCGGCGGGACGCAGGAGGTCGTCGGGCTCCTGGGCCCATGCCGTCTCCGGGGCCCGTGGCGCGTCGATCCCGGCCTTTCCGGCCACCACGCCCGACCACCGGTTCTCAGCCCCGACCACCAGGGCTGCCTCCACCACGCCGTCGGCCACTGCCCGCGCCGCTCGGGCCATGAGCGAATGCTGGATGACACCCAACTCGGCCCGCACCGACCGAGCGCCGTGGGCACCGAGCGCCGTCGCCACCGCCCGCCCCGCATCGGGCTCGGGCCACGTGCCGTGCGGCACCAGCACCTCGCCGATGCGAGCACCCAGTTCGACCCCGACGCCGGTTGGAGCCAGGGCCGCGTTCGCGGCTTCGAGCATCAGCTCCGTGGCCGAGGTGGCCACGAAGCCGCCTCCGGGGTGGTGCGTCACCGCCGCCGCAGCCACGACGACCGGTGTCGACGGGTCGACGCTCACGGTTGATCGGCGGCGGACGGCCAGGCCCGGCCGGCCCGCGCCGCGAGACCGGCGAAGAACATGGCCACGGTGGGGTTGAACACGTCGGCGCGCTCCCACTGCAGGAAGTGCCCGGCGCCGGGCAGGACCAGCGGTCCCACACGATTGGTGAACGCCACCTCACAACAGTGCAGGAAGTCTGGCCCGACCACATGGTCGTCGGCGCCGTACAGGACCAGGGTCGGGATGTCGACGGCCTGGCTGAGCAAGGGTGCCTCCTTGGCCTGGCGCCCGTGGGCCAACTGGTACACCGCCCAACCAGCACGTAGCCGTGCTTCGTCGGCAAAGGGCTCGGTGTGGAAGGCGATGTCCTCCTCGGTGAACGTGCCCGGCGAGGCCCACAGGCGAGGCCCGTACATGGCCGCCACCCAACTGCGGCGGGCCTCGGGCGACGACAACTCCGCCGCCAACGCGTCGGGCTCGATGCCCTGGCGTCGCCGGTAGTCGCCGGTGGGGCCGTCGTTGATGACGGTGATGGATCCGATGTCGATACCGGCGGCGATGAAGTCGTCGATGAGGATCGGGGGCACGGTGTCGAAGAAGCAGAGCCCGTCGACGACGCCGTCGAAGCGCAGAGCCATGTCGACCCCCACCACCCCGCCCACGTCGCCGGCGGCGATGCCGTAGGTCTGGTGGCCGAGCCCGTCACGCATCAGCGCGTGGAGGTCACGCGAGTAGGTGACGATGTCGTAGGTGTCGTCGACCGAGAGGTCGGAGTCACCGTGGCCGCGGAGGTCGGGCACGATCACCTCGAAGCCGGCGGCCACGAGGGGCTCGATGTTGCGCCACCAGATGCGCTTGGTCTCGGGGTAACCGTGGATGAGCAGCAGCGGGTAGCCGCCCACCCCCTCGCGGACGTAGGCGAGCGAGAGACCCGGGGCCACCTCGCCCCGGTGAATGGTGAAGGCGTCGGCGGCCGGCGTCGGCGGTTGCGCCGGTCGCAGGCGAGGGTCGTAGCCGGTGACGGTCATGGGGTCTCCTCGAGTTCCGGGGCCACCACGCCGGCGGCCACGAGCGTGTCGATGTCGGCATCGGTGCGGCCGAGGTCAGCCAGCACCTCGCGGGTGTGCTCACCCAGGCGTGGCGCCGCCCCTCGTGGCGCCCACGGGGTCCCGTAGAAGTCGGACGGGCTGGCCACCCGCAGGGCGCCGCCATCGGCCTCGGGCACCTCCACGAACGCCCCCGCGGCGTGCATCTGGGGGTCGACGAGGACGTCGTCGATGGTGTTGACCGGGGCCCAGAACATGTCGGGTTCGGCGTCGAAGATCACGGCCCACTCGTCGAGAGTGTGGGCGGCGAACGCCTCGTCGAGCAGTCCGATGAGCTCGGTTGCGTTCTGGCGTCGGCCCATCACCGTGGAGAACCGTTCGTCGGTCAACCATTCTGGATGGCCCACGACCCGGGCCAGGGGCGGCCAGTGCCGTTCCGCCTCCTGTCCGATCAGCCAGAAGGCCCGACCGTCGCCGGCCACGTAGTTGTTCATGGCCGGGTTTCCCATGGTCTCGCGCCGGCCGATGCCGATGTGCGCGCCCCACCCCAGCGTGATGGAGAGGTCGAACCCGATCGTGTAGGCGCCTTGTCGCACCAGCGACGTGCTGACCAGCTGGCCCTTCCCGGTGCGTTCCCGGTTGAAGAGCGCCGCACACACGGCTCCGGCCGCTGAGCTGCCGGTGGGGTGGTCACCCATGCCGCCCCGCTGGAAGGGCAGGGGCCCATCCGGTGTGCGCAACAGATCGGCCACCCCCGAACGGGCCCAGAACCCACCGATGTCGTACGCCGGTCGGTCGGCGTCGTCGCCGTCGAGGCCGTACCCGGTGATGAGCTGATACACGAGGTGAGGGCAGCGGGCCAGCACCGTGTCGGGGTCGAGGCCCCACCGCTCGAGGGCCGACCGTCGCAGGTTGGTGACGAAGACGTCGGCGCCGTCGAGCAGCTCCAGCGCCAGGGCCTGACCCGCGGGGACGCGCAGGTCGACGGCGATGCTGCGCTTGGACCGGTTGTCCATCTCGAACACCGGGTTGTCGGGCATCTCCTCGCCGAAGAGGCGTTGGTAGGTGCGGGCCGGGTCGCCGCCTCCCGGGGGCTCGAGCTTGACGACGTCGGCCCCCCAGTCGGCCAGGATCCCGGCACAGGCCGGACCGGCCACCCACATCCCCAACTCGACGACCTTCACGCCCTCCAGCGGACCTGGCACCTCGACCCCCTCATCACGTGGCCCGACCCCGGGCCTTGCGTGGCAGAGCCTGACACGAACGGCCGACCCCGCTCATCGCGGCGGACGAGCCAGGATGTCGGTCAACCAGGCGTCAAGCGCTTGGTTCCACGCCGTGGTGATGCCGCAGGGGAAGGCCTGGAACCCGTGGGGCATGTCCGGGGCCACGAACAACTCCCCTTCGTTGCCGGCCGCCACCCAACGAGCGGCCATCAGCAGCGTGTCGTCGAGGAGGTGGTCGGCGGTACCCACCGAGAAGAAGGCCGGCGGGAGGTCGTGCAGCGGCGCCGAGACCGGCGAGATGGAGGGATCGCGGCGCTCGTCGAGCGTGAGGCCGGGCAGATAGCAGTCACCCATCGTCTGATTGGCCTCGGGGCTGAGCATGTCGGGACCATCGCTGGCCCGCATCCCCCGCTGGCTGGGCGACTGGCCCCAGTCGAACACGCCGTAGACCAGGTTGGCCCCGTCCACGCGATCGGCCGCACCGAGCTCGTCGCGCATCCGCAGCAGCACCGCAGCGGCCATGTAGCCGCCGGCGGATTCGCCACCGATGAGCAGTCGTTCGGTGCCGAACTCCGCGCGGGCATGCTCGAGCAGCCACGCGGCCACAGCCAGGCCGTCGTCGGGGCCGGCGGGGTAGGGGTGCTCGGGAGCCAACCGGTAGTCGACCGAGACGACGGCCAGACCGTGGGTGCGGGCCAACGCGGCGTTGGCGGCGTCGTTCATCACCGGCGCGCCGAGGTACATCGCCCCTCCGTGGAAATGCAGGTACACGGCTGTGGCGACACCCTCGGGGCGAAAGACCCGGCAGGGCACCCCGGCGACATCGGTGTCGACGCCGTCGGCTTCGGGCGCCGGGAAGGCACCCGCGAACGCGGCCCGGGCGAAACGGGCCCGCTCGTGGAGGTCCTTCGGAGGATCCCCGGCCATGCCCAGCGACGCCGTGATGAGCTCCATTCCTGCGGCCACCACCTGGCGCGCCTCGGGGCGCAGGGCCTCGATGTCGTCCGTCCACAACCGCATGGCGTCGCCTCCCCCACGGCACCCCTCGGAGCCGCGGACGCGAACCCTACGCGCCGCTGGAGCAGCCGCCCGGTGGCATGGCGACGGCACCGGTCACGACGGGCGGGTCAGCCGATCAGCTCGGCGAGGTCGCGCACGATGAGCACGATGAGCATGCCGATGACGATCACGTTGAGGGTCGAGATGAAGTAGCGGTACTTGTGCCCCGAACGCATGAAGCGGCGAATGCTGGCGATGTTGAAGCCGATGGCCACCACCCCGACGGTGAGGCCGAGGACCGGCCCGACCCCCTTGGCGACCCCGAGCAGGGGCAGCACCCACGGGAACAGGATGTAGGTGAGCAGGCAGCGCACCGCCGAGATCATCACCGACAGGCTGAAGACCTTGGTGATGGCTGCGGTGGGGTCGACCACCACGGCGCTGGCCCCGCCCTGTGACCCGGCCCCGGCGGCGCGCCCGGAGGGCTCCCCGGTGTCGTCGGGGCCGACATGCATCGGCAGGCGAGTCTGGCTCACGAACTCATCCTTTCGCGGCCCTGGAGGGCGAGACGAATCGGGCCGTCGCACGACCTGGCGTCACGGTACCGGACCACACCGTTGACGAGAGCCTGCGCCGTAAGAGCCGTCAGGATGCAGGGCCAGCCGGGTGACCGGTCACCGAGGAGGCACCGTCAGTCCTTCACGTCCTCGGCCGCCTACTTCTCGGCCTTCGCCTTGTCCTCGGCCGCCGCCTTCTCGGCCTTCGCCTCGTCCTCGGCCACCTCGTCCTCGGCCTTCGCCTTGTCCTCGGCCGCCTTGTCCTCGGCCTTCGCCTTGTCCTCGGCC
>Ga0105047_10003335_pt1 | contig 28308 bp, 29 predicted proteins | sample MAT04_FD_78384 | JGI IMG/M metagenome (GOLD analysis project Ga0105047, IMG submission 78384) | Freshwater microbial communities from Lake Fryxell liftoff mats and glacier meltwater in Antarctica - MAT-04 (megahit assembly) | ecosystem: Environmental > Aquatic > Freshwater > Ice > Liftoff... | reverse complement strand
GGAGGCCAAGTCCCGTGGAGGCCAAGTCCCGTGGAGGCCAAGTCCCGTGGAGGCCAAGTCCCGTGGAGGCCAAGTCCCGTGGAGGCCAAGTCCCGTGGAGGCCGAGTCCGTAGCGGTCAGCCGGCGTCCCGGGGTGGTCCGCCGGCGAGCAGTTCGGGGAGTCGACGGAAGAACACCGAACGGGCCAGTACGTCGGCGCATCCACGTTCGCGGGCAGCGGCCAACAGCTTTTCGTCGACGTGACTGCCGTACCCGATCACCGTGGCTCCCGTGCCGGTGAGGGTTTCGATCGCGTCGAGCGCACCTCGGCCTCCCAGATCAAGCAACACCCGGTCGTCTGCGATGAGCTCTCCAGCCCGATCAACAAGCGCCGAAGCGGTGCGGATCAGCACGAGCGCCACGCCATCAGCGATTCCCGCGACCTTTGACCGATCCATGAGATCGGCACTCACGAGGTAAACCGTCATCCTCGGTCGGCCTCCCGTCGCCGACGGAGGTGCACGTGGGCCTTCGCCGCGCCCCACTCGATCCCCGGTAGTTGCAATGCCGGGTCGACATCGGCGAACGACGCCGGTGACAAGTCGTAGATGTCATCGGGGAACGCCCGCGTCGCGATTGCATCGCGGTCTACGGGTGGCACCCCGATTTCCACCAGCACAGACGTCGGATACCGCACCGCGGACCTCAACAATGCCAGCGGCCCCGTACGTTGCTCATCGATATCGAGTGCGAGCAACGTTGCCACCGCGCCGCCCACCTCGGTCTCGGCTCGTCTCGCCGCGGCACCGATCCGATCGAGCGTCCACGCCGGGGCCGGACCTCCCCATTCGGCGACGGTCACCGTCACACACCGATTCACCCAACCCGGCAATGCGGCCACGAGACCTGCCGTGAGGGCAGTGGCGAAGCCGGCTAAACGGGCCTCGTCATCGGCGAGCGATGGAACAGAGATGGGGGTGCTCGATCGCTGGTCGTGCGGTTGGTCGCGATCGGTCACCAATGCAACGTACCGGGTGGACCCTTGAACGGCCCGACCACCGCCGAGGTGATCCACCCTCCGTAGAAGTCGCCTTCCATGCACTGCACGTGCTCGCCGTCGACGAAGCAGCCCTCGACCCGATTCGGGTAGAAGGAGAGGTAGTCCGCAATGGCGGCGAACGCCGCGACCGGTTCGGCGTAACTCCACGCCGCCGACTCCGCCACGGTCCCGCCGGCCACCACCGTCCAGTATTCGGCATAACCCTTCCACTCACAGAACGAGCGGCCACCAGCGGAGCGAAACAGCGAACGATCCGTGTCGTCCGGGGGGATGTAGAACGCTGGCGCCTGACTCGTTTCGAGCACGCGATAGCCGCGCACCGTGTCGGCAATGGTTCTGCCACCCACGGTGACGACGAGCCGCTGGGTGGTGGCCTCCAAACGAGGCGGACGGGGATAGTCCCACACCGATTCCTGACCAGGACCGACAGGGTCGGGGGCGGGTCGATCATGACGTGTAGATGGCATGACCCCAAGTGTTCACCTTTCGATACCGGCGTGCGGGATCGAGCGGCGGTGACATCGGGCAAGATGGGGCCGTGCGGATTCGAGCGTTGTCGGTGTTCGAGGGAGTCGTGTACCACTGCTGGCCGGTAGACCTCCATCACCCGGACCGCCCCACCCTCGAGGTCGACGCGGTCCTCCGCGCCGGCGACGCCGATGACGGCCCTCTGCTGGTCACCGTGTCCGACTTCGCCACGATGGTGGGCGATCCCCTGGTGGCCCGGCACAGCGTCGAGGTGCTCCGGGTGCGTGGACGGGTGGTGCGTTGGCTCGACGTCGACCACATCAGCTTTCCTTTGTGGACCCGCCTGACCGGACCCGACGCCCAATCGGATCCCCCCGACGAGATGCCGAACCCCGGCGAACCTCAACATCGTGCCAATCCTCCCCACCTCCGCGCCGTCCCCCCACGCCCCTGAAGGAGCCCCGTGCCTCGCCTCTCGTCCCCGTCCACTACGTCCAGTTCGTCCGGTTCGTCCGGTTCGCCTGGTTCGTCCGGTTCGCCTGTTTGGTCCCTTCCAGCGTCGAGCGCCACGCCGCGCGCCAGGAACGTCGTTCCGCCGGGGCGAGCGGTCTCTCGGCGCGAGTTCCTCGAGCTCACGGCACTGGCCACGGGCGCGGCTGGCACCACGCTTCTCGTGGGTCGGGAGGCCCGTGCCCAGAATGCAACCGCCGCACTTCCCCCCGGCTACGTACCGTCGTACCCCGACGGGGTGATGAGTGGCGACCCCCAACCGGACGGCGCCGTGATCTGGGCGCGGTTGGCCGCGCCCGCTGTCGCCGCCCCGCTCGACGCCACCTGGGAAGTAGCAACCGACAACGCCTTCACCGCCATCGTGGCCGGCGGCCCACTGAGTACCGACGGCGGCATCGACTACGCGTTGAAGGTCGCCGTCACCACCCTCTCGTCCAATGCCTGGTTCTTCTACCGCTTCTTGTGCGGCGGAGTCAGCAGCCCCGTGGGCCGCCTGCGCACGAGCCCCACCGTCGGAGCACCAACCGATGCCCTCACCTTTGCGTGGTGCAGCTGCCAACAACGCGGCGACAGCCTCTACAACGCCCATACCGCAATGGCAGCCGAACCTGGCCTCGATTTCTGGATGCACCTCGGCGACTACATCTACGTCAACGACTCCGGCACGCTCACCTTGCCCGACTACCGGGATCGATACCACGACTTCAAAGTCAACAGCCGCCTCCAAACCTTGCAAGCCACCGTCCCAACCGTGGCGATGTTCGATGACGGCGAGTTCGTGAACGGCATCGACCGCACGCTGGATCCCATCCGCAAGGCCAACGCCCTCAGCGCCTGGTTCGAGAACTTCCCGGTGATCCCGCCCGGCGCAGATCCCACCCGCGCCTACCGACCCCTCGCCTGGGGGAACCTCGCTGATGTACTGATGCTCGATGTGCGGCAATACCGCGACCCCGCCATCGACGCCATCGATACCACCACACCCGAGGGTGCCGCGATCTTCGATCCGAACCGCACCAACCTCGGTCCGGTGCAGAAGGCGTGGGTGAAAGACGCGTTGCTCACCTCGGCTGCTCGGTGGAAGCTCCTCGGCAACCCCTACAACTTCGGCCCCTGGCGCCTGCAAGATCTCGATGAACCGTGGCCCCGGCCCCCTGGCATCCACCCCAACGAAGGCGTGTACGCCCCGAACGAAGCATGGGACGACTACTGGGCCGAACGTCGGGAGCTCCTCGAGCACGTTGCGAGCAACGACGTCGAGAACTTCCTCTCCTTCAGCGGCCACACCCACATCTGGATTGCCGACGCGCTGAAGCCCGACTGGGACGATCCTGCGTCACCCATGGTGGGCTACGACTTCACGTGCGGTTCGCTCACGGCCGATCCTGACCTCATTCGGCAGTCGGTCGACAAAGGCAACACCGCGGAGTCTGCGTTCGCGTTCTACCTCGAAGCGGGCGAACGCTCGCGTCAGATCAACCCGTTCCAGGCCTACCTCAACTTCATCCATCAGGGCTACGGCCTCGCCACCATCACGCAGGACGAAGCGGTGATCGACTTCAAGGCCATCGACACCTACAACCCCGATGCTGAACCCGATCTGCTCGTTCGGTTCGTGATCCCCGCCGGCGACCCATGTGGCATGACCGTGGAGTACTTCGATGAACCGGCGTATGGCATCACCGGCACGTTCGTCCGACCGGGCCATGTGCCGTGGGTGTCGGCCTGCCCCACCGCGATCGACCCTCCGGTCGGCCCGACACCCACCACGACCAACACGCCGCCATCCGGAGCGGTGTCGGCAACGCCGACGTTCACGGGCTGATCGAGCGACCCGAGGCGGTCAGACTCGGGGAACGTTGATCTGCACAGTGGGCGGTGTAGGTGCGTATGGCGACACGCCCGCCTTTGTGCCGGGACCGCCGAGCTGGAAGTACCAAAGCACCCCGCCGATCAAGGCGGCAACAAGGGCCACGAGGATGAGCAGTGACGCGCCACCCCCACCGCCTCGGCCACCGGCCCGATAGGAACTGCGGGCCATCAACGCAGACTTCTTGGCCATGACCATCTCCTGTCGTTCACGTGATCGATCGGTGCGTATCTGCCGCGATCATCGACACCGAACTCTACGCCCTGAAGCCGGAAGAACGGAGAGGGGCTGCTCCAGTTCCAGAGGGCACGACGCGGATTCGGGCCCGGCCATCGGAGCGCAGTCGGGGCCGGGCGGGAAACTCCGTGAGTGAAGAGCACCGGGCGTTCATCTGTCCGCGCACGCCCAGAAGCGAGGATCCTGATGGGGACCGGACAAACATGGCGGCGGGGCCGAGGCCGGGCACGCGACAGGTCGGGAGGCTGCGCCGGGCGATGACCACTCCTGGATCAGATCGACCGTCCGGCGGACTCCCAGTAGGGATCGCGCAGCGTGCGTTTCAGAAGCTTCCCGGTGGGGGTCCTCGGAAGCTCCTGGTGAAAGTCGACCGACCGCGGCGCCTTGTATCCGGCCAGTTTGGTGCGGACAAGATCGATGAGTTCACCCGCCAGCGTGGCATCGGCAACCGCGCCCTCCACCACCTGGATGGCGGCCTTCACCTGCTCACCGAACTCGTCGTCGGGCACCCCGAACACGGCGGCATCGGCAACCGCCGGATGGCTCACGAGCACCCCTTCGATTTCCGCGGGGTAGATGTTCACGCCACCGCTGATGATCATGTCGATCTTGCGGTCGCTCATGAAAAGGAAACCGTCGGCATCGAAGTAGCCAATGTCGCCGAGGGTGCCGTAGCCGTCGGTGGTATGGGCAGCGGCGGTCTTCTCCGGTGCGTTGTGGTACTCGAAGTCGTTCCCCATCACGCTCTTGAACCAGATCTGCCCCGCCTGATCCGCCCCGCATTCCTTACCGTCGTCATCGAAGATCTTGATGTCGACGATGGGCAGCGCCCGACCCAGACTGCCGGGTTTGGCTAGCCACTCCCCGCCCGAAATCAAGCTCAAGAAGCCTCCCTCGGTGCCGCCGTAGTATTCGCTCACCACCGGACCCCACCACGTGAGCATGTCGCGCTTCACCGAGGGCGAGCAGGGTGCGGCGCCGTGGAACACCGCTTGGAGGCTGGTGCCGGAGAACGACGTACGCACCTCCTCGGGCAGCTTCAGCAACCGGACGAACTGCGTGGGAACGAGGTGGACCGTGGTGATCGAGTAGGCATCGATGAGGGCAAGAGTTTCGGCGGCGTCGAAGCGATGACGCATGACGACCGCGCTGGCCGATCCGATCAACGGGAACACCGAGAACACCCATTGCGCCGAGTGGTAGGCCGGGCCTTCGAGCAACGTGATTCCATCGGCCGGTGCACCGAGCATCCCGGCGAACGAGCCGGCGATGAGCTCCCACATCCCGACGTCCTGCCCCACGTTGGTGAGCGCCGACTTCACCCCTTTCGGGAATCCGGTGGTGCCCGATGTGTAGAACATCGGCCCGCCGGTGACCTGGTCGGTGGGTTCCTCGGGGGAACCGGATGCGAGCACCGCTTCGTACGACTCGAAGCTGGGATGAGCGGAGGGGTTGAAGGCAGCGTCGATCTCGGCACCGACGACCACACGAATCGAACATGCGGGATTGCGCGCGACGGCGGCGGCGGCGACCGGGAGGAATTGATCCTCGACCACCAACGCCTTGGCCCCCGAGTCCGCCAGCACGTAGGCCAACTCCTCCGCTGTCCAGTGCCAGTTCACCGGCACACCGATCCAGCCGGCGTGCAGGTAGGCGAGCGTCACTTCGAACAACTCCCGGCGGTTGCCGCTCATCACCGCGATGGCGTCGCCCTGCTGCAGGCCTTGGTTACGAAGCGCGTGCATCACCCGATTCACGCGCCCATCGAGCTCGGACCAGGTTGTGGCGCCGCGCTCGTCGTGGAGCGCCTGCTCGTCGGGTTTGCGCTCGGCGATCTTGGCCGTCAGGTTCGCCACGGAACCTCCTCCTCCGGGTAGGGACCGCGCACCGTAGCGCGCCGGCGGACGCCATGAACACCGTTCACCTGGTGGCCCCCCAGCGGAGGCCAGTGAGGCCAGCCGCCAGTTCGGTTCGGGCGGAGCGATCCCCAGGTTTCGGGCGATCGCATCCACGGCTCCCACCAACGAGCCGACCGACGAGACCAGCACAAGGAGGGTGCCGTCAACACCCGACAACCGATCCTCAACACCCGACAACCGATCCTCAACCCGACAGCCGATCCTCAACCCGACAGCCGGCCCTCCATCACCGACAGACGATCGGCCATGGCGATCTGCTCCCCGCCGATCGCGGCGAGGAAGTCCTCTTGGGCGTCGAGCCGAGCCACCACTTCGGCCACCGACACGCGGACCAGCCCAAGCTGCTGGTCAAGCAGGGTCGACCGCTCGTCCACCTCGTCGAACCGACGGTCGGTGCGAAGCCAGCGAGTGTCCAGATCGTGTTTGAGCGACACCAGCGCCGATTCCACCAGTTCCGTGCGCGACGCCAGGTTCACCTGTCCTCCCAACACCTTGTGCGTCGCGATCGCGAGATGGCCGAGCCGGCCCTTGAACGCACGCCACTGGTCGAACACCTCGTCGACTCGATCGGAAAGGGCCGCAATACGTCGTCCCGTTTGTCGATGGTCGTCACCACCGTCGAACGACCCCGAACGGGTTGTGCGGATCAGCGTTTCGAGGAACCGGAGCCGCTCCTCGAGCGCGATGAGATCGTGCGCAGGGAATCGACATCTTCTTGGCGCGACCGTAGGGCCTGTGCGAGGGCACGTTGCTCGGTTTCCCGCCCGTCGAGACGATCGCCCGTCGACTCGGCATGGCTGCCCTGATCATCCACCCTGTGCCGGCTCCCGAAACATCGCCTGCGCAGAACGGACTGAAAATGTTCTATGCGCAAGGAAACATACGGAAACATCCGAGTTCTCGTGTCAGTCCCGAGCGTGGCCCGCCGGCAGAATCCGGTCGGGAGCAGCGAGGGCCGCATTCAGGTTGCCCGAACGGAGGCCTTCGAGATCGAGGGTCACGTACCGGTAGCCGGCCCCCCGCACCGCAGCGACAACCTCGAGCCGACGAGCAACCATGTCGGCGAGCGAGTCCAGCGGCACCTCGATACGGGCAGTCTCGCCGTAGTGGCGAACCCGAACGTCGGCGAACCCGATGTGCCGCAGCCCATCCTCGGCCCGTTCCACCGAACGCAGGGTCGACAGCTCGACGGGTGTGCCGTACGGCAAACGAGACGACAGGCAGGCGGCCGCGGGCTTGTCCCACGTGGCGAGCCCCCGCAAACGGGATGCCTCGCGCACGTCGGCCTTTGTGAGACCGGCCTCCACGAGGGGGAAGCGCGCGCCCTTGGCGGCCGCCGCCTTCTGGCCGGGTCGGTGGTCGTCGAGGTCGTCGAGGTTCACGCCGAGCACCACCGTGGCCATCGCCGAGTGAGCGCCCTGCGCCACCGCGTCCATCAGGGCGTCCTTGCAATGGAAACACCGGTCACGGTCGTTGATCCGGTAGGCCGCCCGTTCCATCTCGTCGGTGGCCACCTCACGCACCACGGCTCCGAGTGTCGCGGCTACCACTCGCGCCGCCGTCAGCTCTGACGCCGGGAGTGAAGGCGAGACGGCAATCACGGCCGTAGCGAACGTGGTGCCAAGCACCTCAACGGCCATCGCCAACAGAAAAGCGGAGTCGGCCCCACCGCTGAAGGCCACATGGACGGTCCCGAGTTCTCGGAGCACCTGATCGAGCCGGCTCAGCTTGTCGGCCAATTGCCCGTCTTGTGCTGGCAGCGAATCGGCCGCGGGGACCAACGGGTCGCGGCTCGGTTCGACGACGACGCCCATCGGCGTTCGTGATGGGGCATCGACATCCGTCATCGTCAGGACACAGGACCGTCGTCGGCCGCCGAGTAGGCCCCGGAGCGAAGGCCCACCTCCATCAGCACGTCTTCGAGCGATGCCACCATCCCGGTGTAGAAGGCGCCAAACTCGGCGTAGATCGCCGATGCCTGGTCGAACCGCATCGTGTACACCACCTCCTTGAGGGTGTCGGGATGGTCGGCAAAGAGCGTGACTCCCCACTCGAAGTCGTCGAGGCCCGTGGAGCCGGTGATCACCTGCACGACGCGTCCCGCGAACTTCCGACCCGATGCGCCGTGTTCGTACATCAGTTCCTTGCGATTGTCGTACGGCAGGGTGAACCAGTTTCCGGCCGTATCGCGCCGTTTCGACATCGGGTAGAAGCACCATGCCGACTTGTCCTCCGGAGGGAGTACGGGGTGCAGGCGCATCTGCTTCATCTCGTCGGGAACGCCCTGGGCGTACTCACTCAATTCGGTGAGCGACACGTAGCTGTCGATCACGTCGAGCCCCGCCTGCTGGATCGCCGTCTGCAGCCGGCGCAGGACCCACAGGTCGTCGGCCAGCACCATGAAGGCGATGTCGGCTTTGTGGCCCAACATGGCAACCGGCACCACTTGCGCGCCAGCGACCTCGGCCGCTTTCACCGCAGTAGTGACGGCCTCGGCATCGGCCAAGGGGGAGAGCGCACAGAAGAGGTGGAGGACCCCGAGGCCCACGGATGGCTTGGCCGGTTCGATCATTGCCCGAGTGTACGGGCGACACCTTCCACCAGCACGTCCACCTCCCACCCCGTTGGCGAACTGGGCACCCCGTTGGCGAACTGGGCACACCATCCGTCGTTCCCACAACGAAAAGTGTGCCCAGTTCGAGACGGGGCTCGGGGCGGGGCTCGGGACGGGGCTCGGGACGGGGCTCGAGACGCCGGGTGACGAAGGACGAGGTGGCGAACGTAATGTCCTCGGGATGACGACTCCGCCGATCCACCCTGGCATCGAACCACTCGCCTTCCTCCTCGGCACATGGGCAGGGGAGGGCAGCGGCAGCTACCCCACGATCGAGCCATTCCCCTACCGGGAGTCCATCTCGTTCACCCAGAACGGCAAACCATTCCTCGCGTACCAGCAACGCACGATGCACGCCACGGAGCACCGGCCGCTTCATGCCGAAACTGGCTACTGGCGACTTGCGCCGGACGGCACCACCGTCGAGCTCGTGCTGGCGCATCCATTCGGCGTGGTTGAGGTGTTGAGCGGGCCAATCACCTCGAACGCCGAAACGCACCACCGAATCGAACTGACATCCGCGTCCCTCGCGGGAACGCCCACCGCCAAAGAGGTTCGCCGAACCACCCGAATGATCACCATTGCCGACGGGGTGCTCACCTACGACGTCGCAATGGAAGCCGTCGGCGTCCCCCTCACCCACCATCTCCACGCCGTGCTTCATTGTGAGGGTGCAACCAACCCCTCCGGGTAGCCTCCGTTCGATGGCACGAGGGCGAACCGAACAACGACTCGTCACGAAATGGCGGGGACCCACTCGAACCCGCGTACCCGACGACATCATCGTGGAGGAGCCGCTGTCGATTCGGCTGGACGACACGTTGGTGAGCACCACGATGCGTACCCCCGGTCATGATTTCGAGCTGGCGGTGGGTTATTGCTTCACCGAGGGACTGCTCGCCGGGGCACCAGTCACCACCTGTCGCTATTGCGCGACCGGATCGGCCACCGATACCGAGTTCAACGTGGTGAGCGTGGAGACCGGGGGGATCGCGCCTGTGCCCGCTTCCCGGCTCACCACCACCACGTCCTCTTGTGGCTGGTGCGGCACGGAGGCGATCGACGACCTCGCCTCTCGCCTGCACGTTCGGCCCTCCCGGGGGCCGTTCCGTCGGGCCACCCTCCTCGGCCTGGCCGACGCCGTCGCCCCCCACCAACACCTCTTCATCGCCAGCGGGGGCGTACACGCCGCCGCCGCCTTCGACACGCACGGTGAGCCGAGAGTGGTGCGCGAGGACATCGGGCGTCACAACGCCGTCGACAAGGTGGTCGGTCGGCTTCACCTCGACGGTGATCTGCCTCCGTGGGGCGACGACGCTCCGGCCGGCCTTTTCGTGAGCGGACGGGCAAGCTTTGAGCTGGTCCAGAAGGCGTGGGCTGCGGGTTTCGATCTCTTGCTCGCCGTCAGCGCACCGTCGTCGCTCGCCGTCAACGCCGCCGAGCGCGCCGGTCTCACATTGGTGGGGTTCGCCCGGGACGACGCGCTCAACGTCTACAGCGGCACGATCGATCCCTGATCCCGCTGGCCGTTTCCCTCGGCGACAGCGGCGCACGGTTGCGGGCGTGTTCGGCGAAGGAGGGGCACGGCGCCTCGCGGCAACCGGTCGCGCCAAGCCACCTTCCGGTCACCGAATCACGACGTAGGTCCACGACGATCCCACGACGATCATGGGCTCGGTCCCCCGGGGTTCGCCCCAGACCTCTACCTCATGCGTGACCGTGGCATCAAGATCGAGACGGTCCGTGCCGAGCACGATGGTCCGATCGTCCCAAAGATTCTCCTTCGGCGCGATGCGGGCGCACGACACCTTTCGCCGGCCTTCCTGCTTCCGGAACCAGTCGAACCCTGCGGCTTGGGGCACGAGACCAAGCACCTTTCGCGCCCGCCCCACCTTCTCCAGCCGAATCACCAAACTCGGCACCGACAACAGGGGGATCACCGCCACCACGAACAGCGCTACCGGCACCTTGCTCCGAATCGACTCCACCAGCGTGTCGGCCAATACCGCCGCGCCGGGGTCGTCGGCGGGAACGATCAGCGGCACGGAATCTCCGAGCTTGGAGGCGCCCACGTTGATTCGTTTCACGTGCACCGCCCCCCGCCCATCGACGTAGCGAACCGTGGAAGCGGTATCGGCGCCGGGTGTGCCGCTGGGCACGCCGGTCACTTCGCCCGTCACTTTGGTGCGGGTGAGGTCGGCCTCATTGAGCACTGCGGAGCCCAGCCACGCCGCAGCCAGGAACAAGGCTGCCAACCCGAGTCGACGGACGAGGCGACCAACCGCCAGTTGGCGTTCCCATCGCACTGCCTTGGCCGGATCGATCGTGGCGTGCATCGACATCGCGTGCACTCTACAACGGCGCCCGCCGTCGCCCGCTGATCGAAACACTGGCCGACGAACCGACGCAACAGATCTCCACCCTGCCGCAACCGGGGCGGGCCCAGTCGACCAAGCATCTTTTCGGGGCCGTGACAACGGGACCCACGACGCCGAAAACGGAAGCGGATGGCCGACGATGCCCCGGAGCCGCGCCCGGGTCGCCCATCGACACGACGGCAAAAACACTTCGGGGGCGGCCCGTAGGCCGCCCCCGAAGTGTGGGTGGGGTGGGATCTTGTGGCGGAGGCTTTCACCCCTGCGCTGTGCTCTCACTATAGAACGTGATTCTGACGAATGGGAGGCTCAATAGCTCAAGGTTTTGTCAAGTCTGGTCGAGGTCCCGAGCCATAGTTCGGGCGCTCGCGAAACGCCCATCGAAAGCGCACTACCTCCAAGCGAGGAGAAAGCAGATGGCGCACCAGACGCGCCACCGTCCGGCGACCACCCGAGAAGAGCGGCCGCCGGACGGCGGGAAGAACAGGATGCGACGGTTCTAGTAGTCGTCCATGCCGCCGCCGCCCATCGCGGGACCGGCGCTTTCAGGCTTGTCGGCAATCACGGCTTCTGTGGTGAGGAACAGCGCCGCGATCGAGGCTGCGTTCTGCAGCGCCGAGCGGGTGACCTTGGCGGCATCGATGATGCCCGCCTTGACGAGGTCCTCGTACTCACCAGTTGCGGCGTTGAGGCCCTCGTTGGCCGAATCCAGGTTGCGGACTCGCTCCACAACGACGCCACCCTCCATGCCTGCGTTGCGGGCGATCTGCTTGAGGGGCTCCTCCAGCGCATGGGCCACGATGCGAGCGCCCGTTGCTTCGTCGGGGCTGAGGTTCTTGGCCAATTCGAGCACCTTGACCTGGGCCCGCAGCAACGTCGTTCCGCCACCGGCAACGACACCCTCTTCGATGGCGGCCTTGGTGGTGGAGACGGCGTCCTCGATGCGGTGCTTCTTCTCTTTGAGCTCGACCTCGGTGGCCGCGCCGACCTTGAGCACGGCGACGCCGCCGCTGAGCTTGGCAAGGCGTTCCTGGAGCTTCTCCCGGTCGTAGTCGGAGTCGGTCTTCTCGATCTCCGCCTTGATCTGGCTGATCCGACCGGCGATGTCCTCTTCGGCGCCGGCGCCCTCGATGACGGTGGTCTCGTCCTTGGTGACCACGATCTTGCGGGCCGAACCAAGCAGGTCGAGGGTGGTGTTCTCGAGCTTGAGACCCACTTCCTCGCTGATGACCTGGCCACCGGTGAGGATGGCCATGTCCTGGAGCATCGCCTTGCGACGGTCGCCGAAGCCGGGCGCCTTGACCGCAACCGACTGGAAGAGCCCACGAATGCGGTTCACCACGAGAGTTGCAAGGGCCTCGCCCTCGACGTCTTCGGCGATGATCACGAGCGGCTTGCCCGACTGCATGACCTTTTCGAGCACGGGTACGAGGTCGCGCACGGAGCCGATCTTCGAGCCAACAAGCAGGATGTAGGGATCGTCGAGCGACGCTTCCGTGCGCTCGGGATCGGTGACGAAGTAGGGGGAGATATAGCCCTTGTCGAAGCGCATGCCCTCGACGAGATCCATTTCCATGCCGAAGGTCTGGCTCTCCTCGACGGTGATCACGCCGTCCTTGCCCACCTTGTCGATGGCCTCGGCAATCATCTCGCCGATCTCCGGATCAGCGGCGGAGATACCGGCAACCTGAGCGATCTGGCTCTTGTCGTCGACGTCCTTTGCGTTTTCCTTGATCGACTCGACGGCGGCGACCACCGCAGCCTCGATGCCCTTCTTGACGGACATGGGGTTGGCGCCAGCGGCCACGTTGCGAAGGCCTTCGCGAACCATCGACCATGCGAGCACGGTGGCGGTGGTGGTGCCGTCGCCGGCGACATCGTCGGTCTTCTTGGCCACCTCTTTCACCAGTTCGGCGCCGATGCGCTCGTAGGGATCCTCGAGTTCAATCTCCTTGGCGATCGAGACGCCGTCGTTGGTGATCGTGGGGGCGCCCCACTTCTTGTCGAGAACGACGTTCCGGCCCTTCGGGCCGAGGGTGACGCGCACGGCGTCGGCGAGCTGATTCATGCCCCTCTCAAGGGCGCGACGTGCTTCTTCGTCGAACGAGATGATCTTGGGCATCGGATGCCTCCGTGGTGAGGCCGCAACACCATGTTGCGGCGGGCTTCGTTTCGCTGCGCTCCCAGGTTCGCCCCCGGAATGCAGTTGCCCGTTTTAGCACTCTCCTGCCCAGAGTGCTAGCGGAGGTCCTGAAGGTTCCTCTCCGGGCGAGCGTTCACCGCATGAACGGGATGCGAGTTCAGTCGTTGGAGGTTTCCTCGCGACGCCGCAACTCCGCCTCGCGGCGTTCGAGCGCAGCGCGGCGTACCTCCGCTTCCTTGGCCGTGACTTCCCGTTTTGCCAGGTCGGCTTCCCACGCATCGAGGCGCCGGTTGGCCTCTTCGTTCTCGAGCAGAAGTCGTTGGTCCTCGCTGGACCCCGGCGCAGGAGGACCCGCAGTGGGCGTATACATCGACCGGCCGAACGACGGGTCGTCGTCAGGTCCACGACTCCCGGAACGACGCGCCGTGGTATCGCCGATCCGAAAGCCCGCATGGGCCGGACGACCGAGCAACAGCCAGGCCAACCCTCCGACGTCGGGCAATACGATCACCACAATGAGCCACGCCGTTTTGGGTAGGTTCCGACAGAGCATCTCGTCGGTCGAGATCACGTCGAAAATGCAATACACCCAGAAGAAGATGAGGATCACCGTCACGATCCCGCCACCTCGAAGCAACATGCCGCACTCCCCTTTCCGCCACAGTCCCGTGCAGGGCGTTGGCTCATGGTAGGACGTTGCGTGCGCCGGTGCCGGGGACAGGCAACGAGCCGCGATCGAAGCGCTCCGGAGGCAGACCGCCATCGGTCGCCTTTGGATTGCCGCACCCCACGACCTGGCCGTTAGCCTGTTGATTCTTGGGTCAACAATGGCTCTCAGCACCGAGGCATCGATGGCGAACTCACACGAACTGGAGGGGGTCCACGCCGTAGTCATCGGGGCCGGCGTCGCCGGGCTCGGAACGGCCCTGGCGCTGTCCAGGCAAGGCCACCGCGTCACCATCATTGAGCGTGACGCCACGCCGATGCCCACCGATGCCGATGCGGCGTTCGCCTGGGACCGTCGGGGCGCTCCGCAAGTGAGGCACTCCCACGCATTGCTTGCCTTGCTTCGAAACACGCTGCGCGACCGCTATCCCGATGTGCTCGAAGCCCTGCTCGATGCGGGCGCCACCGAGATGCGGTTCGCCGAGATGTTGCCGGAAGGAATCGACGACCCGAGCCCGGCCCCCGGCGACGACGACCTCGTGGCGCTGGCCTGCCGCCGCACCACGTTCGAATGGGTCCTCCGCCGTGTGGTGCTCGACGACCCTCGAGTCACGCTGCTCGACGGCTCCGCTGCCGTGGGGCTGGCCTTTCACGAGTCGAGCGCCCAACCGCTCGTAACTGGTGTACTCGTGAGCCAGGTCGAGCCCGGGGGGTCGCCCCGTACGAGCGCCTCATCGCCGTCGTCACACGAGCTTGCGGCCGACCTCGTGATCGCCGCCAACGGCCGCCGCTCTGCCGCGGTTGGCTGGCTCACCGACGCCGGGATAGGGGTAGAGGTGCAGGAAGAGGACACGGGCATCGTGTATCTCAGCCGCTTCTACCGGCTACACGATGGCGCAGTGCCACCGGTGCAGGAAGGCCCGATCGGCGGCGACCTCGGCTATCTCAAGTACGCCGTTTTTCAGGGCGACAATCGCACGTTTTCGATCACGTTCGCAGTCCGCACCAAAGACGACGAACTCCGTGCCAAGCTGCTCGACCCCGCCGGGTTCGACGAAGCGGGCCGAGTGCTCCCCGCCACGTCGGCGTGGGCCGACCCGGAACTCGCCTCCGCCATCACCGGGGTGCACGTGATGGCGGGTCTCCTGAACCGTCACATCCGATTCACCGATCGCGATGGTGATCCGTTGGTGCTCGGCTTTCACGCTGTGGGAGATGCCCACACCTGCACGAACCCGCTCTACGGCCGCGGCTGTTCGCTCGGGATCGCTCAGGCGAACCTGCTCGCCGACGCCCTTGCGCACGAAGGACTCGACCACGAGGCCCGTGCCCGCGCGTACGAAACCGCATCAGCCGCACGAATCGAACCGTGGTATCACGCCTCGGTCCAGCAGGACCGCATGGCCCGTGACGCCGCCCGACGGGAACAGGCTGCCGCCACTGCTCCGACGCCCTCGGAGGGAACCGTCGTTCCCTCGGATTCTTCGGATCGCTCCCCCACCGAGAACACCTCTGCCGGGCAGCCAGGGTCGCTCCCGACCCACCACGACCCGCAGGCGTTTCTCCGCGATCTGCTGATCGACGGTGTGTTCCCCGCGCTACGCCTCCATGCCGTCGTGTTCCGTGCGTTCGTCCGCATGTTCAACCTGCTCGATCCACCCGACGCTCTCTTCGGGAATCCCGAGCTGCTGTCGATCGTGATGGCCACCTATCAATCCCGAGATGAACGCGAACGCGAGCAACCGCTCGGGCCGCCCCGACACGAGATGTTGGCCGCGCTCGCAGCCTGAGCACCCTGTCCACCTGAGCACCCTGTCCACCTGAGCACCCTTTCCACGGAAACGCCGGTGTCTCAGGTGGAGGTCCATACCTCAGGCGAGAGGTCGCCCTGCGATACCTCGGGCAACTCCTCGATCGCGGCCAACAAGTGACGATGCCACACGTCTTGGAGCCGTTCGAGCAAGGGCGAGTCGGCGTCCACTCGAAGTTCTTCGAGTTGTAGCGAGCCGTTCCGGTAGATCCCAAGGTGGTACGGGGAACCGACCGACAGGTTGGCGCCGGCAGTGGTGACCATCGAGCTGATGGCGATCTTCATCGCGCTGGTGAGGTCGACCTGCGCTTTCACACCCAACTCGAGCAGGAACTTGCCGTACTTGTTTTCACCGATCTGAAGGAACGGTCGCTCGTCGGACCTCGGATGTAGGTGCCTTCCGGGTAGACCAAAAACAGGTCGGGACGGTCTCCGGCGATCTCGCCTCCGAGAATGAACGTGGCGGTCGCGGAAACCCCCAACGCCGCCTCGTGCTGCGGGGTCACCTCACGTCCCAGCCGGCCGAGGTAGAGCGCGGCTTCGAAGAGGTGTCTCACGGTGGCCAGGCTCTCGGCGTTCCCCCGATCGAGATCCCGGTGGATGATGCCGAGCACCTGATGGGTCGTGGCCAGACTTCCCGCCGACTCGATCACGAAGAGTCGGTCCGGGAGGGGCTGGATCACATGCAGCTTGCGGAACGTGCCGACGTTGTCGACGCCCGCATTGGTACGGGTGTCGGCGAGGAACACCAAACCTTCGTCGAGGCGCAAGGCGAGGCAGTAGGTCATCGAAGTCCACCTTGGAGTGCGGGTCGGCGGATCGTCGTTGGGTAGGGCCCGCAGGCCTGCCGACGCCGCCAACGCCGCCGATGTGGGTTCGCACCCACCGCTACCCGGAACGCCGGTGCGGTTCCGCAGTTGAGGGCGGCGCGGGCCCGAACCACGCCGCCGGAAAATACCGAAAGGCCGACCAGAACTTTGCAGTTCTAGCCGGCCTCTCTGGCGTTGGTTCCCGCCGCCGAGTTCCGCCGCCGCTACATGATGAGTATCGGGCCGTTTCGGCGTTCGTGTTGAGTGCAATGAGCCGTTCGGTCCCGCCAATGAGCCGTCAGACTCACGCGGCGACCACACATCGCGAGATTCGGGAGCTGAATTTTCACGCTGAGTGAAAATTCAAGCGATGACTGGCTGGGTCAGGCGCCGCCCGCCACCGCAGCCATGATCGAGACCGTGCCACCATCGGCCACGGGCGTGGCCAGACCATCCATGAATCGTACGTCTTCGTCATCCACGAAAAGGTTGACGAATCGCACGAGCTTGCCGTCGGCGTCGATGAGCTTTGCCTGGAAGCCGGGGTGGATGGTCTCAAGGGAATCGAGCACGCCTTGGACCGTGTCGCCCTCGACCGACACCGTGGCGGTGCCGCTCGTGAGCGTGCGAAGGGTGGGCGGGACTCGGACGGTGACGCTCATGGGTTTCTATTCCTCGACGGGACGTTGGGGCGGGCCGGACAGGGGGACCCACCGGCAGCGAGTTTTGGACGCCGGGATCGTACTGCTCGGGATACCCACCCCAACCACGCCGAGCCGTCCGGTATGCCCATCTCGTCCCACACACCTCCGCCGCAACCCCATCCCTGTCGATCCATCCCCCGCGTTCGTTCCGCCGTTCGCACAGGCCGGATCGAGCGGATCTGCCCCGCGCCCGTCAATCCTCATGCGCTGGGCTGGCGCAACCGGCCCGACACTCGCTCACGAACGGTTCCACGAAATCGCCGCGCGAGACCCGGCATCTCCCCCAGGACACGAAGCCGGTACTTCCACGTTGCAGCACGAACCGGAGTTTCCCGGCTCGGCCTGTGGACACCGCCCGTACACGCCGCCCCTGACTCGGCACATCGGTCGACAACCGGGTCGCCACTTCGGCCTGCCACTTCGGCCTGGCAGCCGACTCGAGTCGTTGGTCGCAGCCGTGCTGATCGATCGTCTCGGCGGCGACGGAGGGCGGACCCCGGGCGAACGGGGTGGGGCTGGCCTTGCCAATGCGTATCAGAATGCGTGACGATCTACCGGTGCCTGCCTCGGTGATCAGAACCTTCCACCATGCGGAGTTCGATGCCCGTGAGCTCGCAGACCGTAAAGGCGCGTCGCGAGTGTCGGTCTGCATCCCTGCTCGCGACGAGGCCGCCACCATCGGACCGATCGTCGAATGTGTGCGCCGCGAGCTCATCGACGACGCCAGGCTGGTCGACGAAATCCTCGTCATCGACGACCACTCCACCGATGGGACCGCCGGCCTCGCCGCCGATGCCGGCGCGCGAGTGGTCGACGCTGCCAGCGTGCTACCGGCGTACGGCACCGGTCACGGCAAAGGAGAGGCACTGTGGAAGTCGGTGTTTGCCGCGGAAGGCGACCTCATCGTGTGGTGCGACGCCGACGTGCTCGACTTTCATCCCGGCTACGTCACCGGCCTCGTCGGGCCGCTGATCACCCGGGCGGACCTCTCCTTCGTCAAGGGTTTCTACCGGCGACCGGTCCACAACGGCACCGACGCCACCGGTGGCCGCGTCACCGAACTGGTCGCCAGGCCCGTGCTTTCGATCCTTTTTCCCCAGCTCGGCCCGGTCGTGCAACCGCTCGCCGGGGAGTATGCGGGGAGGCGTTCACTGCTCGAACAACTTTCCTTCGTGGTGGGATACGGCGTCGATATCGCGTTGCTCATCGACGCCATGCGGGTGGCGGGCGAACATGCACTCGCTCAGGTCGACCTCGGCACTCGCACCCACCGCAATCGGACGTTGGCGGAGCTGGGCCCGCAGGCCACCTCGGTGCTCCAGGCCGCCCTCGCCCGCAGCGGCCATTTCGGCGTCCCAGAAGTGGCCGTCCTCGCTCGTCCAGGCCTCGATCCGGTGTACGTCGAATCGGCCTCACGCCCGCCTCTCGTGTCGATCCCTGAGTACCGCCGCCCATCGGCCTAACACGGGGGCGCCGGGCCTCCCCCAAAGCCCTTCCCGACCAACCGGGCAACGGGTGGCGGCACAGGCGCACGAACGTGGCGGCATCAGGAGAATTGGGGGTGGTGCCGAGGCCAGAATCTGGAGCGGTCCCTCACGCCGGCCTCGGTCGCTGCCGACAGAGGGGGCACGGGACGCGGCGGCACGCCGGCGGACCATGCTCCTACGAGCTGTGAGAGGAGGTTGCGATGAAGGAGGAACGCGGTGAGCCGAACGGCACCCCGTCCGACGTTCCATCGGCCGATTCAAAGCCACCCAAACGCCGGGCCGCGCGCCGGCGCGACACGGCGGAGATCGAACGCGACTCACGCCTGGCGGAACTCGTTTCCGGACTCACGGGCTGCCCACCTGGCGGGGCGCTCCACGCCGTCCGACACGACGAGAATCCGGAGAGCGCGGACGCCCTCGCCGTGGTCGCCCGGGCCATGGTCAAGGTCGACCAGCCGCCACCGAAGGAACTGCGGGAAAACCGGTTCCTGCGCGACGACACCGCCCCCACCTGACGGGTCCACCTCCCCCCGGACGACCGACCACCGGCCAGGCGATCTTGCCGCCGATCTTGCCGCCGGGCGACGCTGCCGGGCGGGGGCCGGCACGTAGGGCGACGACAGCACGGGGTTGGTCAGGCGAACACGGGCGGACGCCGTTCGCACCAGCCGGTACCTGCCTCGAGTTGTGCCGCTACCCGCAGGAGGAGGTCCTCCCGATTCGGGGCTGCTACGAGTTGCACTCCCACCGGCAGCCCCTCCGGCGTCCAGTGCACCGGGAGGGAGATCGCCGGCTGGCCAGTGGCGTTGAACGGCGCGGTGAATGGCACGATGGCGGCGGCCCGGAAGAGCCCGTTCAAGGGGTTGTCCGGCTGTGCGTCGAACTGACCGAGCGCGGGCGGCGGTTCGGGGATCGTGGGCGTGAGCAGCAGGTCGTAACCACCGGCAGTGCTCTCGTCGATCGCCCAGAACTCGGCCAAGCGGCGGGTGAAACGGCTGACTTCGGCCATCGCGTCGAGGTACTGGACGGCGGTGACCGCTGCCCCCATCTGGGCGACGGCCCATGTGTTTGGTTCGAGGTCGTCTTCGCTGAGGGGCCCACCGCTCATGGCACCGAGCGATGCCACTTCGGCCGCGGTCCACGCCGCGAACGCATTGATGAAATGGGTCGTGAATGCCGACACCGTGCCGGCCTCGTCCCACACGGTGGGGTGGGCCGCGTCCACGAGATGCCCGGCCTCGCCGAGCATCTGCGCCGCGTGTTCCACCGCGACGGCACACTCGGGATGGACGGGGACGGCGGGGTCGGGACAGTCGATTGTGTAACCGATCCGCAAACGGCCCGGATCCGCGCCCACCTCAGAAAGGAACGGCCGTGCCGGTCTCGGCGCATGGTACGGATCACCAGGCATCGCCCCCTGTACGGCGTCGAGCACCCCCGCCGTATCGCGAACCGTGCGGGTGACCGCCAGGCGAGCGACCAGCCCACCCCACGCCTCTCCCGCCTCCGGCCCGAGCGAGTTGCGGCCCCGCGTGGGTTTGAGCCCCACCAAGCCACACTCCGAAGCCGGGATCCGGATCGATCCGCCGCCGTCGCCGGCGTGGCCCACCGGCACCATGCCCGACGCCACTGCCGCCGCCGATCCACCGCTCGAACCACCCGTCGAGTGGCCGTTGTTCCATGGATTTCGCGTCGGGCCGTAGCTCTGCGGCTCGGTGGTGGGCAGCAGGCCAAGTTCGGGCGTGTTGGTTCGCCCCACGATCACGAAACCGGCGGCGCGAAACTTGGCGGTGAGGTAGCTGTCGTGCGTGGCGATGTAGCCCCGCGCTCGTACGCCCCGTGTGCCGGCGTAGTAGGGGTCGCCGATCGACACGCCGTCCAGATCCTTCAGCACCATCGGCACACCGCAGAACGGTCCCCTGGGAAGCGAGGACGAAGCCGCGTCGGCCCGAGCCTGCTCGAAGCGCTCGTGGATCACGGCGTTCAGCGAGGGGTTCAGCGCCTCGATGCGGGAAATAGCAGCGTCGACAAGATCGAGCGGTGTGATCTCACCCGACGCAACAAGTTCGGCTTGCGCAGTGGCGTCGAGCAGAGCAAGAGCGAGGGAATTGGACATGCCCGGATGGTACGGCCCGAAGGACGACGGTGCTCACGGCCCGACCGCCCCCGGGCACGGGACGAGGATCTCGTGAAGATGGGGCAAAGAGCCCGTCGCGCGCTCTTCCGTCACGGGCTCCGCGCTCCTACACTCAGCCCACGGAACCTTTCCCGGTTCCCCTGCTGAGGAGTCCCACATGGCCGACGAACTCGAACGCCCTCCTGTCCTGCCGATCGTCCTGTACGTCGTGGTGGGAACCCTCGCCGTGATCGGAGCCATCAGCATCGCCGGTTTCGTGGTGGGGCTTGCGGGCACGGCCCTGCGACTGGCCTTCATCGCGCTCATCGCCTTCGTGGTGTGGAAAGGCCTCGTCGCCATGATGCGAAGCCGCAAACCCCGCAGCGCCGACGCCGCCTGATCGCCCACAGGTACGGGTGGGGAACGGTCCCGGTCACCACGTCACCCGAACATCGTTCGGACCGACCCCGTCACCAGTCAACCAATCCGGCGCCGGCCAAGATCGGCCCGGAGGCTCGAACCCGTGAGCCGGCGGCGCAGGCGGCGTGGCGAGCACGCGTCAGCGAGCGGGAAGCGAAGCCAACAGTGCGGGAAGCTCCGCGGCGAGCACATCGCCGATACAGCCGAGGGGATCTGCCCAAGCGCGTGTCTCCCCGAAACGTTCCCGGAGCGATAGGCACTGCACCCGATCACCGACGTGGTCGAACACCTGCCCCGCAACCACGAGGACCGGGACCCCGAGCTCAGCGGCCGCGTCCACCACGCCCCCAACCACTTTGCCGTCGAACGAACCCTCGTCCACAAACCCCTCCCCGGTGATCACCAGGTCGGCCTCGGCCAAGGCGTCGAAGAACCCCAACGCCTCGGCTACCACCTCGAAGCCCGATACCACCTCTGCGCCAACGGCAGCCAGACCACCGGCGAGGCCTCCGGCGGCACCCCCACCCTCAATCTCGCTCACGTCAACCCCGTGGTCCTGCACGTATGTCTGCACGAGCCGCTGTAAACGTCGTTCGAGGAGAAGCACCTGTGCGGGGGTGGCCCCCTTCTGCGTGGCAAACATGCGAGCCGCGTCGACGAAGGTGATACGGGCATCGCACGCCACCGTGAGCCGGACACCCTTGAGTCGGTGCGTCGGGAACATCGCCCGCAGCGCGCCAAGTCCGCCATCGGTGGTAGCGCTGCCACCCACACCAACGATGACCTCCTTCGCACCGGCGTCGAGCGCAGCGGTGATCAGTTCGCCAGTGCCGTAGGTGGACGCCGCAAGAGGGTCGTTCCCTTCGGCCCCACCCACGAGTTGCAGGCCCGATGCCGCCGCCATCTCGATCACCGCCCGTCCCTTGCGAAGCTGCCAACCGGCGTGGACCGGATCCCCCAGCGGCCCGCTCACCATGGTGTGACGGTTCGGGCCGCCGAGCGCGTCGAGTGTTCCCTCCCCACCGTCGGCCAGCGGCACCTGCTTGCAAACCGCACCGGCAGCGCCAACGGCAGCACTGATGGCTTGCGCCACGGCTGTGGCGGCCGCGGTCCCCTTGAACTTGTCGGGAGCGGCGAGCACACGCACGGGCATGACGGCATCGTTGCAGACCAGCGGGCGGTCGTCGCAGCGCACCACCCGCTCGTGTGCCTCGACGATCGACGTCAGCCGCTTTCTCGCGGCGGGTAGCGTGCGCGCCATGACGGACCGGCCCACTCCCCCGCTCGTATTGGTCTCCAATCGTGGTCCCGTCTCGTTCCGGCTCGACGATGACGGTTCCGTGGTGAGCAAACGCGGCGCCGGCGGTCTGGTCAGCGGCTTGGCGCCGTTGGTTGCCGGCACGGGGGTCACCTGGATTGCGGCCGCCATGTCTGATGGTGATCGTGTAGTGGCCGGAAGAGGTGCCACCGATGCCGAGGGCTTTCGGATCAAACTGCTCGACCTGCCTGAGGATCAGTTTCGCCTGGCCTATGACGTGGTCGGCAACGCCACCCTCTGGTACCTCCACCACCATCTTTGGTCCCTGCCCAATCAGCCGACCTTCGACCATGACTTCCGTCAGGCCTGGGAGGCCTACCGACAGGTGAACGCGGCGTTTGCAGACGCGGTAATCGACACGGCGCCGGCCGGTGCCGTGGTCCTCGTGCAGGACTACCACCTCGCGCTGCTCGCTCCCGCCGTCCGAGCCAACCGCCCGGATCTCCGTCTCGTCCACTTCTCACACACACCCTTCGGGAACACCGACGTTGCCCGGGTGCTGCCGTCGGATGTTCGGGTTGAGCTCTTCGATGGCATGACCGCCAACCATGCGTGTGGGTTTCACACTGGCCGGTGGGCCCGCACGTTCGTGGAGGCGTGCAACGATGCGATCGGCCATGCGCCGCCGACGTTCGTTTCACCGTTGGCCAGCGACGTCGGCGATCTCGAAGCGAGTGCCGTCATGCCGGCTACCTCGGATGCTGCCGAGGAGCTTTCTCAGCTCGTCGGTGATCGATCGTTCCTCGTGCGCGTGGATCGCATCGAGCTGTCGAAGAACATCGTGCGAGGCTTTCGCGCCTTCGATCTCTTTCTCGCCGACCACCCGGAATGGCGCGAGCGGGTGGTGTTCGGTGCATTCGTCTACCCGTCACGTGAAGCCTTGCCCGACTATCAGGAATACGCCATCGAGGTGCGGTCGGTGATCTACGAGATCAACGTTCGGTGGGGCACTCCCTCCTGGACTCCGATCCATTTCGAGGGATCCGACGACTACCCACGATCGGTGGCCGCCCTCCAGCGCTACGACGTGCTGCTGGTCAACCCCCTTCGCGACGGGTTGAACCTCGTGGCGAAGGAAGGGCCGATCCTCAACCAGCGCAACGGCGTGGTGGTGCTCTCGACCGAAGCCGGCGTGTGGGATGAGGTCGGTGATGCCGCCCTTCCCGTGCACCCCTACGACGTCGAACAGACCGCGTCGCAGTTGCATCGAGCGCTCACGATGAGCGCAGAGCAACGGGCGTCGCACGCACGGGCGATGCGCCAACTCGCCACTGCACGGACGCCGGCCGACTGGTTAGCGGATCAACTCGCCGCCGCAACCGACGCCCACGCTTGACCACCCACAACGGATCGGCGCGGTCAACCACGTAGCACGCCACCTCTGAACCGTTGATTCCAGCAAGCCGTCGACCCGAACGAGCCGATGACTCGTACGCCGTCGGACCATGCTCCTACGCCAGCAGTGCCTCAAGGGTGGCCACCGCGCCGGCCGGTCCGTCGATCACCACATCAGCCACCGCCGCAAGCGACGCGGGGAGTTCGGTGCTCCCTACCACGGCGCGGACCACGTGGAGTCCCCGTTGGGTACGCAGTTCCATGAGGGCGACGTACGCGGGTAGGTCGCCCACATCGTCACCGAGGAAACACACATTCCGGATCAGGCGGGGATCGACCCGGCGCTCGGCCAACGCGACGAGGTCGTGGACCGTGGTGCCCTTGTCCACGTCGATCGGCGGATGCAACTCCAGCGACTTCTTCGCCGTCCTCGCGTGGAGGCCAGTTGCCGCCGCTTGCGCCGCGGCGAAGGCTCGCACGTCGCGCTCGTGAGCGGGATCGTTGCGGAAGTGCAGTGTGAGGGAGAGGCCCTTGGGTTCAACCTGCAGTCCCAGCGCCGTTGCCGCCCGGACCGTGCCTGCAACCACGTCGCGCCAACCGTCGGCGGCCGCATGAGTGCGTTGTTGTCCGGCCACGCGGGTCTCCAGGCCGTAGAGCCCGGCAAGTTCGATGCGCGGATCCGCAATTTGTGGCGCCAGGAAATCGAGTGGGCGACCCGACACGACGGCCACGAGCGCCATGTGTTCCGCCAACGCGCAGAGCACCTCAATCGCGCCAGGCCGAGCGCGGGCATCAGACGGCTCGGCAACGATGTCGGCGAGGGTGCCGTCGAAGTCGGTGAGCACGATCGATTCGTCGGGATGCCGACGGAACGGCCCCCACCAATTGTCGAGTTGCGTGTCCACTCTCGGGTTTGACGATCTCGAGCGTCAGCTGGGCGCGGAGACGAAACCCGGGCCGAGCATCACCACGAGTTGAGCCTTGCCCGCAAACCCTGGCACCGGCTTTGGGAGCTCTTTCACCTTGTCGGCCGGGATCTTTAGCGCCTTCGCCAGTGCCTCGCCCTCACCCTTGAGACCTTCGGCGAACCACACCTGGGACTCCTTCACGAGCTGATCGGCAGGGGCGTCGACCGCGGACTGCACCTTGTAGCCAAGGCCGCTCACCTTCCGCGTCGTGTCGCCGGCCGGCGTGCCTGGAAGGTTCGCGGCATTCGCTACCTGCACCGTGAGTTCAGCCGGCTCCTTCAGAGCGACGGTACTCACGGACGACGCCACCGACGTGGTGGTGTTGAAGAAAGGGTTGCCGGTTGAGGTGGTGGCTTCGATGCTGGCCACCGGGCGCCCGGCCACAAGCTGACCGTCGCGGTTGTAGGCGCTGCTGAGTAATGCGATCCCGGCGGCGGCCGCGATGCCGATGATGACCAGTCCCTTGATCGAGGCTTGGGCGTCCTTGCCCAACGTGCGGGTAGGGGGCGGGGCCGGCCGATCGTCGAGCAGGGAATCGACGGGATCGATGGCGCGGGTGGTCTTGGTGGGACGGTCCGGCCGGGTCTGGCGGTCCGGCCGTTCTGGGCGGGTGGAGCCAGCGGGCGAGTGCGCCACTTGCACACCGGCCGCGCCCGTGGCGACGGTTGACGAGTCCCTGCTCTTGCCCTTGGCGCGTGCGGGTTTGGAAGCCGGCACCGCTTTGGTGGCCTTGTTTGCCTTCACCACTGGGACTTGCCCGGTGGGCCGGGGGACGGACGCCGCCGTCACAGTCGGGCGGGCACCGGTGGCCTGGGGCGGCGCACCCGGTCGCTTGACCGCCTTCTTCACGACCTTCTTGACGACCTTTTTCACGGGTCGAGCCGAGGGGGCCGGCGGGGCATCGGCGAGCACCCCGAGCGGCGAGTCGGTCACCGGGGGGAGAGGGGTCGGATTGGGGAGATCGGCGGGGCCGTCGTCGACAGGAGGCATCAGAGGAGCAGGCGGCGAGGGAAACGCCGGTTGTGGGTCGCGATCATAGGGAGCGAACGGGGACTGGCGGGGTTCGCCGACTCGTTGGCGGCGGTCGACGGTGGTCCACGTCGAGATTCAACCAGGCAGCGGGCGAAGGACCGGGACAATCAGCGGACGGGGGGCTCGCTGGCTTGCGCACCTTCGTGACGGGCACGACGTCGGCGATCACGCATGCGACGGAGGCGGCGGACGACGAGGGGGTCGTAGTCGTAGGCATCGGTACTCTCGAGCAACTCCCCGAGAATCTGGTAGTAGCGCGCAGCGGAGAGTTCGAAATTCTCCTTGATGTGCGCTTCCTTCGGGCCGGTCATCGACCACCAGGTGCGTTCGAAATCAAGGATGGCGCGGTCGCGGTCGGTCAGATCCATTGCCCCAACCCTTACCGACCGGCCGATCCCATGCAAGCATCCTCCCGATCGTTGTGCGCCGATGCGGTTGAGTCGCAAAGGAACCGGCAGCGGAAGGACCGGGCGCGCCGCGCGGCAACGAGCGTCGTATTTCGGCCGGAAAGGCGGTCTCCGCGTAGTCAGCCTGTGGGATCGGCTCGCCGGACCAGATGCAAACCTCTCCAGCAGGCGCGTACGTCGACGACGAAGATCGTGGACGGAGATGGCGGACGCGACCAATCGATCGGCCGAGATTCATGCCCGGCTTGGCACCCCCGTGCCGTACGATCAATGTGTCCGAGAACGCCCATCTGGGTCGGTTGGACACGTAGGCCCGTGTAGCTCAGTCGGCCAGAGCAGCTGTCTTGTAAACAGCAGGTCGTGGGTTCGATTCCCACCGCGGGCTCCAGCATTTACGCAGGTCAGAGGGATTTTCTGCACTCCTGGCGAGGACCGCAGTTCTCATGGATCATACATTGGATCATACATGGCTAGAATCGTTGTCATGAAGGGATCCATGCGAGAGGTTCGTCCCGGGTATTGGTTTCTCCGTGTGTCGTTGGGACGCGACCCGGTGACCGGCAAGCCGAAGTACAAGGCGAAGAGCTTCGCCGGCACCAAGCGCGAAGCGGAGCGAGCGTTGGCTCGACTCAACGCTGACGTGCAGAAGGGCGAGACCTCTGTGGCGGTGGGCACCGTCGGCGATTTCCTCGATCGCTGGTTCGACCACATTGAGCGTGAGGGTCGCTCGCCCACCACCATGCGCGGCTACCGGTCGCTACGCAACCAGTTGCCTCCCGCGTTCTTGCGGTCGAAGCTCGCCAAGGTCCCCGCGTCACGACTCGATGAACTCTACGCGCACCTCGCAGCCAAGCCCGGCCGTGGACCTCGGACCATTCACAATCTTCATGCGATGCTTCGAGCCGCTTTCAAGCAGGCGATCCGGTGGGAACTGCTGGATCGAAACCCCTGCGACGCCGCGTCGCCCCCAAGGGTCCCGAGCGATGAGATTCAGCCGCCAGCGATCCGCGACGTGCTGCTCGTGCTCAAAGCCGCGGACGAGTCGAACAACCCGGAAAACGGGTTGGCCTTCCGGTTGTTGGCCGCCACCGGCTGTCGACGCGCGGAGATCTGCGGCCTCCGGTGGCAGTCGGTCCAGTTCGACACCAACAAACTCGTGATTGAGCGCTCGGTGGTGCAGGCGGTCTCGGTCCACGAGAAGTCCACGAAGACGAACCGGCGCCGAACTGTCACTATCGATGAACGAATGATCGGAATGCTCCAAGCTCATCGGGCGGCGTCTGAGATCCGCGGCCGTGAGTTCGGTTTAACGCTGTCGGCAAACGGCTTCGTCTTCTCAAACTCGCCCGACGGTACGGAGCCGATTCACCCTGATCGCTTGACGCAAGCGTGGCGCCGCCTCGCTGATGCGAAATTTGTGGATGCCCGGCTTCACGACCTGCGGCATCTACAAGCGAGCATGCTGATCGACGCTGGGGAGCCGATCACCACCGTCGCTTCGAGGCTCGGGCATTCGGACACGGCTACGACGCTTCGGGTCTACGCCCACCTGATGCCCGGCGCCGACGAACGCGCCGCCACGATCGTGAGCGAGTTGCTCGCCGATTGACACCGCCGCGGGCAAGCGCCTCGTGACAGCCATGAGTGCTCGACCCGAAGCGCTATGGGCTGGCCCGGCTTGATGCCGTTCGGGCTGTGGTGGAAGGGGCGAATGCGATCATGGCGCGAATCCCCGGGGGCGTCAGTGTGTGCACCGCAGCACGGTTCGGTGTTCGATACCAACGGCGTTCACAACGATGGGGCTGCCCACCCCCGTTTGGTCCACCCCAGCTGCACGCCGCCGCAGACCTTCAGGGCACCTCGGTCCGTCAGATGCCGATGCCGACCGACTCGGGGAGCGGCGGCTTCAACCCAGCGGGGCCAACGGCAGCCACGGCTGGGTTGAGGGCGGCTTCGATGGTGCGGAGCCGGGTGGTGGCGTCGGTGAGTTCGGTGGTGTGGGGGAAGGGGGTGTCGAGGCGTTCGGTGGCGGCGGCGTGTTGGCGGGTGGTGTCGGTGTGG
>Ga0105047_10003333_pt1 | contig 28317 bp, 21 predicted proteins | sample MAT04_FD_78384 | JGI IMG/M metagenome (GOLD analysis project Ga0105047, IMG submission 78384) | Freshwater microbial communities from Lake Fryxell liftoff mats and glacier meltwater in Antarctica - MAT-04 (megahit assembly) | ecosystem: Environmental > Aquatic > Freshwater > Ice > Liftoff... | reverse complement strand
ACGAGCGGCTGCACCGCGGGCGGTTCGTCGTAGCGCATCCACGCCAGCACCCAGCGTTTTCCCGGCGGAATGAAGAAGGCATTTAACACGCGCGGCGGGGCCATGATCACAGCGCCGGCCCCGAGCCGCGCCCAGCGTCCTTCGAGCAGCACGCGGCCTTCCCCCTCGAGGCTGGCGAGGAAGAAGCTGCCGCCGGGGCGCAGGCGCACGCGCTCGTAGGGCGGATGCGCGGCCAGCAGCGGACAGTCCTGGGCGTCGAGCACCCAGCGCCGCGTTCGGTTGCCGTCGATCGTGGTTTCGGCAGTGGGAGCGGCTACGGGAGGCATGGGCGGCATGGGCGGCATGGGCGGGGTGCGGTTCGGCGCATCAATTCGCCGCTCCGGAACCGCGAATTTATGCGCGGAACTCACGGGAGTTTGTCGAGTGGCACATCGAGCGGTGGGTGCATCTTCCAATCGCGAAAATCGAAGTGCCACCACTCAAAGGGGTACGGGAGGAAGCCGTGCTTTTGCATGATGGTCTCGAGCCGCTTGGAATTGCGCGCGGCTTCGGCCGGAGTGCCGGGAGCGTCGCGGTGGGCGCGTTCGGTGAAGTCGTCGAACGCCGTGGGCATCGGCAGTTCCCTGCCCGCGCGATCGACGAGCGTGAGGTCGATGGCCGTGCCGCGGGTGTGACGCCCGGCGTGGAGCGCGGGGTTCGAGACGTAACGCTCGTCGCGGATGAGATCCCACATGCGCTGCTGCACGGCGAGTGGGCGATAGGCGTCGAAGATTTTCAGCCCGAGTCCCTGCGCCGCGAGTTCTTGTTGCACGCTGACCAGAGCCTCGGCCGCGCGGCGATGCAGCCACGCCCGAACCACGGGATCCAGCGTGGTCTTGGTAAAATTGTCCGGCGTCGCGTAGCGCAGGTCGAAGCGGAATCCGGCGTCGAGCTTCGCGAGGTCCACGAGTTCCCGAACCGCGGGCGCTTGCGGGTCGCGCACCACCGCGGGCCGCGGCTCCGCCCACGCGACCGACGCCAGCGCGAGAAGCAATAGCCAGCCGGACCTCACGGCAGTTCTTCGATCACGATGTCCTTGTAGCGCACCTCCGCCGGCGGGCCGCCGTGGATTTGCAGCGCGATGCGACCCTTTTGCACGATCGTCTCGTCCGCCTCGGTGTAGTCCACGGTCAGCGTGTCATTGATCCAGAGCTGGACGCGCCCGCCCTTGGCCCGGATGCGGTATTCGTTCCACTCGCCGAGTTTGAGCGCCTTCTCGAGGGTTTCGGCGGAGGGAGCGGCGAGGACTTTTTTGCGGCGCGATTCGTCGTAGAGCGCGCCGTAGTATTTTTCGCCGAGGTCGGCCTGGTAGCCGATCATCTCGTGCGCGGGATCGCTGATGCGCTCGCTGCGGATCTGCACGCCGGCATTGGACCTCGGCGTGGTGCTGAGTTTGAATTTCAGCCGCAACTCGAAATCGGCGTAGCTCTTCTTCGTCGCGAGGAATTCGTTGTTCGGAATTTTCTCCGCGAGCGAACCGCCGACGATCTCGCCATTCTCAATGCGCCAGGTTTTGGCGGTGTCGCCCTCCCAGCCATCGAAGGTCTGGCCATCGAAGAGCGGGATCGGAGCAGCGTGGGCGGCGCCGACGAGAGCGAAAAGGAACGGGAGGGAGAGTTTCATATCGGCAGCAGACTGGCGGGGGCGGTGGACTTTGGCGAGGCGGGTGTTGCTTCCATCCCTTGTTTGGGTGCGGCCTTGCTTTGAGACGCCGCGGGCCTAACCTCGCTCCATCCCCATGAACTATTCACCTGCATCCGACTGCCCGGATTGCGCCGGGGTCTCCCGGCGCGATTTCTTCAAGACCACGCTCGCCGCTTCCGCCGCCCTCGGGGCCGCGCCGCTCATCGGCCGCAGCGCACCTGCCGCCACTCCCGAGACGCTCGTCACCACGCTTTTCAAATCGCTCCGCGAAGACCAGCGCAAGGCGCTGTGCTTTCCCTTTGCCCATCCCCTGCGCACCGAGGTGGACAACAACTGGCACGTCACCGACCAGCACATCGGCAGTTTCCTCGACGCCGACCAAAACCAGATGGTGAAGGAAATTTTCCTCGGCCTGCATTCGCCGGAATATGCGCAGACCGTGCTGAAGCAGGTCGAGCACGACAGCGGGAGGAAAGGCTTCGGGGATTCCTCCATCGCGCTCTTCGGCGAACCGGGGACGGGCAAGTTCGAGTTCGTCCTTACCGGGCGGCATTGCACCCGGCGCTGCGATGGCGATTCGGTCGAGGGTGCGGCGTTTGGCGGGCCGATTTTCTACGGACACGCGGCGCAGGGCTTCAATGAAAAACCCGACCATCCCGGCAACGTCTATTGGTATCAGGCGAAGCGGGCCAACGAGGTCTTCCAGATGCTCGACGGCAAACAGCGGGAGGTGGCTTTACTCGGAAAAGGGCGGATGGAACAAGGCATGGAAACCGTCAAGCTCAAGGGCACGACCGATGGGTTACCCGGCATCGCGGTGGGCGATCTTTCCTCCGATCAAAAAGAGCAGGTGCGCAAAGTGATGGGCGATCTCCTGTCCCCGTTCCGCCAGCAGGACGCCGACGAGGCGCTGAAATACATCGAGGCCGCGGGCTTCGACAAACTGCACATGGCCTTCTACAAAAATCAGGACATCGGCAACGACGGCGTGTGGGACGTGTGGCAGATCGAAGGGCCGAACATGGTGTGGTATTTCCGCGGCGAACCGCACGTTCACGTCTGGGTGAATGTGCGAGCCAGTGCTCAAGCCTGAGCCGGCATGAGAGCGCCCGTTGTTTTCATCGTCGCGAGTTGCGTGGCGGGCGCGCTGCTATTTCCGCCGGGCGTCTTTGCCGAAGAGAAGAAAAAGAAAAAGTCCGAGCCGGAAGCACCGCGGAAAGGCGTCCCCGGAGTGACCGGCAACGATCCGGCGCCCGCGCCGAAGGGCGGCGGAAAAGTCCCCGCCGCGGCCGCCGAGTTTCTCCAAGTGCATAATGACGCCCGGGCCCGCGTGGGGGTCGCGCCCCTGCGCTGGTCGGAGACGCTCGCCCGCCACGCGCAGGAATGGGCGGATCACCTCGCATCCACGGGCAGCTTCCAGCATCGCGACCGATCAAAATCCGGCTACGGCGAGAATCTCTTCGGCGGCTCCGAAGGCTATGGCCCGGCGGATGCCGCGCGCAACTGGCTTGAGGAGCGCGCTGCTTACCGCGGCGACCCAGTCACGCCGCAGAATTTCCAAAGCGTGGGGCATTACACGCAGATGGTTTGGAGCGGGACGACCGAAGTCGGCTACGGCATGGCGCGCGGCCGCAACGGCATGGTGATCATCGTGGGGAACTATTCTCCCCGGGGAAATCGCAGCGGGCAGAGGCCCTACTGACCCGTCGCTCCTGCCGGTCTGTCGGAGCTGAAGCGATCTGTCGCCTTTGTCTCGCAACGCGACACAAGATCCGTTTCACACCGGCTGCGGCGGCGAAAGGCTGGGTGATCGTGGCGACTGATCTGCACGGCGGCAATCACAAGGACAAGGGTCCGTTCGGCCCGACCTTCCGCGGCGAACGCTGAGGGTGTTGAAAAAGTCAACCCGTCCGCCGCGTGGGATGAGGGCATGAAACCATCTCTCGCAATAAACATGACAGGAAGGCTGGCCCGCGATCACCTTTCTCTGCGGCCCTCTGCGCGCTCTGCGCCTCTGCGGTAGAGCAACGGTTCTTTTACCGCAGAGCACGCAGAGGGCCGCAGAGAGTCTGCTGCATTCCGAGAGATGGTATGAGGACCACGAACGACACGAAAAAGCACCAAAGGAGGCGGTTGGCTTTCGTGTCTTGCGTGGTTCCAAAATGACTTTTCCAACATGCTCTACGCTTACGGACAGCCGTAAATGCGACGGGTGTCGGGTCGCGGTGAATCGCGAATGGGCCGCGCTCCTGGGTCGCGGCCTGGTGAAGACGATCGGCGACTTTGGCTTCCAAGGCGACGCGCCGACGCATCCCGAACTGCTCGACTGGCTGGCCGTGGAGTTCATGCGCGACGACTGGTCGCTGAAGCGCCTGCACAAGCGGATCGTGACCAGCGCGACCTACCGGCAGACCTCGCGCGTCCCGCCGGAACTGCGCGCGCGCGATCCTGAAAACAAGCTGCTCGCCCGCGGCCCGCGCTTCCGCATGGAGGCGGAGACGATCCGCGACTCCGCCTTGCGCGCGAGCGGACTGCTTTCGGAAAAGATGGGCGGCCCGGGCGTGCGCCCGCCGCAGCCCGAAGGCGTGACCGAAGCCGCCTGCGGCAATGCGAAATGGACCGCCGACACGGGCGAAAATCGTTACCGGCGGAGCCTCTACACCTTCGCCGAACGCACCGCGCCCTTCGCGCTCTACAACAACTTCGACGCGCCGACCGGCGAAGCCTGCATCGCCCGGCGCGAAGTCTCGAACACGCCGCTGCAAGCCTTGGCACTGCTCAACGACGTGGTCTTCCTCGAAGCAGCGCGAGCGCTCGGGGGCGCGCTCGCGACCCTCGGAGGCTCGACCGAAGATCGGGTGAGGATCGCTTTCCGCCGCTGCCTCACGCGCCCGCCGACGGAGGAGGAAGTGGTCTTGCTGGCGAAATTTGGCAGCGCGCAAAAGGAGCGGTTCACCAATGGGGAACTCGATGCCCGGGCGCTCGCGGGCGACGGTCTCGGCGACGTGAATGACCGCGCCGCCTGGACGGCCCTGGCCCGCGCCATTCTGAATCTCGACGAAGCCATTACGCGGGGTTGAACCCGAGGGCGCCTCGCTTAACCTGCACCCCATGATTCTTGACCAGATTCCGGAGTTGAAGGCCCTGACGGCACAACAAAAAATTACGCAGTCCCGCGCCCGCGCGCGGAAAAATGGCTGAGATCATCTGGACCGCCGGGGCCGATGTCGATCATCAGGAAATCTATGTGGGGCTCGAAAACCAGCGTGAGGGAGCTGGCGAGGCGTTCATGGAGGAACCGGACGATCTGCTCGGGCTGCGGCGGCGTTTTCCGCAGATGGCACGCGTGGTCAGCGATCCGGTGCGTGGTTTGCGCATAGGCGACCACCATGGACTTTTTTACGTTTTCGAGGCTCGCGGAGTCATCATTCACAGCCTTTTGGATTTGCGGCAGGATCCGGCGAGGATCCGCGAGCGACTGGCTCGCCTGATCGACTGATTGCGCCACCAATGTCTTCCTTCCCCCAAAACGCTCTCCACGTCACGCGCCGACACTTCCTGCACGATTGCGGCGTGGGGCTCGGCAAGATCGCGCTCGCCGGGCTGCTGACCGATGCGCTTTCGCCTGCGGCGCTGGCGGTGGATCCGCTCGCGCCGAAGCGGCCGCATTTTCCGGCGAAATCGCCACGCGGCTCGCGCATTACGAGATGGCCTTCAAGCTCCAGACTTCCGCGCCGGAACTCATGAATTTGAAAAGCGAAAGCGCGGAGACGCTCGCGCTCCACGGCTGCATTCCCGACAAGCCGTCCTTCGCCCGCGCCTGTCTGCTCGCCCGGCGAATGATCGAGCGCGGGGGGCGCTTTGTGAATATTTTCCACGAAGGCCGGGATGCGCACAGCGCCGTGTCGGGCAATTCCAAAAAGAACTGCGCGGCGACCGACCAGGCGAGCGCGGCGCTCGTTCTGGATCTCAAGCAGCGCGGGCTGCTCGACGACACGCTGGTCATTTGGGGCGGCGAATTTGGCCGCACGCCGATGGTCGAAACGAATCCCGCGCTGGGCCGGGCGCTGGGCCGCGATCATCACCCGCAGGCCTACACGATGTGGATGGCTGGCGGCGGCGTGAAGCCCGGCGTGACCTGCGGCGCGACGGACGACCTCGGCTTCCACATCGTGCAGGACAAGGTCCACGTTCACGACCTCCAGGCCACGATCCTGCACCTGCTGGGCTTCGATCACGAACGGCTCACCTATCGCTTCCAGAGCCGCGACTTCCGCCTGACCGATGTGCATGGAAAAATCGTGAAGGCCGTGCTGGCGTGAGGACGCTTCGGGAAGCGCTGGAGCGGGACGGTTACGCCATCGTGGCCGACGTGATCGCCGCGGATCGGATCGGGCTGATTCTCCGGGCAATCGAACGCGCGATAGATCCGGCGAAAGCAGGCCGCCGGGATTTGGCCGCCACGATTCCTGAGATCGAAGCGCTCGCTGCCGAACCAGCTCTCCGCCAGCTCGCCAACGTGGTTCTGGGGCGCGAGGCATTCGTGGTGCGGACGCTCTTCTTCGATAAAAACGCGGACGCGAATTGGAAAGTCGCCTGGCATCAGGATCAGACGATCGCCGTCCGCGAGCAGCGCGCCGTGCCGGGGTTTGGGCCGTGGTCGGTGAAGGATGGACGCCCACATGTGCAGCCGCCGGACGAGATCCTCGAGCAGATGGTAACGCTGCGGCTGCACCTCGATGATTGCCCGGAAACCAATGGCCCGCTGCGGGTGCTGCCTGGCTCGCATCGGACCGGGAAACTGCCGCCGGCGGCGATTGCCGATCGGCAAAAATCGACCCCCGAGGTCGTCTGCGTGCTGCCCGCGGGCGGAGTGCTCTTGATGAAGCCGTTGCTGCTGCATGCCTCTTCGGCGGCGCTCGAACCGCGCCATCGCCGGGTCGTTCACCTGGAGTTTGCGGCGGAGAAATTACCCGGTGGACTGGAGTGGTCGGCGTCGGATGCGACGTAGAGCGGTTGCGCTCGTCCGGGGGACGGTTTACGTCTGGCACTGTGAAACTGCTCCTCTCCCTCCTCACCCTCGCGGCTTGCACGGCCAGCGTTCTCGCCGCCGAAACCAAACCCATGAAAGACAAACCTGCTCCCGACAAACCCGCCGCCGCGCAACGCATCACTTTTGGCGGAGGATGTTTCTGGTGTACGGAGGCGGTGTTTCAGCGCCTGAAAGGCGTCAAGACGGTGGTGTCAGGTTACGCGGGCGGCACGGTGCCGAATCCGACTTATAAGCAAATCACGACCGGTGAGACGGGGCATGCGGAGGTGGTGCAGTTGGAATTTGATCCGGCCGAAGTCAGCTTCGAGACGCTGCTCAAAGTCTTCTGGGCGGCGCACGATCCGACGACGCTAAACCGTCAGGGCGCCGACCACGGTACGCAGTATCGCTCGGTGATCTTTTACGAGAATGACGAGCAGAAGGCCGCGTCGGAAAAATCCATGGCGGCGGCGCAGCCGGAATTCAAAGACCCGATCGTCACCCAGATCGCGCCGCTGACGAAGTTCTACAAAGCGGAGGACTATCACCAAAACTATTTCAACCAGAACGCCGACCGGAATCCGTACTGCACGGTCGTCATCCGCCCGAAGCTGCAAAAGCTGCTCCAAAAAGGGCTGATCAAGGAATAGGCCACATGGTCAGACGGTAACGGTTTCGGTCGCTGATTCGGCGTGCACTCGCCAAGCCATTATCGACGTTACGGTCTCGCCCTCGAATGATCCTGGAAACGTGAATCGAATGTCCACGAACGACACGAAAAGACACGAAAGGAAGAAGTTGCGGTGATGGCCGCTTTCCCCCACTGGGGGAGTCGCCCAAGGACCGGGGAACCCTTTCCTGTGCTTCGTGGACCCCATCGCCGGATTTAAGATTGGCGCTCTGTCGCTGGCCGTTTTGCTGATCGTCCCGCGGGTGCATGCGGCGGAGAAATCCACGGAAGCGTCCAGGACGAAGGTGATCAAAGATTCGATCACGATCCGCAACGGCTCTAATGCGGGCCCCAAAGTCACCGCGAGTATCGATCCGGCGATTGCGGCTCGCATTATTGGCAGGGATGGCGATTAACTGACGCCCGATGCACGAACCACTGACCAACGCTGAAAAGCGAGATCTGAAAGCCCAGGCGCAACGTCTCGAACCGGTCGTAAAACTCGGCCACGGCGGGATGAGCGAGGCCTTTCTCCATGGCATGGAGGAAGCGCTCACGCGGCATGGTTTGGTGAAGATGAAATTTTCCGATCACAAGGAGGAGAAGAAGACGCTCGCGCCGCAGATCGCGGAGCGGACGGGCAGCGCGCTGGTCGCGCAGGTGGGGAATGTGGCGGTGTTTTACCGTCCAAAAGCCGGGTAGCGAGCGGACTTGGAAGCAGCGCGAGCTTCGGCTAGCTTGCGCGCATGTTTTCCTCCTCCCGCTCCCTCGCGTTTGGTTTTGCTTTTGTTTTCAGCGCCAGCTTGTGCCCGGCGAATTGGCCCGCCTGGCGCGGCGATGCCGCCGGGACGGGCATCACCCAGGAAACGGCACTGCCGTTGAAATGGAGTGCGACGGAGAATGTAAAATGGAAAGTGCCGCTCCCGGAGGCCGGGAATTCGACTCCCATCGTGTGGGGCGAGCGCGTCTTCGTGACGCAGGCGGCGGGCGCGCGGCGGTTGGTCATCGCCTTCGATCGCAAGGACGGCAAATTGCTCTGGGAGGCGGGTCCGACTTACACCGAGAAAGAGCCGACGCATAAAACGAACACGCTCTGCTCGGCCTCGCCCGCGACCGATGGCGAACGCGTGTTCGCCTCTTTCGGCAGCGCGGGGTTGTTTGCGTTCGATTTTGCCGGCAAGGAGCTGTGGCGGGCCGACCTCGGGAAGGTGGATCACGACTGGGGTTATGCGATTTCGCCGGTGCTGCATGGCGATCTTTGTCTCATTGCCAATGGCGCGGGTTCAAACTGGTGGCTGGCCGCTTTCCACAAAAAGACCGGAAAGGAAGTCTGGCGGGTGAAAGGACCGATGGTCGAGGCGACGGAGCGCACCGATGGTTTCGCCGGGACGAGCGACGGCATGGTCGGCTCCTGGAGCACGCCGGTGATTGTGAAAGCCGGCAGCCGCGACGAACTCGTGATGACGTGGCCGGAGAAGATGGTCGCGTACGATCCGGCGACGGGCCGCGAACTCTGGCGCGCGAGCGGCATGAATCCGTTGCTCTACACCTCACCGATGCCCGGCGAGGGGCTGGTCATCGGCAGCGGCGGCTACGGCGGCACGACGATCGCCATCAAGCCCGGTGGCTCAGGTGACGTGACGACCTCGCAGCGGCTCTGGCAGAAGGTCCGCGACAAGCAGCGCATCGGCTCGGGCGTCATCAAGGACGGACACCTCTACATTCTCAACACGCCCGGCACGGCGCAGTGCATCAATCTCGCGACTGGTGAGCAGGTCTGGGAAGAGCGCGTGGGCCGCGGTGGCAAATCGCAGTCGTGGTCTTCGATGGTGCTGAGCGGGGATCGCGTTTACGTGCTGAATCAAAGCAGCGACACCGTGGTGCTGCGGGCCAGTCCGAAGTTTGAAATGCTGGCCGTGAATTCGCTGGGCGACGGACTGACCAATTCCTCGCACGCCATCTCCACCGGCGATATTTTCATCCGCACGCACCAACACCTGTGGTGCATCGGGATGGCGAAATAGTTCGGCGATTCCGTTCGCCTGCCCCTCCCGCGCACGCTACAAGCCCGGATGCAGAAGAAACTTTTTACCGAACTCGGCCTTTCGCCGGAGGTGCTCAAAGCCGTCGCCAAGATGGGCTTCGAGGAGGCGTCGCCGATTCAGTCCGAAACCATCCCCGCGCTGCTTGAAGGCAAGGATGTGGTCGGCCTTTCGCAGACTGGTTCGGGGAAAACCGCGGCCTTTGCCATCCCGGCGATCGAGCGCGTGGACGTGACCGTCCGCGGGCCGCAGGTGCTGATTCTGTGCCCGACGCGCGAACTCGCCATGCAGGTCGCCGAGGAAGTCGCCAAGCTGGCATTCTTCAAACGCGGCATCCGCGAGCTGCCGATCTACGGCGGGCAGAGCTACGACCGCCAGCTCCGCGGCTTGCGCGAAGGTGCGCAGATCATCATCGGCACGCCGGGCCGCGTGATGGATCACCTCGAACGCGGCACGCTCAAGCTCGACGCGGCGGCGATGGTCATCCTCGACGAGGCCGACCGCATGCTCGACATGGGCTTCCGCGACGACATCGAAAAAATCCTGAGCCAGGCGCCGCCGGAGCGGCAGACCGTCTTCTTCTCCGCCACGATGCCGCCGGCGATCAATCAACTCGTGAAGCGTTACACGCGCGATCCGGTGAACATCCGCATCAAGGATCAGGAGATGACCGTGCCGGCCATCGATCAGGTTTATTACGAAGTGGATCGCCGCAACAAACTCGAGGTGCTCTGCCGGCTGATCGATCTCCAGGACATCAAGTACGGCATCATTTTCTGCGGCACGAAGATGATGTGCGACGAACTCGCCGATCATCTCAAGGCGCGCGGTTACAGCTCGGACAAGCTGCATGGGGATATCACCCAGCAGATGCGCGAGCGCGTGGTGGCGAAGTTCCGCAAGCGCGGCTTCGAGTTTCTCGTCGCGACCGACGTGGCCGCGCGCGGGCTCGACGTGGACGACATCGAAGTCGTCTTCAACTACGACCTGCCGCAGGACGCCGAGGATTACGTGCATCGCATCGGCCGCACCGGCCGCGCGGGCAAGACCGGGCGCGCGGTGACGTTCGTTTCCGGGCGCGAGATCTGGAAGATGCAGCAGATCATCCGCTTCACGAAGGGGAAGGTGCGGCGCGAGAAAGTGCCGTCGGCGGAAGAGGTCGAGGAGAAGCGCACGAACGCGTTTTTGGATTCGCTGCGCGAGACTTTGGAGAAGGGTGACTACAAGCGGCAGGACGCGGTCATCGATCAACTGCTCACCGCGGGCCATGCCGCGACCGACATCGCCAGCGCGCTCATTCACCTGCTCGGCGGAGACAAGCCACCGGTGCAGCCGATCGTCGAGGAAGCGCCCCGGCGGGAGTTCCGCGAACGCGAGCCACGCGGGCGGGACTACGAATCCGGGCCATCGCGGGAGTATCCAAAGTACAAACCGCTCAAGAACCGCGAGGCTCGACCCGAGCGGCGCGCCCCCGCTTCGGCAGCGCGCGCCTCGGCGCCCCGTTCGTTTCCTCCGGAACCCGGTCCGAGCCGCGAGCCGTCACCCGTCTCGCACGAAGCCGGCATGGTGCGGCTGGCGTTCAACATCGGGCACCAGCATCAAATCACACCGGGCGATTTCGTCGGGGTGATCGCGGGAGTCGTACGCGTGCCGAAGGAGTCAGTGGGTCGGATCGAGATCCTCGACCGCCAGGCCTTCGTGGATGTGTCCGATGACAGCGCGAACCTCGTCTTGAAGAAGCTGAACGGGATCAAATTCAAAGGCCGCAAACTGGCCGTGACCGTGGCTCGCTAATCTGGAGCGATGGCCAAAAGGAGTTTCCGTCGGCGGATGCGACCAACGTAGGCGGCTCTTCCCAGAGCCGCAGACTGCGGGACTGGGAAGTCCCGCCTCCGTTTACGCGTGCGTGCTGCGGGCGAAGTCGGCGGCGAACACGACCGCGCGATCCGGAAACAATTTTCGGCAGAAGCTCTAAGTGTCGGAGGGTGGAGGCTCGAGAAAGAGCTTCCGGGCCCGGCGTCGGGCGTGCCAGCCGGCGGGGAGATTCGCCTTGGCAGTGCGGCCCGCGAGCAGGGCGCGCACCGCCTCCACTTCTTCGTAACCGACATTCGGCACGGCCTGGGATTGCAGCCAGGCGTGCACGAGGCGGCGCTGCATGGCGAGCGGATGGGCGCCGAGTTCGGAAGTATCGAGTTCGGCCGGCAGATCGTGTGACGCCGTCAGGTTGGTGAGCAGTTCGTCTTCCGCACGCAGGATTTCCGCGGCGCGCCAGACAGGGCGGCGGATTTCGCGACCGAGCGCTCGCTCGATGGCGGGGATGATTTCGTGGCGCAGGCGGTTGCGGGTGGGTTGGGGATCGGCATTCGACGCGTCCTCGCGAAAAGCCAGTCGATGCCGCGCGAGGTAGGCGTCGATCTCCGCGCGCCACACGCCGAGGAGCGGACGGGAAATTTGCAGCGTCACGCCGGCGATGACCTGCGTGGAAAGCGGGCGCATTCCCGCGAGCCCATGGCCGGCTGATCCGCGGAAGAGATTGAAAAGAAAAGTCTCCACCTGATCGTCGGCGTGGTGCGCGAGGAAAAGGCGCGGGCAATCGCGGTTGCGCGCCGTCTGGGCGAAGAGTCCGTAGCGGGCCTCGCGCCCGGCGGTTTCGAGGGACTGGCGCCGCCGTTTGGCGCGGGCCGCCACATCCTGCCGTCCGATCACCGCGTCGAGCCGGTGCTCTTGGGCGAGGTCGGCGACGAAGCGCGCATCGTCCGCGCTCTCTGGACGCAGTCCGTGATCGAGGTGGCAGACGATCAGGTCTTTGAAACCGGCCGCGACCAACTGATGCAGCAACGCCACCGAATCACGCCCCCCGGATACGCCGATCAGACAGCGTTCCTCCGGCGAGAAGCCCGGGTTCATCAGCCGAGGCGATCGACGCCGAAAGCCGCGCGCAGGGCTGCGGGCAGGAGCACGGTCCCATCCGCCTGCTGATACGTCTCAATCAGCGCCACGTAGAGCCGGGGCAACGCGGTGCCGGAGCCGTTGAGCGTGTGGGCGAATTGGTTTTTCCCATCCGCGCCCTTGAAGCGCAGCGCCATCCGGCGCGCCTGATAATCCACAAAATTCGAGCAGCTCGAAACTTCCAGATAGGCGTTCTGGCCGGGTGCCCAGACTTCGATGTCGTAGGTCTTCGTCGATCCGAAACCGAGGTCGCCGGTGCAGAGTTCGATCACGCGGTAGTGCAGCCCGAGCAGTTGCAGCACCTTCTCCGCATTGGCGGTCAGCGCTTCGAGTTCGGCAAAGGAATTCTCCGGGGTCGTGATTTTCACCAGCTCCACCTTGTCAAACTGATGCATGCGGATCAGCCCGCGCGTGCCGAGGCCCGCCGAGCCGGCTTCGCGGCGGAAGCACGGCGTGTAGGCCACATACTGGAGCGGGAGCTGCTCGAGCCGCAGGATTTCCTCGCGGTGCAGGTTCGTTACCGGGACCTCGGCGGTCGGCACGAGGTAGAGATCATCGCGGTCGCACCGGTAGAGCTGTTCCTCAAATTTCGGGAGCTGCGTCGTGCCGACGAGCGCTTCGGAGTTCACGAGCAGCGGCGGGCTCACCTCGGTGTAGCCGTGCTCCCGCGTGTGCAGATCGAGCAGGAAATTGATCAGCACCCGCTCCAGCCGCGCGCCGACGCCGGTGTAGAGCGCGAAGGCGCTGCCGGTGATTTTTGTCGCGCGCTCCAGATCGAAGAGACCGAGCTTCTCGCCCAGCGCGATGTGGCTCTGCGGCGCGAAATCGAACACCGGCTTTTCGCCCCAGGTGCGGATGACCGGATTCTCTTCCGCCGAATGGCCGACCGGGCACTGCGCGTGCGGCAGGTTCGGGACGTTGAGGAGCAACGTGCGCTGGGCGGCGTCGAGCTGTTTGGCTTCGTCCTCCAGCTTCGCGATTTCGACACCGACCTCGCGGACCTGCGCCTCGATGGCCGAGGTGTCCTCGCCCTTCGCTTTCTTCGCGCCGATCTCCTTGCTCGTGCGTTTGCGATCCGCCTGGAGTTGCTGGAAATGCGTCTCCGCCGTGCGCCGTTTGTGGTCGCAGCCGAGAATTTCGTCCACCGCGGAGACCAGCGCGGGATCGCGCGCCGCAAGGCGTTGCTTCACGAAATCGGGCTGTTCGCGGAGAAGACGGATGTCGAGCATGGGGCGGTGAAGCTAGGCAGGCGGTCGGGCCTTGGCAATGGCCGAGGCAGGGGCGGATCGGTGCGCGCGGGGCTCGCCTGGAAAACGATTCACTGGCACATTTTCCGCCATGAAGAAACGCGTGCTTATCATTTCGACCAGCGCCGGCACCGGCCATGTGCGGGCGGCGCAGGCGCTCGAGAAGGAATTTTCCCGCGATCCGCGCGTCGATCAGGTGCTGCACGAGGACGCGCTCGAATTCACGAACACGCTTTTCCGGGAATTCTACTCCACGCTTTATATCAAGCTGGTGCGGGCCGCGCCCGCTGTGCTCGGCTGGGTCTATCGGGCGAGTGATGAACCGTGGAAAGGCGAGGCGGTGCGCACGCAACTCGACCGGCTCAACACGCAGCAGTTGGTGAAATTCATCCGGGAGTTCGATCCGCACATCACGGTCTGCACGCACTTCATGCCCGCGGGGATCATTGCGCACCTCATGGAAAAGGGCGAACTCGACACCCGCCTCGCGATTGTCGTGACCGATCTCGATTGCCACGCGATGTGGCTTTCGCGGCGGTTTCACCGCTATTTCGTCGCGCTCGAAGAAACCAGGGCGCATCTCGAAGCGCTTGGTTTGCCGCCGGAGAGAATCACGGTTTCGGGCATTCCGATCGACCCGGTTTTTTCCCAGCCGCTGGATCGGGCCGCCACGCGCGCTGCTTACGGTCTCGACACGCAGCGCACCACGCTCCTGCTTTCCGCCGGTGCGCTCGGCGTGGGGCCGACGGAGCTGATCGTCGAGCGGCTCAAACATCTGCGGAACGATTTTCAGGCGATCGTGACCTGCGGCAAAAGCGAGGAAGTGAAGGCCCGCGTCGAGGAGGCGGTCGGCGCGTTTCACGGGCGCTTCCGCATTCTCGGCTATAGCGACCGCATGCATGAGCTGATGAAGATCAGCGATCTGTTCATCGGGAAACCGGGTGGGCTCACGACTTCCGAAGCACTCGCCTGCGGCCTGCCGATGGCCATTTTTTCGCCCATCCCCGGCCAGGAGGAACGCAACAGCGACCATTTGTTGGAAAAGGGGATCGCGATCAAATGCAACGAACTGACCACGCTGCCCTTCAAGATCGATCAACTCCTCGACGACCCGGGGCGACTGGCCGCGATGCGCCGCGCGGCCCTGGCCCTGGGCCGGCCCGATGCGGCGCGGACGGTGGTCGAGACTTTGCTCGATGACGATCTGCCTCCTCTGGTGCTCGACTCCGAGCAGCGAGAAGCGATCGCTCAAGCCGCCTCCAAATCCACCGAATGATGCACGACTTCCTCTGGGGCGTGGCCACCTCCGCCTACCAGGCGGAAGGGGGTTACAACGGTGCCGGCGAACCGAGGACGAATTGGGCGGATGCGGAAGAACGTAGCGATGTCGCGGTCACCGGGGCGTCCGTCGATTTCTGGAACCGCTACGAAGAGGACTTCGCGAATTGCCGCGGTTTGGGGCTGAAGGCGTTTCGCCTCGGCCTGGAATGGAGCCGCATCCAGCCAACGACGGAAGCCGGAATGGGGACGCCACCGCCCTTCGATGAAGCCGCGCTCGATCATTACGCCGCGATGATTGCCGCCTGCCAGCGGCAGGGTTTGGAGCCGGTTGTCACCTTGCATCACTTCGTCCACCCGGCGTGGCTGGGCAGCGATCCGTGGCTGGACGACAAAACGCCCGCGCTCTTTGCGGAGTATGTCCGCACCGCGGTCACCCATGTGAACGAGCGGCTGGCCCGGCCCATCCACTGGTTCATCACGATCAACGAGCCGAACATGCTCGTTCTCAATTCCTATCTCGGCCGGCAATTCCCCGCGCGCGCCGGGATCGGCTTTCGCTCGATGATGGCCGCCTACAATCAACTTCTGCGCGCCCACGTTCTCGCCTACGGCGTGATCCACGATCTTTATGCCGAGCGCGGCTGGCCGACGCCCAAGGTCACGTTTAACAATTACTGCAGCGATCTGTATTGGTCGGACAAACTGCTCCTCGACCTCGTCTGTGTCCGCGAACGCGGCGTGGCGCGGGAAAATGTCGGCGCGCATCTCCGCACCCGCGCGGCGGCTTTTGAGGCAGCCTTTCGCGCGGCGCGCATCCCATTGCACCGCGACCTCGCCTACTACTTCGGCGCGGGGCTGAAGCGCCTCAGCAACTGGCTCGGCTACCGCCACTTCGACGCCACGCATTTCGCGCCTTTCCTCGAGACGCTCTACGCGCAGCCGCGCACGCGCTTCCTCGATTACATCGGCCTCGATTATTACGACCCGTTTGCCGCGCACGCTTTCCGCCTGCCGGTGTTCTGGGATCACGAGTTCAGGAATCATTCATTCCGCTCGTGGATGCTGGCGACGGTGACGAGCAAATGGTGGGACTGGCGAGTGCTCCCGCGCGGCCTGCACTTTTTCTGCAAACATTACGCGGAGGACTTCCATCGACCGGTCCTGATCGCCGAGAACGGGATGGCCTTGCGCCGACGGATGGATGGTCGCGCGCCGTGGCACCTGCGGCGCGATCGAATGACGCGCAGCCAGTTCCTGCGACTCCACGTTCACGAGGTGGCGAAGATCGTGAAGGAAGGGGTGCCGCTGGTCGGCTACCTGCACTGGTCGCTCTTCGATAACTATGAGTGGGGCACCTACACGCCGCGTTTTGGCCTCTATGCGGTGGATTTTCCGCACGATCTGGAGCGCCGGATCGAGGATCCGGCCGGGGATCGACCCTCGGAAACGTATGCCAGGTTGATCCGCGAGGCCACGGCCGGAAACTAAGTGGTTCCGCGTAAAAATTAGCGGAGGCGTCTCGCAGGGAAATTGCTTTCTCTCTTTGCGCCCATGCCCGCCTTCCTTTCTCAGAACTGCGATTACGCTGCCTTTGTCGGCGTCACTCTGGTCGTTTTCGTCGCGACGGCATGGATTCTGGCTCGCACGCGCAAGGGCGCCCGGCTGCCCGGTTACATCTGGTTGTTGGTCGGCCTCGTGCTGGTGGGCGGATGGTGGCGGGTGCAAGAGGCTGGCGAGGTGGAAAGCCGAAAACTCGCCCGCCTGGTGAGCGCGATGACGCCGACTTACGCCCGAGAGTTGGCCCGCATGGGGCATGCGGAACTGACCATTGAAACCAAACCAGAAGACCCGCTTTATCAACGGCTGATCAAGGCGCAGCAGGAATGGATGCACGACAATCCCAATGCCCACGACATCTACACGATGCGTTTGCTGCCCGATGGGCGGAAGGTTTTCATGGTCGATGCCGATACCGACTACGATCACGATGGAACGATCGGGGAGAAGGAAAAGGGCGCCGCTCTGGGGGGTGCGTACGAGGTTGCCGACGCAGGCCTTGACCGGGCGTTTCGCGGGCAGACGAATTTCGATTTTCAACCGATCACCGATCAATGGGGAACTTGGGTCGGCGCCTGGATGCCCATGTTTGACGACACCGGAAAAGTCGAGGCGGTGCTCGGTGTGGACTTTGATGCCGGAGAGTGGTTCGCGGCCATTGCCGCCGTCCGGCGCGAGCGGATTTTGCAGATCGGATTTTTCCTGGCGACCGTGGCTGCCGCGGGCTGGGCCATCGGTGCGCTGCGCGCGGACCTGGCCCGCCGGCGCAAGGTCGAGGAAGGCCTGCGCCAGGCGCAGGAGCGCTGGACGCTCACGGTCGAGCAGATGCCGCTCGCCTTCATCGAGTGGACGGCGCATGGCGAGATCATCGGGTGGAATCCGGAAGCCGAGCGCATCTTCGGCCATCGCGCCGCAGAGATCCTCGGACAGCGAGGGATCGAACGGCTGGTGCCGGCCTCGGAGTGCCCACAGGTGGATCGGCTTTGGCGCGAGCTGCTGTCCCAGACGGGCGGCCATCGGAGCATCCATGAAAACGTCACCCGGGATGGTCAAACCATCACTTGCGAATGGCTCAATACCCCGGTCCTGGATCGGGAAGGCTGCGTGGTCAGCGTGCTCTCCCTCGTGGAGGATATCACGCAGCGACTCGGCTTGGAGCAGCAGATGCTCCAGTCGCAGAAGATGCAGGCCGTCGGATTGCTCGCCGCCGGCATCGCGCACGATTTCAACAACCTTCTCACCATCATTCAGGGCCACGCCGAGCTGCTGCTCGGGCAGGACGATCTGCCGGCTCTCGCGCGGGAGGATGTCGAACGCATCGCCCTGGCGGCGGAACGCGCCGCGAATCTCACCCGGCAGTTGCTCACCTTCAGCCGGCGGCAGGCCATGTTCGCGCGGCCATTGCAACTGAACGACTCCCTAACCACCGCTGTCGAGATGCTCGAACGCGTCCTCGCCGCGGGCATTGCCCTGCGCACCAAGTGCGATCCCGATCTTCCCACCGTCGAAGCGGATGCCTCGATGATCGATCAAGTCATCACCAATCTCGCGGTGAATGCCCGCGATTCCATGCCGCGGGGCGGCGTGCTCACCCTCTCCACCAGCCTCGTCGAGATCCCCGCGGATGCGCCTTCGCGCCATCCCGACGCGAAGCCCGGGCCGGCGGTTTGTCTGTGCGTGAGCGATACGGGTTGCGGCATTTCGGCGGCGGAACTCCCGCATATTTTCGAGCCGTTTTTCACGACCAAGGAAGTGGGCAAGGGCACCGGACTCGGGCTGGCCGCCGTCCACGGCATCGTCAAACAGCACCACGGCTGGATCGAGATCGCCAGCGAGGTGAGCCGCGGCACCACGGTGAAGATCTTTCTCCCGCCGTGCGCGCTGCCGGTCGCGGAAGCACCCGCGCCGCTCCCTCCCGCCTCGCCCATGCCGAATGCGGAACAGTTCGGCATTCTCGTCGTGGAAGACGAACACTCCCTGCGCGCGCTGGCCCGCAAAACTCTCGAGCACGCCGGCTATCGAGTTTTCACGGCGGTGGACGGGCCGTCGGCACAAGCCGTGTGGACCAGGGAAATGCACCGGATCGATCTGCTCTTTACCGACATGGTGATGCCCAACGGACTGAGCGGGCACGACATCGCGGAACAGTTTCTGACCGAGCGGCCCGACCTGCGCGTCATCTATGCGAGCGGCTACAGCCTCGAGGTGGCGGCGCCTGGTTTCCTCGAAAGTGAGACCCAGACTTTCATGCCCAAGCCTTACCTTCCGACCGAGCTGCTCGCAGCCATTCGGCGATCCCTCGGCGTGGAATCGTCATTACACGCGGCCTGAGCCGGAACGGTGCCGTGGAGTCTGATCGGCAGAGGAGAAAACGCAGAGACGCAAAGGCGCGGAGGGCGCGGCCGGAAGCCGCATTGAACGGTTCGCGGGAATTGTCGGGCCGCTTCGCGAATGAATTCGTTCGCCGAACATTCGGAAGCCTTTTTGGCCACACGCGCTGGCTCGGACTCACGGGATCCTTCGACTCGTTCCTCCCCACCTTCGCCCATGAGGAACTCCGCTCCGGGTGCCGCGCTTTTATCGGGAAACTTCTCTCGGCAACTCCCCGCTGCGGATCTGGCAGCCGCGCGGATCAATCTGCGAAAAGCCCGGGGACCGCGCCGCCCGGAGTGCGCGCGTTTTGAAAGGCTTCGACGCCGGCGCGCAGTTGCGCCCGCGTGAACTGCTTTTTGATCTTTGCGATCTCCGCCCCCGCGAGCTGGTCGCAACGCTCGTTGCCCGCATGACCGGCGTGGCCTTTCAACCAATGCCACGCGATGCGATGGCCGGTCGCGGCCGCGTCGAGCGCCCGCCAGAGGTCTTCGTTCTTTACCGGTTGCTTGCCAACGGTCCGCCAGCCGCGCGCCTTCCACGCCCGAATCCATTTCGTGATGCCGTCGCGGACGTAGGTCGAGTCGGTGTAGAAATCGACTTCGCACGGTTGCTTGAGCGCGGTCAGCGCGCCGATGGCCGCCTGTAGTTCCATCCGATTGTTGGTCGTCGCCGCCTCTCCGCCGCTGACTTCCTTTTGGTGATCACCGCATTCCAGCACCGCCGCCCAGCCGCCGGGGCCGGGGTTGCCCTCGCAGCCGCCGTCGGTGTGAATGGTGACGCGCTTCACATTCTCAGCCGACCCGCACCGCGCGTTTCTTGTCGAGCTTCAGCACGTCGCCGGGCTGGAGCGTCGGCTCGGCTTTCGGGTCGGTGATTTTTTCATCGCGAAGCTGGATGCTGCCCTGCTCCACCAGCCGCCGCGCGTCGCCGCGCGATTTCGTAATCTGATAGGCACTCGTGTAGGCGGCGACAACGATCGAGACGACGTCCGAACCGACGCCGTACAGATTCACCACCGGCCACTCCGCGTGTTCCACATCGCGTTTGCTAAACTTGGTGTTGAAGTCTTCGAGCGCGGCTTCGCCCGCCTCCGCGTCGTGGTACCGCGCAACGATCCGCCGCGCGAGTTGCTTCTTCGCCTCCATCGGATGAATGGCCGGCAATTCCTCGCTGAGCAGCAGCAGGTAGTAGCGGGCCATAAGTTCGTCCGAAATGCTCATCAGCTTGCCGAACATTTCCGACGGCGCCTCGCTCACCCCGACGTAATTGCCGAGGCTCTTCGACATCTTCTGCACGCCGTCCAGTCCTTCCAGCAGCGGCATGAGGAAGACGACCTGTTGCGGCTGGCCTTCCTCGCGCTGGAGATCGCGCCCGACGAGAATGTTGAAAAGCTGATCGGTGCCGCCGATCTCCACGTCGGCCTGCACCACCACCGAGTCCCAGCCCTGCATGATCGGGTACTGGATTTCGTGGAGATGCACCGCCTCGCCGCGATCCACGCGGTTCTTGAAATCCTCGCGCTGGAGCATCTGCTGGAGCGTCACGCGCGAGTTCAGCCGTATCACTTCCTCGAAGGTCATCATCTCAAACCACTGGCCATTGAAGACGGTGCGCGTGCGGCCGGGTTCGAGGATCTTGTAGGCCTGCTGCTGGAAGCTGTGCGCGTTCTTCATCACCTGATCGTGGGTGAGCTGCGGACGCGCCTTCGATCGGCCGGAAGGATCGCCGATCATGGCGGTGAAATCGCCGATGATGAGGATCGCCTGATGCCCGAGATCCTGGAACTGGCGGAGCTTGGTCAGCGCGACGGTAAAGCCGAGATGGATGTCGGGCGCGGTGGGATCGACGCCGAGCTTGATATTGAGCGGGCGGCCGAGGCGCAGCTTCGCGAGGAGTTCGGCTTCGTTGATGATCTGCGCCGCGCCCCTTTTCAGAATCTCTAGCTGGGCTTCGGGTGATTCCATAAATCGGATATAACCGATTCCATACGCGCGCCTTGCCGCGCGAAGCGAGCACGAAAATAAAGTTCCACGCGCCCGCGCGCCCGCCTACTTGCTCTTGTTCAACAGTTCCCGCACGTCCTCGACGGAGAGCTGCTTGAGGTTGCCCACACGGTCCACCGTGCCGTTGTTGTAGATCACCCCCTCGCCCCCCCCAGTTCGCCAGTTCGCCAGTTCTTTTGGTGCGATCGCGGTGCCGATTTTTTTGCTCTCCTGGCCGAGAAAAGGGCGTTTGCCATCGTGCAGGTCCCGCGTCGCCGCGACTTTGTTGCCGTCCGCCAATCCCTTGGTCGCGGCGGTTTTCGTTCCGAGATCCTTATCCGCGTTGGGGATCCCGTACTTGGCGAGGAGTTTCGCTTCGCTGGTCGCGAATTTTCGATCGGCGGCGGCATTGGACTTCGACCGGCTGAAGGCCCGCGTCAGGAAGTTCTCGGTGCGGACTTTTTGCGCAAAATTGAAATCCTTGGTGCGCGCGCCGCCCGTCCCGAAAGTCCGGGCCGTACCGACGCCACTGCGGGTCGGGTCGAATTGTTTCGTGTAGTCCGGGACCATGATCTCCGCGCCGCGCCGGGAGGTGGCATCGCCGTAATCCAGTGCCCGCATCCGCCGTGCCTCGATCGCGCGACTGTCCTCCACGACCGCCGTGGCGGGCGGCTTCTTCTTCCACAGCGAGCAACCCCCGCACGCGAACGCGAGGAGCAGGGGGAGCAGGCAGAGGAAACGCACGCCCGACAGATGGCACACGCCTTGGCAGCGGTAAAGGCGTGGCTGAGCGCTGCGGCGGGTTTTGGGAAAAAGGGCGGCGTTCTGCAGGGGGCGGGACGCCCGCTCGCTGCACCCTCTAACCGCCTGCGCGCAGCTTCGCCAGTTGGGCGCGGGCCTGCTCGATTTCGGCGGGATTTTTCCCCAGCGCCAGAAAGCTCTCGAGAGTTTCCATCGCGGCCATGCGGTCGCCGCGCCCCGCCAGCGCCGCGCTGAGCGGCCCGGCGATCTCGAACAACTCGGGATGCCGTTCGTGCGCGCGGCGCAGGTGCGCCAAGGCGGCGTCGGGCTTCCCGGCGGCGCGTTCGGCCTGCGCCCAGTCGCCGTGGAGTCGCGCGAGTTCGAGGGAAAATTCCCCCGGCGTCTCCGTTTGCGCGGCCTGCCTTTCGAGCAGCTTTGCCGTGCGCTCGTAGGCGCGGGCAGCGGTGGCCAGGGCACGCAGGCGCGCCGCCAGCTCCGGTTGCACGATCTCGGGATGCTTCTCGGCCAAGGTGAGGGCGTTGCCCGGCTGCCCGGCCTTTTCGAAATAGCCGAAGAGCGCCCGCCTCAATTCGACGATCCGCGGCAGCGTGAGTTGAAACTCCTCGGCTTCCGTCTCCGCCTGCTCCAGCCGTCCGGCGGCGACCAGCCACTCGACGATCTCCATGAAATTGCGATTTGCCGGATGGGTGAAAGCGGTGCGCAAGGTGGTCTTCGCGCCCGCGAAATCACCGTGTTGCGACTGAAGTCGCGCATATTGCAGCAGCGTCGCCCAGTTGCGGGCGAAGCGGTCGCCGCGGGCCGCCTGGGCGTAAAGCGCCAGCGCCCGGTCCTGATCCCCGAGTTCCGCGAACGCGGAGGCCACCTGGCCGAGGCTGTCCTCATTGAGGGCGGCGCGCAGGGCGAGCAGTTCGAGCCGCGCGCGGGCTGCGTCCGTGCGGCCGAGCAGCCGGAGGCTGCGCGCGAGGTTCAGGGCGTTCTTTTCGTTCAGCGGATTGAGCTGCGTCATCCGCTCCTGCACGCGCGCCAGCAGCTCAAGAAACCCGGCTTTCTCCAGCGCTTCGGCCACCGTCTGGAGCGCGGTGTCCGGCGCGTCCGCGCGGCTCAGCAACTCCTCGAGAAGGGGCGTGATCGCCGCAGCAGCGCCGGCTTCGATTTGGGCGGTCAGCGCCGCCACGCCCGCGGGGATCGGCCCGGCACCCCCGGCCCAGAGCGCGCGAACTTCCGCCGCAAAATCCTTTTCCACGCCCAACCGCACCACTTGCTGCGCGGCGAAGTCCAGATAACTCGCGAGCAGCGACGCGGGGTTTTCACCAGCGCCGGCGAAACGCTTCAACCGCCGCATCTCGCGCTGCGCGGCCGCCGGTCCGTCCTCCGGCGTGAGCAGTTCGATGAGCTTGCATTGCAGCGGAAAGCTGAGCCGCGCATCCGTCCGGCTGAGCGCGGCATGGATGACGGAGCGCGCCCGCCGGGCATCGCCGTGCGCGGCGAAGGCGGTGGCCAGGCTGAGCGCGGGGCTGATGTGCTGCGGCGGCACGAGCCGCTCGACCACGGCCTGGGCCGCCTCGGGCTGACCCGCCTTCACCAGGAGCGCGGCGAGGCTGGTGCTGAGGTCGGCCCCGGCGCCGGTCTTGAGCTGGGTGAGCGCATCCGCCACCCGGCCCTGCTTTTCATAAGCGGCGGAAAGCGCGAGCCGGGCGGCGATATTGCCGGGTTCGAAAACGAGCAGCCGCTGGTAGGCGGAAATGGCGTCTTCGGTCTGTCCCGCGCGGGCGTGCAGTTGCCCGAGACGCAGAAGCACCCGCGTGTCGTTGGGCGCATTTCCGAGCGCGTTTTCGAGCGCGGTGCGCGCGCTCCCGAGTTCACCCTTGTGTTCCAGCAGGTCCGCCAGTTGCAGGGCGAATTCCCGCCGCGCGCCGTCGGGGAATCCGTGGCCGGCTGGGCGCAGGCAGGCGCGGAGCGCGGCGACCGCGGTTTCATCGTCGCCCGCGGACCGGCAGGCATTCAGGAGGCTGCGCATCGCTTCGGAGTCGTCCGGCGTGCGCTCCCAGAGCTGCCGGAAAAGGGCGATGGCGCGGGCGTGGGCGCCCATCGTCCCCAGCATGCCCGCAAGCGCCGCGACCCCGTCATTCGGGGACAGGCGCGCGTAATTCTCGACCCACACCGACATCCCTCCGGGCTCCGCCGTGGCGGCGCGCAACGCCCAGAGCCGATGGCGAATCTCCCGAGCCAGCGTGCCGGTCGAGTCGCTTTGGAGCAGCACCAGCGCTTCATCGGTCAGCGCCCTTTCCCAAAAATAGGCCGCAAGGTTTTCCATCTTCAGCGCCTGCAGTTGGGCGCCGGTCTCGAGGACGAAGCGGAGATGCCGGTTCCCCGAGGTGCCGGGTTCGCCCACTTCGACCCCGGCCATCGCCCGCATCCCCACCAAGCGGTCGAGCGCCGCCCGCGCCTCCGTCTCCTGCCCGGCGAGCCCGCGCAGCAGCGCCGTCGCCAGCGCGGCGTGCAAGGGCTGCGGGCGGGCGGCGAGGTCGCGGAGGTGGCTCTCGACGAAGGCCGCGCGATCTTCCTCCGGCAGCAGCAGGTAATACTCGCGCAGCGCCGTGCAGACCGGGGCGTCGAGCGACTCCGCAATCGAGGAAAGCGTCGCGCGGAGAATCTCGCGAGCCGGTCTGACTTCGCCGAGAAAAAGATGCCAGTGCGCCAATTCCAGGCCATAAGCCGCGCGCTGCGTGGAGGACTGCTCGAAGACCCGGCGGCCCAGCGTGATGGCTTCGCGAAAGCGGTTCCGCCCCGCGAAGAGCATCGCCGCCTGCCAGAGCCGCAGATGCGTGCCTTCGGCGAAAAGCGCGTCGATCAACCCGGGGGCGGCGGTGCCGTCGTTCGCGTCCAGAGCCTGGCCGAGGGCGACGAAAAGAAAATCGCGTTCGACCGGCGTGCGGCGCTTGTCCTGCAACCACTGGCCGAGCCGTCCGTACTGCTGCGTCTGGAGCGCCAGCCAGATGAAGGCTTGCGCCGTTTTCTGATCCCGCGCGTTCTCGCCCATGATCGACTCCATCCGATCCAGCGTGGCCGCTCCGGCTCCGGCGTAAAACAGCGCCCAGAGCGTTTCGCTCGGGGTCGTCTTGTCCTTCTGCCAGCGGGAAAGCCACGCGTTGCGCGCCAGGCCGCCTTTGCCATCCATGATCTGCGCGAGCTGACGAATGGCATTCAGCCGCACGTCGCGCTCGCCTTTCACCTCCTGCGCATCCTCGACCCAAAAGCTCCGCAACGCGCGCAGCGCGTCAGGCGTGGGCTTGCCGTGGCGCTGGCCGACCGTCGCGAGGTAGGCGGTTTGCAGGCGGCCCGCTTCCGTCGGTTTCAGCGCGGGGAAGCGGAGCGGATCGCCCGGCTTTTCCGCCGCCGTGATGCGCAGGATTTGTTCGAGACAGCTCTCCGCCTCGGGATTCGCTCCTGCATCCAGCGCGAGCGTGGCCAGCGTGGAGAGAGTGCGGAGATTTGTCGGCTCCAGCGTCCGCGCCCTGCGCAGCAGGGTCAGCGCGCGGGTCGGCGTGCCCCATGCGAGCTGGAAATCCACCGCGCGATTCAGCGTCGCGGTGTCGCGGGGAAACTTGGTCACCGCCCGCTCCCAGGTGCGCGCCGCCTCGTCGATCTCGAAATTTTTCTCCTGCAATTGCGCGAGTTTTTCGAGGCCGTCCGGCGCGTCCTGCGGCGCGATCCGCAGGAGCTGTCCCTGGAGTTTCACCGCGGCCTCGAGCTTGTGCAATTCCTCGGCCTCGCGGATCAGCTCGGGCAGCGCCTCGGCCTGATTGGGCGCGGCGTAGGACGCGTCGGCCAGCACTTCAAAGGCGCCTGCGGCGTCGCCCGCAGCCTTCAGGATGCGGCCGCGCGCGACCTCCGTGAAATAGTCGTCGGCCCGGAGCTGGCGCCGCTTCTCAAACTGCCCGCCCAACCAGTCGAGCAGTTGATGCTGGCTGCAAAAGGTCAGCAATTCGTTGAAAGCCGCGAGGCGTTCGCGGTCGCCGGGTTCCGCCTCCAGCGCCTTCAGTTGCAAGGCCGCGGATTCTTCGTGCAGGTTGAGCCGCTCGAGCGCGCGACGCAGCGGCGTGAGCGCTTCCTTCCGCCGCGAGACGGGGCTGAGCGCATAGACCTGCCGCCAGGTGGCGAGCGCATCGGCCCACCGCTCCGCGCGCTGCTGGGTGAGGGCGAGATCGGTGAGCCCGTCGGCGTTGCCCGGATTGTCCGCGGCGAGCCGCTCGAAGATGGCCAGCGCCTCCGCAATGTGCCCCGCCTGGAGCTCAAACTGTCCGGCGCGTCGTTCGTAGCTCGCCCGGTTCGCCGGGTCGATGCCGGCCAGCGTGAGGAGGCTTTGCACCGCGCCGGGCGACTGGCCCAGCGTCGCGTCGATCTTGACCAGCAACTCGTGCGCGGCCACGGATTTCGGATTGAGCGCGAGCGCCTTGCGCGCGGCCAGCAGCGCCGCTCTCCGGTCGCGGTTCCAGAGGCGCCAGCGCGCGACGCGCAGCCAGGCTTCCACGCTGAATTTGTCGGCCGCCTCCTGTTCGATCGCGAGGATGAATTTGTCGAGTTCCGGGTTCGGCTCCGGCGTATTGGGATCGGCGCCGGGCGGCGTGAAGGCCATCCACGCCCGCCCCTGCCGGGAGGGCGCGGCCGCGGTCTGCGCCCGGAAGCTCTCAAACAATTTCTGATCGGCCTCGGTCCGCTCCGCCTCGCTGGCACTGAAACGCACGGCTTTTTCAAACTCGAATTGCGCGCCCGAATAATCCCCCCGCGCCGCCAGGAGATCGCCAAGGGCGAGATGCACTTCGCGATCTTCCGGCTGGAGACCGCCCGCCGTGCGCAACGCCGCGACGGCCGCGTCGAGATCGTTTTGCGCGCGCAGCAGTTGGGCGATGCGCAGGTGGGCGGCGGCCTGCCGGGCGGGCGAATCGCCTGAACGCACAAGCCGCTGGACGACCCGCCGCGCTTCATCCTCCCGCCGTTGCGTAAAATAGAAATTGGCCAGGCCCGCGAGCGCCTCTTCGCCGCCCAAGAGGGCTTCCGCGGTGAGATATTCCTCGACCAGGTCGTGGAGCCGGTTCTGTTCGTAAAAGGCGAGCGCGCGGGCGCGCAGGGTTTCGTCGTTTTTCCGCGCGGTGAGGAGCGCGGCGATGCGCTGCCGGGCGGCCGCGGTGTGGTCGAACTGCAAGTCGAGACGGGCGCGCTCGAAGACGAAGTCCGCATTGGCCGGCTGTTCCTTGAGCAGCGCGTCGTAGAATGGGATCGCCGCATCCGGCGCCTCCATCTGCACGAGCAGACGCGCGAGCCGGAAGCGGTAGTCTGCATTCTTCGGCGCCAGCGTGGTCAGCTTCGTCAGCCAGAAGCGCTGCTCCTCCAGCAGGCCGAGGCGCTCATAGAGTTCGATAAGTTGCAAACACGCGCCGAGGTCCCGCGGATTTTCCGCCGCGTATTTCTTCCAGCGAGCCGCCAGTTCGTCGGTGCGATGATAGCGCTGGTGCAGGCGGATGATCTGCGATTCGAGGTCATCGCGCAGCCAATTGCCCGGCCCGGTCAGCGCCAGCGCCTTTTCCAATGCGCCGATGGCCGCATCCTGCCGGCCCGCGCCCTGATGAATGCGGGCCATCTGCTGGAGCGCGAGCGGGCGCTCGGTCGGGGGCGCATGCGTCTCGAGATAGGTCAGGTGCTCGATCGCCCGGTCGGGCAGGAAATTGCGCTCGTAGGTTTCCGCCAGGCGGCGCCGCAGCGCGAGATCGGCGGGATTGAGCGCCACGGTCTTTTCCCAGGCTTCCGTGGCGAGTTTCAATTCGCCCGCTTCGAGCCACGCCGCGCCGAGTTGCAGCAGCGTCTCCGGCTGGCGCGCATCGCCCGGCGGGAGCAATTCCACCGCCTGCTCGTAGGAGATGGCCGCCTCCCGCGAATGCCCGCGCCCACTTTCCAGTTGCGCCCGCGCCAGCGCGGGTAGCGGGCTTTTTGCGTCGAGCTTGGCGGCCTTGTCGAAGGCGGTGGCAGCTTCGTCCTGCCGCCCGGCCCGGCGCAGCAAATGGCCGTGGATCATCTGCGCGGCAAACGACTCATCCGCCTTGTATTCATCGAGGAGCTGAGTGGTCTGTCCCTGCTCGGAATACATCTTCCAAAGCCGGTCCAGCGCCGTGCCTTCCGCTGGATTCGCCGCCAGCATTTGCTTGTAACGCTCGATGACTTTCGGCGAAGGCGGCACCTGTCCCTGCGCGCAGAGCGCGAGCAGGAGGAGCGTGAAGAGCAGGCTGGGTCGGCGCATTGGGCGACAAGTTAGCGCGTGTCACCGGGCCGGCAAGCCCGCGGCTAAATGGGCGGGATCGAGCGCCGCAGTTCTTCGAGCCGGGCGCGGGTGCCGTGGTTGTCGCACCAGCGCTCGAGGTCAGGGAAGTCGTGCGCGTCGCCTTGCACAGCGAGGATGGTTCCGCGCGTCCCTCAGCCGCGCCAGGCCCGGGCAGGGAATAGGGCAGTTTGAAATGCACCGTGACCGGAGAATGAGCCGTGCCCGGGGCCACGGCCTTCGGCCAGAGCCGCCTCTCCCCACCCCCGTCCGCAGAGCCCGGCTCCGGGATTTCTTGGACCGCTCCAGCCAGGGGTCGAGCGCAGCGCACCCATCGGAACCCGCCTCCCCCAATCATCCCGCGCCCCGGATGGGGCGGAGAAAATGGACCTCCGCGATGGCCCACGCCCGGCGGGGCGCTCTGCGGTT
>Ga0105047_10003331_pt1 | contig 28319 bp, 22 predicted proteins | sample MAT04_FD_78384 | JGI IMG/M metagenome (GOLD analysis project Ga0105047, IMG submission 78384) | Freshwater microbial communities from Lake Fryxell liftoff mats and glacier meltwater in Antarctica - MAT-04 (megahit assembly) | ecosystem: Environmental > Aquatic > Freshwater > Ice > Liftoff... | reverse complement strand
TTCAATTATTATAATGTTCATGCTATGGTTTAAAATTGTTTAAAAGTTTAAATCTCTAATCTGGAAATTATTACCAACTGCTACTGCCAGTTCAACACTACCTTATTCCCACTTATTCTGTTTTTCTTTTTCCATCAGTTGGTTGATCTTTTTTTCTTCCCATTTTTTGCCCAAAAGCATCGCAGGCATAAAAACTGAGAGTCCGTGTACTACCAAACCAATTCCCCAAAAGATTAAGGTATTAAAAGTTTGCCAACGCCAAAAGTCTTCATTCGCATCTAAATTTCTAGAATTTAAAATCAGAATCATAACATTAATTACAACATAAATAGTCAAATGACTATAAAATCCTTTGATTTTTTTAACTCTTTTAAGCGCCTGTTGGTATTTAATTTCGTCTGGAGATAAATTGATATTATTCATATTTATTTTGATTTTCTTTATCCATTAATTCTCTAATCTTTCTTTCTTCCCACTCTTTTCCTAGAAATGAAGTATAATTAAATGCTCTCAATCCGTGAAATAATAATCCAATTCCCCAGCCTAATAATGGCCAAAAAAACCACAAATAGCGCGGTGAGTATTTCAAATTAATGAACAGTAAAAAAAGCATGATTGTAACAAATGATACTAAATGACCGTAAAATCCTTTAATTTCTTCCACTTGTCTTTGAGCACGTTGGTATCTTTCGAATTCTTGATTATTTGATTCCATACTTACTTCCATTTAGTTTGATTTTTGTTATTTAAATATTCTTGAATTTTTCTATTCTCCCAATTGGTTCCAAAAATTATTTCTCTACAAAATAATCGTATGCCCTGAACTGCAATAACAAATGTCCAAACACACATAAAAGCACAATTAATATATTGAATTGGCCAAAAGTTTAAAGGTGCTCCAAAATAAGTTTTGGCAACATAAATTAACACACCGATTGTAAAAATGAACAAATGTGAAAAAAAATTTCCAATTTTTTGCACGCGATGACGAGCCATTTGCAACCTGAACTCTTCATTACTTGTTGTTTTAAAACGATTCATGATTAACTCCATTTAGTCGGTTTATCTTTATTCATAATTTCTTGAATTTTCTTTTCTTCCCATGCTTTTCCGTAGCCAAAAGTTTCAAAAGCATGAAAGGTTACTCCCATTCCCCAACCAAACATTGGAAACCAAAACCATTGAAATCCTCCAGATTGTATATTGATAAAAATTAGTACGGGAATCACGCAGCAATAGGAAATTAGGTTGCTATAAAATCCTTTGAGTTTTTCGACTCTGTCCTTGGCTCTCACAAAAGCGCTATTTTCGTTGTATATATTTTGTGTTTCCATAAAAGCAATTTGTTTTGTTAGTATTGGAATTTTTACTCTAAAGTAATTTTCATTTTGTTCTATCTGCATTTTACGTTCGGATATCAATGCATACCGGTTGACGATATTTTGTAAACCAACGCCTCTCCTATCTTGCAGCACTTCTTTCTTTTGAAGATTGTTTTCTACAATTAGATAATTGTTTTCTATATAAATCTTGATGTGAAGCGGTTTCTTTTCGCTTACAATATTATGCTTTATCGTATTTTCTAATAAAAGCTGCAATGATAACGGAACAACCTTGGCTTCTTGATTCTCAAAATCCGACGGAACGTCATAGGTAATACTGTTCTCAAAACGCATTTTCAAAAGATTCATATAAGTTTTGGCGAAAGTCAGTTCTTCTGAAACTGGAACCAACTCTTTGTCTTTTTGCTCCAAAACGTAGCGGTATATTTTGGATAACGATGTGGTGAATCGTTGCGCATTTTCTGGATTTTCTTCTATCAATGAACTCAGCACGTTTAAACTATTGAACAAGAAATGCGGATCAATTTGGTTTTTCAAACTTTCAAACTGCGCGGAAGCTGTCCCTGCGATGATCTTTTGTTCTTTGACTTTGCTATCATTATATTCTTTATAAATATAAAACGCGTAAAAACACAACAACACAATAAAAGTCATTACAAAAGCAAAAACATAGTTGGCTAAGGATTCGTTTTTCCAATAAATTTCGAAACTATTTCCTTCTAAAATTACTACTATGAAAATACGCAATAAAAAGATGCTGAAGAGGGTAACCGCAAATGAAGTTAAAAAGCCAGCAAGCATTCTTTTTAATGAAAACCGTTCCCCAATAAATACTTTATCCAGATAAATAAAAACAAGTTGATTGGCATAACCCAGTGTCACGGAATACAAAATGGTATGTAAAAAAGTTGTACCTAATTCACTATCAAACTGTATTTTCCCATTATAAATAAGGTTTAGTATATTTATTATAATAAAAATAAGCATCCCTATTCCCAATGACCTTACCAGTTGTTTTACGCTGAATTTCATAATCTTTACATCTAATTAGTAGCTGAAATGGAGTTTATTTACAATTTTCTGATGCCTTCTGCGCTCTGTCTGCACCCCAATTTGGATGAAACTGAGATTCTGGTTTAAAGTTAGCAAAAAGTTCTATTGCTTTTGCTATGGCAGCGCACATGGGTTTCGTATCTGTTCCCCAATATTTTGCTCCGCCAATTTCAAATTCGGCTTTAGAGAATACTGCTCTTGGATTATTTGGATTAATTGCTAATGCTTTACTGTATTGTTCCATAATTAATGGGCTGTATTTTTGTCCGTTGTTCATTGGATCCTGAACCAAAATAGCTGTGAATAGCATCGCTTGAACTACCATTATTTCTGGATTATTCGGACTGATTAATGTGGCTTCATCAATTGCCAGTTGCGATCTGTTGATTAATGCTGTTGCCGCTGCTTTGTCCTTGGTTTCAAAAGCATTAATCGTTCCAATGAAAGCAATGTAGTAATTTGGCAACCAGTTCGTTTTTTCTACTGAAGCGATGCGCTCAAATGTTGCAACTGCTTCGGTATTTTTTTTGGAACCCCAAAGTTGCATTGCTTTTCCCATTCCTTGTTCAAATTGTGTTTGTGCTGATAGTAGTGAGCAGATAAAAAATACGAATGCTGTGATAATTGTTTTCATGATTTTAATTTTTTAGATTGTTATTATTTGCTGATGATTGAAACTTTATTTTTAATTCTGATGTAAAAATATTGCGGTTATGTTGCATATAAAATTTATAGTTACCGAATTGTTGTTTTTGGGGGATGAATTGTTTAATTATTTAAAGACTATTTAAAAACGTTGTTACTGTAACTTTTATAGCGTAAACACTTTGCATAGTGATACGTTGCAATGCAACTTTTCTACAAATTATTTAATTGATTGTCCTTTTTATTGTCGCTTATGGTCCAAAAGAAACCTACGAAAAAAAACCGATCTGCTGTTGGTATTACTGGTTTTCTGTCATAAACACCATTTCCGTCTGGTTTAGTAGCATAATTGTATCCAAAAATATTTTGCGTTCCCAGAACATTAGAAACCGAGAAATACAGAATCTTTTGCTGTGTCACTAAATAAGCCCAATTGAAACTTAAATTATTGAATGACTTTGTTTTTCCGTTCATAAAAGCAGATTCGTTAGGATTATTATAAGGTCTGCCTGAGCTAAACTGATGCGTAAAACCAACTTGCGACTTCCAATCGGATATCCAATATTTGGTAACTAATGACAAACTGTTAGCTGCCACAAAACTCGGCGTTACCTGAGACGGAAAGTTTTGGTAATCTCTTTTGGTATCGATAAACGAGTAGGAAATCCAATATTCTAAATTTTTAATACTGTTTCCATCTCTCCAAAAAAGATCAATTCCTTTAGCAAATCCTTGTCCATCATTTGAGAAAATAGAATTGGGAAGAACAGAATTCGTATCGTATTTTACCAAATCAGCATATCCTTTATAATAAACCTCAGCTCTGAAAGTGGTACTGTTCTTTACGTATTGGTAATTTAAAATGTAATGTGCTGCTTTTTCAGTAGTAAAATCATCTGAATATTTCAAATACTCTTGTCGCGGTGCTTGTTCAAAGTTTCCGTAGGCAAAAGAAAACTGACTTCCTTTTGAAATTTTGTAAGCCACAGAAACTCTTGGTGAGATGCTATTTTCACTAATATAAACGTTCGTTGAACCTCTAACGCCTAATCGTATGGCAAAGTCATTCGAAAAAGAAATATCAGCTTCTGTATAAATGGCCGCAATATTAGATTCATAACCACTATTGAAATTGGTATTGAAGCTTTCATCAAATTTCGTACTAAAATAGTCTGTACCAAAGTTCAATTTTATTCGGTTGGAAATCTTTTTGGTGATTTTAAATTTCAAATGTGACGCGTTTTCCGCATTGTTAACATCGTTTAAATTGATGTTAATTTTGTTTTGTCCATATCCGTAACTAAATCCTGTGAATAGTTGCCAATTTCCGCCAAAAGTTCCACGATACGAAGTGTTTAAATAAAAATTATTGTTACTCAAATTTACTCTAACTTTATCGAGCTGGTTGATATCGTCTTGATTCAAATCAAATCGCGATGCATCGAATGCAGCATAAGCTTTGAAAATTCCATTCTCAAAATTATAACGATACACCGCTTCACCTGATAGTGATTGAAAAGCTTTATTCCAGTCAACATCTTGTGGTATCGCTACTTGATATGGCGCCAAATCGACGTAAGCAGTATTTACACTGAGCGAACTTTTTTTCCATTTCTGTGTATTGCTCAATCCTAAGCCAACGGTCATCAATGAAATTTCGGTTTTGTTTTGATCAGGTTCATCTTGCGTATTTAAAAGTAAGACACTTGACAAAGCCTCTCCATATTCTGCTGAATAACCTCCGGTAGAAAACGATATTCCACTAAATAAAAAGGGCGAAAAACGACCTCTAGTCGGTAAATTATTGGTAGTTGCGCCATAAGGTTGAGCCACACGTATTCCGTCAACAAACGTTTGGGTTTCATCGGCTTCTCCACCGCGAACAAACAGCCTCCCATCTTCTCCAACGTTTTGTGTTCCCGGTAAGGTTTGCAGCGCTGCAATAATATTTCCGGTAGAACCCGCCGTGGTCACGATATCTAATGGTTTCAAAACTGAAACTCGACTTTTATCTCCTGCACTAAAGTTTCCTGCTGTAATTACTACAGCATCCAAAGTATTTTCACTGCCTTTTAATTTAAAAGTTTGGTCCTGACACGTATTGGCATTTATAAGTATTTTTAAAGTTTCGAACGTCAGTGCGGTAACGATTAGAATTTGGTTTCCCGTATTTTCTGTTGTAAAACTAAAATTGCCATATTCATCTGTAGTTCCTCCGTCGTAAGTTCCTTCGATATAAACATTAGCACTAGCAATTGCCCTATTTCTATCGGTTACAACAACTCCAGAAACAGTTTGCTGTGCATTGCAGATAAATGAAATTAGTAAAAATGTGAAAATGTAAAGTAGTTTCATGTAATCAGTTTTTGATACCGCGAAGTTGCATCAAGGACTAAAACTGTACAATTTAAGATTACTCAATTGTTATTTTTTGGGGATGAACTGCAAAAAAAAACCTGTCCAACTAAGAACAGGTATTTTTCAGTTTGAATTATTAATTATCTGACAGGATATTTATCTTTAAAAGAGTTCTACAGTCACTGTTTTCCTCTTGTTTCTTGATTTATTATACGGCTAAAGTAGTTGTTTGGATCTATTCAGTCTAACATAATCGATAAACTACGCCAATACTCGATAGAGTTCCCGTTAGTAACAATTCAATGCAGTTGGTCGATGCTTTTTTATGTAACTCACAGTCAAAATGTTGTCAAATATGTAATTGATCTACCAAAAATATGTAGTTTTTTAACACTAAAAGAAAATATAAAGTAGTAGCATTGCGGCATCAAAACTTACCTACCATAATGAAATTTTTTAAATCATTATTTGCTCCTGCAAATTCATTTGCATTGGATTCAAAATCAGTGCAATCCTTTACAGAAAACTGGCCACAAATCAAAGCCTACTATGAAATACTTTTAATACCATTTCACGACGCTGAGAAAGGAAATTTAGCAACCATTAAATTGAGTTCATTTCTATTGGTACAAAAAGCTGATGATTTAACGATAGAAAATCTTCCTGCAGTCTATCGAAACCCTAAAACGATCGAATCTTTGTTATATTTAAAAAAGCAAACAAAGCTAGTTGATGATTTAGCGAAACAGGATGCTCAAGACGAAGAACTAAAAAAAGAAATATGTAAATTAAAAGAAATATTTTACTGCATTGTAGAAACTTGCCTGTCTAAGAATTAACAAGTCAGAGTATAGTTTTTTTATTTCTAGCAGTATAGGTTAAACTCAAAGACCGTAAATTTCGTAGATAACGGTATGAGAAAATTACAACTATTATTGCTGGCACTACTTTCTACTCCGCCAATCGTTTTAGGACAGAAAATTGATAATGCGGCATCGTTTAAAGACATAAAAAGTACCAGCTATTTTCGATTTCATTATGACAATGACTATTTTACCTCAACCGATAAGGACTACACTCAAGGTTATAATTTTGAATTAACTTCGCCTAAATTGGTAAAAAATCCATTGAATTATTTTTTTTTTAAACCAAAAGCAAGCGAATATAAATATGGTCTCTCACTAGAACACATTGGATTCACCGCCAACAATATTGAAAGTGAACAAATTCAGTTTGAAGACCGGCCGTTTGCATCAGCCATTATGCTGAAAAGTTTTTTAATTGCAACAGATACTATTCAGAAAACTCGGATTACATCTTCATTAAATTTAGGAATTATTGGTCCAGGTGCTTTTGGCGGTGACATGCAGACTGCCATTCACGAAGCTACCGGAAATACAATTCCTAAAGGTTGGTACAACCAAATCAAGAATGACGTAGTGATCAATTATGAACTCACTTATGAAAAACAGTTGTTGCGCTTTCATGATTTTTTTACATTGCAAACAACTGCTACTGCAAGAGTTGGAACTTTGTTTACAAATGCTTCTTTAGGATTGAATGCTACCTTTGGACTAATCAATTCGGCATTTAGTTCTGTAAAAAACAAAAATAAATTTCAATTATACTTATACACTCAGCCACTTGTAAATGCTATTGGCTACGATGCCACGCTTCAGGGTGGGTTGTTTAATCGCGAAAGCGTTTATACTGTTGGACGTGCTGATATCGAACGTGTGACACTTCAGAATAATTATGGAATCGTACTGCAATACCGATGGCTTTATCTAGAATATTCGCGTACATTACTTACCCGCGAATTTAGCTATGGTGATTCCCAGAAATGGGGTGGGTTCCGAATGGGAATCAAATTATAAATCTTTTCAACAATTCGGGATTCGAAATTCGAAATTGATGAATTATAATTTATCTTTGTGCGCTTATTAAAATTTCGAATATGATTTATAAATTCAGAGCAATACTTGATGCTGAAGATGACGTTTTCAGAGACATTGCCATTCAGGAAGATACTACTTTAGAAGATTTACACAACGCTATTGTTAATGCTTTTGGCTTTGACGGATTGGAAGTAGCATCCTTTTATACTTGTGATGATACTTGGAATCAGGAAGATGAAATCCCGATGTTTGATACGGGTGATATTGCCGGCGAACAAAAAACAATGAGCGATTATCAATTGAATGACTTACTTGATAAAGATCAGACTAAGATAATTTATGTTTACGATTTCATCAATATGTGGACATTTTTGGTTGAACTTGCTGCTGTTGAAGAGGCTGAAATTGGCGAAACTTATCCCGCTTTGCTATTTTCTCATGGTGAAATACCGGCGATTGCTCCTGAAAAAGAATTTGAAGCAGAAGGAGATGATTTCTATTCTGAATTTGAAGACGATTTGGATGAAGATGATTTAGATAATTTTGGTGACGACAGCTTCGAAGATTACGGATTTGAAGAGAATTGGAATTAAGCTTCAACACAACAGATAAAGGAATAAATATTAAAAAGTAAAACAGTAAAACATCCAGTCGTTGCCCAAACATCTTGGTTTTCGTCTTGGTTATATCACAAAAAAAATGATCAACTTATTTAACACGCATATCGAGTCATTATCCATTCATAGAATTGGAAACAAAAGCCGCAACGAAACTCAATTTCTTTCAGAGGAAGCTTATAATCTTAATGACGAAATTGTGCCGTTGTTAAAAGAGTATTTCTTTAAATCTTTTAGAGAAAAAGAAGAAAATTATTTCCAATTTGCACACGAAGTAGATATAGAATACAACGATATGTTTAACCTTGCTACAGAGATTTTTACCAATCCGAGTTCAATTCACGAGGTTTCGAAAAAGATTACTACCCATTTGTTTGAACAATCAAATCATCCTCATATTAAGAATGGCGAGGTTTATGTCGCTTATTTGACTAACGTAAACATTGACAATAATGTGGTAGACGCAGTTGGAGTTTTCAAAAGCGAAATCATGTCCGATTTTATGCAGTTTGAAGAAAAAGGAACTACGCTTCAAATGATTTTACAACAAGGAATTAATCTCAACAAATTAGATAAAGGTTGTTTGATTTTTAACTACAAAAAGGACGAAGGTTACAAGATTCTCTCAGTAGATAGCAATCGTTATGACACGAGATACTGGTTAGAACATTTTCTTTCTGTTGATGCTTTTCAGGACGAAAATTTTATTACAAAAAAGTATTTAAAATTCTGTCAAGGATTTGCTAAAGATGTCGTTTTCCCCGCAGAAGACAAAAAAGAAGAAGTAATGTTTATGAACCGTTCGGTAAATTATTTTGCCAAAAACGATCAGTTTGAAGAGACGAATTTTCTGAACGAAGTTTTAGATAATCCTGATTTAATTCCAGAATTTAAAAATTATAAAGTAGACAAAGGAGAAAAATATAGTATTGAAGATATTACCTCATTTCCAATTGCCAATGCAGCAGTTTCTGATGCAAGAAAATCGATCAAAAACGTAATAAATCTTGACACCAATATTCAAATCAAATTGGATTTCATCAATCCGGAAACAGCGGAGAAATATGTAGAAAAAGGTTGGGATGAAGAAAAGCAAATGTACTACTACTTAGTATATTTCAATAAAGAACAAAAAAGTTAGTGTTGAGTAAGACGTGCCACTTGAAATTTTAGAACAAAATCCCTAATCATCGCAAAAATGGTTGGGGATTTTATTATTACAGTTAAATAAAATACTAAATTGTATAAATTAAGAGTAGCAAAAGCGATTATATTTGCGATATTATGAAAGTAAAACTTCTTTGCTACTTTTTATTTTTCTTTTCATTCTGCATGAGCGGTCAGTCGCAGGTTAAAAAAAATAGCGGTAATGATTCGGTAAGAGTTTACAAAAAAATTGAAGCCTATTCTAAAAGCAACGGTTTCAAGAAATTCATATATCGTATGCTTTTCAAATCAAAACGAAGTCAAACTAAATCACAAAAAAATTCACGTAAAGATTTTTTTGTTAAAAAGGCATTTCAGCGAAACGAAGGTAAAATTATACGGCAAATTAGAATTGAAACATTAGATCCTTTTGGTTATTCTGATCGAAATTACAAAGATCAACCCGATAAAGGATTTGAAAAATTTGGTAACCGACTGCATTTAAAAACTAAAAACTGGACGATCCGAAACCTCTTACTTTTTAAAAAAAATAATGCTTTAGATTCTTTAAAGGTTCAAGAATCAGAGCGTTTAATTAGAAGACAGCGTTATATTAGAAGCGTAATTATAAATCCAGTAGAAATTCCAGGTTCGAAGGATTCTATTGATATTTCTGTTCGTGTTTTGGATACTTGGAGTTTAATACCAAGCGGCACCATTTCGGGTTCCAGGGTTCGATTTGACCTGACAGAAAGAAACTTTTTGGGTTTGGGTCACGAAATTGAAAACAATTTCGCAAAAAGATTTGATGATGGAAGAAGAGCTTACACTGCGCAATATACAATCAACAATATTAAGGATACATATATAAAAGCAACATTCAGGTACGAAAATGATTTGAATGATAATATTGTTAGAAGTGCTAGGATTGAAAGAAGATTTTTTTCTCCACTAACACGATTGGCTTATGGCGCGTATTTTGAAAATAGATTTTACGTCGATTCACTTCCCGACAATATAGGCGTTTTTGCTAATCAACGTTATAAATTAGAGACACAAGATTACTGGGTTGGTCATTCTTTTAAAATTTTTAAAGGAAGATCAGAAGATTTTAGAAGTACGAATCTAGTTACAACTTTTGGATTCAAGCAGGTTTCGTACAAAGCTGCTCCACTAATTTCTTATGATCCCTCACAATTTTTTGCTTCTGAAAAATTATACCTTACAACTATTGGTTTCAATACACAAAAGTTTACTCAGGACAAATATTTATTCAATTTCGGAATCATCGAAGACGTTCCGTATGGACAAGTTTATTCTTTCACCGCTGGATTTCAGGACAAAAATAACCGTAGGCGAACCTACTTTGGCGGACGCTTCGCCTATGGTACCTACTTCCCTATTGGTTACGCAAGTATTAATGTAGAACTCGGAAGTTTTTTTGATGCTGGAAATCCGCAAGAAACAACTTTAAGAGTCGAAGCCAATTATTTTACCAATTTGCTATCCATTGGAAGTTGGCGCGTCAGACAGTTTATAAAACCAACATTTGTTCTAGGAAATCATAGAGCGAACATTATATCAGACAGAGTCACCATCCAAGAAGGCAACGGAATTTCAGGATTTAATAATCCGCTGATTAACGGAACACGTAAAGTCTTCACTACTTTTCAAACACAAACTTATGTTCCAGGAAATTGGCACGGATTTCACTTCAGTCCTTTTTTTAATATGACAATGGGACTGCTTGGCGACCGCTCCGATAAACTTTTCAGTAACAAGTTATACTCTATATTTAGCGCAGGAGTTTTGATAAATAATGATTATCTTGTTTTTGATAATTTTCAGATTTCCGTCTCATTTTATCCATCAATTCCTTTTGAGGGCACAAATATTTTTCGAACCAATACGTTCAAAAATGATGATTTATCACTGCCTGACTTCCAAATCGGCGAACCTATGATTGTGCCTTATAATTAGCTTTCACTATTGTAAGTATAAACTATTGTAAATTAGGACATTGGTGCATTATAACGATTATTTTTGGCTATTAAGCGATATTTCGATAAGTTTAATTAACCAAAAACACAACCCTATCGTATGAAAACTAATTACTTAACCGATAGCATAGTAAAAATAAAGTATCGCTGTTCCTTATTTGGTCATCATTACGTTGAAACGAAAAAAGTCAATCTACATTTTAGCGAATTTGAATGTTCCGTTTGTAAATCGCAAGCTACCAATGACACGCAAGGTCATAAGATTATCTTGACCTCTAAGCTTAAAGAAATAAATGAAACCCTTTTTTATCTTAATTTAAAAAAGCAATTTCTTTCAAAATTTTACTTTAGAAAAGAGACGTAACAAAATAAGTATTGAATCGTCTTATTGCCAAATCTCTAAAAATCGAAACATTGGAATCTTCAGTACTTTCAATCAAAAACTTGCATAAGCGTTATGGTAAAGTTCATGCTGTAAATAACGTTTCCCTCGAAATAAAAAAAGGTAACGTTTACGGAATTCTTGGTCCAAACGGCTCAGGAAAGTCAACGACATTAGGAATAGTTTTGAATGTTGTAAATAAAACTTCAGGAGAATACAGTTGGTTTGGCGGTGCAACCCAAACGCATGAAGCTTTGAAAAAAGTAGGTGCCATTATAGAGCGCCCCAATTTTTATCCCTACATGACCGCCAAGGAAAATTTAGAATTGGTCTGTAAAATCAAAAACATTGATTATTCAAAAGTTGCTGAAAAACTAGAAATTGTGGGACTTATAGAAAGAAAAGACAGTAAGTTTAAAACTTTCTCATTAGGAATGAAACAACGACTGGCAATAGCTTCAGCGCTTTTAAATGACCCTGAAATTCTTATACTTGATGAGCCGACTAATGGTTTAGATCCGCAGGGAATTCATCAAATAAGAGATATAATTCGTTTAATTGCCTCTCAAGGAACTACTATTTTATTGGCTTCGCATTTATTAGACGAAGTTGAAAAAGTATGCAGCCATGTATTGGTTTTACGCTTTGGTGAAATTCTTTACAGCGGGACAGTTGACGGTATGACGAATCAAAAAGGTTTTTTTGAATTACAAACTGACAATAATGCACAACTAATAGAAACACTTCAAAATCATCCGGACGTAGAAAAAATTTCAGAAATCGAAGGAAAAGTGATTGTTCATTTCAAAAGTGACATTGAATCTTCATTTTTAAATCGATATTTAGCTGACAAAGGTATTTATCTCAGTCACTTAGTGAATAAGAAAATGAGTTTAGAAGAGCAATTTTTACAAATAACCAATAAATAAATGCCAAAATGAAACGATTACTAGCCATTGAATTGCAAAAAATATGGAAAAACCGCGCTAGTAAAGTACTAACAATAAGCTACTTTGTTTTACTTTCTTCTATAGCCTTGATTGCCTCATTAAAATTTGATATCGGTCCGATAAATTTTAATATTGCAAAAATGGGGATTTTTAATTTTCCGTATATATGGCACTTTAATACTTTTTTTGCAAGCTGGTTCAAACTATTTCTTGCGGTAATAATTGTATCGATGATGGCAAACGAATACAGTTACGGCACCTTAAAACAGAATTTAATTGATGGAATGAGCAAAAAAGAATTTATACTTTCCAAATTTTTTACAGTTGCATTATTTGCTTTCGCCTCCACTGCTTTTATTTTTATAATTACATTAATTTTAGGTTACAGGTTTTCATCCTATACAGAGACCGACATCGTTTTTTCTCATATGGAGTATCTTGCCGCATTTTTTGTTGAGTTGCTAGGTTTTTTCACTATTTGTTTATTTTTAGGAATTTTAATCCGTAAGTCAGCGTTTGCATTAGGTTTTTTACTTATCTGGAAATTGTTTGAAGGCATCTGCTATTTACTAATGAAATGGCTTTTATTTGACACTTGGGAAAAGGCGTACCAAGCACTCGGATATTTTCCTTTGCAGTCTATTTCAAATTTAATTGCAGAACCATCACGAAGAGTTTCAGCTATAAGAAACGCAGGAAGCCAAGCAGGATTTGATATGGACTATGATTATTCCATACATTTTTCTTCGATTCTAATTGTACTAGTTTGGACAACAATCTTTATTTATTTATCCTATAAAATAATCCAAAAGCGAGATCTATAATTCAATCATCAATCAATTCTTAAAGAAAACTTAAATAGGCAAAGTTCTTTTTATGTTTTCTTATTTATTTGCTAATTTTAGCCAATGAAAAAGAAGCTACTTTATTCACTTTTTACTTTATTATTTTCTTTGAATTGCGTCGCTCAATTCAGTAAAACACATTACATTCCGCCACTTTCAGGATCTTCGGCGGTATCTTCCGAAGATCAGTTTATTTACATATCTACACCAAATGTCAATCCGATAAATTTTAGGATTATTGAACTCGGTGGAAACACGATTATTGGAACCGTTGCACGAGACATTCCCTACGTTTATAATGTTGGTTTTGGCAACGATACACAACTGCATGTTGATGCGTCGATAAGTGGTTCCGTTCTAAATAATAAGGGCTATATTGTTGAGGCCGATGACTTAATTTATGTTTCAGCAAGGGTTACTGCTGCTAACGGAAATCAGGCTGGACAACTCGTTTCAAAAGGATTGGCAGCGCTCGGTGTTCGGTTTCGAGTTGGCGCTTTTACCAATACTTTAGTTCAGAATTATGTTGATATTCATTACACTTTTGTTTCTGTTTTAGCTACAGAAAATAATACTACTGTCACTTTTAGCGGAATGAAATCTGGAGTTCAGTTGGTCAATAGTACAACAGGCGATACTCCATTTAATGTTATATTGAATCGTGGCGAAAGCTATGTGATGGCAGTTCAAGGCCCAACAAATGAAAATAGAGATGGATTAATTGGAACGTTGGTAACTGCCGATAAACCTATAGCTTTAAACTGTGGATCATTTGGCGGTTCAAATGCTGTTGCTAATCTCGATTTAGGTTTTGACCAAATTGTTCCGGCAGAAAGAATAACTGGTAATGATTACATTTTCATAAAAAGCACGGGTATTGATGATGTTGAAAAAGTGATTTTAGTCGCTGATGAAGACAATACCATAATAACACTAAATGGTTCTGCTCCTACTTTTACTTTAAATGCTGGCGAATATCTATCTTTAATTGGTAATGATTTTAGCGCTAATGGAAATTTATTTGTTTCTGCTGATAAAAAAATCTTTGCTTATCAATCTGTTGGCGATAATAGCGCTGTAGACCAACGAAATCAAGAATTGTTTTTTGTACCACCATTAAGCTGTCAAACTCCTAGAGTAATTGATAATATTCCGTTAATTGATTTTATTGGAAACCGTCAATTTATAGGAAGAGTTACGATGGTTACTAGAACAGGTTCAACTTTAACGTTTACTATTGATGGTGTAAATTATACACTAACTGACTTAACGTCAATAGGAATAACCATTGACGGACCAATACCTGTAACTGGAAATACTGCTTACGAAACCTATGTGCTTACAGGAGTTACTGGAAACGTATCTGTTTTTTCTACCAGCGAATTATACTTAGCTGCCTATGGTTCAGAATCTGCTGCTACTTTTGGTGGATTTTATTCTGGATTTACGTTCAAACCAGAAATTTCATTTAACCTTGATGATGTAAGTCAACTAGGTTGTATTCCAAACTCCATTTTAAGAGTAAATTCCCTTAGTCCTTTTGATGTATTTCAATGGTATTTTAATGGAACTTTAATTCCCGGAGCAACCAATAATGTTTATCAACCAACAGAAATCACTGCTTCTCCGGCAGGTTTAGGTCCAGGATACTATTATGTTTCAGCTACAATTGCCGGATGCACCGCTCCACAAAATTCAGATAATATTCCCGTAAGTTCCTGCGCAGCTAATTCTGATACTGATGTCATAAATGATAATGCAGATTTTGATAATGATAATGATGGAATCACAAATTGTGACGAATCTTTTGGAAATCAGAATTTTAATCTTAGCAATACAGCTAGCGGAACTGTATCTGTGGGTTCTTATACAAATAATTACTCGGCAGCGATTACTACCTCAGGAACTGCAATTCCTTCTGCCATGCCAATTTTAGGGGATGTTGATGGTAATTTTGTAACAGAAGCAGCAACTGGAAAAAACAATGCTGCAACGTATACAATTTCAAATTTTACATCGCCAATAAGTGTAAGTGTTGAATATCCTTTAACAGCAGCTCCCGCAGATTTATTTACTTTTGCAACAGAACTTAGATTATCTTGTCCAGTAAATAAAACACTTACCGTTTTAAATCCAAATAATCAATTACTAATCGATACCAATTATGACGGGATTTTTGAAAGCGGCATAACCGAATATTCATCATTTGAAGTTCGCGTCCGATTAAATAGTGCTTCTTCTTTAGCGGCTGGCACCGGAACTTTCTCAATTAAAGGAAATCTGATTACAGCTATAACAATCACTAATATTAATCTATCTGAAAATAATACAAGTAGAGTTGCTTTGAAACTGATCGCAACTTGTATACCAAAAGATTCAGATGGTGACGGAGTTGCCGACCAAAATGATTTGGATAGTGACAACGATGGTGTACTTGATTTTGTAGAATTGCAAGGATTAAATAGTCTAGTTTTATCTAATGTTGATGCTAATTTTGATGGAATTGATGATGTTTTCAATACCGGAATAATTCCAGCAGACACCGATAATGATGGCGTTCCCGATTATTTAGATTTGGATTCAGATAATGATGGAATTCACGATTTGGATGAAAGTGGTATTAGTTTGACAGATAGTGATAATAACGGAACTATTGATGGAGCTACTTTTGGCACAAATGGTTTACTGGACACTTTGGAAACAGTTCCGGATAGTGGTGTTTTAAATTCAACTTATATTCTTGCCGATACGGATGGCGACGGAATTTACAATGCCATCGAATTAGACAGTGATAATGATTTATGCAATGACGTTGTTGAAGCCGGTTATCTTGATAGCAATAACGATGGACTACTGGGAGGAACAATGCCAACAACAGTAAGCAGTAGCGGATTAGTAACCAGCGGCAATGGATATGGAAATCCAAATTCAAATTACACAATTGCCGCTCCAATAGTAATTAATTCGCAACCACAAAATTTTACTAGTTGCGAACTACAAAGTGCCACTTTTTCTGTTACTTCAACTACGGTCACATCCTACCAATGGCAATTTTCAATTGATAATGGAGCAACTTGGAACACCGTTTTGAATAATGCCCTATATTCAGGAGCAACTACAGCAAGTTTAACACTATCTACTGTCTCTCCAACAATTACCAATTACCAATATCGAGTGTTTTTAAACAAAAACGGAAATACTTGCGGATTGATTTCTGCGGCAGCTATTTTAACAACATATGCTTTGCCAGTAATTACAACACCGATAACCCTAAAACAATGTGACTTAGATAGCGATGGGATTACAAATTTCAATCTGACCCAAAAAAATGATGTGGTATCCACAAATTATTTAATAGAAACTTTTACCTATTATACTAACTTGGCTGCAGCACAAACCCAAAATACTACTTTTTTAATTGCAAACCCTATCGCTTATACTGCTGGAACTGGAACCGTTTTTGCTAGAGTTGAAAACAGCAATGGTTGTTTTAGAGTTGCGCGAATAGACTTGTTAGTTTCCGTGACACAAATTCCTTCTAGTTTTACAATACCAAATCAATATTTATGTGATGATCTTCTAAATGCTATAAACAATGACCGAGACGGAATTTCGGGACCTTTTAATTTTAGTTCGGTTGAAGCTTCAGTTTTAAGTGTTTTGCCACCGCCAAGTTCAAACTATAATGTAAAGTTTTATAAAACCCAATCCGATTTTGATGCCGAAACTGATGCTTTAGGAAATGCGCTGGCAATTACGGATATAGCAAATTATAGAAATATTGGTTTTCCCAATACACAAACTATTTGGGTTAGAGTAGAAAGTACGATTGACAATTCGTGTTTTGGTTTCAAAACTTTTGATGTAGTTGTTGAAGCTTTACCAACCGCAAATCCCATAAATACCTTGAATATTCTTAGACAATGCGATGATAATCAAGATGGAATTTTTGCTTTTGATACCTCAGCAATTCAAACAGCAATTGTCAGTGGACAAACAAATGTAAATGTGCAATATTTCAGAGCCAATGGCACGCCGCTTTCTAGTCCGTTGCCAAATCCATTTTTAATAAATGGAACTGAAACGATTACCATTCGTGTAAACAACAATACAACACAAACTGGCGGCACACCTTGCTATGACGAAGAAACACTTACATTTATTGTTGATGATTTACCAGAAGCTTTTCCAATCCCAGCGACATTGACAACTATTTGCGATGATGAAACCAATCCAATTGATCAAGATGGACGGTATGCTTTTGATACGACAAACTTCGAATCAACAATTTTGGGAGGCCAAACCGGAGTTAATGTATATTATTTTGATGCGAATAATAATCCGCTGTCAAGTCCGTTACCAAATCCGTTGATTACAGCTACACAAAATATAAGAGTAGTTGTTGAAAATCCAGTAAATACAAGTTGTATAGCACAATTAATTATTCCGTTCGTTGTAAATCCGTCACCTAAAATTGATTTAACAGAAAACATCATTATCTGCCTTCCAACAACTGAAGTTTTACTAGATTCCGGTATTCTTGATGGTTCACTAACATCAGATTATCAGTTTCAATGGTATACGAATGGTGTTTTAAATGGGATCACAGCACCAACAATTACCGTGAACACCACCGGAACATACAGCGTAGATGTTACGAATATATTTGGCTGTATCAAAACAAGAGTTATTACCGTTACGGGTTCAGAAATTGCAGTGTTGCAATCTATTGAAGTGGTCGATTTTGCAGATGGAGATACGAATACAATCACAGTACTTGTAAATTCAATCAGTCAAGGCGATTATGAATACGCAATTGATGATGTAAACGGTCCTTATCAAGATTCAAATTTATTTATTAATGTACCGATGGGAGTGCATTTAATTTACATCCGAGACAAAAATGGCTGCGGCACTGTTGGCCCAATTACAGTTGCGGTTCTTGGAATTCCACAATATTTTACGCCAAACGGTGATGGTTATAACGATAACTGGAATGTGAAAGGAGTTAGCGCACAATCTAACGGTCTTTCAATTATTTACATCTTTGACCGTTATGGGAAATTACTGAAACAAATTGCAGCAACGGGCTTAGGCTGGGATGGCACATTCAACGGAAAAGCAATGCCTTCAGATGATTATTGGTACACTATCCAATTTGAAGACGGTCGAAATGCCAAAGGACACTTTACTTTAAAAAGATAGTAGTATCTTTGCGCGCTAATAAAAATTATGCTTTTCAAAAAATATTACCTAGTAATCGTACTGATTTACGGTACAACTTTCGCCCAATACATCTCAACTGATGAAACGCGTACTCCATTTCAACTGATAGAAAATGTTCTAATTAATTCGGGTTGCGCATCTGTTTCTAATGTTTCTGTATCAGGCGGAAATTTTATTTCAAGTGAAAAAAGTTACGGCTACTTTACTGCTAATGGCTCGACTTTTCCTTTCGCTGATGGCATAATTTTAAGCACCGGAAGAATCGTTGCCGCTAAAGGTCCGAATGATTTTATTTCAGACGATGGTGGCGGAATGGGTTGGGTTGGCGATTTAGATTTAGATCAAGCATTAGGTTTAAACAATACTTTTAACGCAACCATCTTAGAATTCGATTTTGTTCCTATTGGCACACAAATTAGTTTTGATTACATATTTTCTTCGGAACAGTATTTAACCAGTCCAAGTCAAAATCAGTGTAGTTTTACAGATGGTTTTGCTTTTTTATTGCGAGAATCATCAAGCTTAACTTATACAAATTTAGCGGTAATACCAAACACCAATATTCCTGTTAAAGTGAACACTGTCCGTGGTTCAGGAACAATTTGTCCAGCTGAAAACGAACAGTATTTTGATGCCTTTAATCCAACAGAATACCCAACCAATTTTAATGGACAAACCAAAGTATTAACGGCCGAATCTGCCGTAATTCCGGGACGCCAGTACCACATTAAATTAGTTATTGCCGATGAAGGAAACTACAGATATGATTCGGCCATCTTTTTAAAAGGAAGTAGTTTTTCATTTGGAGTTGATTTAGGTCGAGATCGAACATTTGCTACCAATAATGCGGTTTGTCCAACTGAAAATCTAACCTTAAACGGAACATCAGCTGGTGCACAAAGTTACCAATGGAATTTCAATTCAAATCCAATTCCGGGAGAAACTAATGCAACCTTGAGTTTTAATCCACCTTATACAAGTACACAAAACGGAAGTTATTATCTTACCACAGTTTATTCTCCAACATGTACGACGACAACTGGAGATATAAACTTAGATTTTGCTCCGCAGCTCGTAACGAATCAAACATCTTATACCTATTGCGATCGTGATTCAATTCAAGACGGAATTACCACTTTAACCTTGAGTGATATTGTTCCAACCCTGTTTTCGAATTTGCCCGCAACCTATCAAGTTCGTTTTTACAGCAGTTCAACAAGCGTAGTGCCTTTACCTAATTCGTTTACAACAACTACCGCTTTTCAGCAAATTATTTATGCCAAAATTGAAAACAGCAATTGCTATGCACCTATTCCGGTAACGATAAACATCAATGCTTTTACGGCTGCTGTTGCCGATGTAACAGTTGGTATTTGCAGCAACAATCCAATTAATTTGACAGCCGATTTTGGTTATCAATCTTATATTTGGAATACCGGTGAAACTACACAATCTATTCAGATTTCTAATCCCGGAACGTATACTGTGAGTATTGAAAATTCTGATGGTTGTACCAAACTAAAAACTTTTACCGTTCTAGGTTCTGAAATTGCCACTATAACCAACATTATAATAAACGATTTAAATGATAATGCTTCGATTGAAATTATTGCAGCTGGAATTGGAAATTATGAATATTCAATTGATGGAGCTAATTTTCAAGCAAGTCCGATTTTTACTAGTTTGAGTGGCTTGATTTACACCGCTTATGTTCGTGATATAAATGGCTGTGGCACCATTCCTCAAGAATTTTATTTGATACAGATTCCGAAATTTTTCACGCCTAATGGCGATGGCTATAATGATCATTGGAATTTAAAAGGAATTTATCCGATGTCGATAAATGCCAATACTGTAATTTCAATTTTTGATCGATTTGGAAAATTAATGAAACAAATTAGTGCAAGCGGCCCTGGCTGGAATGGAATTTATAATGAAAAGGTTATGCCAGCCGATGATTATTGGTTTGTGATTGAATTACGAGATGGCAGAACTGCCAAAGGACATTTTGCTTTAAAACGTTAGACATGAAAATTAGTTTAGCTGCCTCACTCCTTTTCTCACTGATAGTACATGCTCAAATGCCAATAGTAACCAGTGGAAAAATAGCGTATTTCGAGCATTTCAAATCTACGTTTGTTGACACACGAACTGTAGCGGTCTGGCTTCCTAATGGTTATTCCAAAAACGAAAAATATGCCGTTTTATATATGCACGATGGGCAGATGCTCTTTGATGCAAACACTACCTGGAATAAGCAAGCATGGGAAGTGGATCAAATTGCAGGCGAATTAATCTCTGAAAACAAAATTAAAAAATTCATTGTAGTAGGGATTTGGAACAATGGACAAAAGCGTCATCCCGAATATTTTCCGCAAAAAGTCTTTGAGCAACTAACTACAGAACAACAAAAGTTGGTTTCCGACATCTTACTCAAAAAAGAAAGAATTGATACTGCATTCGAGCCCATTTCTGATTCCTATTTAAAATTTATCGTAACCGAATTAAAACCATTTATAGACCAAACTTTTTCGACTAGAACCAACAGGCAAAATACTTTCATTGCGGGTTCGAGTATGGGCGGATTGATTTCGATGTATGCCCTTTGTGAATATCCTAAAGTATTTGGAGCAGCAGCATGTATTTCGACACATTGGACTGGAATTTACCAATTGGATGACAATCCGATTCCAGAGGCATTTTTTAATTATTTAAAAAGACATCTTCCGAACCCAAAAAGTCACAGAATATATTTTGATTATGGAGACCAAACCTTGGACGCTTTATATCCGACACTTCAGAAAAAGGTTGATACTATTATGGTTGCCAAAGGATATACGTCTAACAACTGGTTAACCAAATTCTTTCGTGGAAAAGACCATTCTGAAGCAGCATGGGCTGAGCGATTATATATTCCGCTTGAGTTCTTATTAAGGAGATAGCCCTAGCCCGGATTGCAACGGCATCCTTTTATATGTGACAGGTTTTTTTTAAACCGGTCACCTATAAAAGATATAGTGAAAAGCCGGAAATAGCTCCTACAAAAAAACCCTTTCTCCCGAAGTGTCGGGACTGAAAGGGTTTCTTTTTATATTGAAAATTAGAATTAGATTTTGAATCGTTTTCTATCGTTTTCGGTTAAATATATTTTTCTTAAACGAATCGATTTTGGTGTAACCTCAACATATTCATCTTTCTGAATGTATTCTAAAGCTTCTTCTAAAGAGAAAATGATTGGTGGAATAATCCTAGCTTTTTCATCATTACCAGAGGAACGAACGTTGGATTGTTTTTTTGCTTTGGTTACGTTGATACTCATATCATCACTACGAGAATTTTCTCCGATAACTTGACCTTCATAAATTTCGTCATTAGGGTTAACGAAAAATTTGCCACGATCTTGCAGTTTATCGATTGAATATGGAATGGCTTTTCCGTTTTCCATAGAGATTAATGAACCGTTGTTTCTTCCTGGTATTTCACCTTTGTAAGGCTCGTAACCAATATAACGGTGTGCCATAATAGCTTCACCTGCTGTGGCGGTAAGCAATTGATTACGCAATCCGATGATTCCACGAGATGGAATGTTGAATTTGATAATCATACGTTCACCTTTAGCTTCCATAGAAAGCATTTCACCTTTACGGATGGTCACGAATTCAACTGCTCTTCCTGATAAATTTTCAGGTAGGTCAATAGTTAATTCTTCGATTGGCTCACATTTTTTGCCGTCAATTTCCTTGATGATAACTTGTGGTTGTCCAATTTGTAATTCGTATCCTTCTCTTCTCATTGTTTCAATAAGAACAGATAAGTGTAATACTCCACGACCAAAAACCATGAATTTATCAGCAGAATCAGTTTCACCCATTTTCATGGCTAAGTTTTTTTCTAACTCTTTTGTCAATCTATCTCTAATGTGACGTGATGTTACAAATTTGCCTTCTTTACCAAAGAATGGAGAGTCGTTAATGGTAAAAAGCATGCTCATTGTTGGCTCATCAATAGCAATAGATGCTAGAGCTTCTGGATTTTCAAAATCAGCAATAGTATCACCAATTTCAAAACCTTCGATACCAATAATGGCACAAATATCTCCTGCAATTACCTGTTGTACTTTTTTACGACCTAAACCTTCAAAAGTATGTAATTCTTTAATTCTTGATTTTATAATTTTGCCATCTCTTTTCACTAAAGATATTGGCATTCCTTCATTTAAAATACCTCTTTCCAGTCGACCAATCGCGATACGACCTGTGAACGAAGAGAAATCTAAAGATGTGATTAACATTTGTGGAGTTCCTTCTGACACTTTTGGAGCTGGAACGTGTGCAATAACCATATCTAATAAGGCTTCTACATTATCTGTTATATTATCCCAGTGATCTGACATCCAGTTATTTTTGGCCGAACCGTAGACTGTTGGAAAATCCAGCTGCCACTCTTCTGCGCCTAATTCGAACATCAAATCGAAAACTTTTTCATGAACTTCTTCTGGAGTACAGTTTTCTTTATCTACTTTATTTATAACTACGCAAGGTTTCAAACCTAAGTCAATTGCTTTTTGCAATACGAAACGTGTTTGTGGCATTGGACCTTCAAACGCATCCACTAACAAACAAACTCCATCAGCCATGTTCAATACACGCTCTACTTCACCACCAAAGTCGGCGTGACCAGGAGTGTCTATAATATTGATTTTTGTACCTTTATATACAACGGAAACGTTTTTAGAAGTAATTGTAATTCCTCTTTCACGCTCCAAATCATTATTGTCAAGAATCAAATCACCGGTATTTTCATTTTCACGAAATAACTGACAGTGATACATAATTTTGTCAACCAATGTTGTTTTACCGTGGTCAACGTGAGCAATAATAGCAATGTTTCTAATAGATTCCATCTGTGTTTTTTTGAAGGTGCAAAAGTACACTTTATTTTTTAATAAAAAGAGTAATTTTTTAATGTTTAAAATTTGGTAACAATAATAACAACCAAGATTATTTTGAAACTTTTTTATATTTAAATACTGCGAATTAATTTTTGATTGTGTAAATTTGGATCAATGAAAAATAATTCTAATAAAATTACATTAATATATGTACTTATATTATTGTTTGTGTCGATAATTGGTCACAAATTATTTGCTAATTATTTTCTGGAAGGCATCAACGAGGCTTCTTTTGAATACAGCTACACTAAAGACATACTTTATATTCTTATTTCTGGACTACTTTTAAAATTTATTCTGTTTCAAAATGAAATAAGACATAAGTCTGTTTTTGAAAAACTACAACTTACCAATATAGAAATCAAAGAATCGAACGAGCGGTATGACATTGTTGCCAAAGCAACAAGCGATACTATTTGGGATTGGAAGATGGAAGACGACAGTTTTATTTGGAATAAAGGAATACAAGGAATTTTTGGTTACAAAAAAGAAGATATAGGAAAAACTTCTAAGTGGTGGTTTGACAGAATACATCCAGAGGACAGTTTAAAAATGTCGGTCAAACTTTACTCCTTCTTGGAGCAAAAAACAGAAAAATGGCAGGATGAATACCGCTTTCAATGTGCAGATGGCAGCTATAAATACGTATTTGACAGAGGATTTCTTGTAAAAGATGCTGATGGGAAATCGATCAGAATGATTGGTGCGATTCAGGATGTGACCAAACAGAAAGAAGAAGACCAACGGCTTCGTTTACTGGAAACAGTAATTACACAATCAAAAGATGCGGTAATGATTACCGACATCGACACGTCAGAAAATGAGATTCCGAATATAATTTTTATCAATTCTGCTTTCACAGATATGACCGGATATACTTCAAAAGATGTTATTGGTAAATCACCAGCCATGTTTTTCGGAAAGAAATCGGATATTTTAGAATATGACAAACTTAAAACAGCTGTTCAAAAGTACAAAGAATGCTTCATTGAAACCATTAGCTATAAAAAGAACGGAAAAGAATTTTGGGTAAACTTCTCAATGATTCCCGTAACAGATAAAGAGGGAGAACATTCTCACTGGGTTTCAATACAGAGAGATGTTACTGAGGAAAAAGAAAAAGAGAAAGAACGAGAGCAGCTTATTCGAGAACTAACGCAGAACAATAAGGATTTAAAACAGTTCTCTTATATTACATCGCACAATCTGAGAGCGCCTCTATCTAATTTAACTGGCTTACTGAATCTTATTGAAGATATCAATATTGAGGATCCTGAGCTTAAAGAAATTATAGCAGGTTTTTCGAAATCTACTCATTTACTTAACGAAACCATCAATGACTTGGTAAAAGTGATTATAATAAAAGACAATCCTTCTATTCAAAAAGAAAAGGTTTTGATTAAAGAAGTGTTTGAAAATGTCTTTAATCAGTTAAGCTTTCTGATTAGCGTTCATAAACCAATTTTAAAAATTGATTTGGAAGATTTTTCAATTTTAGAGATAAATAAGGCTTATTTAGAAAGTATTTTTTTAAATTTACTAACAAACGCTATTAAATACCGCGCACCAATCCGACAATTAAAAGTAACGATTGCCAGTAAGGTTGAAGAGGATACTTTAACAATTATTTTTAAAGATAACGGAATTGGCATCGATTTAGAGAAAAATAAAGATAAGATATTTGGTCTTTACCAGCGTTTCCATAATCATCCGGACAGCAAAGGATTAGGCTTATATTTGGTTAAATCACAAGTAGAAAGTATGAACGGAACTATTGCAGTTTCAAGTGTTGTTGGGAAAGGGACTACCTTTACAATCACTTTTAAGTACAATTAAAGCTTATGTTAGAAAAGATCCTATGTATAGATGATGACCCAATTACACTAATGCTTTGTAAAAAAGTGGTCGAAAGAGTTCAATTTGCAAGAGAGATAATTATCGCCAATAATGGAGAAGAAGCCATTAATTATTTTGATACCTTATTTGAAGAACGAAAGAATAATAATTCGCTGATCTATCCAAAACTAGTTCTATTGGATTTAAATATGCCTGTAATGGATGGATGGGAATTTTTAGAAACATATATTAGTAAAAATTATCACACTATATTTGATTCAACGCGTTTTATAGTGCTTTCTTCTTCTATTGATCCATATGACATCAATAGATCTAAAACGTACCCAATAATTGGTTTCTTGTCTAAACCTGTGACTAAAGAAATGTTAGAGAATTTAAAACCACAATTTTATTGAAAATAAAGAAATAAAAAAAACACTCAATTTGAGTGTTTTTTTTTGTTCGATATAAATTAGTTTCAATTATAGTTTTGAAACTTGTTTAGTTAACTTAGATTTCAGATTGGCTGCTTTATTATCATGAATAATATTTTTCTTAGCTAGTTTATCAATCATTGAAACGACAGCAGATAATTTTGCAGAAGCGTCAGACTTATCCGTTGCTAGTCTTAATGCTTTAATTGCATTACGAGTAGTTTTGTGTTGATATCTGTTTAACACTCTTTTCTTTTCGTTACTTCTAATTCTCTTTAAAGCTGACTTGTGATTTGCCATTTTTTCTTTTCTTTTCTTTATTTAAATTGTAGCCCGTAGGGGAATCGAACCCCTCTTACATGGATGAAAACCATGCGTCCTAACCGATAGACGAACGGGCCATCTTTCTCAATGCGGATGCAAAAATACAACTATTTTTTATTTTCGCAAGAGTCAGAGTGAATTTTTTTGATATTTTTTTAGTACGCTTTTGCAAATAGCACTCTACCAGTAGATTTGCGACCAGAAAAAATGCAAATTCCTTCTTCTTTTTTTCTGTCAAGAGGTATACAGCGAATAGTTGCCTTGGTCAAATCTTTAATTTTACCTTCCGTCTCTGCTGTACCATCCCAGTGTGCCGAAATAAATCCAGTTTTATTTTCCAGAACTTGTTTAAATTCTTCAAAAGAATTCACTTCGGTTATGTGCGTATCTCTGTATTCTAAGGCACGATTAAATAAATCGGATTGTATTTGTCCGAGCAGATCAGAAATATAAGCTACAATGCCGTCTTTTGATTTTATTTCTTTTGACAAAGTATCTCTACGCGCAATTTCAAAAGTTCCGTTTTCTAAATCTTTTGGCCCAATAGCAATTCGAACGGGTACACCTTTTAATTCCCATTCAGCAAATTTAAATCCTGGTTTTTGAGTAACTCTGTTGTCAAATTTAACAGAAATACCTAACTTTTTAAATTGGGCGACTAATTTATCAGCCACAGCCGAAATAGCTCCAAATTCAGTATCAGTTTTAAAAATTGGAACAATAACAACTTGAATTGGAGCCAAGTTTGGTGGCAAAACTAGTCCGTTATCATCAGAATGTGTCATCACTAATGCTCCCATTAACCGTGTAGAAACGCCCCATGAAGTACCCCATACGAATTCTTGTTTTCCTTCCTGATTGGCAAATTTTACATCAAAAGCCTTGGCAAAATTCTGTCCAAGAAAGTGTGAAGTTCCAGCTTGAAGCGCCTTACCGTCCTGCATTAGTGCCTCAATACAATATGTTTCATCAGCTCCAGCAAATCGTTCTGTTTCGGTTTTTATCCCTTTTACGACAGGAATAGCCATAAAGTTCTGTACAAATTCTGCATAGACAGTCATCATTTGGACTGTTTCATCAATCGCTTCTTGTTTTGTAGCATGAGCGGTGTGACCTTCCTGCCATAAAAATTCAGCTGTTCTCAAAAACAATCTGGTTCTCATCTCCCAACGAACTACATTCGCCCATTGGTTAATCAACAATGGTAAATCTCTATAAGATTGAATCCAATTTTTATATGTTGACCAGATGATAGCTTCACTTGTTGGACGAACAATTAGCTCTTCTTCCAGTTTTGCATTTGGATCAACCATTAGTTTACCTGGTTTGTCGGGATCATTTTTTAATCGGTAATGCGTAACAATTGCACATTCTTTAGCAAATCCTTCTGCATTCTTCTCTTCAGCCTCAAACATACTTTTAGGTACGAAAAGAGGAAAATAGGCATTACTGTGTCCTGTTTCTTTAAACATTCTGTCCAACTCTGCTTGCATTTTTTCCCAAATAGCATAACCGTAAGGTTTAATAACCATGCAACCACGAACGCCAGAATTTTCAGCCAAATCGGCTTTGACCACCAAGTCGTTGTACCACTTTGAATAATCTTCCTGTCTTTTTGTTAAATTCTTACTCATATTGAATACTTTGGCATAAAAATTGTTTAACTAATTTTAACTAAATAGTTCGGCAAAACTAACTATTTTTGTATAGTCCAACAATAAAAAAAGCTATAGATATGAAAACTTATTTTTTTTCTCGTAAAAGATTATCCCTTTATTCCATAATTGGATTTCTTGCAGTTCTTTCGACTTCATGTGGCTCTTATCAGAATTCTTCTTATTACGATAGTGATGGAGTTTATGGTGGTTCACAAAGAAGAGAAACAGCAAACAACAACAATTCTCAACGCAGTGAATATCAGGAATACTTCCATGACTTGAACAAGGATGCTAAATTGTTTACTGATGTTGACAGTTATACTTCAACCGGCAATGACACCATTAGCAGAAAAGAAAATTACAATTCGAACAACGCAAGTTGGGGTAGCAATCCTCAGGGCGTGACGGTAAATGTGTATGACAACAATTGGGGTAATGGATTATGGAATGACAACTGGTATGGAAATAATTGGGGTTTCAATAATTGGTACGGTCCTTCTTGGGGTCTAGGTTGGAACAACTGGTTTGGACCGGGCTTAGGTCTTGGTTGGGGTTGGGGATGGGGTTGGAATAATTGGTATGGCGGTGGTTTTGGTTTGAATGGTGGTTTTTACAATAATTGGAATGGAAACAATTTTAATAACTATCATTAC
>Ga0105047_10003329_pt1 | contig 28322 bp, 38 predicted proteins | sample MAT04_FD_78384 | JGI IMG/M metagenome (GOLD analysis project Ga0105047, IMG submission 78384) | Freshwater microbial communities from Lake Fryxell liftoff mats and glacier meltwater in Antarctica - MAT-04 (megahit assembly) | ecosystem: Environmental > Aquatic > Freshwater > Ice > Liftoff... | reverse complement strand
CGCAGACGATCCGCGTGATGGAGGCGGCGCATCCCGTGCCCGATGCCGCAGGCCTCGCGCCGAGTGCTGCGCTGTTTCGGGCTGTAGAAGGGCTGGGGCCAGACGATCTGGTGGCCGCCCTTGTTTGCGGTGGCGGCTCGGCCCTGCTGCCCTGCCCGCCGGGGGCGATCGCACGCTCGCGGACGAGGCGGGCCTGAACCGCGCGCTTCTGGCCTGCGGTGCACCGATCTCGATGATGGATGCGATCCGCAAGCAGGTGTCGGGGATCAAGGGCGGCAGGCTGGCAGCGGCCTGGCATCCCGCGCGGGTGGTCAGCCCGGTGGTTTCGGACGTGCCGGGCGACGACCCTGCGCAGGTGGCCTCGGGCCCCACGGTGCCCGATGCGACCACGCGGGCGGCAGCGCGCGCGCTGTGACGGGCTGGCGGTTCGACTTTCCACCCCGCATCGCCGAGTGGCTTGCGGGCGACGCGGGCGCGGCCCCCGATCCGACCGATCCGGTCTTTGCCGGACATAGGTGCGGGTCATCGCCTCGGCCCGCCTGTCGCTGGAGGCGGCGGCCGCGCTGGCAGAGGTGACGCGGTGCCAGCCGTGATCCTGTCTGATCAGATAGAAGGTGAGGCGCGTGACGCGGCCCGCGTCCATGCCGCCATCGCGCGGGAGCTGGCAGTTCGGGGCCGCCCCTTCGCCAGACCGGTTGTGATCCTGTCCGGGGGGGGAGACGACGGTCACTCTGCGGGGCAAGGGGCGCGGCGGGCGGAATTCGGAGTTCCTGCTGGCACTGGCGATTGCGGTGCAGGGCGTGCCCTTTGCCGCGCTGGCCGCCGATACTGATGGCATTGACGGGTCGGTAAATAACGCGGGCGCCTTTGCGGACGGCGGTTCGACGACACGGCTCAGGGCAGAGGGCGCCGTCCCTGCGGCGCCATTGGCACAGAATGACGCCTGGGGGGCCTTTGCAGCCCTCGGTGATCTGTTCGTGACGCGACCCACAGGCACCAATGTCGCCGATTTTCGCGCGATCCTGATCCGCTAACCAAAGTCTGTTTTACAAAAGCGGCCCCCCGGATGTTTCGCGAGACAGGAGAGGATCCTGACCTGAAGCCGGTCTGAGGCTTCGGTCGGCGGAGGACAGAGTTCAGGGTCAGATCATCATCATCAGCTGGTTCGTGCCGGTCTGCACCAACACATCGTCCTGATTGATCACTGAGAAAGCCAGCATCACGATCCCCCGCTCTGGCTTCTTTGTCAGCCCGATGCTGCGCACGCTGATGCGTGCTCTGATGCGGCCACCCGCGTAGACCGGGCTCACGAAAATTCACTGCCAGTCAAGCGAGGCCACCGCCCGCAGCTGCACCGGGCTGAGGTTCTTCAGCCCGTCCACCATCGACAGGATCAAAAGGCCATGCGCCACCCGGGTCCTGAAGCCATAGGCGGCGGCACCCGCTTCGGTCATGTGGATCTCGAACCGGTCGCCGGTCACGGCGGCGAAAGAGTCGATCAGGCCGATCGTAATTTCCGACTCTCCGGTCTGCCAGATGTCGCCGCGCGCGAGGTCGCTATACCCATAGCTGCCGGGAGGAAGGTCGCTGCCGGCGCTCATTCAGGCACAGGCGCAGTGTTTTGCAATGGTTCCTGCGTCAGCGTCGCCCTGCTGCAGACGGCGCTGTTACCCCCTGTGGTTTGCGGCGTCTGCATCCCGACGCGCCTTATCCGGCCCGGAATAACAGCCGTCCACGGCCAACCGACCCAAGGCCCCCTTGTCGCCTGGTTTTACGGCGGATCCCTCCCATAAGTAACCGGTTGGTGAATGTTAGCGGGGCAGTCCGCCTACCGGCGAGCTTTATTGGCGCCTCGGCGCTGCTTTCGGCCTTAACCAGGGGCATCTGCGGGAAACAATGTAACCATTGGTTACTAGCGGTGGAGCAGATGGTCGCAACCCCGATGCAAACGCAGGTCACCGACAGAACGCGCGTCTTTTCCGATGAGGTGCCCAGCCCCTCGACCAAGACGACGGACCGCGAGATCCGTTTTCCGGGCGGACGCCATGATCGGATGGCACGTCTTGGACGGATCGGCATCGGCGTTCCTGCGGACCTTAGGGGCCCGGAAATAAAAACGCTGACCGCTGCCATCGGCATCGATGCGCTTTCATCCCGCTGCGCGAGCGTCTTTGGCTGCGCCCCCGTGCCAACCGGGCCAGACGGCAAGGCGGAACGGGTTTACCACGATGCAAAGATCGCCCAGATTTACAAAGGCACGCCGCTGACCCGTCGAAGGATCATCGCGCGTGAATTGGGGAAAGAGGGGGCGTTCGCATGATACAGGTGGCCTTGGTCACGAGTTCGCCCCGCGCAATCGGCTTCGCTGCAGCCGAGGCGCTGGTAAAGGCGGGCTTTGCTGTGGCGCTGAACGGCCCCGCGGAGGATGCAGGGCTGCAGGCCGCCGCGACACGGCTGCGTGCAATCGGCGGGAAGGTCGCAGTGGCGGCCTTTGACGTGTCCTGGCTTGCGGGCCATGACGCGCAGCTCTCCCGGATCGAGGCCGAGCTTGGACCGCTCACCACGCTGGTGAACAATGCTAGGCGTGCTGTCCCGCGGCGATCTTCTGGACGCGACCGAGGCAACCTGGGACCGCTGCCTCACGGTGAACGCCGAGGCGGTGTTCTTTCTGTCGCAGGCCTTTGCGCGGCGGCTGCGCGCGCGGGCGCGGCCCGATGCGCTGTTTCATTCCATTGTGAACGTGACGTCGTCCAACGCATCGGCAGTCGCGGTGCAGCGGTCCGAATACTGCGCGTCAAAGGCCGCGGAGGCGATGGTGTCCAAAGCGCTGGCCGTGCGGCTTGGCCCGGAAAGCATTTCTGTCTATGACGTGCAGCCGGGGCTGATCGCGACTGAAATGACCGCCCAAGGCCTCGACCTTGGCATCGCAGAGGCGATGGATACTGCGCAACGTGGCATGGGCCTCGAATGGCCGGGCGCGCTGCAGCTGATCCGCAGGACCAAGGCCGAGCTTCCGGATGCGCTGGTGGCCAATGGCTGCGGCACGGATCATCCGGACCCCGCCGACGTGCGCAGTCTTGCCGACGTGATCCGCGCCTGCATGGAGCCGCTGGAGGCGATCCAGAATCTCGGCGGGCGGATCATCCTCATGGCCTTCCGCGCTGGTGCGTGCGGCGCAGGGGGCCTGACGATTACGTCAAGGTCTACGATGCCGTCATAGGGGCTTGCGATCAGCCTGTGGTGCTGCACTGGCTGGGCGAAATGTTCGACCCTGCGCTGCGGGCTACTGGGGAACGTCCGGTTTCGAGACCGCGCTGGAGACGGCGCTGGAGGTGATCGGCCGCTACGTGACAAAGGTAGATGGCATCAAGATCTCGCTTCTGGATGCCGAGAAAGAGGTGCAGATGCGCCGCCGTCTGCCCGCAGGCGTGCGGATGGATACCGGCGATGATTTCAACTATCCCGAACTGATCGAGGGCGATGCTTAGGGAACCCGATGTTCGGCGGCAACCGCACCTGCCTGTTCACGGTGGCCGATAAACCAAAGGTTTGCGACCGGGTGGGCGCGCCCAATCTTGGGGTCGCGGTGGACGTCTGCCACGTCTGGTGGGATCGAACCCTCGCCGAAACCCCTGCCCGTGCGCAGGGGCGCATTTTGGGCTACCATCTGTGTGACTGGCTGGAAGTCACGACCCACATGCTCTTGGACCGCGGCATGATGGGCGACGGGGTAGCCGATCTGATCGCAATCCAGGCTGCCGTGGAAGGTTCCGGCTATGTGCGTGACCCGGCCGAGATGCTGGATGTAATGGTAGAGCGGTTCCTCGCTGTCTGCTGACGCCTGCGAACGGAAGCCGCCAGTTACGGCAATCTCTCCGGCGCCGCCCGGCAGAGAAGGCTGTCAGTCCCTTGTACCCACCCCGGATCGGCCCACGGATCAGCCCACGGATCAGCCGCGAGAGCCGCCGACCATCACCCAGAGGATGTTCTTGCTGCCGACGCCAGCGCCGAAGCCCACCTCTCGCAGGTCGCGGCGCACGATGTTGGCCATGTGGCTTGGCGAATTGCGCCACATCCGCACCACACGCGCAGCATCCGCGCCCGGAGTTATCGCAATATTTTCGACGGCGGACTTGAACCGGTAATCGCCAGTGCGAACCCGGTTCTTGAGAGAGCGGCCTTCGGGGCTGACATGGCCGAAATAGCCGCGTTCGGCCATGTCACAGGCATGGTCCTTGGCGATTCCCTCTAGCTTGCGCGACGGAGATAGCGGGGCAAGGCCCGCATTGGCACGAAGGGCGTTGACTTCGGCCAGCAGGCTCAGCTTTACCGCAGCCTCGCCGTTCAAGGTTGCGCAAGCATCAGCAGCTCCGATGGAAAGCAGCAAAGCCAGGGGGGCCAGGAAAGATATCCGCATGATCGCTCCATCCTCAGAAAGGATCCATGTTGGAGCGGACCGAACCTATCGGAAAAACCGATACACCCGATCCGCGTTTTGTTATTGCGAATAATAATGGCGGCAATAGGGTTGAACCATGACCGGAAAACCGGCGTCCCGCCCATGTGGCGGGCCAATCTCAGGGAGCATCTAATGAAAAGAACCAACCTTTTGGCGACAGCCGCCTTGTGCGCCTGCACCGCACTGACCCCGGCGGCGGCTCAGATTACCGCCGTCGGCGACAGCGAGGGCCAGCTGAATATCGTGGCTTGGGCGGGGTATATCGAACGCGGCGAGACTGACAAGGCTTTTGACTGGGTCACCAAATTCGAGGCGGAAACCGGCTGCAAAGTGAGCGTCAAGACCGCCAACACCAGCGACGAGATGGTAGCGCTGATGAACGAAGGCGGGTTCGACCTCGTGACCGCCTCCGGCGACGCCTCGCTGCGCCTGATCGCAGGCAAGCGGGTTCAGCCCATAAACATCGACCTGATCCCGTCCTGGAGCACGGTGGACGACCGGCTGAAAAATGCCACCTGGCACACGGTGAACGGCGTGCATTACGGCACCCCCTATATGTGGGGCCCCAACGTGCTGCTGTACAACACCGAGGTATTCAAGGATGTGGCGCCCACCTCGTGGAGCGTGGTGTTCGAGGAGATGACGCTGCCAGACGGTCAGTCGAACAAGGGGCGCGTGCAGGCCTATGATGGCCCGATCCATGTTGCGGATGCCGCGAATTACCTCATGTTCCACAAGCCCGAGCTGGGCATCACCTCACCCTATGAGCTGAACGAGGATCAGTACAAGGCGGCTCTGGACCTCTTGCGCGTGCAGCGTACGCTGACCTCGCGCTATTGGCATGACGCTTTCATCCAGATGGATGACTTCAAGAACGAAGGCATGGCCGCCTCGGGCAGCTGGCCCTTCCAGGTGAACCTGCTGCAAGCCGATGGTGTGAAGGTCGCGAGCGTGATCCCTGAGGAAGGTGCCACCGGCTGGGCCGACACGACGATGATGCACACCGAAGCCGCCAACCCGAACTGTGCCTACAAGTGGATGGAGCACAGCCTTGCGTCAAACCTGCAGTCCGACCTGTCGGTCTGGTTCGGGGCCAACCCGGCTGTTCTTGCCGCCTGCACCGACGGGCGCGGGATCCAGACGGCCGAAGGCTGCACCAAGAACGGTCTTGATGACTTCGAAAAAATCCGCTTCTGGACCACTCCGGTCGCCAATTGTGCCCAGGGCGAAGGCGCCTGCGTGCCCTACTATCGCTGGGTGTCGGACTATATCGGCGTGATCGGCGGGCGCTGAGCCCCTTTGCCTCCTCCCCTTTCCCGCAGGAAAGGGGAGGGGTTCCCTCTTCTTTGACCTCGTTCCTGCGGGACGAGGAACGTGCGCCCGCTTCCGCCCCTTTGCGTCTCGGAGGGGGGTCGGGGGAGAGGCTTTTGGACCTGACAAGATGACCTCAGCCGTCGAATTCCAGAACGTGACCCGCCATTTCGGCCAGGTGAAGGCCGTGGACGGTGTGGACCTCGTGATCGAGGAAGGGTCGTTCTTTGCCATGCTGGGGCCGTCCGGCTCTGGCAAGACCACCTGTCTGCGGCTGATCTCGGGGTTCGAGCAGCCGAACAGCGGGCGCATCCGCATCTTTGGCGAGGATGTGAGCGCCACGCCGCCGCATCTGCGCAATGTGAATACGGTCTTTCAGGATTACGCCCTGTTTCCGCATATGAACGTCCGCGACAATGTGGCTTACGGGCTGATGGTCAAGGGAATTGACCGCTCGCGCCGCTATGCGAAGGCCGAGGAGATGCTCGGCCTGGTGCATCTGGATGGCTACGGGGATCGCAAGCCCGGTCAGCTTTCGGGCGGGCAGCGGCAGCGGGTGGCCCTCGCGCGCGCGTTGGTAAACGAGCCGCGGGTCTTGTTGCTGGACGAGCCGCTCGGCGCGTTGGATCTGAAGCTGCGCGAGGCGATGCAGGACGAGCTGAAGGCCCTGCAGCAGCGGTTGGGGATCACTTTCGTGTTCGTCACGCACGATCAGTCCGAAGCGCTGTCGATGGCCGATCATCTTGCGGTGTTCAACGCGGGCCGCATCGCCCAGATCGGCACGCCTTACGCAGTGTACACGCAGCCTGCGACGCGGTTTGTGGCGGATTTCGTGGGGTCATCGAACGTGCTGCCTCCGGAGGTCACGCGCGCGCTCGGCGGCCCTGCGGCCTGGTCATCGCTGCGCCCCGAGGCGTTGCGACTGGTGCCCGCGGCGGGGGCGGCGCTGTCGGGGCCGGTGACTTCGCGACGCTACCTCGGTGCGGGCGCGCGGCTGACGATTGCGGCGGCGGGGTCGGAGGTCGCAGTGCTGGTGCCATCAGGGGGGGCCGCGCCAAAGATCGGCGAGGTTGTGGGCCTGGGGTTTGATGCCGCAGCACTGCATGTGATGGCGGGGGACGCGGGATGATTTCTCTTGCCGGGCTTTTTGCCGCGCGAGGCAGGGGGGCGCTGCCCCCCTCGGCGCCATCGGCGCCTCACCCCCCGGGATATTTGGGCAAAAGTGAAGGAGCAGGGGCATGACTGCGGCGCCTGCCGTCATCGCCGGACGTGGGGTGGCCGACCGGCTGACCGGGCTGTTCTGGCGACGGCCAAATCTGCTGTTGATCCTGCTGATCAGCCCGCCGCTGATCTGGCTGGGGTTGGTCTATCTTGGCGCTCTCGCGGCGCTCCTTCTGCAATCGTTTTACTCCATTGACGAGTATTCCGGGCTGGTGGTGCCGGAGTTCACACTGAAGACCTATGCCGAGCTTTTGCGCCCCTCGAATTTCGACATCATCCTGCGCACGTTGCTGATGTCGGCGGCGGTGACCCTTGGTTGCGCGGTGATTGCCTTTCCCATCGCCTATTACGCAGCGCGCCATGCGCGCGGGCGGTGGAAGGCGGTGTTCTATCTGGGGATCATGCTGCCGCTTTGGTCAAGCTATCTGGTCAAGGTCTACGCCTGGAAGCTGATTCTGGCCAAGGAGGGGATCATCACCTGGGCGGCGGAGGGGACCTATACCAGCGGGATCCTCAATGCCGTACTGGCCATTCCCGGGATCGGGGGGAATTCGCTGTCCACCAGCCTGATCGGGACGTTCATCGTCTTTGTCTATGTCTGGCTGCCTTACATGATCCTGCCGATGCAGGCGTCCCTGGAGCGGGTGCCTCTCTCGATGCTGGAAGCCTCGGCCGACCTTGGGGCCACGAGCGGTCAGACGTTCCGGACAGTGATTCTGCCCCTGGCGCTGCCGGGAGTGATTGCGGGGTCGATCTTTACCTTTTCGCTGACGATGGGGGATTACATCATTCCGCAGATCATCGGCACCTCGGCACGGTTCATCGGCCTTGCGGTCTATCAGCTGCAGGGCACGGCGGGGAACCTGCCGCTTGCCGCAGCATTTGCCGTCGTGCCGATCGTGATCATGCTGGTTTACCTCACGCTCGCCAAGCGCGCGGGGGCGTTCGATGCGCTCTGACGCCTCATGGGGACTGAAGATTGCAGCTTTCGCGGGGCTGATGTTCCTGCATCTGCCGATTCTTCTGATCTTCCTTTACGCCTTCACCACCGAGGAGCGCAGCTACCAGTTTCCGCCGCCCGGGCTGACGACGAAGTGGTTCGGTGTCGCGTGGGAGCGCGCGGATATCTGGCCGCCCCTGTATCTGTCGCTGCAGGTGGCGGTCATCTCGACTGTGCTGGCGCTGGTGCTGGGAACCTGCGTGTCCGCCGCAATGGCGCGGGCGAAGTTCTTCGGGCGCGAGCAGATATCGCTTCTGATCATCCTGCCGATTGCATTGCCAGGGATCATTACCGGCATATCGCTGCGGTCGGCCTTCGGGGTATTGGACATTCCGTTTTCGACCTGGACGATCATTCTGGGCCACGCGACATTCTGTATCGTCATCGTCTACAACAACGCTGTGGCGCGGTTCCGGCGACTGTCAGGGGGGATTCTCGAGGCTTCGGCCGACCTCGGGGCGAATGCGTTCCAGACCTTTCGACACGTGCTGTTGCCGAACCTGGGGACAGCCCTTCTGGCGGGCGGGATGCTGGCCTTTGCGCTGTCGTTTGACGAGGTGATTGTGACGACCTTTACCGCAGGCCAGCAGAGCACCCTGCCGATCTGGATGCTGCAGGAACTGGTGCGCCCCCGGCAGCGGCCGGTGACGAATGTGGTGGCCATCGTCGTCTTTGCCTGCACGTTCGTGCCGATCCTGATCGCCTATTACCTTACGCGCCACGGGTCCGAGACATCCGGGAGCGGCAAGTGAAGGGGGGCCTGCCATGACCATCCGCACGCAGTTGCTGGTAGGCTCCGCCTTCGAGGCGGGAAAGGTTCATCGCGAGCAGGTGCTTAACCCTCGCACCGGGGCGCTTATTGTGGAAGTGCCGGAGGCGTCGAGCGCGCAGGCGGACCGGGCGGTGGCGGCGGCGCGCAAGCCCTTTGTCCATTGGTCACGCACGACCCTTGCGGGACGGTCGGCGGCGCTTTTGCGCATTGCCGACCGGATCGCGGCGGAGGCGGACGCCTTTGCGGCGCTGGAAGCGCTGAACTGCGGAAAGCCGATCAACGCAGCCCTGAATGACGAGATCCCGGCGGTGATGGACTGCAATCCTTTTTTCGCCGGTGCCGTGCGCGGCCAGACCGGCGCGATTGCGGGCGCGTATCTGGCCGGGCACACCCCGATGGTCGGGCGCGATGCGGTGGGGGTGATTGCATCGATCGCGCCGTGGAACCATCCGCTGACGATGATGGCGTGGTAACTGGCGCCCGCCACAGGCGGCGGCAACACGGTTGTGTTCAAGCCATCGGACCAGACGCCGCTGACCGAGCTGAAGCTGGCCCATGTTCTGGCCGAGGAGTTGCCGGAAAACTACACCGTGGGGCGCCATGTGATGGTAAAGCACGGTTGACCCCTGCCGCACCGGGAGAACCGGGGGAACGCCCGGTGCGGCAGAGCGGGGAGTGGCGGCGGACCTGAGAGGGCGCGCGGGCCGAGGCGGCGGAAGCCTCCGGCGGGGATATTTTCGCAAAGATGAAAGGGCAGGCGCTGGCTTTTTTCCGGGCATGGCGAGCGTGGAGGCACGGTTTCGCCAGAGCCGGGCTCCTGGCCGACCGTCATCAAACCTTCATACAACTGCGCAGGAACTGTCACAACTCTGCCCTATCAGCCGTCAAGTGAACCTTGGGGGCTGCCAGTGCTTGACGTCCGATCCGTGAGCCGACTTTTCGGCCAGAAGGCCGCTGTGGACAGCGTGACCTTTACCGTGGACGGCCCGGCCTTTGTGGGCATCATCGGGCGGTCGGGGGCAGGCAAGTCCACCTTCCTGCGGATGATGAACCGCTTGACCGATGCCACGTCGGGACAAATTCTGGTGGACGGGCAGGATATTCTTTCGCTGAAGGGTGCGGCCGCGCGCAGATGGCAAGGCCAGTGTGCAATGATCTTCCAGCAGTTCAACCTTGTGCCGCGGATGGACGTGGCCTCGAACGTGCTCCACGGCATCCTCAACCGCCGCTCGACCTTGCAGACAATGTTCAACCTGTGGCCGCGCGCCGACATCCTGCGCGCGCTGGAAATCCTCGACCGTCTGGGGATCGCCGAACAGGCGCCAAAGCGCGCCGAAGCATTGTCCGGCGGCCAGCAGCAGCGCGTGGCCATCGCCCGCGCCCTGATGCAGGATCCGAAGGTCATTCTGGCCGACGAACCCATTGCGAGCCTCGATCCGATGAACGCCCAGATCGTGATGGACACGCTCAAGCGCATCAACGTCGAGGATGGCCGCATGGTCATCGCCAACCTGCACACGCTGGATACCGCGCGGCGCTATTGCGACCGGGTGATCGGCATGCGCGACGGCCGCATCGTGTTTGACGGTGCGCCCGATCAGCTGACGACCGGTGTCGCCCGCGAGATCTATGGCGCCGACGCCAGCTTCAACGAGGCTGCGACCTCCACCGCCATTCCCAATGACACCCGCGCGGACAGCGTCTACGCCGCGCAGATGTTGACCTGAGTTCATCCCGGCCCATCTCGGGCCATCACCCCATGGAGAGTCCCATGAACAAACTGCTGCTTGCTCTTGCTGCCACGACCGCCCTCGCCGGTGCTGCTTCTGCCGAGGGAATCACCGAATTCAACATCGGCATTCTCGGCGGCGAAAACGCCCAGGACCGCCTGACCTCCAACGAGTGCTTCCGCGCCAAGGTCGAAGAAGCCCTCGGCGTGCCGGTCAAGATCTTCACCCCCGCCGACTATGACGGCGTGATCCAGGGCCTGCTCGGCGGCACCCTCGACTACGCCGGTCTGGGTGCGTCTGCCTATGCCAAGATCTACCTCACCGACCCCGAAGCGGTCGACGTCACCCTGACCACAGAGAACGTCGACGGCTCGACCGGTTACTACTCGATCGGTTTTGCCCGGAAGGATTCCGGCATCACCGACATTGCGACTGCCAAGGGCAAAACCTTTGCCTTTGCCGATCCGAACTCGACCTCTGGCTACCTGGTCCCCGCTGCAGAAATGACCGAAGCCTATGGCACGCTGGAAGATTACTTCTCGGAAGTGAAATTCTCGGGTGGCCACGAGCAGACCATCGTGGGCGTAGCCAAGGGCGATTTCGCCTCGGGCGTGTCGTGGGCGGACGGTCTGGGCAACTGGGAAGACGGCTTCACCAATGGCGCGTTCCGCAAGGCCGCTGATGCCGGTCTTGTCGACATGAACGACATCGTCGAGATCTGGCGCTCCAAGCCGATCCCGAACGGCCCGTTCGTTGTGCGCCGCTCGCTGCCGCAGGACGTGAAGGACAAGGTCAACGACATCGTCGACAACATGTGGGCAACCGACAAGGAATGCGCCTACTCTGTTGCTGCCGGTGAGGCAAAAGACTTCGTCCCGGTTACCGCGGCCCAGTACGACGGCGTCGTTGCCGCCCGCAAGCTGTCAGAAACCAAGTGATCGTCTGATCAAGACCTTCCGGGCCCCCTAGCGGGGCCCGGTGCTTTTCCCGGGGGTGACGCATGGCCGAGATGACGATGGACCGGAAGTCCGCAACACAGGGCAGCTTGTCCGCCGATACCGGGGCATACCTTGCGATGGTGCGCCGCAAGCGCATGTATGGCGGCATCCTGCTGATCATTTTCGTGGCGATGATGGCATCGGGCTTTCGGATCGCCGAAGAGCGCAACGCGGGCGACTTTCTGTCAGGCCTCGCCCAGCTTGACGATTTTCCGCGCGAAGTGGTCTCCGAGGCCTGGACGAATCGCGCAAACCTGCCGGGTTATTTCCTGCAATTCCTGCCCTCTCTTCTCGAGACGGTGAACATCGCCGCCGTGTCCACCCTCGTCGGCGCGCTGGTCGCGGCCTTCCTCGCTGTTCTGTCGACCCGTGGGCTCGCCCGATGGCCGCGCCTCATCGGGGTGTTCCGCCGGATGATGGACATGATGCGCGCGGTGCCCGAAATCGTGATCGCGCTGATCCTGATCTATATCCTCGGCAATGGCCCGGTGCCCGCGATGATCGCCATCGCGATCCACACCGCGGGTGCGCTCGGCAAGCTTTTTTCCGAGGCGGCCGAGAATGCCGATCTGAAGCCGGTCGAGGGGCTGGCGTCGGTTGGCGCAAGCTGGGGCCAGAAAATCTGGCTCGGCGTGATGCCGCAAGTGGCGCCGAACTGGTCGTCCTATGCGCTGCTGCGGTTCGAGGTCAACGTGCGCGCCTCGGCGATTCTGGGTTTCGTCGGTTCGGGCGGCATCGGGTATGACCTCAAGATCGCGATGCAATGGGGGCAGGGCAAATACGATCAGGTGATCGCGATCTTCCTTCTGTTGTTCCTGACGATCGTGGTGATCGACCAGATCTCCAGCCGCTACCGCGACCGACTGGTAAAGGGGACCTGAGCATGGCGATGACCGAGACCGAAGGCACCACCCTGCACACTACGATCACAGGGATGTTCAAGTCCAAGCAACGCCTCGCCATGGCGGTACCTGCGATCATCCTTGCCTATCTGGTCTACATCTTCTTTGCATTTGATGTGCCTGGCCTTGCGGAAAAGGCGCGGCTCGACAATGCAGCGATCCTTGCTTCGGATTTCGTTTCCTACAAGACTCATGTGACCCGCGACAACCGAACGGGCGAGGTGGAGTTCGCGGTCGAGGGTGAAGCCAAGGGAACCTATCCCCCCGGCATGCTGCCCGAATGGGTCACGCAAACAGGTGAAGTGACGCGCATCGACCTTGGGCAGGGCAATATCGTCGAATATGAGGGCGAAGGCGCGCGCTATTGGGTACCTGACTTTGGCGTGATCGACATCCGGCCTGTGGATGGCAAGCTCGCGCTGACGCTGCCGCCCGGGCCGGTACCCGCGTGGATCAATGCTTCCGACACCCGCATTTCGGTGACGACCGAGGCGGGCCGTTTCAATTTTACCCGCTCCAAAGTTGAAACCTTCCGCTACCATTTCGGGTGGGAGCTGTTCTTCTTCACCCTCAAAAGCCCGTTCTACGGCAAGGGACCGGGCGAGTTGCTGGCGGTGTCGCTCTGGGGCGACCGGGTAGATCCCGACCGCACAAACGCGGGCTACATCGTGTCAGAGGTCTGGAACAACAAGATGTGGCGGCACAAGGATGTGCTGTGGGCCATTGGCGAGACGATTCTGATGGCGTTCCTTGGCACCGTGGCCGGGGCAATCATCGCGCTGCCGCTGGCATTCTTTGCGGCGTCGAACTTTGCCCCGGTCGTCGCCATCCGCTTTGCCATGCGCCGGGTGTTCGACTTCGTCCGCGGGGTCGATGCACTGATCTGGACGATCATCCTGTCGCGCGCCTTCGGCCCGGGTCCGATGACCGGTGCTCTCGCGATCATGATCACCGACATCGGCAGCTTCGGCAAGACCTTCTCCGAGGCGCTGGAGAACATCGACGAGAAACAGGTCGAGGGCATCCGCTCGACCGGCGCAAACGCGCTGCAACGCGCCCGCTTCGGGGTCATCCCGCAGATCACGCCGCTGCTGCTGAGCCAGGTTCTATATTTCCTTGAATCCAACACCCGCAGCGCCACGGTGATTGGGGCCATTGTCGGCGGCGGGATCGGACTTTTGCTCACCCAGGCCATTTCCACCCAGAAAGACTGGGAAGAAGTCGCCTATTACATCGTGCTGATCGTGCTTATGGTGATGCTGATGGACACGCTGTCCGGCTGGCTCCGCCGGCGTCTGATCAAGGGCGAGTAATGCCAAAGCTTTCTGCGACCGAGCCTTTCGTCCACGCGGGCTGCATCCTGCACGACAGCAGTTTCGGGGCCTACTGCGAGGTGGGACAGGGCAGCCGCATTGTCCATTCAACCTTTGGCGACTATGCCTACTGCGACCGGATGTCGGATATTGCCAACACCCATGTCGGCAAATTCGCCAACATCGCGGCGATGACCCGGATCGGCCCCACCGACCACCCGATGGACCACGCCTCGCTGCACCACTTTCTCTACCGCTCCTCCTATTACTGGGACGATGCGGCCGATGACGCGAGCTTCTTTGCGGCCCGCGAGGCGCGGCGCACGACGATCGGCCCCGACACCTGGATAGGCCACGGCGCCATTATCAAACCCGAGGTGACCGTGGGCGCAGGCGCCGTCATCGCCTCGGGCGCGGTGGTCACAAAGGATGTGCCGCCTTACATGATCGTCGCAGGCCTCCCCGCCACCCCGATGCGCCCTCGCTTCGCCCCCGCCATCGCCGATCGTCTGATGGCGCTCGCCTGGTGGGACTGGCCGCATGGGGCCCTGCGCACGGCCCTGGACGATTTCCGCGCCCTGAAGGCCGAGGCGTTCCTCGAGAAATACCACGGCTGAGTTGGGCGTCCCCTGATCAGGCGACTGACGGGCACACGCGTGCTTGGCTGTTCTCTACGATGGGGCCCGCCATGTTGCACAGATCGCCAGGGATTCGCCGCGTGACTCCATGGTGTTAGACGGGTGGCATGAGCAAACCCACACCCCCGACCTGCTGCACGACGAACTGGCGGTCCTATGACGCCGCCCTGAAGCAGCGCGGTTCGCTGCAGATCTGGTTTGACCCTGAGACGGTCTGGCTGGCTGAACCCAGTGGAAAGCCGGGCCGTCCTGCAACGTTTACCGACGCGGCGATCCAGGCGTGTCTGACGTCGAACGCGCTGTTCGGGCTGCCATTGCGGCAGACTACTGGGCTGGTGGAAAGCCTGTTGAAGCTTGCCGGACCAGATTGGTCGGTGCCGGACTTCAGCACGTTGTGGAGCCGTCCGAGCGGTCTGGATGTCGTCCTCCTCTACCGGCCCGGCACGGTTGCTCTGCATCTGCTGATCGACAGCACCGGGATCTGAGCTGAGGGCGAAGGGGAATGGTTTCGCCCATGAAACACGGGCCTTCCAAGCCGCGCCAGTGGTGGAAAGTGCATCTCGGGATTGACGCGGATACGCTGGAAATCAGGGCAATTGAGGTGACCGGCAGTCGGGTTGGTAAACCGCGAAGGAGAGCCTCCGCTGCCGCCTTTGCGGCTTCGTCGCCAACATCAAGTTCGCCGCGGCCTGACCCACCCCACCGGCCGATACACCGGGCAACCCGCCTCCCGCCCCTTCGGTGAGCAGCACGAGTTTGCGTCTTCCTCGCCGCCTAAGTGACCACGATCTCCGTACTCTGCGTTTTCCTCCATTCAGTTTGGTCGAGATATCCCAGGGGCAGCGCCTTCCCCATTGCTCTCCTTCCCCTGCAGCTTGCGCGGCCCGGGCCAGACCCGGCCTGCCCGATGCCCACCCCCCCCCGCCCCGCCAATCGCGCCGGACCTACCCCTTCCTTCCGCCTTGACCTGCCGCCGCAAACCGCCTAAACGCCCCCAATCCCCGGAGGCTTGCTGCTTCCGGTCCCTTGGCACCTGCCGGGATCGCCACCTGTCAGCGCGTTGCGCCCACAGGTGTCTTTGCCCATTTCGCCTTGGGGTTCCGCCGCCGCATGTCTATCTGCGGTCCGATGTCACCACGAGGAGAGCGCGCATGTTCGAGAATCTGTCAGAACGCCTTGGTGGTGTCTTCGACCGGCTGACACGCGCGGGTGCGCTGACCGAGGCGGATGTCGTGACCGCGATGCGCGAGGTCCGCGTGGCGCTGCTGGAGGCGGACGTCTCCCTCCCCGTCGCGCGCGATTTCATCAAGCGGGTGCAGGACAAGGCGACCGGCGCTGCGGTGACAAAGTCGATTTCACCCGGCCAGATGGTCGTCAAGATCGTCCATGACGAGCTGATCCGCGTGCTGGCCGGTGACGGCCCCGCCGATGCGCTGAAGATCGATAACCCGCCCGCGACGATCCTGATGGTCGGTCTGCAGGGCTCGGGCAAGACCACGACCACAGCCAAACTCGCGAAGCGGCTGAAGGAAAAGAACGGCAAGCGTGTGTTGCTTGCGTCTCTGGATACCAACCGGCCCGCGGCGATGGAGCAGCTGGCGATCCTCGGGACGCAGATCGGCGTGGACAGCCTGCCGATCGTGAAGGGCGAATCCGCCGTCCAGATCGCCCGGCGGGCGAAGACCCAGGCCGCGATGGGCGGCTATGACGTACTCTTCCTCGACACTGCGGGCCGGCTTCATATCGACGAAGTGCTGATGGACGAGGTGCAGGCCGTCCGCGACATCGCCACCCCGCGCGAGACGCTGCTGGTGGTAGACGGTCTGACGGGCCAGGACGCGGTGAACGTCGCGGCCGAGTTTGACGGCAAGATCGGCATTTCGGGGGTTGTCCTCACCCGGATGGATGGCGATGGCCGCGGCGGCGCTGCCCTTTCCATGCGCGCCGTCACCGGCAAGCCGATCCGCTTCGTCGGCCTGGGCGAAAAGATGGACGCGATCGAAACCTTCGAGGCCGAGCGCGTCGCGGGCCGCATCCTTGGGATGGGCGACATCGTGGCCCTGGTCGAACGCGCGCAAGAGACGTTCGAGGCCGAGCAGGCCGAACGCATGGCCAAACGCTTTGCCAAGGGTCTGTTCAACATGAACGACCTCAGGATGCAGCTGGAACAGATGCTCAAGATGGGCGGCATGCAGGGGCTGATGGGTATGCTGCCAGGTATGGGCAAGATGCAGGCCGCCGCAGCCGAGGCCGGGATAAACGACCGCATGCTGAAGCGCCAGATCGCGCTGATCCAGTCGATGACCAAGAAGGAACGCGCCAACCCCGACCTCCTTGCCGCTTCGCGCAAGAAACGGATCGCGTCCGGTGCGGGGCTCGATGTGTCCGACCTCAACCGCCTGCTGAAACAACACAAGCAGATGGCCGAGATGATGAAGAAGATGGGCAAGGGCGGCGGCATGAAGCAGATGATCAAGCAGTTCATGGGCAAGGGTGGCATGCCCGACCCGTCCAAGATGAGCCGCGAACAACTGGCCGAAGCGGCAAAGGGTATGCAGCAGGGCATGGGGGGCATGGGGGGCGGCATGCCGCGCGGCTTGACTCTCCCGTCGGGCCTCGCGGGGCTGATGAAGAAGAAATGACCTACCGGCTGACGCAGGATGACAATGGCTCCCCGGTCCTTGAGACCGCGCTCTTGCGCCTGCGCCAGCCATCGCTGGACGACATCGAACCGAGCTTCCGCTTCTGGTCCTCCGAGCGGTCCGCCATGATGGGCGGGCCATGGACGATGGACGCGCTGCAGCTCGAAACGCAGGGCCTGCTCGACCAATGGCGAAAGCACGGCTGCAGCCTGTTTACCGTGACGGATGCCGCGAGCGGCACCCCTGTCGGCGGCATCGGCACCTTCTTGCCCGACACCCACCCGGAACCCGAACTGGGATGGAGCCTGTGGGATGCCTCTCTCGAGGGCAAGGGTCTGGCGCATGAGGCCGCTACCGCCGCGCGCGACTGGTTCTTCGCCTCTTCCAGCTATACGACCGCTGTCAGCTACGCCGATCCCGCAAACCACCGCTCGCACCGGCTGTGCGAACGGCTCGGCGCTGTGGCGGACCAGACCGCGGCGCATCCTTATGGCGACGAGCCGACCCTGACCTTCCGCCATTTTGGCGGGGGCCGCGTATGACCATGGACCGCGCCCCCGCCATTGCGCCACGTCTTCTAACCGAGCGGCTTTGCCTCAGGATGCCACGCCTTGCGGATTTCGAGGTCTGGGCCGCCCATTTCGCCTCGCCCCGTTCGGCCCATGAGGGTGGGCCGAAGGACCGCCATGCCGCCTGGCAGCACTGGGCCGCGGATGTCGCGCTCTGGACGCTCAAGGGTTATGGCCCCTTCGGAGTGGAGGATCGGGTGAGCGGGGCCTATCTGGGCGAGGTCGGTCTTTACAACGGCGAGGGCTACCCCGCGCCCGAACTTGGCTGGTTCGTGACCCCCGAGGCCGAGGGCCGGGGCATCGCGGCCGAGGCCGCAAAGGCCGTGCTGGATTGGGTGGGCGCAAGCTTTGACTGGCCGTACATCACCAATATCATCGACCCTGCAAATACCCGCTCCATCGCCCTGGGCCTGCGTCTGGGGGGCGCGATGGACCCCGGTTTGCCGGGCATCGACCCCGGGGATGTGGTGATCCGCCACGACCTGAGGGCACGCGCATGACGATCGCCTTCCACATTCCCACCCTCACCACTGCCCGCCTGACTCTGCGCCCGCCGCGCGAGTCCGACTTTCCCACCATGCTCTCCTTCAACGACAGCCCGCGTACCCGCTTCATCGGCGGCAAGCTGGAGCGGCGTTGGGTCTGGCGCGGGCTTCTGGCGAACATCGGCCACTGGGCGCTGCGCAACTATGGCTTCTATTCGGTCGAGACGCATCGCGGCGATTTCATCGGGCGCATCGGCGTGATCTATCACGACAGCTGGCCGGAACCCGAACTCGGCTGGCATCTTTACGACGGCTTTGAAGGCAAGGGGTATGCCTACGAAGCCGCTTTTGCCGCCCGCGCGGATTACGCGGCGCGCGTCGCTTCCGCCCCGCTGATCAGCATGATCGACGTGGAAAACCACCGCTCCGAAGCGCTCGCTCTTCGCCTTGGCGCACTGCGAGAGGGGACTGATACGGACGAGGACGGCAGATTTCACATCTACCGCCATCCATCCCCCGTGTCCGCCCGCGCAGGTGCGGCATGACCCAGCCCGAATGGCTCCAGCCGCCGACCGGCCGCGCGGCGGCCCTGTCGCAGGCAATGGCGTCGCTGGTCCCTGTGCTTCGTACAGCGCGCCTTACCTTGCGGGCGCCTTGCCTCGCCGATTACCCCGCCTACCACGAGGTCTTCCTCTCTGACCGCGCGCGCTACATGGGCGGTCCCTTTACCGAGGAAGAGGCCTTCGCCGATTTCTGTCAGGCGGTAGCGGGCTGGATGCTGCGGGGCACCGGCGCCTGGACGATCACCTTTCACGACGCCGACACCGCGCTCGGCTGGATATATCTTTGGCAGGAACAGGGCGATCCGGAGCCGGAAATCGGCTGGGTCCTGACCGAAGCCGCCGAAGGCCGCGGCTATGCGACCGAGGCCGCCAAGGCCGTGATGCCCATGGCGCTCGACCTCTTTGGTGTGGGTGGGTTCGTAAGCTATATCGACGCGAGCAACGCCGCTTCAGCCCGCATCGCTGCGGCCCTTGGCGCGCGCCGCGACCTTGCGGCCGAGGCCGCCTACAACGAGCCCGACCTGCAGATCTGGCGCCACTTTGGCCGGAAGGCAGGCCAATGATGCGACCTCCGATTTGCCCGTTCCACACGACCGCCCGCTTGCACAGAGGGTGTGCAGGCGATCTGCCGATGACATCCCCCCGAAAACCCCGCCGGAGCCTGCCATGACCGATGCCATCACCCGCGCCAATGACGTGCTGAAAGACCATCGTGCCTCCATCGACAGGTTGGATGCGATCCTCGTCTATACCCTTGCCGAACGGTTCAGACAGACCGAAGCGGTAGGGCGGCTAAAGGCCGAACACGGCCTGCCGCCCTCTGACCCCGACCGCGAGGCCCGCCAGATGGCGCGGCTTCATGAACTGGCGACCGAGGCCGATCTCGACCCCGACCTTGCCAGGAAATTCCTGACCTTCATCATCTCTGAAGTCATCAGGCATCACGAGAAACTGCAGAAATGACGGGGGCCTGCCCCGTTACCAGCCATCATCAAGGAGAAAACCCATGGCTATGAAAATCCGTCTTGCGCGCGGTGGTTCCAAAAAGCGCCCGTTCTATTCGATCGTCGCAACCGACAGCCGCATGCCGCGCGACGGCCGCTTTCTGGAAAAGCTGGGCACCTACAACCCGCTGCTGGCCAAGGATGACGAAAACCGCGTCGTGATGAACATGGAGCGTGTGACCCACTGGCTCTCGCTCGGGGCGCAGCCGACCGACCGGATCGCCCGAATGCTCGAAGCCTCGGGCGCACGCCCGAAGGCCGTCCGCAACAACCCCAAGGCCGCCGTCCCGGGCAAGCGGATGGCAGAACTCGCCAAGAAGAAAGCCGCCCGCGCCGCCGAGCCTGCTGCCGAGTGAGTTGACATCCGCTGCGCCCCCCGGCTTTGGGGCGCGGCACCTTGATCGGACGCCTGCCGCCATGATTCCCGGACTGGGGCTTTTTCGCCGGACCATCACCCTTGCGCTGTGTGCAGGCTCGTTCTGGGTCGGGCTGCAGGTTGCGCGCATGGGTCAGGCGGATGCCTGTCTGGACGCAGGCGGGTCGTGGAACGCGCGCGGCTATTGCGAAGGGGGCCCCCCATGACGACCGACCGCATCTGCATCGGCGCGATTGCCGGGTCTTTCGGCGTTGCGGGCGAGGTGCGGCTGAAAAGCTTTTGCACTGATCCTGCAGACATCGCGGCCTATGGCCCGCTTTTCACCGAAGACGGCAGCCGCAGCTTTACCATCCGCCTCACCCGCACCGTGACAGGCGGCGTGGGCGCGCGGCTGGGCGGGGTGGCCACAAAGGAAGAGGCCGATGCCCTGCGCGGCACCAGCCTGTTCGTTGACCGCGCCAAGCTGCCCTCATTGCCGGATGACGAGTTCTATCATGCTGATCTCATTGGACTTGAGGTCCGCGATCCGGGCGGCGTGCGCTTGGGTATCATCCGGGCCGTGCACAACCACGGGGCGGGTGACCTTCTGGAAATCGACATGCCAGGCCGCAAAACCGCCATGCTTTTGCCATTTACCCGTGCGTTTGTGCCCGCGGTTGACCTGAAGGGCGCTTGCGTCATCGCAGATATCCCCGAGGGTCTGGAATAGCCTCGGCGAGGGCCGTCCGGCCCAAGTTCAGGCGGGAAGGAGCCCCGGATGAAGACGCGCCTGCGCCTCCTCAAAGCTGCAAATGCATTGTTGTACATGGGACCGCTGTTGGCCGGCCTTGCCGGTTACGGCTGGGTCTCTGTGCCCATTTTTGCCGCCATTTTTACGCTATGGCAGATGATCCTGCGCCCGCATGAATGGCAGGGCGGCAGGGGTCGTGTCGTGCCAGCGCTGGGCCAGGTACTGCTGCAAGTTCTGCTGGTGACGGGCTGTTTTGCCGCCGGGCGGGCGTTGGGAGGCATCTTCGAGTTGCGCCCCGGGTTCCAGCCGATGCTGCCGGTCGCCTTGTCTTTCCTGGCCATTCCTGTCAGCCGCCTGCTCTGGGATCCCTGGCGGGCGAAGGGGGAGGACCGCGTGCTCGACCATGTGATCGCGCGTGAAAGCGACAACTTGCCGCCCGAGCCGACTGGGGCATTGACCTTCCTTCTTGACTTGCCCGGGGGGACACCCGTCGCCGCGGCGCTGGCCGCGATGAAGGGGTTTCTGCAGGGGCCGCAAGCTTGGGCGAATCTCGACGTGCTGCTGATCGGGATTGACACGCCGGGGCAGAACCGCGCCTTGCTGCGTCGCGCCCTGATCCTGTGGGCAACCGAGCCGGAGGTGGTGGCCGCAGGCCAGCCGCATGGCACGGTGGAAACGGCGTGGGCGTTGTGCGGCATGGATGAAGATCTTCTCCGCCTGTTCCTCCCCCGCGCCCACACTTTGATCGCGGCTTTTCCGGACTGTGTGCTCAGCTTCCCGCCCGCCTCGGACTTGCGCCCGATCGCCCCGGGGATGACCGACACCCGCCTCGCCTTTCAGATCGAGGCACTGGCCGATGCGATCGAAACCGTGAACCCGCCAGAACTGCGCGGACGGCGGATAGAGGACCCCCGGCCCGCGCCGATCCTGACAAAGCGCCGACTTGCCTGACGGCTGGCCTTCAAGCGGGCGGGAATTGCGGCTAGAACAGCGCCCATGACCGATACGCCCGAGAAATCCAAAAGCCACGGCCGCCTGTCCATCAAGGCCAGCCTCAAGCCCCGCGACCTTCTGGAAGAGCCGCGCGTGGTCAAAGGCGCCTGGACGGCGAAAGTCATTACCCTGTTTCCCGAGGCGTTCCCCGGCAGCCTCGGCCTGTCTTTGACCGGCAAGGCGCTGGATTTCGGCCTGTGGCGGCTGGAAACGATCGGCCTGCGCCCGTTTGGCGAAGGGCGGCACCTGAACGTCGACGACACGCCTGCAGGCGGCGGGGCGGGGATGGTCCTGCGCGCCGATGTGGTTGACCGCGCGATTGTCGCCGCCGACCCCGGCCTGCCGCGGGCGCGCTGGCCGCTGATTTACCTGTCGCCGCGTGGAAAACCCTTTGATCAGGCGATGGCACGGCGATTTGCAGATGCCGACGGGATCACCCTCTTTTGTGGCCGGTTTGAAGGCGCGGACGAGCGGCTGATCGCGCATCACGGCATTGAAGAGGTTTCTTTGGGAGATTTCATCCTGACCGGGGGCGAGATTGCCGCAACGGCCTTGATTGACGCGACAGTGCGGCTTATACCCCGCGTGCTCGGGAATCAGGTGTCCACCGAAGAGGAGAGCTTTTCGGAGGGGCTTCTTGAATTCCCGCAGTACACGAAGCCTCCCGTCTGGCAGGGTCGCGCGATACCCGAGGTTCTTCTTTCGGGGCACCACGCAAATATAGCCCGCTGGCGCAAGGTGATGGCCGAAAGGCTGACAAAGGAACGCAGGCCTGATCTCTGGCGGGCTTACTGTGCCAAGCATGGTAGGGACCCGAATGAAGACCAAGAGCGCTAGGGCGGCATCACTCCGGGGGCAAACCTCGGGCATATGAAAGGACCAGGCATGAACCTGATCGCACAGATCGAGGCCGAACAGATTGCGGCTCTCGGCAAGACCATCCCGGATTTCAAGGCCGGGGATACCATCCGCGTGGGCTACAAGGTGACCGAAGGTACCCGCAGCCGGGTGCAGGCCTACGAGGGCGTGTGCATCGGCCGCAAAGGGGGCGCCACCATCGCCGCCAGCTTCACTGTGCGCAAGATTTCCTTTGGCGAAGGTGTGGAGCGGGTGTTCCCCCTCTATTCCACCAACATCGACAGCATCGAAGTGGTCCGTCGTGGCCGCGTGCGTCGTGCCAAGCTGTATTACCTGCGGGATCGTCGCGGCAAATCCGCCCGGATCACCGAGGACACCACCTACAAAGCCAAAGCGGAATAAGGACGCGCGCCATGAAGCAAGGCATTCACCCCGACTATCACGTGATCAACGTCAAGATGACCGATGGCACCGTGTTCCAGACCCGCACGACCTGGGGGAAGGAAGGCGACCAGATGGCGCTGGACATCGACCCGCTGGCGCACCCAGCCTGGACGGGCGGAAACGCAAAGCTGCTGGACACCGGCGGCCGAGTGTCGAAATTCAAGAACAAATACGCAGGCCTCGGCTTCTGAGATGCCCGCAAGGCTCCAAAGACGCCGTCCCGGACCATCGGGGCGGCATTTTGCTATGCTGCGTCAGGCGCGCCCGTCCGCACGCCGGCGCCGCGTCAGGGCCAACGCCGAAAGCCCGCCCGCCAACATCAGCCCGCCCGCAGGCAGGGGCACCGCTGCGAGAGGCGCAGTATAGGTCAGATAGCCCAGGTACACGTCTTCGGACCCGATGTTGAAGTTATTAAAGGTGTTGGTATAAAGGCAGGCGCCCTGCCCAAGATACTCGCCGGTGACGGGATCGTAGAGGTCATCATAAGTCGAGCAAGACGTGAAGGTTTCGTCCAGATTGATGAGTTCGCGGATGATCACCTCGAAACTGCCGCCAATCCTAGACAGCGGGCCGAAAATCGTCCCGATTTCTATCGCGGCCTCGTTCAGGGTCAGGCTGTAGCTTTCACCACCGCCATTGTCGGTGGTGTAGGTCGTGCCCGATGCTGGATCAAGAAACTTGAAGAAGTCGTAGACCGGGGTCCCGGCCACATTGTCTGGCGTGTTCAGCGACCCGAAAGCGAGGTTTGAATACGTCCCGAATTGCCCCGAGGACGATCCGGTCACGCCGCCCGTGGCAAAGTCGATGGTCAGCGCGCCAAGCGATGAGCCGTCGCTTGTCGTCAACGTCCAGTTGGTAGGGGTAGCCATCGAGGCGGATGCGCACAAGGATAGGGCAGCGGCGCACAGAAGTGACTTCATCGAGTTCCTCCCTTTTGCAGCAATTTCTAACGTTCTTCGCCTCAGCCTACGCCTGTTTTGCGATCTGACAAGCATCCTGTACCATCGGCGGAAATTCGGCTTCGGGTTACGCTTTTCTTGGCGCTGCGCGCGCGGTAGTCAGGGACAAAGAATTGACGGGGTGACAGACGTGGCGCATATTATCGTGGTGGGGAATGAAAAGGGCGGCTCGGGCAAGTCGACCACGTGCATGCATGTGGGCACTGCGCTTGCCCGGATGGGATTTCGCGTCGGGGCGCTTGATCTTGACCTGCGCCAACGCAGTTTCGGGCGCTACGTCGAAAATCGCCGCGCCTATATGGAGCGGATGGGGTTGAACCTGCCTTCGCCCGAATACATGGCGCTGCCCGAGGTGGACACAGCCACCCTGCAACCCGACGAGAACGCCTATGATGCGCGCCTGTCGGCCGCGATTGCGGCAATGGAGCCTGCATCTGATTTCATCGTGATCGACTGCCCCGGTAGTCACACGAGGCTGAGCCAGTTCGCTCATTCGCTGGCCGATACCCTGATTACGCCGCTCAATGACAGCTTTGTCGATTTCGACCTCTTGGCACGCGTCGACCCCGAGACGGGCAAGGTCAAAGGCCCGTCGATCTATTCGGAAATGGTGTGGGGTGCCAGACAATTACGGGCGCAGGCCGGACTGAAACCGATTGACTGGATCGTGTTGCGCAATCGGCTGGGCGCCCAGCAGATGCATAACAAGAAAAAGGTCGGTGCCGCGCTGGAGGAGCTTTCGCGCCGGATCGGGTTTCGTGTCGCACCGGGATTCTCGGAGCGGGTGATCTTTCGGGAACTCTTTCCCCGGGGGCTGACCCTGCTGGATCTGAAGGATACCGGGGTGGATCAGCTGAACATTTCGAACATCGCGGCCCGTCAGGAGGTCCGCGATCTGATTGCTGCGCTCAGGCTGCCCGCAGTTTCTTCTGGCGCGTGAACACCTGGGCACGGCGAACCGTCAGGCTGTCACGCTGGCCGATCGCGCTCAGACGCTGCGAGAAGCGATCATTGTCGCTGCTCGCCGCTTCGGAGCCGGCAAGAAATCCAGAGCCTTTGATCATGTCGATGAAGAGTTGCATGGGGTGTCCTCCGATTGCACAGTTACAGTTAACCTTGTTGTGAAGTCGCGGCAAAGTTGTGGCAGGGCTTGGCCCAATTGGAGGTCAAACCCGGCTACGAGGAAACGATCGGTTTCCGGTTTCGCCAGAGTCTCGCCTCAGACTAGTGCGACAAACACGGCGTTCACAAGGCAGATACGGCATGGAAAATCCGATTTTTGACAGTTTCTTCAAGCCTTTGGCGGGTAGATTCGCCCCGCTTTTGATCCTTCCCGACGGTCCGGCCATAACGGGGGCCGCTTTTCACGCTCTGGTAGCAAGGGCCGCGCACGCTTTGCGTGAGGCAGGGGTCACTGTGGGCGACCGGGTAGCCGTGCAGGTTGCAAAATCGCCCGAGGCGTTGGCACTCTACGGGGCGGCGGCGGCGCTCGGCGCGGTGTTTATCCCGCTGAACACCGCCTACATGGTCGAAGAGGTGGAGTATTTCCTCGGCAACGCGATGCCGCGGGTGTTCGTTTGTGATCCCGCACGTGAGGCGGCTCTGGCTCAGGTGGCCGCCCGGCATAGCGCGCGGGTAGTGACGCTGTCGGCCACAGGCACAGGTTCGCTGGTCGAAGTGATGGCACGTCAGCCCGCCACGATCACCCCGGTTCCGCGTAGTCCGGATGATCTAACCGCGATCCTCTACACGTCGGGCACGACCGGGCGGTCGAAGGGCGCGATGCTGAGCCATGGAAACCTTATGTCCAACGCGCAGGTCCTGGCAGACCTGTGGCGCTTCACGCCGGCCGATGTGCTGCTGCACGCCTTGCCGATCTTTCACACGCACGGGCTGTTCGTGGCGTCGAACATCGCCCTGCTGACCAGGGGGGCGATGATTTTCCTGCCCGGCTTCGACGCCGCCGCCGTGCTCCGCCATATGCCGCAGGCGACCGCGATGATGGGCGTGCCGACGTTCTACACCCGTTTGCTGGACGAGCCCGGCTTCACCGCAGCGGCTGCCGCCCATATGCGGCTTTTCGTTTCCGGCTCCGCGCCGTTGCTCGCAGAAACCCATGCAGCCTTCAAGGTGCGCACCGGGCACCGCATTCTTGAACGCTACGGGATGACCGAGACGAACATGAACACTTCCAACCCCTATGCAGGAGAACGGCGGGCGGGCACGGTCGGCTTCCCCCTGCCGGGGGTCGATCTCAGGATCACCGATGCCGGGGCGGAGGTCGGATCCGGCGAAGTGGGCGTGATCGAGGTTCGGGGGCCGAATGTGTTCAAGGGTTACTGGCAGATGCCCGAGAAAACGGCCGAAGAGCTGCGTGCCGATGGCTGGTTCCTCACCGGCGATCTGGGACTGCGCGACGCAGAAGGGTATGTCCACATCGTCGGGCGGGCGAAGGATCTCATCATAACCGGAGGCTATAACGTCTACCCCAAGGAGGTGGAGCTGCTGCTCGACGAAGCGGCAGGGGTGGCGGAAAGCGCCGTGATCGGCTTGCCGCATCCCGACTTTGGCGAAGCGGTTTTTGCGGTGCTGGCGGCGGCCCCGGGGGCTTTTCCTGACCCGGACGCAATACTGGCCGGACTGCGCGACCGCATCGCGCGGTTCAAGCAGCCGAAGGCTGCGGTGGTGGTGGCAGAACTGCCGCGCAATGCCATGGGCAAGCTGCAGAAGGCGGAACTGCGCAAGACCTATGCGGGCTGGTTCGCGGGCTGATCGGGGCCGGACAGCGGATCGGCAAGCTCGGCCGCCAGAAACCGCTCGAAGGCGTCAAGGTCCACCGGGTCGAACTGCCCGAACCCCTTCATCCAGACCGAGGCCGCACGAAGCGCGTCCGGCTCCAGCTTGCACCAGACCACGCGGCCCCGCCTCTCGCGGCTGATCAGGCCCGCCTCGGCCAGAACCGAAAGGTGCTTTGAAATCGCGGCAAGGCTGGTCTGAAAAGGTTCGGCCACGTCGGTGACCGCCATGTCATCCTCCAGCAGCATCGCAAGGATCGCCCGGCGCGTCGGGTCGGCGAGGGCGGAAAACACGGTGTCGAGGCTGCTGGTCATCGGAGGACTATCCGACCCGCGCGCGGTATCGTCAACCATACGGTTGAATATGGCCCTGCACCCCGATCAGCGCACATGCAGCCTCGGCAGGGTCGCACGTATCAGCAGAAGCATAATTTAATTAACAAGATCAATATTTTAACTTCAGCGCGCAAGCACCTTTCCCGCCTTGACTCGGGGGGGCGGCCTCCGTAGTTTCCGCGCAACTGTGAAGGGGCTTCTGGCATGACGCGCGAACCCGATCCGGACAAGCTGCGCGAGCTGGAAGCGCGGCTGGACCGGTTGAGGGTGAAACCGGCGCCGGAGCGGTCCAACACGGTCAAGGGTTTCTCGCAGGGCGAGGTGGCCTGGAGGATGGTGATCGAGCTTGTGACGGGCATGTTGCTCGGGATGGGCATCGGTTACGGGCTGGACGTGCTGTTTGGCACGCTGCCGATCTTCCTGATCATCCTTTCGCTCTTGGGCTTTGCGGCGGGCGTAAAGACCATGCTCGGCTCGGCAAGGCAGATGGCACAGGCGGCGGCTGACAAAGCCGCAAAAGACGAAGGGAGCTGAGCATGGCGGCAGGCGCAGAAGAGCTCGCAAGCGGCGGGTTGCAGATCCATCCGATGGATCAGTTCATCGTGAAGCCGCTGTTTGGCGGCGACACGATCCACTGGTACACGCTCACCAACGTGACGCTATGGATGGCGATCGCGATCCTGGTCGTGGTCTTGCTGATGGTCATCGGGACGCGCCGCCGGGCCATCGTGCCGTCGCGCAGCCAGTCGGTGGCGGAACTACTCTACGGCTTCATCTACACCATGGTGGAAGACGTGTCGGGCCACGAGGGGGTGAAGTACTTCCCCTATGTGATGACCCTGTTCCTGTTCATCTTCCTGTCGAACATCCTCGGCCTGATCCCTGCATCCTTCACCACCACCTCGCATATCGCGGTGACCGGCACGCTGGCGCTTGCGGTTTTCCTGACGGTGACGCTGGTCGGGTTCTACCGCAAGGGCCTGGGTTTCCTGTCGATGTTCTGGGTCAGCTCGGCGCCCTTGGTGCTGCGCCCGATCCTTGCGATGATCGAAGTTATTTCCTACTTCGTGCGGCCCTTGTCGCATTCCATCCGTCTTGGCGGCAACCTGATGGCCGGTCATGCCGTGATCAAGGTGTTTGCCGGGTTCGCGGGCGTCATGGGGGTGGGTTCGGTCGTGCCGATCGCCGCAATTGCCGCAATCTATGGTCTGGAACTGCTGGTGG
>Ga0105047_10003328_pt1 | contig 28322 bp, 25 predicted proteins | sample MAT04_FD_78384 | JGI IMG/M metagenome (GOLD analysis project Ga0105047, IMG submission 78384) | Freshwater microbial communities from Lake Fryxell liftoff mats and glacier meltwater in Antarctica - MAT-04 (megahit assembly) | ecosystem: Environmental > Aquatic > Freshwater > Ice > Liftoff... | reverse complement strand
GGGTGGGGGTGTGGGGGGTTTGGGGCAGGGGAAAAAAAGGCGGAGGGGGAGGGGTTGGGGGGGGGGGGGGGGGGGGGATCTCAGACGCCGCTCGGGTTGGGCGGAACGTGCGAATGATGATCAGCGGTTTTCCAGTCGGAAATCGCCAATCGCCATTCGGAAATTCACTCAGCCGTGGCGGCCCTTGAACGTGAGTTCGGCGACGCCGGATTTGTCGAGGGCGCCGAGGCCGAGCTTCACCATCTTGTCGAACTGGGCCTTGGTGGCGTCGGCGAGGGGGAGGTTAAGACCGACATCCTTGCCGAGCTGGGCGGCGATGCCGCTGTCCTTTGCGGCGTGCGCGCCGGAGAAGAAGCAGGAATGGTCGCGGTTCTGCATGTCCTCGCCATCGGTCTTGAGCACCTGCGAGTTGGCGCCGGTCTGGAGGAACACCTCGCGGAGCATCGTCAGGTCGAGCCCGAGCGCGGCGCCGAGGCCGAGGCCCTCGGCGAGGCCCGCGGTGTTGATGTTCATGACCATGTTGACGAGCGCCTTGACCTGCGCGGCCTGCCCGGTTTGGCCGATGTAGCGGAGCGCGGTGCTGAGCTGGTCGAGGATCGGCTTCACCTGGTCGAAGGTGGCCTTGTCTCCGGCGCACATCAGATAGAGCGTGCCGTTACGGGCCTGGGGAATGGACGAGGCCATGCAACCTTCGAGGGAGACGGCGCCGGCCTGCTTGGCGCGTTGCTCGACCTCGACGTGAATCTTCGGTGTGAGCGTGGCGCAGTTGACGAAGATTTTGCCCCTGGCGCCGGTGAGCAGCGAATCGCCGCTCTCGGCAAACACGGCCAACTGGGCGGCGTCGTCCGTGACGACGGTGAAGATGACGTCGGCGGCGGCAGTGACATCGGCGAGCTTCGCGGCGTGGATGGCGCCGATTTCCTTGGCGAGCTCGGCCGCGCTGGGCGCGTGCACGTCGTAAACCGCGGTGACGGTGTAACCGGTATCCTTGAGACGGCGGGCCATGTTGGCGCCCATGCGACCGACTCCGACGAAGGCAATTTTCTCAGACATGTGGGAGGTGGGGTTGAAGGTTATTTGTTCGTGAAAAAAGGATTGTGGCGCTTTTCCTGGCCGAGGGTCGTGAGCGGGCCATGGCCGCAGGCGAGCACGGTGTCGTTGGGGAGCGTCAGGATCTTCTCCCGGTTGTTTTTATACTGCTCGGCGAAGTGGGTGGGGCTGCCGCCCATGGAACTGGCAAAGATCGAGTCGCCCACGATGGCGAGCGGCCAGCTGAGGCCGGTGATGTAGAACGTCGTCATGCCGGGTGAATGGCCCCAGGTGAACAGCGTCTTGATGGCGAGGGGCCCGATGTGAAAGTGCGCGTTCTCCTTGAAGGTCTTGGCGCCGGGGAAGTCCACGGGCTCCAGCTCGCCCGCCCAGATGTCGGCCTTGGGGGCGGCGGCGGCGAGCTTCTTCAGGTCGGCGATATGGTCGTCGTGCGTGTGGGTGAGGAAGATGTATTCCAGTTTCAGCTTTTCGGCATGGATGGTGTCGAGCATTGCGTCGCAGTTCGCGCCCGTGTCGAAGGCGGCGGCGAGCTTGGTGCGGGAATCCCACACGAGGTAGCTGTTCACGGTCATGTCCTCGAACGGCGTGTTGAACGCGGCGAAACCGGTCGGGAAGTTCGGCTGCTCGGGATACCAGGACTTGGCGGCGAGGCCCTCGAGGGCGTCGGGGCCGAGGTGGAGATGGCGGGCGACGCGGCGGATGACGGGGACGATCGGTTGGCCGCCCTTCACGGCGGCGAGATCCTCGGCGGTGACCTCGGCGCGCTTGGCCAGATCTGCGTCGGAAATCTTCAGACCACGCTGGGTCTTGTTGATGACGTCGTTGAAATTATCCTCGAGGGGAATGCGGGCCATGGGGTGTGAGTAAAGCTTGGCGCGCAAGTGGCGCGCAATGAAAATTAGCCGTCAGACCGGCTAATATCGCAGCTCGGAGATCGGAGTTCGCGGTTCGGCCGGACCTCGCCCAATGAGCCAGAGGCGTTGCCCGAGAGCGCCCTGAACTGCGATCTGCGAACTGCGAACTGCGATCTGCGATGTGATTTCGCCAAGGCGAAATCACATGGGCTTCGGCGAGCGGGGCGGGCAGGTCGCGGCGTTGGCCAAGGGCTTCACGCGGCGGATGCGGGCGAGCAGGTCGGTGTAGAAGTCGAAATCGGGGTTACCCGGCGTGCGTGAGAGCTTCGCGTTCAGCTCGGCGGAAATGACGTCGTGCTTTTTCTGGACGTCGGCCCGGACGGTGACGCCGCGCTCGCGGTAGTTGGAGTTGTCTACGCCCGCCAACTCGGCGAGCAGGGGCAGCCATTTGTGGCAATATTGCACGTGCGCGGTCTCGTCGATGATGTCGAAAAGCATCATTTCGGCGGACTCCAGGTCCTGGCCCTCCCGGAAATCGCCATAGGCCTCCTGCTTGACGATGAAGTGCCCGGTCTCAGCCACCATGCCGATGCTGAAGACGTGCTCGTACATCTGGGCCCGCGTGATGTGGGTGTCGGAAAGAACCGGGTCGAGGTACTTCGGGTAGTCGAGGAAGGCCTGGTCCAAAGTGATGCCATGCTCCTTGGCCGCGGCTTCGAGGACGGGAATGCGCAGGCTCTGGTCATAGCCGGGGAAGCCAACGTCGTCGAAATCAATGCCGAAATCGCGGAGGCGGGAGTAGCCTGAGTCGCCATGGCGGGACTCATCCCAGAGATGGCGCGAGATGTCATGATGCCATTCCCACGGCAAGTAGTGCCCGTCGTAGATCCAGAGCAGCTGGTCGTCCGGCAGGTTTTTTTCCATCATGTAGCCAAAACCCCAGAACAGCCGGCGGGCCTCGAGGCTGGTGGGGAAGTCCACCCGGACATAGCTCATGAAATCGTGTTTCGGCCGGATCGGCACATCGCGGGCGCTGAACTTGGCATACTTGAAATCGGTCCGGGCGCCGGCCGGCTGGGCGCCTGAGTCGCCGGCGGGGAGGGGCAGGGCGGCGTGGAAGCCGCCGCACTCGGCAATCGCCCGCTCGACGGCGGTGCGGTAGGCGAGGTTCGTTGTGTGCGGGTGCCGGCGGCGATAATCACGGTACCAGAGGAATTCCTGGCTCTTGATCTGGTTGATCTCGTGGAGCAGCGCGACCGTCGGCGCATCGTGCACCGGATGGGCGTGACTGGAGTATTCGCCGTACGCCGTGACCAGAGCCTTGAGGAGCAGCTCGTAGATGCCATCGAGGGCGTCGTTGAGGTGCGGGGCCAGGAGGATGAGATTGGCCAGCTTTTCGAGCCGGCTGGAGACGGGGGCGTCGGGTTTGCCGCCGGGGAACTGGGCGACGCGCTCGCGAAGGCGGCGGACGCACTCCGCCTGGTCCCACACGTGGCGGTGAATGGCGCTCTTGTCGAACCACGGCGCGATGCCGCGGCCCCAGGCGCAGATGAGACGGTGGGTGGCCTTCTCCAGGTACTGCCAGTCGTTCAGCAGGTCCACGATCGTGGGCTTCTGTTTCGACTCCGCGGTGACGAGGAGGCGGCGGGGCGGGGTGGTGACGGGGGCTTCGGCGACAGAGGGGCTCATGGTGGAACTATAACATTGCGACTTGCCTTCTGGCAATGTCTGCAACGGCATAATTTGTGCCTAAAACTGACCATCGCCTCTGGCACAATCCCTTTACGCCGCACGGGCTCAAGCCCCCGGCGGGGGAAGGCGGCGACAGTTTCCAGCTCCACGAATGCGGACTGCTACGGCTGACTGAAGGCTGGAATTACCAGGGTGTCTGCAGCCCGTTCTGGCGGCTCTACTACGACCGGACGCCTGGAGCATGGATCGAGTCGGGTGGCCGGCGATATGCCCTGACCCCGGGGAAGTTCATCCTCGTGCCGGACGGCGTGGCTTTCGACTGCGGCAGCCGTCCAGGCGTGGAGCATATGTGGGTCCATTTTTCTTTGTATCCATCCCTGACCGAACCCCAGGCTGGCATCGTGGTGATCCCGGTGACGCGCACGAGCGGCGCTGTGGCGCACGAGCTGCAGCGGAGGATTGAGCAGCGGCAGGCGCTGCCGGCGGCGCACACGGGTGCGGGACTGCTGCACCTGGTCTTTGCCGAGATGGGGCCGGAATGGACGGCGGCGATTCCGCCGCGGCTGCGCAAGGTGTTCAGCTGGATCCAGCATTCACTGGGCGGGGAGATTTCCAACGGGCTGCTGGCGGCGCAGGCCGGGCTGAGCGTCGAGGCGTTCATCCGCTGGTTCAAGACCGCCACCGGACGGACGCCGGCGGCGTTTGTGGCGGAGCGGCGGATTCGCGAGGCGTGCCGGCGGCTGGCGTTTTCCGACGATTCGATCAAGCAGGTGGCCGAGGCGGTGGGGTTTGCGAACCGGCATCACTTCAGCCGGGTGTTCAAGCAGCACGCGGGCTGCGGCCCGGCGGAGTTCCGCCGGGGACGGGCGCGGCCGTAACGGAGAAGCTACATGATATACGGTGAACTACCTATAAGAGCATTTCACCAAAGACGGAACGTGACATGCTATAGACTGTCGTAGACTCTCTCGAACCTCTTCATCCATGGATATTAATAAAATCAAACTCCTCAACGATACAAAGGCCAAGGTCGCCAAGCTGGAGCAGTCCATCGCGGCCCAGCTCAAGAAGGAACTGGCCTCGCTGCCCCGCAAATATGGCTTCTCAAGCCCGCAGACCTTTTTAAAGGCCTTCCGGGCGGTCGCCGGTGACGCCATGGTTTCGGCTGGCAGCAAGGTGTCCGGCAAGCGGCGCAAGCGCGCCATCATCACGGCCGACACGAAGGCCCAGGTGAAGAGCCTGGTGATCGCGGGCAGGACGGGCGGCCAGATCGCGAAAGCGATCGGGATCTCCCTGCCCAGTGTGCAGAACATCAAGAAGGAGCTGGGGCTCGTCAAAAAGCGCCGCTGAGCGCCTGACCGGCCTCATTTCCCGCGGCCCCCGCCTTTTCGCGCGGGGGCTTTTTTATTTGTCTGGTCGCATGCCGCGCGTTCGCTGAACACTCCGCCATGCCCGACTATATCCAGGCCAACACCAACGGCCGCCTGCACGACGCACGGGAGGCGTCGCTCTCACCGTTGAACCGCGGTTTTCTCTACGGCGATGCGATCTACGAAGTCTGGCGAACCTATCACGGGGTGATTTTTGCCTGGGAGGAGCATTGGCGGCGGCTGGAGTGGTCGGCGGCGGCCCTGCATTTTTCCCTCCCGCTTGCGCCGGCGCCGATGCTGGCGGAAATCTTCAGGACGGTGACCGCCTACCGCGCGGTCGTGCCAAGGGAGGGCGAGCTTTATATTCGCCTCCAGATCTCGCGCGGCAGCGGACCGATCGGGCTGGATGTCGCCCTGGCGGACAAAGCGGATTACGTGTTGCTGGTGCAGGCGAACAAGGAGCACCCCGCGGAGAAACTGCGCGAAGGTCTGAAGCTGTCGGTTTCCACGACGCTGCGGCGCAACCCCGCGGAGAGCCTCAACCCCGCGTGGAAAACGGGTAATTACCTGAACAACATCCTCGGCCTCCGCGAAGTGCGCGCCCGCGGGGCGGACGAGGTCGTCATGCTCAACCACGCGGGGGAGGTGACCGAGGCGGCGGTGTCGAACATCGGTTTTGTCCGCGCAGGGCGGGTGCTCACCCCGCCGCTGACGGCGGGTATTCTCGGCGGGATCACGCGCGAGATCCTGTTGGCCGAGGTCGCGGGGAAGGCCGGAATCACCGCGGTCGAAGCGACGGTTTGGCCGGAGGATTTCGGCCGGATGGACGAGTGTTTTCTCCTCTCGACGACGAAGGATCTCACGCCGGTGGGGTCGATTGATGAACACCGATTTCCGATTCGCGGCGATTCGGTGACGGCGCGGTTGAAAGCGGCGTTCGGCGATTATGCGCGGGCATATGGGACGAAGCATCCGGAACTGCGGGTCATTGCCTAACCAATTATGAGCGACACCAAAAACCAGGCGTTTGAGCAGTTTTGGGCGGACGCCCTGCAGCCAAAGTGGGCGGACAAGTCCGAATTGTCGCAGCGCCGACTCGACTGGTGGCGCAACGCAAAATTCGGAATGTTCGTGCACTGGGACCCATCCAGCGTGGCCGTAAGTGAGATCAGCTGGAGCAAGCAGTATTACGACGACACAGGGGAACAGTTGCTGGAAAACCCGCGGCCGAGTCCGGACCTCTACGACATCAAGGAGCACCGGATCTGGTATGACTGGTTCAAGCCGGCGGTGCCGCACGAGGTGTACGACAACCTCTATAAATCATTCTATCCCGGGATGTTCGACGCGGACAAATTTGTCGGGGCGGCGAAGGAGGCGGGGATGAAGTACCTCATCCAGGTCACGAAGCACCACAACGGCTTCTGCATGTGGGACACGAAGTTTTCCGACTTCAACATCATGGCCACGCCCTTCCGCCGCGACATCGTGGTTGAGCTGGCGCAAGCCTGCGCGCGGGCGGGGATGAAGTTTGGCATCTATTACTCCCAGCGCGACTGGCATCACGCGGACTACGGTCCGGAGCGGATGCCGAAGTACAACGAATACATGTACAACCAGATCGAGGAGCTGCTGGTGAAATGTCCGAACATCGAGATCATTTTTTTCGACACCGAGCTCTATTATCCCTGGCAGCTTTGGGATGGAAAAAAACTCTTTCAAATGATCCACCGGCTGCGCCCGCAGATCATTATCAACGACCGCTGCGGCGTGCCGGCGGATTGCTCGACGCCCGAACAGGGCATCGGGGAGTATAACCTGGAGCGCGACTGGGAGTCGTGCATGACCTTCACGGGCTTCTGGTCATGGCACGGATTTCAGACGCCGGTGATTCCCTTCGCGGAATGTCTGCGTCATCTCGTCCGCTGTGCGGGCGGGGGCGGGAACCTGCTGATGAACGTGGGGCCGCTGCCGACGGGCCAGATTGATCCGCGGGAGGCGGACCGGCTCCAGCGCGTGGGTGGCTGGCTCAAGCAGAACGGCGAGAGCATTTATGGTACGAGGGGCGGGCCGTTCTTGCCGGGGGATTATGGTGTGTCCACGCGGAGAGGTGATACGGTTTACGTGCATGTGCTGACGTGGCCGGAGGGTGACGTCGTGCTGCCGGCGCTGGACCGGCGGGTTAGCTCGGCCAGGGTGTTGTCAGGGGGGAAGGCCTCGGTGCAGCAGACTGTAGACCGTCTGCGGATTTCCGTCGCGCCGGCGGATCGCACGGAACCGGACACGGTTGTCGTGCTCGAATTGGCGGAGACCTGATCGACCTGGAGGGCGGGGTCGCCGACCCGCGCCGGCCGTGGCACTCCATTTAATACCGGCGCATCGTCAGATCGACTTCCGCGGCCCACGCGTCGATGCCGCCGGCGATGTTACTGACGGTGGTGAAACCCTGGTCGCGTAGGAATTGGGTGACCCGCAGGCTGCGGTAGCCGTGATGACAGAGCACGAGCAGATACCGGTCGCGGGGCAGGGTGGGCATCTGGGCCGGAATCTCCCGCAGGGGAATGTGCGTCGCGCCCGCGATCTGGTTGATGGCCAGCTCGTGCGGCTCGCGCACGTCGAGGATCACGATTGAGGACGGGTCGGCGGCACGCAGCGCGCTGGCCTCGGCGGCGGTGATCTCGAGCGGAGTCGCGTGTGGGTCCATGGCGGCGAAAGAGAGTCGGTTCGGTGAACGTCGCAAATGAAATTGCGCCCAACGACCCCGACGGCCGGAATCACGGCATGCGTTGCCTTGGTATTGATTACGGCACCCGCCGCATCGGGCTCAGCTACGGCGACGAACTCGGCGTGGCGACGCCCTTGGCTGCGATCACGGATGCGGCGCCGGAGAAACGCTGGGCGGCACTGCTGGCGGCCGTGAAGCAGCGCGGGGCCACCGAGCTGGTTTTGGGCTACCCGTTGAACATGGACGACACTGCCGGCCCGAAGGCCAAGGAGGCGGAGGCGCTGGCGGTGCGGTTGCGCTCAGAGCTCGGGCTGCCCGTGCACCTCATTGACGAGCGGCTTACGAGCTACGAGGCGGAATCCACCATCGCAAAGTCGAAGCGGCGCGAGGTGCGCGCGAGCGGGTTGATCGACTCGCGGGCGGCGACGCTCATCCTGCAGGATTTCCTCGATCAGAAATCGCCGCCGCCGGCCGTGGAGGAAACGGATACGGAATAATCGCGGAAACGCGGAAGAGCGGAAACGCGAAGTTTCTGAGGATTGTTTCGCCACTTCCGTTCTTTCGCGTTTCCGCGACAAACTTCAGAATCGAAAATCCTGTGACTTCCCCTGCACCTAAGATCCAGCGCTGGAAATGTATCTGTGCCTATGACGGCACGGGGTTTGCCGGCTGGCAGAGCCAGGCGAGGTCGAATGCAGTGCAGGATATCATCGAAAAGCGCCTGGCGCAGATCTTCGGCCAGCCGATTCGGATTCATGGCAGTGGGCGGACGGACTCCGGCGTGCATGCGCGCGGACAGGTGTTTCACTTTGACGCGGAGTGGCGCCATGGGGTGGACAAATTGGTGGCGGCGTTCCGCGTCGGCCTGCCGGCGACGATCCAGGTAAAGTCGGTGCGCGCGGTGGCGGCGGATTTCCATGCACGGTTTCAGGCCAAGGCCAAGCGTTACGAGTATTACCTGCAGCTCGGCCATGCGGACCCGTTCTCGCGGGCGTATTGCTGGTCGGTGTTCCGTCCACTGGATTTTGCCGGGATGCAGGCGGCGGCTGCGGTGCTGCGCGGACGGCATGATTTCCGGGCCTTTACCGCGCTCAACGGCCAGGGTGAGTCACAAGAGAATACGGTGCGGAACCTGCGCCGGCTGGACCTCGTGCGGCGTGGGCGGAAGGTGACCATCACGGCCGAAGCGGAAGGATTTTTATACAAGATGATGCGCAGCCTGGTCGGGATGCTCGTCAGCGTCGGCGAAGGGAAGGTCACGCTGGCCGAGGTTAAGGCCATTCTCGCCTCGAAGGAGCGCACGGCGCGGGTGCTGACTGCTCCGCCGCAGGGGTTGTTTCTGGTGAAGGTTTTTTATTCCTGACCGGATAGGCCGTGGGGGATACGGAATAATCACGGAAACGCGGAGGAGCGGAAGTGGGGAATACGGCAGACCGGCATCGTCATTCCGATCCCGCCGAACGGGAGAAGAATCCAGTTTTTGCTGCATCCGTGCTTTCGCTCCTCCGCGCTTCCGCGATAAAAACCCCTCCGCATTTTGGTGAAAAAGCTGAAAGCCACGCTGAGCGAACTCGGACGAGGATTGGGCGATGTGGTGTTTCCGCCGGTGTGCGTGATGTGCGGAGGTTTGGTGGATAACGTGACTACGGACGCAGGGACTATCGACAAAGGGACTGCGGATAGCGGGAGTGCGGGCAAGGGGCTTGCGGACAACAAGACCAACGGTTTTCGGCAATTGTGCGCGCGCTGCGTGAAGCAGATCGATTTCGTGTCACCGCCGCACTGTTCGACCTGTGGGCATCCTTTCTACGGTGAAGTGGAAGGAGAGCGGATGTGCCAGCATTGCGAGGGCCTCGCGCCCGCCTTCCGGGAGGGACGGACCGCGGTGTTGTCGAAGGGGCCGGCGCGCGCGCTCGTCCATGAGCTGAAATATCACAAGGGCTTGTTTGTGCTCCCGGACATGGAGGAGATCTTCCGGCGGTCGGGGAACGTCCTGGCACTGGCGCGGGGTGCGATCCTCGTCCCGGTGCCGCTCCACCCGCGCAAGGAGCGGGAACGGGGCTATAATCAGAGCCTTTTGCTGGCCCGGGCGCTGGCGCGGGCGGCGGGTGAGGGGACGCGGGTCGAGGAGCTCCTCCGGCGCACGGCGGACACCGTTTCGCAAACGCATCACGATAGGAAAGCCCGTCAGGCGAACCTGAAGAATGCCTTTGCACTGGCCCGGGGCGGGGGGTTGAATCCGGACCAGCACCTCATCCTCGTTGATGACGTTTTCACCACCGGTTCCACCCTTAACAGCTGCGCCCTCGTTCTGCGGCGCGCGGGTTGCCTGAATCTCGACGTCATCACCTTCAGCCACGGCTAATTCCTCTCATGGTCCACTTCGACAAACCCACCTATTCGGTCCGCCGCACGCGTAAAAAAGACATCCCCCACGGGCTGTATACCAAGGACCCGGTGACGGGTGAGTCGATCTTCACGAAGGAGCTGGAGGACAACCAGATGGTCGTCCCCAAAAGCGGACATCACTTTCCGATCGGGGCGCGTCAGCGCATTGCCAAGCTGTTGGATGAAAACACGTTCGATGAGGCTGATGCCGGCGTCCGTTCGACGGATCCGTTGAAGTTTACCGATTCGGTTGCGTATCCGACCCGCATCAAGAAATACGAGAAAGAGAGCGGCCTGCCCGAGGCGGTCATCTGCGGCACGGGCAAGATCCACGGCATCCCGGTTTCGCTGGCGGTGATGGATTTCCGCTTCTGCGGCGGGACCTTGGGCTCGGCGGCGGGCGAAAAAATTACCCGAGCCATCGAGGTCGCCCTGGCCAGGAAATGCCCTTGCATTATCTTCAGCACTTCGGGCGGGGCCCGCATGCAGGAAGGGATTCTTTCGCTGATGCAGATGGCCAAGACCAGCGCAGCGCTTGGACGGCTCGCGCTGGCCGGTTTACCTTACATTTCGGTGCTCACGAACCCGACGACCGGCGGCGTGTCGGCCAGCTATGCGACCCTCGGTGACGTGATCCTGGCTGAGCCAGGTGCTCTCATCGGGTTTGCGGGACCGCGCGTCATCAAGGACACGACCAAGCAGACGCTGCCGGCCGGGTTCCAAACGTCGGAGTTTCTGCTCAAACACGGCCTCGTGGATCAGATCGTTTCCCGCATCGACCTGCGCGACCGCATCGGTGACCTGCTGCTGGCCCTGCACGTGAAAAAGAAGGCGCCGCCGCCGACGACCGTGGTCAACACCTGACGCGGGCGATCGCTCCCATGCCCGCCAGCGACCCGACCGATTACGCGGCGGTGACCGCGTATCTCTTCAGCCTCAAGGCGCGAGGGGTAAAATTCGGCATCGACCGGATGCGTCCGTTTGCGGCCGCGCTGGGCCATCCCGAGCGCGCCGTGCCGTGCGTCCACATCGCCGGTACGAACGGCAAGGGCTCGGTTGCAGCCATGCTCGACGCCATCCTTCACGTGGCCGGCTGGAAGACGGGTCTCTACACGTCGCCGCACCTCGTGAAACTCGGCGAGCGCGTGCAGGTGGACCGCCACATTCTCAGCGAGGAGGAAATCGCGGCCTACACCCGGGAGCTTCGCGTGGTCGTGGACAAACTGGCCGAGCCTGATCCGGACAATCACCCGAGCTTTTTTGAGTTCATGACGGCGATGGCCTTCCTCCAGTTCGCGCGTAAGAAGTGCGACTTGAGCGTAATCGAGGTCGGCATGGGCGGCCGGCTCGATGCGACCAACATTGTTGATCCCGTTGTGAGCGTGATCACGTCGATCAGTCTCGATCACGGTGAATTCCTGGGCCGGGACGTCGAAAAGATCGCTGCGGAAAAAGCCGGCATCATCAAGCCGGGCAAGCCGGTGGTCATGGGCCGGGTGCCCGCTGGGGCTGAAAGGGTGATCCGGGAAATCGCGAAGGAGCGGGGGGCGCCGGTGATATCGGTGGCGGAGGAGTTCGGCGACGACGTGGCGGATTACCCGGAGACGAATCTCGAAGGGGATTACCAGCGTTGGAACGCCGCGACGGCGACGCTTGTGGCGCGCACACTCGGGCTGCGCTGGCGCCTTACGGACAAGGTGATTGCGAGCGGCCTGCGCCAGGTGGACTGGCCGGGACGCTGGCAGCGCGTGCTTGTGGGCGGCCGGCTGGCGATCCTGGATGCTTCCCACAATCCCGAGGGCGCACAGGTGCTCGATAACAGCCTGGCGCACCTCGTTGCCGAAACGGGCCGCGCGCCGGTCGTGATCATGGGCGCGCTCGGCGCTGACCGGGCAGGCCCGTTGCTGGCGGTCATTGCGCGTCACGCGAAGGAGATCCACCTGACCGTGCCGCAGCAGGCGCGGGCGTGCAGCCACGCGGAACTCGAGACGCTCGTGCCGAAGGATTTCAAAGGCCGCGTGATGCGCGCGACGGTGGAGGGACTCTTCCCGACCGCCGACCGCTGCACCGTCGGCGGCCCCGACGACGTGTTGGTCGTAACCGGCTCGATTTACCTGCTCGGCGAAGTCATGGCCCGACTCGAGCCCCAGCGTGGGCCTGGCGAAGGGCGACTGCAGGATTTTTGAGGGTGCGTCGGACGGAGCTCCGCCAACAGTGGTTGAGGAAGCATGAATTGGAAAATGATCATCATCCCGGTTGTCATTGCGTTGGTCATTCCGCTGCTGATGGCCAGCTGTTCGTCCCTCGAGCGGAAGTTGCTTTTCTTTCCTACCCACCGGGCGGCGGACGGCGTGCTGACCCCTTGGATGAAAGACGGAAACCTCATCGGTTACGCGCGCGTCGTGGAGTCACCCAAGAACGTCTGGTTGATGATCCACGGTAACGGCGGCCAGGCGGGCGACCGGACGTATGCGTTGCCCAAGTTTTCCGCCTCCGACTCGGTCTACATCCTGGAATTCCCGGGCTATGGGAAACGCGAAGGTGTTCCCTCGACGAAGTCGTTCAATCGGGCTGCGGAGGAAGGCTACCGGCTGCTGAGAACCACTTTTCCGCACATCCCGGTTTGCGTTGCCGGTGAGTCGATTGGCAGCGGGCCAGCCTCGTTTCTGGCTGGGCTCGACCAACCCCCGGACAAACTGATCCTCATCACTCCCTTCGATCAGCTCTCACTCGTGGCGAAGGATCACTATCCCGCTATCATCGTTGGTCTATTGCTCAGGAACGACTGGGACAACGTGGCGGCTCTTTCGAAGTATTGCGGTCCGGTGGAAATTTATGGCGCGAAGGAGGATGAGATTATTCCCGTGTCGCATGCCAAGGCCTTGGCGGCGGCGGTTCCGACGGCAAAGTTCACCTTGATCGAGGGAGGCCACAACGAATGGTCGCAGCAACCGCAGGTGAAGATCAGGAATCCGTGAAAGTTCGGAGTCGCGGCGACGGATTTCAGGTGAGAGTAGGGTGGGTACCTATGACCCGCCGCTTGGGCTGAAGCAGGCGGGTCGGATGGCGGGTCGGAGACCCGCCCTACTTAGGCCAGTTTCACCAACTCCAGCGTCGGGGGCACATCCTTGATGATCTGCGAGGGCTCGGGGCCGACGCCGAGGTAGCGGAGGTTAGGGATTTTTTCGGCGACGGGCCACGTTTCCCCAGCATAGGCGGCGTTGAGTGTGGCCTTCATCATCGCGGCGACGTAGCGGCGGGCGTTGAGGGGGAGGTCGGCGAATTTACGGACGGAGGAGATGTCCTCGGTCCAGCCGGGGTGCTTGCTGTAAACGGGCTGGAGCGTCTTGCGGACGGCTTCGTTGCGCGGGACGTGGACGTAGCGTTTGCCCTCGGCATCCTCGTAGGCGGTGCAGATCAGGAGGTCGCCTTTCCACTCGCCGGAGTGGGTGAGGGCGTCGGCTTTGTTGATCATGAGATCCTGGTAGCCGCCGTAGCGGAGAACATCGCCCTTCTCGACCGCGTCGAACCAGCCGACCATCCGCTGCCGGCCCGTGCTGGTGCCGAACTCGAGCTGCTTCAGTTTTACGGTGAGCGGGTGTGCGTTGTCCATCTGGGTGAGGAACGTGTGCGTGCCGACCTTGGTGTCGTAGGCCTTCGCGACGCCAAACGTGTGGATACGCTGCACGGGAATACCGGCGCTCTCGAAAAACTCCGGCGTGAACGTGTGCGACGCAGTCACGTTGGGCGAGTAGCCGTGGCGCTTGTCGAGCCAGTACGCCTGGCCGAACTCGCCGATGATAGTGTGGCCGGCGCGGAGCTCGCGGAGGATGAGCTCGCGCACCTCGCCGATGTTTTTCGCGAGGGCGGTGCCGGCCTGCCAGGTGCACTCGGTCAGGCTCTCAAGATTGAGCGTGAACGGCGTTGTCCCGCGGAAGCGCGTGAAGTCGAACTCGGCCCGGTCAAAGAGACCCAGCTCGATGCCCTCGGTGTTGGCGCGGAGTTCGGCGGCGGTGAGTTTGTCGAAGAAGCCGGCAAACGTCTCCGGGCTTACTCGGCAGACGTGTTGGATGGTGCGGAGGGCGCGGTCGGCGCGCTGGGCGAGCTTGCGGGCGAAGTAGTTCGGGCCGGCGAGGAAGTCGGCGAAAGTGATCTGCCACTGGCCGACCTCGTCACCATAGGCGGGGGTGATGCCGCGCCCGGTGGAGCCGCGGGGTTCCTCGGCGAGGATATTTGAGCGGTAGTCCTCCCACGCGAGGTCGAGCAGGCGGTGGGTGAGGTCGGTGACCATCGTGCGCTCATCGATGACGAGGCGGGAGAGGATGGCGTAACCCTTTTTCTCGAGCGGCTTGGTTTCCCACCAGATTTTGCGTGGGTCGGCGACGACCCCGCTGCCAATACACAGGTGCTTGGCGTCTCGGACGACGACGCCGGCGGGGAGGAGGTTGAGCTTGATGCCGCCGGCAGTGTGGCCGGAGTTGGCTCCACCATTGACCTTCAGCACGACCGAGACGGGCGCGGAGGTCTCGCGGAGCTCGTTGGCGATCTCAGGGATGAGGCGGCCCTTGCCTTCGTCACCGAGTGAGATGCCCACATCGGCGATCAGCTGGCTGCGAAAAGGAGTAAGCGACATGCTGGGGAGTGCAGCCAGAGGAGAGTCCCCAGTTGCCAAAAAGTAAAAACCCGTCCGCCCGCATCACGGCAAGGCAAAAGCTTGTCAGCTCGCGGGCGGGTCCATGGAGGGCTGCCTGGTGGAGGCCCAGGCGAGCACGCCGCTGCAGCCTCCGCTGATGTGGGAGAGCGGGACGACGCGGAAGCCGGCGAAGTCGTGTACGAGCAAGGGGGCGCCGGTGATGGTTTCGAGGGTGATCTTGACCATGACGAGGCCGAAGACCCCGACCCAGAACCAAGTGGGCTCGGAGCTATTCTCGCTCAATTGCACGCAAGCGAGGAAGACCAGCACGCCGCTGGCGAGGCCGGAGAGGCCGGCGTAGACCTGCAAGGTGGGTTCGACGAGTAGGAGCGTCGCGGCAATGACGGGCGGGCAAAGGACATAAAACCAACGGGCTGAGCCGGGGCGGATCATTTCCAGCCAGGAACCAGCGGCGGTGAAAATGATGAGATTCCAGAGGAAGTGGCCGGTGCTGTAATGGACGAGATGTCCGGTCCAGGCGCGCCAGACCTGGCCCTGCAGGATCAGGTCGCGGTTGTAGAGGAGCGCGCGGTTGACGAGCGGAAAACAGAAGATGAGGCCCGCGATCGCGGCTATGGTCAGGGTCACGACGGGCCGAGCGGTGGGCACCCGCGGCGGGACCTCAGGCGGAGGCGGGGGTATCTCTGTTACAGTAGCCACTGGGGCAGGGATAGTAAGATGGCCTTTACGGAAAACCAGCCTCCAGAAGAGGCGTTAGTCGAAGGGCTCGACAACCCAATCTTCCCTAGTCAACTGGCCCGGGACGCCGCGGATTTTTTGCCCAATCCTCCTGCCAACATGAGCAACGCGCAGGCCGCGGCCGCGATATGTGCCGAGGTTGCGACTTTGACTCCGGGGTCGTCGAACCGGATCAGGCCTCCGCCATGACCCTGGCCCAAGGTGGATTCAAAAATGATCTCACCCACATAAATGGCCAGGACCGCCGGCCAAAACCAGTCCTTCCAGTTATGCTGCCACCCCTGACCGGCGATAAACAGCAACAAGGCGAGATCTACGGCGCTGAGACCGCCGTAGCGGTTCATGCTGGGGGCAAAGAAGTAAATGGCAGCGCAGATGGCGGCAGGGACCAAGCAGAGCACAATCGGGAGCAGCCCGGCTTGGGAACGTCCGAGGATAAACCCGAGGATGAGGAAAAGTCCGACATCGGCGACGAAGTGCGGCCAGCCGAAGTGAACCAGGTGTCCGCTCCACAAGCGCCACCACTGGCCGTCGGCGATGGCGGCCCGGTCGTATAGCAGGAGGGAACGCCAGGCGGGATGGCACTGGAAGACCAGCGCAACCAAGGCCACGAGCACAAACATCCAGGGCAACTTCCGCGCCACCCAGCCGGCAAGGTTCATCCCTTGTTGGAAAACAATCTGCGCGCGGCGGCAAGCAGGCTCAGCGCCCCAAAGAACCATATGCTGGGGGCGCCGCCGCCACCCCCCCCGCCACCCGAAGGAGCCGGGGTGGGTGGGATCGTGCTCGAAGTCGTCGAGGAGCTGCCCCCGCCACCGCCAACGCTGGAGGTAAGGGCGAGCGTCGTGACGATTCCGGCCGGGGTGACCTTGCGAATGGCCGCGTTACCCGTGTCGGCGACGTAGAGATTGCCAGCGGCATCGATCGTCAGGGCCTTGGGTTGATTGAACCAGGCGTCGCTGCCAGTTCCGTCCTTGAGCCCGGCGATGCCTGGCAAGCCCGCGAGCGTGGTGACGACGAGCCCGGGGGTGATCTTGCGAATGGTGGAATTGCCGGTGTCGGCGAGATAGAGATTGCCGGAGCTGTCCATCGTCAGTCCGCCCGGTGAATTGAACAGCGCGCCACTGTTGGTGCCGTCGGTCGATCCGCTCACGCCCACGACGCCGGCGATGGTGGTGACGGTGCCAGCCGGGCTGATCTGGCGCAGGAGGTTGTTTGTCGTATCCGCAACGTAGACGCTGCCGCTGCCATCCACCGTGAGGCCCGTGGGAAAATTGAAGCGGGCCGCGGCCCCTGGACCATCCGTGGAACCGGCGACGCCCGCGCTGCCGGCGAAAGTGCTGACCAAGCCACCACTGGTGACCTTACGGATCGTGTGGTTCATCGCGTCGGCCACGTAAAACGTTCCGCCAGCGTCCCGGGCAATCCCGATGGGCGAGGAGAAATTTGCCCCAGAGGCAGACCCATCCGCGCTGCCATGGCTGACCGGTGAACCGGCAAGCGTCGTGGTGGCGCCGTTCGCCTGGATGACGCGAATGGTGGCGTTGGCGGTGTCAGAGACGCCCAAAACACCGTCGGGGGACGAGGCCAGCCCGCTGGGCTGGTTAAAACGAGCCGCCGCGCCGAAGCCATCGGCTGAGCCGGCCAATCCGCTGGACCCGGCCTGCAGTGTGACCACGCCGGCGGCAGAGATCTTTTGGACAATTTCCAGGGAAGCGTCTCCGACATAGAGGTTGCCCAAAGCATCGGCGGTAATGGCGACGGGAAAGGTGAAGAGGGCCGGTGAGACCGTGAGGGTCGCGACATTACTCGTGGAAGTGCCGCCGCTCGACGTGATCAACGTACGGTATTTGTTCCCGCCGAGCCCCGCCGTGGCATTGGTGATGGTCAGCGCGGTGGTCGTGACGCCGTTGTAAGTGCCGTTGTCCGAAAGGTTCGACCAAGTGGCCCCGCCATCACTGGAGACCTGCCACTGGATGCTGCCAGTGGCTCCGGTAACGGAGAATGTCACATTGTGGCCGACCGTAACGTTTTCGTTGAGCAACGGACTGGCGAGCAGACTCAGCGTGGCGGGGTTACTGACGACCGAGTCCAAGAGGTTGTCGACGGTCACGGTATAAACACCCGCATTGGTGCTGAGCACGTTGGTCAGGGTGTAGGTGGAACTCGTGGCGCCGGCAATGGGCGCTCCGTTGAAATTCCACTGGTATCCGGTGGGACCGCCGCTCGCAGTGACCGAGAAGGTGACCGTACCACCCAGCGTGGCGACCTGACTGGACGGCTGGTTCGTAATGGTAGGGGCTGCGCCGACGAGGGGGGTGAAATTGAGGTTGAGCACGATCGCCCCCGAATCGGCGCCGTTGCCTTCGGAACTATTAAACCCGTCCACGGCGAAATAATACGTGGTGCCGCGGTGGGCCGTGAAAGTCACCGTGCTGTATTGGATCACCCCGGCTTGGACGTCGTCGCTGGAGGCAATCGTGGTCAGGGCTCCGACGCTCAAGCCCGTGTACACGCCGAGAGTCGTGTCAAAAATGCTGCCTTGGGTGTTTAGCGTAACATCCCCCGGGGAAGGAGCAGTCCAGCGCCACCAGACGGAATGGCCCCCCACGTTGCCGGCATGGGCGGGTTCGCCCGCCTGGGTCGTGGCGTTGGTGTTGAAGCCCGTCTGCCGGGCCGCGTTGCCGACCAGGGTGAGAGTGATGCCCGAGAGAAAATTATTGTTAGCCGGAATCCCAGGTGGGCCGTAGAGACTCTGGGCACCCGCAATGTCATCGGTCGCAACCGAGTCGAGGTCGCCAATCTGGTGGTTCATCACTGCGGTGACGAACTGCACAGGGGAAGCCTCATCCGGGTGATCCAAACCCAGCGAATGACCGAGCTCGTGGAGTGCGACGCGTTGCACATCGACCGTGCCCACCCGTTTGGGTCCGCGGTAGGCGTCCCAGGTATAGGTGCCGGAGCCATTAAAGATGGTGTCAGACTCCAATCGCTCATTGCCATTTCGCCACGAGGTGGTGACCGCCAGGGTATTGGAACCGAAGGCCATGCCATAAACGGTGCTGGAGAAAAAGACCTCACTGACCCGGTTGTTAGCCGTGCCACTCCCGGCCGCGATCTGGGTGACGAATTGAATATTGCCCAGATACTGGTTCCAGCCGAGCGCAGGATCCTGCGCGGCGGCCTGAATGGCGGTCGCCCGCGTATGTCCGTCGCTTAGGACGGTGACGTTGTCCGCCATGATCCGGAGTTGAATCGTGGCCGCCCGCCATTTGACGGGAAGGCCGGTGGATTGGTTGCTGAGATAGGCAAAGCCACAGCCCAGCATCGCGACCACCAGGCCGGCCACCCCACGGGCAAGAATCTTCATCGGCTTAATTTGCATTAACCGGGGCGGTCGGCGGGCGCTGGGCGAGGGTGGCCCGGATCTTGCCGGAAAACTCGGAGGCGGTCAGCGGTCGCGCCCCCGCGGCCGTGGCGGGCTTTGTCTCAGTCATGGGCTGGTCCACGTCCCTGACATCGTACAGCGCCATCCCATTGCTGCGGAGGATAATGTCGGCTCCCAGACTCCCGTCATGCACGACCGGATATTTTCCATACATGATTCCGACCAATGGAACATATTGCCGGCCGTTACCCTGGACAAAGAGCACGTTTTCGTCGCCGACGTGAAACTTAGGCGCGCCTTCCACGAGCATCTCCTCCGCGCCGATGATGCCTCCGAGTAACTCCAGCACGAGAGGAACGGGCGGGGTGCCCTTGATCACTTCGCTCACGTTGAGCTCCACCTTGGTGATGATGGTCCGGTTGGGGCCATCGTTGCGCCACTCGGCATCCACGGATCTGACCACGGCGCGAACGATGAAATCGGATTGGATGACCAGGGAATCGAAATCAGGCGGCACGACGCTGGTGGCGAGCCCACGCGACGGAAATAAGGATAGAACGAGGGTGGGCACTGCCCAAGCCCAGGATCGGGAGCGGATCATCTGAAATGTGATCCGGCGCAGCCGGAGAAGGTTCCTCATGGATGGATTGTTTTTCCGGCCGAATTCTGGAGGGCGGCTGAAAGCGTCATTAAATGTCTCCCGGCCGGATGTGCTAGGGAAATCATGAGCTCCCATGGCCTTAGCGACATCTTTACTTTGCGGCAAATTTGACGATTCACCGGTTCATCAGCCCTTGCGGGTAGCGACCTCGACTACGTCGTGGGGCGAAGCTTCCTTCTGCCCGGCGGCGCTGACTTGCACGTAGCGGGCCTTGGACCGCAGTTCCGGAAGAGTGGCGGCGCCGAGGTACCCCATGCCGGATTGCACGCCACCGATGAGATTGGCGAGGACGTCGTCCACGGAGCCGGAGACCTCCTTGAGCGCCTCAATGCCCTCGGCCGCGGCCTTGCGAGTCGTATCCACCTTGTCGTGGCCGTAGCGACTCGCGGAGCCGGCCTTCATGGCGGCGTGGCTGCCCATGCCGCGGTATTGCTTATAAACCTTGCCGCTGATCTCGATGATTTCGCCCGGCGCCTCGGGGCAGCCGGCGAGCAGTCCGCCGCAAATGACGGCGTCGGCGAGCGTGAGCGCCTTCACGATGTCACCGGACTTGGTGATGCCGCCGTCGGCGAAGAGTCGGACGCCTTTTTTCTTTGCGGCGATGCTCGCGACATAGAGGGCGGTGAGTTGCGGAATGCCGACGCCAGCGACAATGCGCGTGGTGCAGATCGAGCCGGGCCCTTGGCCAATCTTGATGGCGTTGGCGCCGCAGTCGGCGAGGTACGCCACGCCGGCGGCCGTGGTGACGTTGCCGGCGATGAGGGTGAGGTCAGGGAAAGCTTGCCGCACGAGTTTCACGACCTCGCCCATGCTTTGCGTGTGGCCGTGGGCGCTGGAGACCGCGATGGTGTCAATGTGCTCGTCGACGAGATGCTCGACTTGGGTGAGAATCTGGTCGCGGTCGAGTGCGCCGTCAGGTTTCCGGACGGGGGAGAGGGCGGCGCCGACCACGAGGCGGAACTGGGAATCACGGGCAGGCTTGTGGCGGGACTTGGCCTCGCCGGTGATTTTTTCGACGTCGGAGATGGTGACGAGTCCGCGCAGGTGGCCGGAAGGATCCAGCACGAGCATCTTGTTAAGGCCGACGTGGGAGGAGAAAAAGTTGTCCGCGGCCTTGATCGGATCCTTGGCAACGTCGCGCTCCTGCACGGTGATGAGCTGCGCGCGGGGGGTCATGACCTCGGAGACCTTCTTCGACTTGTAGCGATCCTTGACGACGTTGCCGGAGAGCAGCCCGGCAAGTTTGCCGGTTTCGTCCACGACCGGAAAGGTGGAGAACGCGAAGCGGCGCGATTCGATCATGGCCATGACGTCGCCGATGAGCTGGCCGGGGGTGACGGTGATCGGATCCTGGATGAGGCCGTGGATGTGGCGTTTGACGCGGGCGACCTCCTTCACCTGCTCCTTCGCCGGCATGTTGTAATGAATCAGGCCGAGGCCGCCGTTGAGAGCCATGGCGATGGCCATGCGCGACTCGGTGACGGTGTCCATGTCGGACGAGATGACTGGGATCTGAAGCTTGAGGACGTCGGAGAGTGCGGTGGCGGTGTCGGCGTCCTTGGGCAGGATCTCCGAGAAGAGGGTCGCGAGCGACACGTCATCGAACGTGAGGGCCGTGGGAATGCTCGCGCGGAAAAAAGCATCGGCGGGGAGGTAGAACTCCGAATCGCCCTCGGCCCTCGCGGAGCCTACGGCGGACAGGTCCTTCGCCTTAGGCGTTTGGACTGTCGATTTGGCGGACTTGGAGCGGGCGGGCGTGGCAACCTTTGTCATGATTGCCATGAACGCAGTAAGCCGCGGTGCGCGGAGCGCAAACAGAAAACCTGCGGCGCCGCGCGCCGCAGGTTTTCAAGGTGATAGGTGAGGGGTAATGGGTGATCGGTTTTGGCACGGTAGCGGTTTAATCGGCGATAGGTCATGGGTGAGGGTCAGAGTAAATCCGGCACGGTCTTGAGCGGCTCTCCACTGAACCCTCTGCCCATCACCTATGACCCATCACCCAAGACCAATAACCATTTTCCCCTCACCTTTTCCCCGTGTCATCCGCCCCAATTGATATTCTCATCAACCCCGTCACTTTGAAGTCGATGCAGTACCAATTTCAATTCCGTCGCTATCGGCTGCCGTTCCGCTCTAAGGTGCGGACGGCCCACGGGCCGTGGGCGGAGCGGGAGGGCGTGATGGTGCGTCTGCGCAATGCGGCGGGCGAGCCGGGCTATGGCGAAGCGGCGCCGATTCCGTCGTTTGGGAGTGAGACCGTCGACGAGATCGAGCCGGCCTGTCGCGAACTCGGTGCAGCCGTCGACGATGCGCGGTTGGATGCGCTGCCGGCGCGGCTGGGTTGTTTGAAGAACGCGCTGGCGGTGGCGCGGAGGGCGGAAGAAACGTTGGAGATAAGGCAGAGGCATCTCGCCGTGGCGGCGTTACTGCCGGCGGGGCGGGCGGTGCTGGCGCAGATCGGACCGAAAGCTGAGGCGGGATTTCGCGTTTTTAAGTGGAAGGTCGGTGTCGGCGACGCGGGGGATGAACTGAGCCTGTTGGACGACGTCTGCGCGGCGCTGCCCGACGGGGCAAAGCTGCGGCTCGATGCCAACGGGGCGTGGGACCGGCGGCAGGCGGAGCGTTGGCTGGAGCGCTGTGCGGACCGGCCGGTGGAGTTTGTGGAACAGCCAATTTTCAGCAGTGCGTCCTCCTTCGCCAAGACTTCGGAGGACACGGCCCGGCGTAAGGTGGATGATTTGCTCCTCGGGCTCGCAAATGATTTTCCGACGCCGCTGGCGTTGGATGAGTCGCTGAACGGCGAGGGCGAGGTGGAGCGCTGGTTGGGGTTGGGCTGGCGGGGCGTGTTTGTGATTAAGCCGTCGCTGCTTGCGGATGTCCGGGGGATGCTGGCGCGACTGGAGAAGGCGAAGGCGGCGGTCGTGTTTTCGTCGGCGCTGGAAACCCGGATGGGCGCTCGCGCGGCGTTGCGGGCGGCGTTTGCGTGGCCGGGCGATACGAGTTCGGCGGGCTCTCCCCAGGCGCGGGCGCTGGGGTTTGGCGTGTGGCCGCTCTTTGCGGACAGCCGCTTCGATGGACCCTACGGCGGGCCCTTTTTGCATTGGGAAGACGTCGAACGCATCAATCCGGAGGCCGTATGGAACGCACTGAGTTGAGCAAACTGCTCCGGTCCACCGGCTGCGCGGAGGTGCGTGACGGAATCACTTTTTTATGCGATCCCGCGTGGAGCCCCGACGAGCGCGCGAAGGTCGCGCAGTTGCAGAAATCGGCAATCGAGAATCCAGAATCGAAAATCGACGCCGGCTGGCTCTGTGTTGCGACCGGCGGAACAAGCGGCGGGGTGCGGTTTGCGCGGCATGACGAGCGCACGTTGACCGCGGCGGTGGGGGGATTCTGCGCGCATTTTAACCTCGAGCGCGTGAACGCGGTGGGCGTGCTGCCGGCGCATCATGTGAGCGGACTCATGGCGCGGGTGCGATGCGCGGAGACGGGAGGCGAGTATCTCGCGGCGGATTGGAAATCCCTCGAGGCCGGGCGGCGCCCTGTGTTGTCCAGGGCCGGGTGGGTAACTTCGCTGGTGCCCACGCAATTGCAGCGGCTGATGCAATCGCCAGATGCGGTGGTCTGGCTGCGGGGATTCCGGGTGATTTTCGTCGGCGGCGGACCGGTTTGGTCGGAGCTGACGGATGCCGCGGCGGCGGCAGAGCTGCCGGTGTCGCTGAGCTACGGCATGACCGAAACCGCGGCCATGGTGACGGCGCTGCGTCCGGCGGAATTCCTGGCGGGCGATCGCAGTTCGGGCTCGGCGCTGCCGCATGCGCGGGTGGCCCTGGATGGTGAGGACGTGGTCACGATCACGGGCGAGTCGGTGTTTCACGGCTATTTCCCGGGTGAAACCGCGACGCGGGAATTCGTGACCGAGGATCTGGGGCGGATCGACGAACGCGGACAGTTGTTCGTGCTCGGGCGTCGCGATGCGGTGATCATCACGGGCGGGAAAAAAGTGCAGCCGGCGGAAGTCGAGGCGGCGCTTCGCGCGAGCGGAGAGTTTACCGATGTGGCCGTGGTGGGTGTGCCGGACCCGGAGTGGGGGCAGGCCGTGGTGGGGTGTTATCCGGCGGGCGGGAAGGAGCCTGATCCGGCACGTCTGGCGGTAGCGGTCGAAGGACTCTCGGCATTCAAGCGGCCGAAGCGTTACGTGGCGATCGGGGAGTGGTCACGAAATGCGCAAGGAAAGCTGAATCGCGCGGCGGTGGCCGCGGCGGCAGCCCGCCAGCAGTTGAAAGACTAAAAAATTGAAGGTTGGAAGCGAGGAGCGCGCTGGTCCTTGGGGATGCGGCGCCCTCGCCGCGTTCTGCGCCCAATCCGCGGCGAGGGCGCCGCGGCTCCATCTCAAGACTCAGCCGGCTTTCACCCACGCGGCCATAGCGGGCGGCAGCGGGGCACGGGCACGGTTGGCGGGGGAGGTGCAGACGTGCTCGGTGCGGACGCGGGCAGCGAGCTTGTCGCCGTTGCCGAGGCGTGTGAGCTCGTAGCGGACTTCGAAGGAATTTTCGGAGAGCAAGGTAGGGGTCACGCTGACGCTGAGCTTGTCGCCGCAGGCAAGCGGGCGGAGGTAGTCGGCCTCGCTTTTCGAGACCGGCACCACCACGCCCGTGGCGGAGAAAAACTTCGCCAGTTCGATGCCGGCGGCGCCGAGCGACTCTTCGTAGGCCTCGTGGCAGATGACCAGGTAGTTGGCGAAAAAGACCACGCCGGCGGCGTCCGTGTCCGGGAAATGAACCGTGCGGTGGTAAGTGAAGGGCATCTGGAAGCGATAAGCTGTAAGCGGTAAGCGCTAAGCTCCAGAGAGAATTTTTTGCGAAGTGGAAGAACCTGAAACGGTTTTGACGTTCGGTGCTTAATGCTTACCGCTTAGAGTTTATCGCTTCCCCTATGACCAAAAACGAGATCGCGGATGTGCTCGGGGAGATCGGGATGCTGCTGGAGCTGAAGGGGGAGAATCCGTTCAAGGTCCGCGCCTACCAAACCGGGTCGCGGGCGCTGGAGGCGATCGAGGAGGCGGAGCTGGCCCGGCTGATCAAGGCGGAGGAGCTGAAAACGGTGAAGGGCATCGGCGATGCGCTTTCGCAGAAGATCACCGAGCTGCACACCACCGGAAAGCTGGAGTTTTTCGAGAAATTGAAGGCCTCGGTCGAACCGGGACTGGTGGAGATGGTCCAAATCCCGGGCCTCGGGCCGAAGAAGATCCGCGCGTTGCGCGAGCAACTCAAACTCACGAGCATCGCGGCGCTGACCAAGGCGTGCCAGGATGGCAGCGTGGCCGCACTGGACGGTTTCGGTGAAAAAACCGCGGAGAAAATCCTCGCCGGCATCAAAAACCGCGAGGCGTACGGGAAGCGTCACCTGTGGTGGGACGCGTGGGAGATTGCCGGACCGATCGTGGCGGGTCTGCGAAAGCTGCCGCAGGTGAGTCAGGCCGAGTCGGCGGGCAGCCTGCGCCGGGGGCTGGAGACGGTGGGTGACCTGGACTTTCTCGTGGCGGCGACCGACGTGGCGCCGGTCGTGGCGTGGTTCACGCAACAGCCCGGGGTGAAGGAAGTCACGGCGGAGGGCGAGACCAAGGCGAGTGTCCGGTTTGAGAGTGGCTTGCAGGCGGATCTGCGGATTGTGCCGGAGGATCAGTTTGTGTTCGCGCTGCATCATTTCACAGGCTCGAAGGACCACAATGTGCAGCTGCGGGGGCGGGCGCAGAGCCGCGGGTTGAGCCTGAGTGAGTGGGGGCTCGTGCCGGCGGGAGGCGAGGGCACGGCAAAAGAAAAGGCGGAAGTGCTGAAGCAGGCGAAAGGGGAAAAATTGAAGATCAAGAACGAGACCGAGCTCTTCGGTGCGCTCGGGCTGCATTATATCCCGCCGGAATTGCGCGAGGGGTTGGGCGAGATCGAGGAGGCGGAGAAGGGCGAGCTGCCGCGGCTGGTGGAGCTGGGGGACTTGCGCGGGGCGTTTCACAATCACACCAATGCCTCGGACGGACGGAATACGCTGGGCGAGATGACCGCGGCGGCGGCGGCGCTGGGCTGGGAATATCTCGGCATCGCGGATCACTCCAAATCGAGTTTCCAAGCGAACGGACTCAGCGAGGAACGGCTGATCCAGCAGTTGAATGAGATTCACGCGCTGAACGCGTCGAAGAAGTTCAAGACCCACGTGTTTGCCGGCGTGGAGTGTGACATCCTTACCGACGGAAGACTCGACTACGACGACGCGACCCTGGCGAAACTGGACTATGTGGTGGCTTCGGTGCACAACGCGTTTTCCCAAGACGAGGCGACGATGACAGCGCGGATCATCCGCGCGATTGAGCATACGCGGACGACGATGCTGGGCCACGTGACCGGCCGGCTCCTGCTGCGGCGCGAAGGCTACCGGGTCGATGTGGCCAAGGTCATCGATGCCGCGATCGCGCACGACGTGATCATCGAGTTGAACGCCAGCCCGTGGCGGCTGGACATGGATTGGCGCCACTGGCGCAAGGCCGCCGAACGCGGCCTGGTCTGCTCGATCAACCCCGACGCGCATGAAACGGTGGCCCTGCAGGAAGTGCGGGCAGGCATCAACTCCGCGCGCAAAGGCTGGCTGACGAAGGAAAACATCTTCAACACGCGCGGATTAGCGGCGGTGCGCAAGTACTTGGATCGGTAGTCGGATGGGCCTCCCGGCAAGGGATGGCCGCAAAGAGGCGCGAAAAGGCGCGATAAGCGGAGGCGCCTAGTTTTTTGCCTTTGGGGCCCCGTTGCGGCTGTTCGGATTAAGTGGCGGCTCGGGCGGCTGGTTCTTCGGCACCCATTTTACCACGTGATAGGGAAAGCGGCCGTGGGACAACCGGGCCCAGTAGGGCATGCCGTAAGGGTAGACCGGGATTTCCTCCGCAGGTTGGTAGCCGGTGAAAAGCGCCGGCAAGATGTGCCGCAGGTCATTGCTCCAGACCGGCCGATTTTGGGAATCCAAGACGTAGGAAAGGTAAACCGCCGCGAACTCCCGGGCGCGGATGCGGGCGCTTTGGACTTCAGCGCGTGCCAGCAGCTTGCGATGGAGGCTGGCATAGGCCGCGGGAACCTCCGCACCTCTGTTATCAAGTGCCTGCAGGATGCTCGCGGTCTGGCCGTGGGTGAGCAGTTCGAGATTCAGGTGCGATTGGCTGAAGGGTTGGAGTAACGGCTCGGCTAGGATGCATCCTCGCACGGTGGCGACGCTGGGTTCGAGGGTCCCCCAGTTGTCATTGCCCGGCAGCGGCGGCAGCAACCAGCCGAGCACGAGCAAATTGACACAGAGGAGCCCGCGGCCGAGTTGGGGCCGGCTGGCCAGCCGGCGCAGCGCCACGATGACGAGTGGCCCGAGCAGCAGATGATAATAATAAACCAGGTAGTTACCCGGGTGCCAGCCGAGCGAGCCGAGCAGGGCGACTGCGGCCACCCCGGCGGCCCAGGCCCAGAGGTCGATGGCCGGCTGGAGAAGAGGCCGGTGGATAGACAGCGTTAAGGAATATTTTTTGGGACGGAATAGGAGGGCGAGTGCGAGGACGCCGCAGGCGAGCAGCGCAAATTCGCCGGCCTGTCCGAACAGGACGTCGGCGCGGCGCACGGCGGCGGTGCCATGGACGACAACAGTGGAAAGAAAATAATCGGGCGCGACGGATTGCAGCACTGTTGCGGAAACGACGGCCAGCAGGGCTGACAGACCGAGGTACGTGAGCGCGCGGCGCGGCGGGGCGAACAGCAGCAGGTGCGAGGCGACAATCACCCAGCCGAGGGCGAAGTAGGGCTTGGTCATCATGGCGCAGGCGGCCAGCGCAACTCCTGCGATCAGGGCGGGCCACGTGCCCCGCCGGCTGGCGGTGATACTCGCAAAATACAACGCAGCGCCGAGCAGGTCGGCGCTGGCGGAGAGGGAGTGGCTGCTGACGTTCAGGATATAAACAATGGCGAGGGCGGCGGCCGTCTCGATTCGCCCCAGCCCCTCGCGCCGCAGCACCCACCCAAGCAAGCCCAGCATCGCGAAAAGCGCGCAGCTGCTCGCCCAGCGCAGGGCGATGTAAGGGTTGGAAAAAACGGCGGTGAACGGACGAGCCCAGATCGGATAGCCGGGTCCGTAGACATTGCCCGCGGCCAGGAGGCCGTCGTGGGTGTAGGGATTGCCCGCGGCGGCGAGTTCGACGAAACCCGGCTCATCCTGCGTGATGGGATAGCCGATCTGCAGCACCTGGTAGTGCAGCACCGCGTAATAGGCGGTGATCACGAGCAAGCTAAACAGCAGGCCCAGGCGGAGTGGACGGATCATTTCAAGAAAGGATTGGCCGGTCCACCCGGGTAGGCGCAAGCCGGGAGCAGTCCGACGGGCCAGCTTGCCCGTGAGATTCGATTCAACCCGGGACTTCACGCGGCGGCCGGCAAGAAGCTGGGGAGGACTGTCCCCAAGCCCCAAACCCCGACCCCTTTTTCAGAGCCAAACTGGCTGCCGCGGTCCGAGTGCACGATGAGCGGCTGGGTCGGACGAACGCGCGCGAGCGCCATCGCCAAGGCGCGCACGGTGAGGGTAGAAAAGAGGGTCGGGGTAGAAAAGAGGGTCGGGGTTTGGGGTTTGTGGTTCTTTGATCCGGCCAGTCGATACCTGTCCGTCAAACCGCGGGGTAGAAAAGAGGGTCGGGGTTTGGGGTTTGTGGTTCTTTGATCCGGCCAGTCGATACCTGTCCGTCAAACCGGGTCAACCTCAGTGCGGAGTCCGCTGGATCGCGGATGAATGGGG